>Ga0111538_10004221_pt1 | contig 20009 bp, 17 predicted proteins | sample SoiMethybrSBSTD1_FD_79669 | JGI IMG/M metagenome (GOLD analysis project Ga0111538, IMG submission 79669) | Bulk soil microbial communities from a Populus tree surrounding site in Tennessee, USA - Soil MetaG P. TD hybrid SBSTD1 (version 2)... | ecosystem: Environmental > Terrestrial > Soil >... | reverse complement strand
TGGCGACGGCCACGAGCATGGCGATGCCGGTCAGGACGGCGACTGCAACGCGACGGCGACGCAACGCGGAAAGCTTGCCCAGCAACAACGCGCTTGGCTGAACCGCAAATTGCGTGTCCTTTCGAGGGCGTTCTGTCGTGACGAGGCTCATTTAAGGTAGGAAAATTTACGCAAAATCCATTCCGCGGTCACGACGCCGAGCAGGAGCAGGAAATACAGGGGCGAGGACCAGAGCTCGACTTCAAGCGGCGATTGCACGCGCTCGGTCTTGAGGCGGATCATGTCGGGGAGCTTGTGCAAATCCTCTTCGCGGAGGAATGCACCGCCGGTGGTAGCGGCCAATTCGCGCAGCATCGACTCGTTCATGGCGGTATCGCCGAACTCGAACCGGGGCTCGGTGACGCCGAATTCGAGAGTCGTATCGGGATCGGGCTCAACGAAAAACTGGTAAGCGCCCGGACCGGCTGCGATGAATTCGCCACGAAAGAGCCCAGGTTGTTCGGGTACGGTACGCAACGTGACTTCGCTGCGCGTCCCCTGCTCGCTCTTGAGTCCGACGAAGCCTTTGACCGATTGGTCCTGGATCGGCTCGAAGCCAGCGCTGTAAAGCCGCGCGTAGACGGAAACGCGGTCGCCAGTGGTGTAGTTCTGGCGGTCAGTGGTGAGTTGCGTGCGCTTGGAGCCGCCGAGGAGGCGTTGCAGGGAGACGCGCTGAGCGATTTGACCCCAGATGGTGGTGTAATAAAGGTCGCCGACATTTTTGCGCCAGCGCCAGGTATTGTCAGTGCCGATGTACATCACCTGGCCGAGGCCGTACTGCTGGACGGCCATGACGGGCATTTTACCGAAGCGCGATTCGCGGGCGGGGTCGGGATCGACGATGAGAACTTCGGCAGCGGGTTTGGGACGCGAGACGCGGGCGGCCCAATAGATGGGCGGAAGCTGTTTCCAAAGCGCGGCGTTTTCGTCTTCGCTGTCGGAAAGGCGCAACATGGGGCTGGCGCGACCGGCGGAAGTGAGTTCGAGGCGAATGGGTTTTTCGGCGGGCGGTTCGACTGCGCCTTCGATCGACGGACCTTCGAATTCCACCGGCAGAAGATTTTCGAGCGCGGTGCGGCGGTAGGCGTTGGGGGTGAAGCGCTTGCCGGCGAGAACGACGAGAGCGCCGCCGAAACGGGAGACCAACTCATTGAGGTTTTCCAAATGCGTGGCGCTCATGTGGCGCGGATCGATATCGCCGAAGATGACGAGGTCGTATTTAAACAGCTCTTCCTTGCGCGCGGGGAATTGCGCGATGTAGGGCGAGTCGTCGCCGCGCGTGATGCCGGGGTCGCCCTCGACGAGAAAACAATCGAGCTCAATGCGGCGGTCGCGCAGCAGCATCGCCTGGAGGTAACGGAACTCCCAGCGCGGAGATTGCTCAACCATGAGGACTTTGATCTTCGCGTCAACGACTCGCAGACGTTGGGTGCGAGCATTGTTGTCCTGCACGGCCTCGTCGGTTCGCGGCTCGATCGACGCGTGCAAATCGAACTCGCCTTCGGTCTGCGGAGTGAACTTCAGAGGAACGACCTGCTCAGAACCGCCCGCGAAGGTCAACGTTTTCGTGACCACAGTTTTGTCGCCGAGCTTCAAGACGAGATCGGCGCTTTCGCCTTTCAATCCCTGGGCGCGGACGCGCACGGTAACTGTGGCTTCGTCCTTAACGAAAGTGACATCGGGCGCGAACAGGTTCGCGACGATGATGTCACGAGGCGAGGTGATCCCGACGCCGTAGGCGAAAACCGGCACACCTTCCTGGCGAAGGGCGGCGGCGCTTTCGAGCGGCTGGGCGCCGGTGTTGTTGGCGCCGTCGGTGACAAGGAAGATACCCGCCAGCGGCTGGCCCCGCTTGCGATTGACAACTTCGCGCAACGCGTCGCCCAGGGCGGTCGCCGGACTTTGCGCCTGCAATTGGTCAACCCAGGCAGAGTTTGCGGCGGAAGCGGTTTTGGCGTCCACAGAGTTGGTTGTCTGATCGCGGCGCGCAGAAGTCTCGAACACGTTCGGACCGAAGGTGAACGCGGCGAGATCGAAATCGTTGTTAAGTCTCGAGAGCAGGTTGAGGCGCTCGTTCTTGAGCGCCGTTTTGGCGAGATCGATGCGAGGCACTTGCTCGAGGTCGCGGGCGACGCTGCGGTCGAGCGATTGGCCCAGTCCTTTGCGAGGATCGAGGACGCCGCGAGCGATAGCGGCCCGCTTTTGCTCGGCGGCGTCGAAGCGCGGATCGCGAATTTGCATGCTGGCACTGGTATCGACAAGCACGACGAGAAGGCGGCGAATCGAACCTTCAACAGTCAGCGCAAGCACGGGCCGCAGGAAGAGGCCGAGGACCAAAGCGATGAAGAGGATCCGCAACGCGGCCAGGGTGTACTTTCGCCGCGGCGACATGGGCACAGGCGTTTGCCGGTACATCCAATAAATCGCGGCGCCGAGGAGCAACAGGAGAAAGATGATCCAACCCGCGCCGATGCCGCCACGAAAAGCCAGCGATGCACGGGCGATGTCGACCGCGTCTTCCGCGCGCGCGCCTAAAAGCTTTAGAAAGAGTCGCGTCATTTCTCCCGGCTAAACCACTGGCCAAGGAACGTCTCCGCGCCGGCGACCATCAACGCGCCGATGACGATCGGGAGCCAGAATTCGAAGCCGGTGCGATCACGCTCGGCAACGCCCTTCAAGGTGAACCCCGGGGTCCAGGTCACGACGTTGGCGGCGGTTTTGAGATTATTCACCTGGCCCAGGGTCAATTCGTCCATGCTCGATTCAGATGGGTTCGGTTGCGCGGCGAACTTCAGTTCGTAAGCGGGGTCGGCAACTTTCACTTCGTAAATTCCAGCGTAATCGGTTTGGTCATATTGCAGGACCGGAGAGCCGTTGATGAGCTCGACGCGGCGGGTTTCGCGCAAGCCTTCGGTGCGGCGAGGCTTCAAGAACGTCACTTCTTTTTCGAGGAGTTCGCTGTTAAGCCGGCGGCTGAAGCGAGCGCCGACGCGGACGTTCAAGCCTTCGTCCTGCCGTTGCACGATCGACCCGAGAGCGCGATGAATGAGGGGCACGAAGGGCAGCCGCACAGGAAGATCGTTCCACGCAGTGTCGGCGGTGCTGCTGAAAAGAATGACGCGGCCAAGCCCCCAGTTGCGTTGCGCGACAGCGACGCTGCCGTCGGAGTATTTCAAAATAACTTCGGGAACTCCCGCGTCCGCAACCGGCGAGTTTGTTGCGCCCGTCGCGAGGTCCAGCGGAAACGCGCGATAGAAACGGGCGGAGCCGAGCGTGCCCGCGGCGGGATCGTTCCACAGCAAAACGATAGGATGCTGATAGTCCTTGTCCTGCAGCGTGAAGTATTTCTGGTCCTGATCGGCGTCCCCGCGCGCGGCCCCGAGAGTGGCGGGCAGCAACTGCGCGCGCGCGAAGAGTTGCTGGTTGTAGAAGTTAGTGTTGGCGAGTGCGCCCGGAAAAATCATCAAACCGCCGCCGCGGCGGAGGTATTGCTGAAGACGCTGAACAACGGCTTCGGAGAAGTCGGGCACGTTCGCGAGAACGACGGCGTCAAAATCATCGAAGCGGGCCGAGGCCAACTCAGCCGTCGTGGCCGTGACCGTTTGGATGAAATAGGTTGGCGCCTGATCCGAAGGGACCGGCACGAGCGCGTTGCGGAGAAAATACGTTTCGCTTTCGCGAGGTTCGGCGCCGGGTTCACCATCAACGACGAGCACTCGCACTTCCTTGATCGCGCGCACGGCGATGGTGCGGCGATCATCGGCCGGCTGACGATCTTCCGGAATGCGTGCGCTGATCTGGTGAAAGCCTTCGTTACGAAGGCGCGCAAAGAGTGACACGCTCCGCATGCTTCCGGCGGGCAGCGCTTCGATCGTGAACTCATCGCTGGGCGGATCCGAATCGATGCTCAGGCCCACGCGGACGTCGCGCACTTCGTCGCGACCAAAGTTGCTCACGTGCACTTCAAAGCGGAGCGGCTGGCCGACTGGCGAGAGGCCGCTGGCCAGACGGAGTTCGGTGATGGCGAGATTGCGCTCCTCCCGTTCGCTCACGAGGACGATGTGGGTTTTGATCTCGCTCTTGACACGTTCAAGAGCGCGCTGCGCTTCAATGAGTTGTCGCCAACCAGACGCCTGGCCATCGGTGATCAGGTAGATTTCTTTGCGGAGGGCGAGGCGATCCTGGAGAGCGTTGATGGCGCGGTTGAGGGCCGGAAACAGGTCGGTGGCCCGGTCCGTCAGCGGCGCCTCACGAACGACGCGCCGGGCGAGGTTCAGATCGAAGGTCGGTTCGGGGATGACCGCGTTGACAATGTCGGAGGCCAGGAACACGGCAGTGGCCGAACCCGCGGGCATGGATTCGATGGCCTGCTCCGCGGCGCGGCGGGCTTTGTCAAAACGCGTTTGAGTTCCGTCGCTCACGGCCATGCTGGCCGAGTTATCGAGAATCACGACGCCCGTCACCTTGGACTGGCCAAACACATCGGCGGCTTTGGACATAAATGCAGGGCGCGCGAGCGCGAGCGCGAGAAGAATCAGCAGCAGACAACGCAACGCGAGCAGGATCATGTCCTCGATGCGCATGCGGCGCTGGTTTTGCTCGACGCTGATGCGCAGGAAGCGCATGGCAGCCCAGACCACCTTTTGAAATTTGCGGCGATTGAGCAGGTGGATGATGATGGGGACGGAAACCGCCGCGATGCCGAAGAGCATGATGGGATTGAGGAAGGACATGCTAACCGGCAGTGCGGAGGCGGAAGGCCAGGTAGGCGCTCAACACTTCGTCCAAGGGATGGCTCGTGTTGACGAAAACGTAGTGGCAGTTGTTGCGTTCGCACGCGTTGCGCAGGCGTTGGCAAAAGGCTTCCACTTCACGCAAGTAACTCTTTCGGATTTCACTGGGTCGCGTGAGGATTTTTGGAACCTGTTCGAGCCCTTCAAATTCGACCAGGCCCATGAAGGGGAATTCGAGTTCGTAGGGGTCCATCACGTGGAAGACGATTACTTCGTTGCCGCCGAAGCGAAGATGTTGGATGCCCTCGAGGACCGCCTCTTCGTCATCAAAGAAGTCGCTGATAAGGATGACGATACCTTTGCGGCGAGTCTGGCGGGCCATGTCGTGCAGGACAGCGGCGATATTCGTCTGCGCTTTCGGTTCGAAGGCGGCGAGGCGCGCCATGAGATTGTGGATGGTGGCGCGGCTATCGCTGCGCGGCGCGTAATCGCGCATGCTGGTATCGAACAGCCCAAGGGCCACAGCGTCGCGCTGGTTCAAAATCAAATAGGAGAGACAAGCGGCGATGACTTTCCCGTATTGCAGCTTGGTGAGCTTGCCTGAGCCGTACTTCATCGATTCGCTGCCATCGAGCAGGATATTGGCAACATAATTGGTCTCCTGCTCATATTGCTTGATGTAGTAACGATCCGTGCGGCCCACGACTTTCCAGTCGAGATGGCGCACGTCGTCGCCGTGGCTGTATTCGCGATGTTGCGCGAACTCGACGGCGAAGCCGCGATAGGGAGACTTGTGCTCACCGGCCATGTAGCCTTCGACCACGTAGCGGGCGTGCAGGCCCAGGGCCTCGGCCTTCGAAATAACCTCGGGATCGAGCAGCGTATCTGCGGCGGGTCTGCTCATCGGTGTATGGCCTTACTTGAGTCTTTCGTCTTTCGGCACGGTTTCCAGAATTTTGCGCGTGATGTCGTCGGCGGTAACGGATTCGCTCTGCGCAGCGAAATTCGGGATGAGGCGGTGGCGGAAGATCGGCAGAGCGACTGCGGCAACGTCATCGCAGCTCACATAGTACTGGCCGTGGAGCATGGCGCGGGCTTTCGCGCCCAGGATCAGGTTCAGACCGGCGCGCGGACCGGCGCCCCACGTAAGCCACTTTTTGCAAAAGTCCAGGGCTTCGGCTGATTTCGGGCGAGTGACACGGACCAACTTTTCCGCGTACGTGTAAACGTGATCTGCCACCGGCATGCGGCGCACGATTTGTTGCAGGTTAAGAATTTCCTGTTCGGTCAACACAGCCGCGGGTTTCGCAGGACTAACTCCCGTGGCCATTTTCATGATCTGCAACTCTTCGGCATCGCTCGGGTAATCCACTGAAATCATGAACATGAATCGGTCGAGTTGCGCTTCGGGCAGCGGGTACGTGCCTTCCTGCTCGATCGGATTTTGAGTAGCGAGAACGAAAAATGGATCGGGCAACGCGTGGTCGGCGCCACCGACAGTGATTTTGCGTTCCTGCATCGCCTCGAGCATGGCGGCCTGCGTCTTGGGTGGCGTGCGGTTAATCTCATCGGCCAGGATCATGTTGGCGAAGATCGGCCCTTTCAGAAACCGGAACTGGCGCTCGTTGGTCGCAGGGTCCTGGTAAATGACCTCGGTGCCCGTAATGTCGCTGGGCATCAAGTCGGGCGTGAACTGAATGCGCTTGAAGGAGAGGTGCAGCGTTTGCGAAAGAGTGGACACCAACAGAGTTTTGGCCAGACCCGGCACGCCGACGAGCAGCGCGTGACTGCGAGTGAGAATCGCGATAAGCACCTGATCCACGACCTGCTCCTGGCCGACGATGACTTTGCCGAGTTCGGCTTTGATGCGCGCGCAGGCAGCCTTGAGTTGCTGGACGGCCTGGAGGTCACCTGGACTCGCGGAACTCGCCCCTCCAGGTTGAGAGTGAGCGGAAGCGGTTTCTTGCGGTACTCTTGATTCGGCGACAGTCGTGTTCATTCAGATTAATTGGCCCCCTCCTTACGTCGGGGGTTACAAGGTCGAGCATTTCACACAATTACGCCACAAATGGCGATACATTTCCGCCAGTCGTGGCGTGGCCTCAATTGAGAGTAAACCGTGAGAATCTTGCTCCCTTTTACACTAACTTCCAGGGGTCGCGGTGGGGCACGTCGAGCCATTCGGCCTTGCCCGTGCCGCCCGCAAACGTGTTGGTCCTGGGGTCCCACTGAAACTTTTCGCCGTGGTAATAGGCGAGATTGACGAGGTGGCAGACCGTGACGGTGCGGGCCCCTACTTCGACGTCACAGATGGGCGGCTTGCGTGTTTTGATTGCATTGAGCCAATCCGTTTTGTGGTCCCGGCTGTTGTAGAGTTTCACCTTCGCGTCACTGAGATACTCCTTTTCGACAGCGTCAAGGTCCTGAGCCAGGAGTTTCGAGCGATCCACTTTTTCGCCTTCCGGCACTTTGGGAACCGCACCGGCCTTTTGCTGGTCGCCGAGCCACAGTTCGAACTTGCCGCGGTTCACGATGACTTTTCCTGCGCTGCCGAAGAACGTCACGCCCGGCCCATCTTTGTGGGTCACTTCGACACCGTTCGGATATTTGAAACGCACGCCGCGCTTCGCATTGGGCCTGTCCGCGGGAAAGACTTCGACCGGCCCGCTGTTGTCCATGCCCATGCCCCATTGCGCGATGTCGAAATGGTGCGCGCCCCAATCGGTGATCATGCCGCCGCCGTACTCGCGATAGTTGCGCCAATTCGGGAAGTGCTTGTGCACGCCGCGGGGGCTCAACTCCGAGTGGTAGCCCCGCTTCGGCGCCGGGCCGAGCCACATATCCCAATCCAAGCCGGGCTCGGTTTCCTGTTCGGGTAAATTGCAGACAATCCCGGGATCGCCGACGGCCACCTCGACGCGCTCAATTTTTCCGACCACTCCGTTCTGGACCAGCTCGCACGCCACGCGAAATTCCCGAGACGATCGCTGCATCGATCCGGTCTGGAAGACGCGATTGTTTTTGCGCACCGCCTCAACCATCGCGCGCGCTTCGCGGACTGATTGGCAGAGCGGCTTCTCGCAATAAATGTCCTTGCCCGCCCGGGCCGCAGCGATCGCGATCAAGGCGTGCCAGTGATCGGGCGTCGCGATGACCACGGCATCGATGTCCTTGCGCGCGATGAGTTCGCGGAAATCGGTGTACGCCTCGCAACCTTTGTAATTATTTCCAGTTTGTTTCGCGTACTTGTCTTCGACCATCTTCTTCGCGTTCTCGCGCCGGTTCGTGTCGACATCGCACACGGCGAGCGTCTGTGTCTCTTTGCGATCGAGAAATCCGCTCATCAGCCCGCGGTTTTGCGTGCCCATGCCGATGAAACCGAGTGTGAGGCGGTCGCTGGGCTTCGTCTCTGCGGCCCAGATGTGCGAAGGCAGAATGAACGGCGCGGCCGCGCCAGTGGCGACAGTCGATTTAATAAATGTGCGGCGCGAAAAGTTGCGGTGCGTGGTCATAGTCTCGGTTTAGCTGTTTCTTTAACCTGACGCAAGAAAACCCGAATCGATTCAGACGAAGTGCGTTCCGTTAAGTGGTCACACGCGTCACTTCTCCCGCCACCTTAACCACGCCCTGCAACAACTCGTCCCAATCGGCTTCGGTTGTTTCCCAACCGCTGCTGAAACGCAGCACGCGGCCGGCCTCGACGGTCGAGTAACCCATGGCGGAAAGAACGTGAGAGGGCTCTTCCTTGCCGCTGGCACAAGCGGAACCCGTGGAGACCGCGTAACCGTGACGGTCCATTTTCACGACCCAGCGCGCCTGGCAATCGGCCTCCGGCATAAGGACGGAGGTGGTATTCCAAAGGCGATCGGCGGATTGCCCAACAACCTCGACAGGCAAGTTACGCGTCAATTGCTTTTCAAATCTCTCCCGCCAGGCGCGCCGCTGCTCATGCTCCCCGCGCGCGAGACTCTTTTCGCGCGCCTCCAGAGCTGCGAGCATCGCCGCGACGCCCGCCACGTTCTCGGTCCCCGCCCGCCGGCCTTCTTCCTGCTGGCCGCCAAGTATCATGCCTTGAAACCGGCCTCGTGCGATCTTCAGGAAACCAGTGCCCTTGGGTCCGCCGAACTTGTGCGCGCAACCGCTTACGTAGTCGCACTGCCCCAGGCCGCTCGTGGGAAACTTTCCGAGCCACTGCGCGGCGTCACAGAAGAACGGTACTTCCCATTCGCGGCAGAGTTCGGCAATGCGTTGCCACGGCTGCAATACACCGGTCTCGTTGTTGGCGGCCATGACGGCCAGAAGATGCGGGCGACTTTTGGTGAGTTGGGCTTGCAGCCATTTGAGATCGACCACGCCGTTTTTACGCACGGGAATGAACTGACATCGCCCGCCAAAATAATGCCGCGCCGCATTCAAAATGCACGGATGCTCGATGGAGGAGATCAAAATGCGCGCGTCCGCGGGCGCTGTCCGCGCGAAATGATACAGCACCATGTTATTGGACTCGGTCGCGCCGGAGGTCCAAACGATGTCTATCGGATCGCAGTCGAGGAAAGCGGCCAGGTTGGACCGCGCGGTCTGCAAAATCATGTCGGCGCGAGCGCCGACGCGGTGCGGGCTGGATGGATTGCCAATGAATCTATCGCTTACTTCGAGCCATGCCTGACGCGCTTCCGGCAACAACGGTGTTGTTGCATTATGGTCGAAGTAGAGCATAGGCAGATCATACCTCAGGTTGAGAGAGACCGCCAGTTTCGGGCGAGGGCAGGTTGTAACAAATTACAGGTTGCGCAATCGCGGGAGCGTCGGCAGCTTCGCACGAGATCTGGCCCATGCAAATCACCACTCAATTGGCCCTGTTTCTGGACAATCGCCCCGGCACACTCGCACGGGTTTGCGACGCGCTCAGTGAAGCAAAGATCAACATCTACGCCATTAGCACCAGTGACACCGTGGACCATAGCGTGATTCGCATGGTCGTGAGTGACACGCGCAAGGCACTCCTGCTGTTTGAAGAGCATGGGACGCTTGTCGTCGAAACCGAGGTGTTGCTGCTGGAAGGCGATAACAAGCCGGGATCGTTGGCGAAGCTCGCGCACAAGCTCGCCGCGGCAAAAGTGAACATCGAGTACTGCTATTGCGCAACGCCGTCGGATGCGCGCAAGGGTCTGCTCATCCTTCGAGTGTCGGATGCGCGCAAAGCGTTGAAGGTGTTGAATACGTAAGCCGCGGGCGCGTTGCCTTCGTTAAACGATCTTGATCTTCGAGAGGTCTTCTTTGGGCTTCGGCCACTTCATCTTCAGCGCCTCCATCGCCGCAACGACCGTCTTGCCGACCACGTAGTCGCGATACCATTTGCGGTCCGCAGGAACAATGTGCCATGGCGCGGTGTCGTGGCTGGTCGCATTGATCGCGTCTTCATAGGCGCGCACGTAGTCGGTCCAGAGCTCGCGCGTCTCCAGATCGGCTGAGGAAAATTTCCAGCGCTTGCGCGGCTCTTCCAGGCGAGATCGAAAGCGTTCGGCCTGTTCCTCCTTGCTGATGTGAAGGAAGAATTTCAACAGCACGACGTCGTTGGCGACGAGCATGCGTTCGAAATCGACGATCTGACCGTAGCGTTCTGACCAGACATTCCTCGAGACAATCTTCAGCACGCGCTCGACGAGCACGGCCTCGTAATGAGAACGGTTGAAGACACCGATATTGCCGTAGCGAGGCACGGCCTTGTGAACGCGCCAAAGAAAATCGTGGGCGCGTTCCTCGTGCGAAGGCACCTTAAAATTCGCGGTCTCCACGCCCGCCGGATTCACTTGCTCCAGGAGCGTGCGAATCGCTCCGTCCTTCCCACTCGCATCAAGCCCTTGAAAAAGCAGCAGCACAGCGTGGCGCGAGTTGGCGTAGAGCAACTCCTGCAACTGCCCTATGCGCTGGAGGAACCCACACGTTCTGGCCTTTGCCTCTTCTTTCTCCAAACCGCTGGTGTAATCCGGGCGAAAATCCTTGAGTCGAACCTTGCCCGAAGGAATAAGCGACTGCTTGTTCACGGGACGAAGCAACCACAGGATTTGTGCCCGCGTCACGACTTTTCGCTTCTGCGCACGGCCCAAACGCTTTAATTTGCGGCTCCAGTGCGAACCCTGCACCGATACATGCTGCGACAGGTCGTGGCGACGCTGCTCATGACGGTGGCGGTGTTCACCTTTGTGCTGCTGCTGGGCAATGTGCTCAAAGAAGTGCTGGCACTGCTGGTGAATCAACAGGCCACCTTCGCGATGGTGGGGAAAGCGGTTGGCTTGCTCATACCCTTCGTAATGGTGTTTGCGTTGCCCATGGGCATGTTGACCGCTGCGCTGCTCATTTGCGGGCGGTTCAGCGCCGACCACGAACTCACGGCCGTGCGCGCCAGCGGCGTAAGTCTTCTCGCGGTAATCTCGCCGCTGCTGCTGCTCAGCGTGGCACTGAGTTGCCTCTGTGGCGTGATCAACATGCATGTCGCGCCGAAGTGCCGCGTCGCTTACAAGTCCCTGCTTGCGGAAGTTGGCGCGCGCCAGGCGAGCGCCTTTCTGCCAGAAAAGACGTTCGTCAAAATCGCCACGAACTTTATTGCCTACGTCGGCCAGGTGAACGAAAGCGAACTGGAGGACATTCTGATCTACGATCTCGATTCGGAGGGCCGGGTTGGGAGCTATGCGCGCGCGGAGACGGGGCGGCTGACGGTCGACGAGACGAACCACGTTTATCATCTCTTTCTGCGCGATGTTTGGCACGTGAGCGTCTTCGAAGGAAAGTACAACGCTGTGCCCATGGATGCGGTGCGTCTGTCCTATACGAACACTCCGGCTGCCCGGCGCGAGCAGGACTTGCGGATTTCCGACATGACTTTCCTTCAGTTACGAGATGAATTGCGGCGCCTTGAGAACCGCATCGGCGTTCCTCCTCCGCTTATCCCGGGGACCCCGGAGGAGCGGCAGAAGAAACTTCGGGAATTGCGGGCGAACCGCGACGATTTGACCACGCCGATCAGGGTGCAAATTCATCGCCAGGCGGCGTTTTCGTTCGCGTGCATTGGCTTCACGCTGGTCGGCATTCCGCTGGGCATTCGGGCGCATCGGCGTGAAACTACTTTTGGCATTGCAGTGGCGATTGTCCTGGTGCTGGCGTATTACAGCTTCATCATTCTGGGTGAATCGCTCGACACGAACCCCGAATACTTCCCGCACCTTTTAGTGTGGGCGCCCAATTTTCTCTTTCAGGCGATTGGGGTGGTTATGCTCTGGCGCGCCAATCGCGGCTTGTAAGTTAGACTCGTTTCCAAACAGCGAGAACTGACTTTCCGAAACCATGCATCAGCAGCGGATCAATGACCCGTGACAGGGGAACGAGGAGCCGGTCCCAAAACAGAATTTGGCCCAGCGTCGGAAGCGACTGCCGCAACAGGATTCGATTCGCGGCGACGGTGAGCAATCCACAACCGTCCAAGTACCAACAGCGTTCCAGGCGCAAACTGCCGATTGCTTTGGCGGCTTCCTTCAGTGATTTGCGTGTGTACCGGCGATAGTGTCCAATGGCTTGATCAAAGGGTGAAAACAGCCATGGGTACGCGGGTGATAATACAATCAGATGACCGCCCTCACGAAGCCGGGCCGCCGCCCGGCGAATTTCGGCCGCATCATCCTGAATATGCTCGAGCACATCGATGTAAAGGATGACATCAAATCGCTCGTTTGAGCCCAGGGTCTCCAGCGTCCCAAGCCGAGGCTCGATATTATCTGAAACGACGAGTGATTCTCGAAGCTGTTCGAGCAGTCGCAAATCCGGCTCAAGACAAACCCAGCGGCGAACGTTCGCTGCCTGGCCACGCAGCAGTTTCGTGTTGGCGCCGAGACCGGCCCCGACCTCGAGCACATCGCCTCGCAAGGAGGGGCGGAGAACGGAACTCCAATATCGCTTCCAGTTCCGGGCGTGCGCGAATAACTCCAGTTCGTTGCCGACGTAGGGCAGATCAGCCGGCTCGCTCATAAAGCTTTCGAACCTCGCCGACGAAATAACGATAGTCGCGCAACGGCAAAAAACTGAGATTGTTCCGATTGAAAAGCACCAGCAGCGTCAGCCCAAGCGCAACGGTAAACATCTGCAGCACGATCACGAGCAATAAGCCAGCCGCCGTGGTCGCCCAACCCGGTATTGCAAGATCTGTGCCCCATCGAATCACGGGCACAGAGACGAGTAAACCGCTCAATAATCCGACTCCTGCGAGAATGGCCATCGTCAGGCGCGCACCGACGATTTCAGCGAAGACGGAAATCGCGCTTAACCCGTGAAGCACCAATGCCACGAAATTCATCTTCGATTCTCCGGCGAGCCGCGTGCCGCGTGAGGTTGGCAGCATGGTGTACGGAATGCGGCTCTTGAAGACCGATGCAGCGTAATGATTCCAGGTATCCGAAACGACCACCAGGGTGGCAACGTGCGCTGCGGGGATAATGCTAAAATTACCCACTCTCACCGCGATCCCCGTAAGAATCCGGTGGCCCCAGCGGTACAACAAATAAAAGAATTTAAACGTCCAACTGCTCGCGCGGCGTCCACGCTGCGCGAACACGACCTTCTGCCCCTTCTCGCGACGGAACACTTCGATCAGGCGCGGCACGTCCTCCGGCTTGTCTTCCCCATCGGCGTCCATCAGCAAAACCGCCTCGCACTCGCGCTCCGCATGAATGAAGCACAGGCCGATCGCAATCGCTCGTTGATGCCCTAAATTGCGCCGCAAACGCAGGACCTCGACGGAGCTGATATTGGGCAGTTTGGATTCAACAACGTCAGCGGGTGCGGGCTCGAGCGAGCAGTCGTCGACGAACAACAGGCGCGCCGTGACCGGCTGCTGGTACAGCGCTGCATCCAACTGAAGCAGCAATTGACGAGCGCTCTCCCAATCACCGTAAACGGGAAGGAGAACAATCAAGTTGAGCGGCTTTATTGCAGGTTCTTCGATGCGCCTCCTTATAGCGACAGTTCATCTGGCTGACAAGCCACCGCCGCACAGCCATTGAGCAAACCCTTTGCAATTGGCGCCAGCGAAGAAGCCAATCAGACGTTTCAGCCGCACCCGGTGTACACCGTGATCGGCGATCCCTCGATTAGAAAGGCCGATGCCGGGGGCTTCGATAGCGCCGGCACAAACGCATCGCCGTAGATCCCGGCAACATCGCAATCAAATGCGTAGTCGCGCGCCCTTCGCACGGGCCAAAGGGGATGCTCGACCCGATACTCGATGCAGCGGCCGTCGCGTTGACATGTGTAACCCCAATGATGGTCTGTTAGGAATTCTTCGAGCGAACCCGGCGCAGGCAGGTACGGCTCACCCTCTCCGATCACCTGGAGGTGATTCCATTTTTCCTGAATGCGCCACCGATACAACGCCGCCGGCCGGCCGTCGCTCGCGAGCTTTTCGATGCGATGGCCCATTTCCATCACGACGTAATTCTCATTGTAAACAAGCCGCGCCGTCGTCGCGATAGCCACACTCGCAACAATCTCTTTCACAAACACCACGCCTCGCCTCCACTCTTCACCCGTGAAATGCCGCACGTAAAAGCGCAGATTGACTTCCTCGAAGTTGCGGTGGAATGGAATCGGCACGCCCTTAACGCGCGTGTCCTCAAACAGCAGGCCGACCACGCTGGCGAAGGCCTTTCCTTTGTAGGTATCGACCATCGTGCCGGGAGGCGCGAGCGGTTCAAGCGTCTCTGGCGCAATTTCGAAGTTCAACAACGCGAGGTGCTGCCATTGCGCGGTTAGAAATGGTTTCGCCTGGTCCACTGGGACCCATAGCTATCACGAGCGGAACTCATCGTCGAGCCGCGCTCGGGCATCCGCGCTTCCACTGCTAAAACGGCGAGAAGAATCGCACCCAGTCTTGCGCCTGTTGTTTTTGGATCCAGAACCCCTGCCCCACTCCGAGATTGAGGTCCGGAGCCCAGCCATCGCCACCGGAGTACGTGCTCCGCTGATAACGCCCGCGCGCTTCGCCTTCATTGAGGAAAATGAAGATAATGTCGCCGGGTTGGCCGGGGATGTTGTGAATCGTATTGATCGAGCCCGCCTGCGGCAGGAACGACCCCTCCAGTGAAACGCCCGCAGGCAAATGATTCGTCAGGCTTCCCGTGCGCACTTCGCCTACAAAGGTCTGCACGAAAGTTTCGCGCGCAGGATTGATGAAAAAGAACCCCACTCCCAGAGGCAGTTCGATTTCGGGACCCGTCCATCCTGCGCTCGGAGTATAAACACAGGTGACGTAGTCGCCGCCGACACGCTTCATCACTTGCGCGCCATCCGGCGCTGTCGGGAACAGCGAACGCAGTGTCACATTCGACTGCACCAGTGGATTCGCGATGAGCGACATGCCCCAGGGCAACTGAAGGTTTACATAGCCGACCATGTTCTGCGACACCAGGTTTCCGGACGAATCAACGAGTGCGTAGGCCGCTTCGGCGCCTGTGATTTCAAGGGACGCCGTCGTTTCACGGGTCACCGCCTGGCGTAAGCCTCCGGCCAGTCGGTCGAACCGTCTCAACTGCCCTTCGGCACCATACCCGGTTACGATCACGCGGCGGTTGTCCCGGTCATGCTGGATGTTGAGCCTGGGCCTTGATTCTGCCGTCTGTCCGGCCACAGCCGTCAACGTGAGAAGCACAATGAAAATGCCGAATTTACCCCCAATAATGAATGTTTTCATACCCTGACTGGCTTAAACGGATTGAGCATCCAAATCTTACAAATGACAAGACGATAATCCGCGCTTTTCGAGGTACTGCTGGTGGTAATCTTCGGCGCGATAAAATGCCTCTGCCGACAGAATTTCGGTCACGATCGGCTTCTTGTGTTTCTTCTGCGCCTTCTCCTTCGCTACGAGCGCTGCGGCCATCTGCTCGGGGGTGTGATAAAAAATGATGGATCGATATTGACTGCCAACGTCCGGCCCCTGGCGATTCAACTGCGTTGGGTCGTGGACCTCCCAAAACAAGTTCAACAGTTGCTCGTACGTGACGAGGAATGGATTGTATTCCACCTGTACGACCTCCGCATGCCCGGTTCGGTCGCTGCACACTTCCTCATACGTCGGACTTCTCGTCTTGCCGCCGCTGTAACCTGCGGTGGTCGCCAGCACGCCCCGCAGCTTGCGAAAAGCCGCTTCGACTCCCCAAAAACATCCTGCTCCAAACGTCGCCTTTTCCATATTTACACAAATGTTGCCACCACAAAAATGTCATGGACGCGCGCAGCCCGCAACCCGCCAAACTTACGCCGGTTGTTTTTCGAGTCCAAAAATCACCTGCAGAATATCGTGCAGAGAGATTATTCCGGTTTCGCGCCCGGCGCGGTCGAGCACGATCGCCACACGCTGGCCACCACGCTGCATCTGGCGCAAGGCCCGCTCCAGCCGCATTTCACCATCCACAAACAAAGCGGGGCGTAAAAAATCACGCGCCGTCTGGTTCGAGTCCGCATCGGCTTCAAAAATTAATGTTTTTAACACAACGACCCCGGCGATGCGGCGGGAATTCATACGCCACACCGGAATGCGGCTGACCCCGCGCTCGCGGAATAACGCGAACAGGTCCCGCACAGATGTGTTCTCTTCCGCCGTAGCAACATTAGTCAGCGGCACGGTGACGTGGCTCACAGACAAATTTTGCAAATCGAGCACGCGGTTGATCATCGCGCGCTCCTCGCTCGTGAAGGACTGCGCCGATTCCTGCATGACCAACCGCAACTCATCGCGATTGCCAAACAAATGGCCCGTGAACCGTTTGCCCCCGGTCCACGCCAGCACCGTGTCAGAAATAATCGTGGTCACGACCACCAGGGGACGGACCAGGATGTGAATCAACCGGAATGGAGCCGAGAGCAGCATACAGAGCCGGTTGGGATAGAACCGAAACAGAATTTTCGGCAACAATTCGAACAACGTGTAAAAAATCAACACGAACGCCAGGAACGTCACGAACAGGAGCAGCGGCCGGTCCGCAAACTGCCGGTGCAAAACAACCGCAGCGATGCTCAGCACCGCAAAATTTGCAAGCGTGTTGCCGACGAGAATGGTCCAAAGAAAGCTTTCCGGATGTTCCAGGTAGCCATACAGGACTTCCGCGCGGCGGTTCCCGGCGCGCATCTGCTGCCGGATGCGAATGCGGCTCAGCGCCAATACGCCCGCCTCCATTCCGGAAAGGAGGAATGAGACTCCAAGGCAAACGCCAAAGAGCGCTGGCAAGAGCCCTTCCATTATTTGCGCACCTCCACGAGCAACTCGCGCACATGCCGTTCATCGACGGCGTGCGCCGTGAGCTTCAATTCTCCCAGCGAAACTGTCTCGCCGGCTTGCGGAACCACCTCCAGCACGCTGGTCATGACTCCGCCCATCGTTACTGCACCCGGCACTTCCCGCAGATGTGGATATTCACGGCGAAAATCATCCACCGACATCGCACCGCTGATGCGCCATTTTCCGGGCCCGAGTTTTTCGAAAACAACCTCCTGCGTCTCGGTGCGCACCTTCCCAACGACTTCTTCGAGGATGTCCTCCATGGTGACGAGGCCCGCCGTCGCGCCGAACTCATCCAGCACAATCGCCAGCCCGCGCTGTTGCCGTTCGAGGCTTTTGAGCAGCGCGAGCAAATTCATGCTCTCGGGCACAAAAGACGGAAACTCGATGGCATCGGCGAGGTCAATTTGCGGATCGAGCAACAACGCGCGCGCATTCAAAATGCCGACGACCGTGTCTGGAGTTTCGTCATACATCGGCAGCCGGTGATGCCGAAATTTCCGCGCCGCTGCGATCATGTCCTCCACGGAGAGATCGTCGGGGATCGTCGCCATCTGAGACCGCGGCCGCATCACGTCACGCGCCGTCTTCCGATCCAGATTGATAATCTGCAAAATGATTTCCTTTTCCGACTTGGCCAACGCGCCCTGCTGGTAGGCGAGCTCGATCAGTTCCTGGTACTCCTCGTCGGTCACGCCGGTTTGCGGACGAATGGATTTTGGAATTACAACGTTGAGAAGCCACACGTTGAACCGCTGCACTAGGCGTTGAAACCAGCCGGTCAATTCCTGGATCCACAACATCGGCCGCGCGACGCGCAACGCCCAGCGTTCCGGACTGCGCACGGCGAGCGTCTTTGGAAACACTTCGCAGCCAAAGAGAATGAATAAGAGGAGGGCGGTCACGGTCAGCGCCAGCGGCCACTGGCCCGAGAGGGCTGGCCAAAGACCGAGCGCGATCATCGCGCCGTTGGCAACGGTGTTTCCGAGCACGATCGTGGCGAGGAGTTCGGATGGCCGCGAAAGAAGACTGTCCACAATCACGCCATTGGGCTTACTCGTCAGTTGCCGGGCGCGCCACTTCCCCAGCGCGAAGAGCGCCGACTCGCTAATCGCAAAGAAGAAACTCGCCGCCGCAAAGAGCAGAATTCCCGCGATGACCACGTACGTCGTCGATCCCACGCCAGCAGACTATGGAGAAGGAAGTCCAAAAAATCACGACTGGAAGCAAAGCTCCGCCTACGGACGTTTTTGGAAGCTCGGCCCCAGGAAGGAGGAGGGTCGCTCGCGAGGCAGGGGCCTTGATTACAGCAGGGGGTGCTGGACAGGAGGCACCTTACACAAAAGCCCGAACCTGCGACACAGCAGGTTTTTGCCGGGCTTTCGCCTCGCGAGCGTCGCTCTTGTTGCCCTCCCTTGGAAGATTCTGGAAATCAGGTTTCGGGAGGGACGTGAGAGTGTTCTTAAAATTTTTTAATCGGCCCCCTCCTTACGTCGGGGGTTACAAAAGTTAATTTAGTGAGATACCGCGTCGGATGTAAGTTGGGACGTCGAGGTCCTGGCCGTGGTGAATGGTCGGCTCGCTCTTTTCAAATCGGCCACGCGAAATAATTTCCAACGGGAGTTGCGTCTGCCGCAGCCGTTGTCCCGGTCTGCGCGGCCGCACGGTTGCGACGGGCTCCGGCTTTTCAACCGCTACCGGCTCGGGTTTCCCATTCCGCGAAGTTACAATCGGGACCGGGCCGTCATCCTCACTGTCGATCAATGGCGGCGCAATCCCGAGACGCGACGAACGGGCGGCTTCCGATTCGCCGCGGCCGGCAATCAGGGTGATCGTTAGTTGGTCCTGCGGAGACTCTTCGATCACCGCTCCCATGACAATGTGCGCCGAGTGCGCGACGCTGCTGATGCGCTCCATGATCGCGTGCATCTCGCCCATCGCAAGGCCCGGGCTCGCCACGATCGACACCAATGCGGTCGTGGAATCGGTGAGCAACTCGCCTTCGTCGATCAGCGGGTGCGCCAGCAACATCTCCACGGCCTCAGCGACCCGGTTCTCACCGGTGGCACGACCAAACGCGAGGCAACTCTCGGCGTGCCGGCCCTGAGTCACGGCGCACAAGCTCGCGAAGTCCACGTGCACAATCCCCCGTCGCGTGACAAGTGTCCAAATGCTGCGAACCGCGTCGCCCACAAACGCATTGATGTTGTTGAGCGCGTCGGGCAGCGGCATTCTTTCATCGATCAGTTTCAGTAATTTCTGGTTCGGCATGCAAATCACCGCATCGGCGACGCTCTTGAGTTCCTGCAGCGCGAAATTGCCCTGCTGTTGACGCCGGACTCCCTCGAACTGAAAGGGCATCATCACCACGCCGAGGACCAGCGCGTTGCACTCGCGCGCAATCCGCGCAACCACCGGACTCGCGCCCGACCCGGTGCCACCGCCCAACCCCGCGACCACAAAAACGAGGTCTGCATCCTGTGTGAGGGCGCGCACCGCCGCAGCTTCTTCCTCGGCGGCAGCCCGGCCACGCTCCAGATCACCGCCGGCGCCGAGGCCGCGGCACGTTTTGGTCCCGATGAGCAAACGCTGCTCGACCGGCGACGCCCCCAGCGCCGCCGCGTCGGTATTCACCACCGCAAAGGAAACGCCCGCGAGTGGTTCGCGGGCGAGGTGTGCGACCGCCATACAGCCGGCTCCTCCCACACCCAAAACTTTGATGCGCAAGGCCCGCTTCGAAAATGTGACGTGGTTGTTTGTTTCCATAACCCTCCGATTAATTGCGACGGAGCAGACCGCCAAACGTTTCTCTCAAAGCATGCCCAAATCCGTTGCGCGACCGTTTCTTCTGTTGCATCGAACCGAACTTCACCAGCCCTATCGCGGTCGCGAACTCCGGCTGATCGAGCGCCGAT
>Ga0111538_10004220_pt1 | contig 20010 bp, 16 predicted proteins | sample SoiMethybrSBSTD1_FD_79669 | JGI IMG/M metagenome (GOLD analysis project Ga0111538, IMG submission 79669) | Bulk soil microbial communities from a Populus tree surrounding site in Tennessee, USA - Soil MetaG P. TD hybrid SBSTD1 (version 2)... | ecosystem: Environmental > Terrestrial > Soil >... | reverse complement strand
GACGCATAGAAGGGCTCCGAATGATCGAGTCGCTCCTCGTGGCCAATCGGGGCGAGATCGCCCGTCGGGTGATACGCACTGCGTGCCGCTTGGGTATACGCACCGTCGCGGTCTACTCGGAAGCCGACGCCGATCTTCCCTTCGTCCAAGAGGCCGACGAGGCGGTGCCGATCGGGCCAGCAAATCCGGCGCTGAGCTACCGTAACGGACAAAACATACTAAACGCGGCAAAACATGCGAACGTTCAAGCGATTCATCCCGGCTACGGCTTCCTCTCGGAGAACGCCGAGTTCGCCCAGGCGGTTACGGGTGCGGGCCTGATCTGGGTGGGCCCGTATGCCGAGGCGATCGCCGCGATGGGCGACAAGATCCAGGCCCGCAACCTGATGGCCGACGCCGGTGTGCCCGTCGCGCCCGGCACCCGGGATCCGGCCCCCGACGTCGACGCCGCGCTGGCCGCCGCCGAAGCCGTCGGCTACCCCGTCATGGTGAAGGCCGCCGCGGGCGGCGGCGGGCTGGGGATGGCCGTGGCCGGCGACCCGGCGGCGCTCGCCACGGAGTACGAGAAGGTGCGCGGCTTTGCCGAGCGCATGTTCGGCACCGGTGACGTGCTGCTCGAGCGCTACTTCCCGACGGTGCGCCACGTCGAGGTCCAGATCCTGGGTCTGGCCGACGGCAGCGTCGTCGCGCTGGGCGAGCGGGAGTGCTCGGTGCAGCGCCGCAACCAGAAGGTGGTGGAGGAGACGCCCTCGCCGGCGCTCGACGACCGGCAGCGCAGGGATCTGCTCGCGCTTGCCGTGCGCGCCGGCCGGGCGGTCGGCTACCGCAACGCCGGCACTGTCGAGTGCCTCTTCGACCCGGCCACCGGCAACTCCTACTTCCTGGAGATGAACACGCGCCTGCAGGTCGAGCACCCGGTCACCGAGGCGGTGTTCGGGCTGGACCTCGTCGAGGAGCAGTTGCGTGTCGCGTCGGGTCTCGCGCCGACGTTCGGCGCGGCGCCGCCGGCGCCGCGCGGCCACGCGATCGAGTTGCGCATCAACGCCGAGGATCCCAAGCGGTTCCTGCCGGGTCCGGGGGCGGTCACCGTCTGGACCGAACCGCAGGGCGACGGGGTACGCGTCGACGCCGGCTACGCGGCCGGCACCACGGTGACGCCGTACTACGACTCGTTGATGGCGAAGCTGATCGTGCACGCAGACACCCGGGTGGCCGCGATCGAGAAGGCGAAGCAGGCGGTGGCCGGCTTCGAGATCGCCGGACCGAAGTGCAACCTGCCGTTCCTCGCCGAGGTGCTGGAGAACCCGGAGTTCGTCAGCGGCACCTACGACACCGGCATCGTGGCCCGGATGCGGGCCACGAAGTAACGTCGGTCGCATGGTTGAACTGCCGGCGACCGTTTCCATTCGCGAGGTCGGGCCGCGCGACGGCCTGCAGAACGAGGACCCGATCCCGGTCGCCGACAAGATCCGCCTGCTCGACGCGCTGTCCGGCACCGGCGTGGGCCGCATCGAGGCGGTCAGCTTCGTGCACCCGAAGGCCATCCCGCAGATGGCCGACGCCGACGAGGTCTGGGCCGCCGCCAACAAGGCGCCCGGGGTGCGCTACTCCGCGCTGGTGCCGAACATCCGCGGCGCCCAGCGCGCGCTCGCTGCCGGGTTCACCGAGATCGAGGTGGTGGTGTCCGCGTCGGACACCCACAACCGGCGCAATATAAACCGGTCGACCGCCGAGTCGCTCGACGACGTCGCGGAACTCGTCGCGCTGCTGCACGCGAACGGGTCGACGGCCGAGGTCATCATCTCGACGAGCTTCGGCTGCCCGTACGAGGGCGACATCGATCCGGCCCGGGTGGCCGGCATCGTCGACCGGGTGGTCGCCGACGGCGCCGACCGGGTCAGCTTCGGCGACACCACCGGGATGGCCACTCCGCGCCGGGTGCTCGACCTCGTCGGGCGCGTGCTCGACGGGCACCCCGACGTCCCGCTGCTGCTGCACTTCCACAACACCCGCGGCACCGCACTGGCGAACATTCTGGTTTCCCTCCAGCTCGGGATCACCGAGTTCGACGCCAGCATCGGCGGCCTCGGCGGGTGCCCGTACGCGCCCGGCGCGAGCGGCAACGTCGCCACCGAGGAGGTGGTTCACATGCTGCACGACATGGGCATCGACACCGGAATCGACCTTGGCGCGTTGATCGAGGTGGCCCGCTTCGCGGAGGGCCTGGTGGGGCGGTCCCTGCCGTCCGGGGTACTGCGCGCCGGGCCCCGGCTGCCGATCCGATCCACCGCCTGACCCGTTTGTCCAAAGTGTCCATATTTGGGTTACATGCGGTCCGTGTCCCCAAGCCGGCTGGTTCGTTCCCCATTACGGTACGGTCAGTGACCGAACCGGCGTAATCGGTGACCGAAGGGCTGGCATGGCGGAGATGACTGTCGAGCACGGTGTGCGCGCGGCAATCGTTCCGTCGCCCGCCACGCACCGGGTACGCGCTGTGCCCCGCCGGCCGTCCACTGTAGAGCCCGCAAGCTCCACAGTGGACACCTCACCCGCCACCACGCCGGTGGGCTCAACCATTCCGGCCGCGCTGCCAGCGGTCGCGATGCGCTCGGAAACACCTGCGGACACTCCGCGGCGGTCGGCCAGACGCCGCGGCGCGCGCCTACTCCTGCCGGCCGGAAACCACGGGTCGGCATCGGACTCCGGCGACCGCGTCGGTCCGATCGGGGCGTCCACGGGGACGCCCGGGTCCACATCTGCCGATGCGGCGAACCGGCCGCGTCCGGCCCGGTATTCACCCGGCTAGCGGTGAAGTGACCGACCCGTCGTGCCACGACGGGTGCGGAGCGCTGCGCCCGCCATAGCGACGTGACTCGCTTCATCTCATCTCAACATCGAAAGGCACTACCAACACAATGAAGACGTGGGTTCGTAGGTCCCTCAACGTCGGTGTGCTGGGCGCCGGTTTCCTGCTGGTCAGCGGGCCCGTCGCCGCGCACGCCGACCAGGTGAGCGGCCCCAACGCCGGCATCGCGTCCGGTAACCAGCTCAGCAGCGTCCTGCAGATGCCGATCGACATCAGCGGCAACGCCGTCTCCGTCCTCGGCTTCGCCGACGCGTCTAGCGTCGGTGGCGCGGGCGCCGTCAACACCGAGAGCGCGTCGGCCACCGAGGCTGGCCAGGTCTCCGGCTTCAACAGCGGGATCCTCTCCGGCAACCAGGTTTCGAGCGTCGTCCAGGTTCCGGTCAGCGTCTGCGGCAACTCCGTCGCGGTGCTCGGCTTCGCGAACGCGTCCTGCGTCGGCGGGGCCGGTGCGGTCAACGGCGGTGGCGGCTGGAGCAACGGCGGCTGGGACAACGACGGCAACGGGTCGGGCTCCGGCGGCTACGGCGGCAGCCACAGCGGTGGCTACGGCAGCAACAACGGCGGCTACGGCAGCAACAACGGCGGCTACGGCGCCGCCGACGACGACGACGCGTACGGCCAGGGCGGCGGACGCGGCAACAACTACGACGACGAGCACGGCCGCAACCGCGGTGGTGCCCGCGGCATGGGCGCCGGCGCCCGCAACATGGGCGGCGGGGGTGCGCTGTCCAACGGTGGCGCCGACCAGGTGACCGGCTACAACGCCGGCCTCGTCTCGGGCAACCAGGTGTCGAGCGTCATCCAGGCGCCGATCGACGTGAGCGGCAACGCCATCGCCTTGTTCGGCTTCGCCAGCGCGTCGAGCGTCGGCGGGGCGGGCGCGGTGAACGAGAGCGCGTCGACGACCGAGGCCGGCCAGGTCTCCGGGTTCAACGCCGGCGTCCTCACGGGCAACCAGATCTCGAGCGTCGTGCAGGTGCCGATCAGCGTCTGCGGCAACTCGATCGCCATCCTGGGCTTCGCCGACGCGTCCTGCGTCGGTGGCGCGGGTGCGGTCAACGGCGGTGGCGGCAACGGCGGCGGTCACTGGACCCCGCCGGCCGACGATGACGACGACGCCGACACCTCGGGCGACCCGTACGACTACGCCGACCCGTCGGCGACCGGGCGTCCGATGGCCAGCGCGCACGGTGCGCACAAGGCCACCTCGAAGGCCGCCAAGAAGGCCAACAAGAAGAGCCACAACGGTGAGCACGGCAACTGGGGCGGCGCGGCGCGCGGCCACCACGGCACCAGCGCCGGGGCGTCGGGCTACGGTGGCGCCGGCAACGGTGGCTACAACGGCGGCGGGGCCGGCAACGGCGGCAACGGCGGCAACGGCGGGTCGTGGGGCGGCAACGGCGGAAGCTGCGGGCCGGACCAGATCACTGGGTTCAACAGCGGCATCCTGAGCGGCAACCAGGTCTCGAACGTCGTTCAGCTGCCGGTGGACATCAGCGGCAACGCGATCTCGGTCCTCGGGTTCGCGAGCGCCAGCAGCGTGGGCGGCGCGGCCGCCGTCAACTGCTGACGACAATCCGATAGCCCTCGGGGCCAGCGCATCCGGCGCTGGCCCCGTCGGCGTCTCCCCGCTACTCTTGCCCTGAACGATCGTTCAGGTGCGAGCTGGTGGAGGGGAGCAGGGTGAACGACAGCATCGGCGGCCCCGCCGAGGATCTTGCCGAGCTGCGCAAGCGCATCGGCGCGGGCGGAGCCGAGCGCTACCACGCGGCGAACGCCGCGAAGGGCAAGATGTTCGCCCGCGACCGGGTGGCCCACCTGGTCGACGAGGGCTCGTTCGTCGAAGACGGCATGTACGCCAACGCGCTCGCCGACGGGCTGCCGGCCGACGGTGTCATCACCGGGCGGGCCACCGTCGACGGCCGGCCGATCTGCCTCATGGCCAACGACTCCACCGTCAAGGCCGGCTCGTGGGGCGCCCGCACCGTCGAGAAGATAATCCGGGTCATCGAGCAGGCGTACGGCACCGGCGTGCCGATGGTGTACCTCGTCGACTCGGCCGGCGCCCGCATCACCGACCAGGTCGACCTGTTCCCCGGCCGCCGCGGCGCCGGGCGCATCTTCTGGAACCAGGTCCGCGCATCCGGCAGCATCCCGCAGGCCTGCGCGCTGTTCGGGCCGAGCGCCGCCGGTGGCGCGTACATCCCGGCCTTCTGCGACGTTGTCGCGATGGTCGACGGCAACGCCAGCATGTACCTCGGGTCGGACCGCATGGTGGAAATGGTCACCGGCGAAAAGACCACGCTCGAGGCGATGGGTGGCGCGAAGGTCCACTGTGAACAGTCGGGCGTGGGTCATTTCCTGTGCGCCACCGAGGATGAGGCGATCGAGGCGATCCGCCGGTACCTGTCGTATCTACCGTCGAACCATCGGGAGAACCCACCGGCGGTCGCATCGGCGGAACCACCGGAGACCGACCTCGCCGCGCTCGTTCCGGCTAACGAACGCCAGGCGTTCGACATGCGCAAGTTCGTGCGTGGGTTGCTCGATGACGGTTCGTTCTTCGAGATCCAGGCGCGCTGGGCGCGCGAGGTCACCGTCGGTTTCGGCCGTCTCGACGGGAAGGTGATCGGCGTCGTCGCGAACAACTCACTCTTCAAGGGTGGTGTGTTGTTCGTCGACTCCGCCGACAAGTCGACGCGCTTCGTGCAACTGTGCGACGCGTTCAACGTCCCGTTGCTTTTCCTCGCCGACGTTCCCGGCTTCATGGTGGGTAGCGCCGTGGAGAAGCAGGGAATCATCAGGCACGGCGCCAAAATGATCAGCGCGATCAGCGAGGCCACCGTCCCGAAGGTCTGCGTCGTGGTGCGCAAGGCGTACGGCGCCGGCCTCTACGCGATGGCCGGTCCAGGCTTCGAACCCGACGCGACGATCGCGCTGCCCACCGCGAAGATCGCCGTGATGGGCGCGGAGGCGGCCGTGAACGCCGTGTACGCCAACAAGATCGCCGCCCTGCCGTCCGAGGAGCGCGCCGACTTCGTGGCCGCGAAGCGGGCCGAGTACGAGCAGGACATCGACATCGTGCGGCTGGCGTCCGAACTCGTCGTCGACACGATCGTCGAGGCCGGATCGCTGCGGGCGGAACTCGTCCGGCGCTACGCCGCCGCGGCCGGCAAGGACCGTCACTTCTCCCGGCGCCGACACGGCGTCACCCCTGTTTGAGAGGCCCGGACATGCTCGACTTCAGGCTCAACGACGAGTACGAAGCCCTGCGCCAGGCTGTGCGCGAGTTCGCGGTCGAGGCCGTCGCGCCGGTGATCGGCGACTACTACGAGCGGCACGCCTTCCCCTACGACCTGATCCGGCAGATGGGCAAGATGGGCCTGTTCGGCCTGCCGTTCCCCACCGAGTACGGCGGCGAGGGCGGTGACTACTTCGCGCTGTGCCTGGCGCTGGAGGAACTCGCCCGCGTCGACTCGAGCGTCGCGATCACGCTGGAGGCCGGCGTCTCGCTCGGCGCGATGCCGATCCACCGGTTCGGCACGCGCGAGCAGAAGGAGCGCTGGCTGCCGGCGCTGTGCCGGGGCGAGTCGCTGGCAGCGTTCGGGCTCACCGAGCCGGGCTTCGGATCCGACGCCGGCGGCACCACCACCCGCGCGGTGCTCGACGGCGACGAGTGGGTCATCAACGGGTCGAAGGCCTTCATCACCAACTCCGGCACCGACATCACGTCGCTGGTCACCGTCACCGCCGTTACCGGCGAGAACCCGGACGGGACGAAGGAACTGTCGACGATCATCGTGCCGTCCGGAACGCCCGGCTTCACCGTGCTGCCCGGCTACTCGAAGGTCGGCTGGTGCGCGTCGGACACGCACGAACTGGCGTTCGACGGCGTCCGGGTGCCGGCCGCCAACCTGCTCGGCGAGCGTGGCCGCGGTTTCGCCCAGTTCCTGCGCATCCTCGACGAGGGCCGCATCGCGATCGCCGCGCTGTCGGTGGGGCTGGCCCAGGGCTGCGTCGACGAGTCGTTGAAGTACGCCCACGAGCGGCACGCCTTCGGCGGCCCGATCGGCCGCTACCAGGCGATCCAGTTCAAGATCGCCGACATGGAGGCACGGGCGCACGTGGCCCGGCTGGCCTACTACGACGCCGCCGCGCGGATGCTCCGGGGCGAGCCGTTCAAGCGGCAGGCCGCGATCGCGAAGCTCACCGCGAGCGAGACGGCGATGACCAACGCGCGCGAGGCGACGCAGGTGCACGGCGGCTACGGGTTCATGAACGAGTTCCCGGTGGCCCGCTTCTACCGCGACGCGAAGGTGCTGGAGATCGGTGAGGGCACGTCCGAGGTCCAGCGAATGGTGATCGCCCGCTCGCTGGGCCTGTGAGAACGCGGCGCGGTCCCAGGGCTTGACGACGGCCGATCTTGGAGTCCCGTGGTAGCTGTGGCTACCACGGCGACTCCAAGATCTCCACGGAGCTCGACGGCGCCCACTACCGTTCGCCGGCGCTGCCTGCCGTCGCGCCCGGCCGCACGGCGTCGCGGACCTTGCGCAACGCCGAGAGCATCGCGTCCATCTCGTGCGGCTCGAGCAGGCCGCTGAACCACTCGTCGATCAGCGCGAGGTGACCGGGGAGGACGTCGGCGACGCGCTGACGTCCGGCGTCGGTCAGCGCGGCGAGCAGGCCGCGCCGGTCGGACGGGCAGGCCTGCCGGCACAGCAGGCCGGAGCGCTCGAGTCGGTCGACCAGGCGGGTGATGCCGCTCGTGGTCAGCGAGGTCTGGGCGGCCAGGTCGCTCATCCGCAGCGCGTTGCCCGGTGAGCGGGAGAGGCGCAGCAGCACCTCGAATTCCGCCAGCGCAAGGTTGTGCTCCGCGAACTGGGCGGAGAACTTGGCGAACAGCCCGGTGTACGTCTCGGTCAGCAGACCGACGGCGGTGATCCGCGGATCGGAGAAGATCTCGTCGGAGACGGCCCCCGCGGCGTTCGTGCCCGCGGCGTGCGTGCCGGCGGCGTGTTCGACCGCGCCGGGCTCGACCTCGACGGACTCGGGCGCCGCGACGGAGGGGTGAGTAGCGGCGATGTTCTGTGTCACACATCAAGGATACTTGCTCCGTCAACTACTTGACGGCGCAACTAAATTGAGGCATAGTTGCTCAGGAAGAAGTTCGTAAGACGAAGAGTTGGTAGAGCGAAGCAACGCTCATGTTAGGAGAGAGCCGTCATGACCGCACCCACCCTCGACACCCGCCCCTTCGACGGTGTCACCATCCCCACGGCCGGCACGTTCGCCCTCGACCCGGCCCACACCGAGGTTGCCGCGATCGCCCGCCACCTGGTGGTCAGCAAGGTGCGCGGGACGTTCGGCGGTACCACCGGGACGATCGTGATCGCGGACGACCCGTTGCAGTCGTCGGTGACCGCGTCGATCCCGGCCGCCACCATCAACACCAACTCCACCGACCGGGACAACCACCTGCGCAGCGCCGACTTCCTGGACGTCGAGAACCACCCGACCCTGGACTTCCGCAGCACCTCGATCGTCAGCCACAAGGGCGCCGAGTTCGTGGTGCGCGGCGACCTGACGATCCGCGGCGTCACCCGCGAGGTCGACCTCAAGGTCGAGTTCGACGGCGTCGCGAAGTCGCCGTGGGGCCAGGAGGTCGTGGCGTTCACGGCCACCACCGAGTTCGACCGTGAGGAGTTCGGCATCACCTGGAACCAGGCGCTGGAGACCGGCGGCGTGCTGGTCGGCAAGAAGATCGCCGTCCAGATCTCGGCCGAGGGCGTGCGCCAGGCCGCCGAGTGACGCCAAGTGATGCGGCCCGTCCGGGTGGATGATCCGGACGAATTCCCGGTGTGAAATATGGCATCCGAGCGCGACCCCGAGCCTACTTGCTCGGGGTCGCGCTTTGTCATGACATGAACACCCTTCATCAGGGGATGATTGCTGAACGCACGCTCCCACCTACTCTCCGCAAGAGGCATGTCCATTTTGTCCCTGGCCCGATGAGGCAGCCCGCTCGTAACGTATGGACCCCTGAGAGGTGGTGACGGCCGATGGGCATGGACGTCACGCCGTCCGCGTTCACCCGCGACGATCGGGCGCGGTATCGGCGGAAGGTCCGGCGCTGCCTCGACGTTTTCGCGTTGATGCTCAACGATTTCCGCTTCGAGGCCGAGCGGCCCACCACCGGCCTGGAGATCGAACTCAACCTGATAGATCCGGACTGCGAGCCGGCCATGCGCAACGCCGAGGTGCTCGCGAACATCGCGGACCCGGCGTTCCAGACCGAGTTGGGGCAGTTCAACCTCGAGCTCAACGTGCCGCCGCGGCTGATCGCCGGCGGCGGCTTCGGTGACTACCTGACGCAGGTCCGCGGCGCGCTGCAGCACGCGGACGAGCGGGCCCGCAAGTCCGACGCGCAGGTCGTGCTGATCGGGATCCTGCCGACGCTGACCCAGGCGCACACCGTCCTGGACAACCTCTCGACGAACCCGCGCTACCGCCTGCTGAACGAGCAGATCCTCGGCGCCCGCGGCGAGGACATGGAACTCGACATCCGGGGCGTGGAACGGTTGCGGGCCTACAACGACTCGATCGCGCCGGAGGCGGCGTGCACGAGCGTGCAGTTCCACCTGCAGGTGGCGCCGGAGTCGTTCGCCGCGCACTGGAACGCGGCGCAGGCGATCGCCGGGCCGCAGGTGGCGCTCGGGGCCAACTCGCCGTTTCTGTTCGGCCGCCGGTTGTGGGCCGAGACGCGCATCGCGCTTTTCGAGCAGGCCACCGACACCCGCCCGGACGAGTTGAAGGCGCAGGGCGTGCGCCCACGCGTGTGGTTCGGCGAGCGGTGGATCACGTCGATATTCGACCTCTTCGAGGAGAACGTCAGGTACTTCCCGCCGCTGCTGCCGATCGTCGAGGACGAGGAGCCGATGGAGGTGCTGCGCGCCGGCGGCACCCCGCGGCTTCCCGAGCTGCGCCTGCACAACGGGACGATCTACCGCTGGAACCGGCCCGTGTACGACGTCATGAACGGCCGCCCGCACCTGCGCGTCGAGAACCGGGTGTTACCGGCCGGCCCGGCCGTCGTCGACGTGCTCGCGAACGCCGCGTTCTACTTCGGGCTGGTGCGGGCGATGGCCGAGGCCGACCGTCCACTATGGACGCAGATGCCGTTCTCGGTCGCGGAGGAGAATTTCCACACCGCGGCGCGCGACGGCATCGGCGCGTGCATCTGGTGGCCCCGGCTCGGCGAGGTGGCCGTCACCGATCTGGTGCGTGACGTCCTGCTGCCGCTCGCCTACGACGGCCTGGACCGCTTCGGTGTCGACGCGGAGCACCGCGACTCGCTGCTCGGCATCATCGAGGGCCGCTGCCGTACGGGGCGTAACGGTGCGGTGTGGCAGGCCGAGGTGGTGCGCCATCTCCAGGAGGAGCGCGGCATGGACCGGATGGCGGCGCTGCGCGAGATGCTCCGCCGCTACAGTGTCAACCTGCAGGGGAACGACCCCGTGCACGCCTGGCCGCTCTTCTGAGGCACCAGCCGCGCCGCCATGGCGCTCAGCGCCGCCATGGCGCTCAGCGTCGCCATGTTGCTCAGCGCCGCCGCGGGCGCGGCGGCTTCGGATCCTCGCCGTCCGGACCGGGCCACAGCGGCGTCTTCGGCTCGGCCCGCCCGACCGCGCGGTCGGGCGACGTCGGCGACGCCTCCTCGGCCTCCACCGTGTCGCTCGCGTACGCACTCGAGTCGGTGGCCGACCCGCTGCCGCTGCGGTACGCGCGGGCCGGGGCGTAGGCGTCCTCGTCCAGGCCGTCGTCGGGGTCGCGCACCGGCGCCGTGCCCTTCGCCGTGGACACTGTGGACGGCTCCTCCTCCAACGTGGATGGCCAGTCGGCGAGATCGTCGTCGGTGCGTTGCTCCGCGAGCGGCGCCGGCTGCGTCTGCGCGGCCTCCCGGGCCCGCTTCGCTTCCTGCTCCTCTTCCGCGGCCCGGCGCCTGGCCTCCTGCGCAGCCTGCTGGGCGGCCCGGCGCTCGGCGGCGCGTTCGGCCTTCTCGGCCTTCTCCGCCTCGGTCAGCGGCGGACCGATCGCCGCGACCAGCACGGAGCCGGCGAGGCCGGCCAGCACCGCGTACGGCGCGAACATCGCGGCCGACCACTGCTGGACGTTGACCGTGTCCTCGCCGGCGAACTGCGGTGCGGCCAGCAGGTAGGCGGCCGCGACCAGCAGCGGCCCGGTGGCACCGGACATCGCGACGCCCACCCGGCTGTCGCCGCGCCGGCCGGCGCGCCAGGCGGCCGCGAAGCCGATGGCCGCCGCGGCGACGAGCATCAGCAGCACGCCCGGGACGTAGTAGCCGCGCACCTGCGGCCCACCGTTGAACTCCCAGATCGCGAGCTGGGCCAGCACCCGCTCGTCGCCCTCGCGCAGGCTGTCGATCACCGCGACGACGGCCAGCACCCACAGGTAACCGGTGGACACGACGAGGTTCGCCGCGATCGCCCGCGCGGTGAGCGCGGCGGCGGCAACCGCGATGCCCACGATCACGCCGAGCACGGCGTACCCGGCGGCCGTCCACTCCGGGGCGAAGTTCTCCGGCGTCTCGGCGGCGCGCGCCGGCACCGCGACGAGCGGGACGACGATGAGTGCGCCGATCGCGGCGGCGAGCACGAGCGTCGCGCGCCACGCGCCGAGCAGGAAGCCGTCCAGCCCGTCGGCCGCACCGCGACCGGAGAGCGTGTGCGCGATGACGGAGCCGAGGCCCGTCGACGTGGCGGCGATCCACACCACCCATGCGAGGCTGGCCAGCCATGGCACGCGCCCGTCGGCCGCGTCGGCCGGCAGCCAGGTCACGATGCCCAGGCCGTAGCCCACACCCAGTTGCGCGGCGCCGGCCCCGGCCGCGACGGCGACCGCCGTGACGGAGGGACCGGCCCAGCTTCGTGCCGCCATGCCGCGCAGCGTACGCGTAGGGACCAAGGTCGGGCGATCCCTCGCGATCAACAGGCTATCCACAGGCGTCATCGCGCAACCTGACGGGCGTACGCCACGTTTCCTACCTGGACGGAACGGGAACTATGGTTCTTTGCGGACACCAACCGGGATGGGGCATCGATCAATGGCCGACGATCGCAGGAAGCCGGCGGACGGTACGGCGCCGATGGACCGCATGAGTGGTTGGGACGACAACGAGGCCACCCGAGTCCGCCCGGCGGTCGACGACGCCGCCACCCGGATCCGCCCGGCGGTAGACGACGACGCCGCGACCCGGATCCGCCCGGCGGTCGGTACGGACGCCACCCGCGTCGGGTCGCCGGACGCGACCCGGGTGAGTCAGGACCGCGTCCGCGCCGCGTACGAGGACGCCGACCGCTGGGCCGGCAGCGCCTCCGTGTCGGCGCCCCGGTCCGCGCCCGGCTCGACGCCCCCCGACGCGTACGACTACGACCTCGAACCGGTCCCCGACGATCAACCCAACTGGCTGCGGCCGCTGCTGTTCGGCGTGGTCGGGCTGCTGCTGCTCGGCGCCTTGCTGACCGGCATCTGGCTGATCTACACCGCCGACGACGAGCCACCCACCCCGCAGGCCAGCGCTCCGCCGGCCACGAGTGCGGCACCCGCGACGACCACTGTCACCACCGCCGCGCCGACGACCGGGCCGCCCACCACCGAGGCCCCGCCGGCGACGGTCGTGGTGCCCGACGACCTGATCGGCCTGCCCGAGGACGTGGCGCGCCAACGGCTCACCGACGCCGGCCTGCGTGTGCAGGTGACGCGGCGCTCGGACGCCACGATGGCACCCGGAACGGTGATCGAGGCCGACCCGGGACCGGGCAGCGAGGTGGCGCCGAACACGCTTGTTCGCATCGTGGTGGCGGTAGCGCCACCACAGCCGAGCGGCTCGCGCTCGAACGGCACCGACGACGACTGAGATTCAGCCGACCGTGGTACGGAAGCGGGACTGTGCCGGCACGGTGCCGACGCGTCCGTACGCGAGGCCTGCCAGCTGTACGAAGATCGACCGGCGGGCGACCGCGTCGCCGGCGGCGTTGAGCTGGTACCCGTCGAGCCAGGCCCAACCGTCGTAGGTTGGCCAGTCATGCATCCGGATCACCCGGAAGAGCATGGGCTCGAGGAACTGGACGCTCGCCTTCTTCGTCACCCGCAGCACATCACCGGATTTGGGTAACACGGTGGACTTCTCCTCGCGGTCGACACCACAGAGTTGCCGGATCGTTAATACGAACGGGCTCCGCCCCGCTCAGCAACGGCCTTTTATGAAATTTGTAACGATTGGCACTACTTCGATCCGCGCACCTGAACGGTGAGTGAACCGAGATACACGAACAGCTTGCACCAGCCCGCATGATCATTGCAACTTGCAATTTCTTGACCCGAGGGTAGCTTCTTATTCGGGTTCGCGGCCGCCACGGCGGGGTTACGTGCGGGTTGATGAACAACCGCCGGAAAGGCACACTGAACCGGATTCGGGATTGATCGATTGTCCGGAGGTGCTCCGTGGCGGGCCGACGGGGCAGCCCGACGTTACGGCGTCGCCAGCTCGGGCAGGAACTGCGCCGGTTGCGCGAGGCGGCCGGAACCACCATCGACCAGGTAGCCGAGCGGCTCAACTGTTCCGCGTCGAAGATTTCCCGGATCGAGACCGGTCAGTCGGGCGTGAGCTCGCGCGAGGTCCGCGACATCCTCGCCGCGTACGAGGTCGAAGGTGAACTCGCCGAGTGGCTCGTCGAGATGGCCCGGGAGGCCAAGCAGCGCGGCTGGTGGCAGCTTTACGGCACCGTTCTCACCAGTGCCTACGTCGGCTTGGAGGCCGCGGCGGCGGAACTTCGCTCGTTCGAACCGCTGGTGATTCCGGGCCTCCTGCAGACGGAGGAATACGCCCGGGCAATGGTGCTCGCCGGTTGGCCAGACATGTCCACCGAAGAAGTGGAGCAGCGGATCCGTGTCAGAATGAAGCGCCAGTCGTTGCTCTTTCAGGATGACCCGCTTCAACTCTCGATCATCCTGGACGAGGCCGCGCTGCGACGCCCCGTCGGGGGGATCGACGCGATGCGGCGGCAGCTCGACAAGCTGGTCAACGCGGCAGGGCTGCCCCACGTCACGCTCCAGGTGTTGCCGCTGTCGGCCGGCGCGCATGGGGGGATGGACGGTGCGTTCACCATCCTGCTGTTCGAAGAGCAGGCCAACCAGAACCTGGTTTTCGCGGCCAACGGGGCTGGTGGACTGTTCCTGGAGAAAGACGACGAGATAGAGCGGTACGCGAGCATCTTTGCCGGGCTCCAACGCGGCGCGCTGTCGCCAACGAGGTCGATCGAGATGATCGCGACATTGGCAAAGGAGCCGTAGTGGAGATCGAGACCAAAGGTCTGCGCGTCAACCTCACAAATGCCGTGTGGCAGAAGAGCAGTCGAAGCGGCCCGTACTCGGACAACTGCGTGGAGATCGCGTTCGTCGACGGCGCCATCGCGATGCGCGACTCCAAGCACCCGGACGGGCCGGTGCTGCTGTTCACCGCCGAAGAGTGGGACGCGTTCGTCGAGGGCGCCAAGGACGGCGAGTTCGACGTCGACTGATCGGCCCGCATCCCGGTAGGGCTTGGACTCCGGCCGAGCCGGAGACGAGGCCGGAGTCCAAGATCCGAAAGTTCGCCTACCGGGGGAGGCGACAAAGGGGCAAACCGGGCGTCGCCCGGCTCCCGCCTGTTCGTTGTACCAGGTGGCGTGGCTCATTCCACGCCAACGCGCCGCCGCAGACGGAGGTTTGCGGCCGGGGCGGCCAGAAGCAACGAAGGCAGGCGACCCGATGACCACTGGCTCAGACGACCTGGGCAACGGCGCGGCCAAGACCGAAGACCGGTTTGCCGGCCAACTCGGTTACCGGCCGCGCGGCACCCGCGACGGCGGATCGCTACCCGCCAGCACCCGCACCGACGGCCCGAGGGGAAGCGGGCCGCTCAATGGTGGGCCGCTGAACGGGACCCCGCTGGGCGGGCCGTTGAACGCCATCCCGCTCGGGATCGGCAACCCGCTGTCCGGCAGTCCACTGGACGGTATGTCCGACGACTTCGGCTCCCGCAACGGGAGCCACCTCGGATCACCGTTGCATATCGAAAACCCCATAGCATCGACGCTCACGGAACCCACGTTGCCCGAATCGGATGCGGCGGATGCCGATCTTTCCTTCCGTGAGCCCGTCGCGATCTCCGCGGACTCGTGGCTCGACTCGCCCGGAAAGGGCGTCGCCGACCACCCGCTTTTGCGTGGATTGCTCCTTGAATTGCCGCCCAAAGGGGCAACGCTGCAGGTCCAATGGCTCGACCGTTGGTTCGAGGCGGCCCGTTCGATTCTCGAGTTGCTCTACCGCTTCGAAGACAAGCGAGACTGAGTGGAGACCCGAGAGCAGCAAAACAACAATTAGACCTCCTCCGATGTAGGACTTCAATACCTATCTATTAGCCAATCACCTGAATATCCTCTCCTCCAATCGACGGACCCTACTCGCTGGTAGGCGTGCCACAAGCACGGCCCGAAGGGTCCGTCCGCAGGGGAGGAGAAGAGATGGCACCTCCGGAGTCGACCACCGGACAGGCACCCTCGGCCACCGTCCGATGGCGTCGGAAGCTGTTCGGCTTCACGACGGCGGCGCTCACAGTGGGCGCGGTCGCCGTCGGGTCGCCGGCCGCAGCGGCACCGGCGGAGGGCTCGATCCGCGACGCGGGTACGGCCGAGGTCGTGGCCGACAGCTACGTTGTCGTGCTCAAGTCCGACGGCGCGAGCGTCAACAGCCGGACGCAGTCCCTCGCCGGCAAGTACGGCGCGTCGGTCAAGCACACCTACACCAGCGCGCTGCGCGGGTTCTCGGCGACGATGAGCGAGGCCCGCGCCAAGCGGCTCGCCGCCGACCCGGCCGTGGACTACGTCCAGCGCGACGGCGTCTACAGCATCTCCGCCACCCAGAGCCCGACGCCCTCGTGGGGCCTGGACCGCATCGACCAGCGGGCGCTCCCGCTGAACAACTCGTATACCTATCCCACGACGGCGTCGAACGTGCACGCGTACGTGATCGACACCGGCATCCGCGTCACACACACCGACTTCGGTGGCCGGGCCGTCAGCGGCCGGGACACCGTCGACAACGACACCAACGCCGACGACTGCCACGGGCACGGCACGCACGTGGCCGGCACCATCGGCGGGACGAGCTTCGGCGTCGCGAAGGGCGTCCAGTTGGTCGCCGTCCGGGTGCTGAACTGTCAGGGCAGCGGCTCGACCGCCGGCATCGTCGCGGGCATCGACTGGGTGACGGCCAACGCCATCAAGCCGGCCGTGGCGAACATGAGCCTCGGCGGTGGCGCCGACACCACGCTCGACAGCGCGGTGGCGAACTCGATCGCGTCCGGCGTGACGTACGGGATCGCCGCCGGCAACGGCGACATCTTCGGCAACCCGCAGAACGCCTGCAACACCTCGCCGGCACGCACCCCGACCGCGATCACCGTGGGGGCAACCCAGAGCAACGATGCCAAGGCCTCGTTCTCCAACTACGGCACGTGCCTCGACATCTTCGCGCCGGGCGTGAGCATCACGTCGGCGTGGCGCACCAGCGACACGGCCACCAACACGATCAGCGGCACGTCGATGGCGACGCCGCACGTCGTGGGCGCCGCGGCGCTCGTGCTGGCGGCGTCACCGGGCCTCACGCCCCAGCAGGTCCGCGACACGCTCGTCAACAACGCGACCAGCGGCGTGGTGACGAACCCGGGCACGGGTTCGCCGAACAAGCTGCTGTTCGTCGGCGACGGCGGCCCCCCGCCGCCGCCCCCGCCGACCGGCTGCTCGGGCACCAACGGAACCGACGTCGCCATCCCGGACGCCGGCTCGGCCGTGACCAGCAGCATCACGATCAGCGGCTGTGGCCACGCCACGGCATCGGCGACGAGCACGGCGGAAGTGCACATCGTGCACACCTACCGCGGTGACCTCGTCATCGACCTGCTCGCGCCCGACGGCTCGTCCTACCGGCTGAAGAACAGCAGCGGCAGCGACGGCGCCGACAACGTGAACCAGACGTACACCGTCAACCTCGCCAGCGAGGGCACGAACGGCACGTGGCGCCTCCAGGTGCGCGACGTCTTCTCGGTCGACACCGGCCGCATCGACAGCTGGACGCTGACCGTCTGAGATCCACCACACGACGGGGCCGCGCTTGCGGGCGCGGCCCCGTCGCTTGTCAATAAGGTGACGACGTGAGCGATGCGAAGATCGAACTTCACGTGCACCTCGAGGGCAGCGTCCGTCCGGCAACCCTGCTGGAGATCGCCCGCCGCAACGACGTCGCGCTGCCCGTCGACACCGTCGAGGACCTCGCGAAGCTGTACGAGTACACCGACTTCAGCCAGTTCATCAAGGTCTGGCTGATGACCACGCAGTGCCTGCGCACCGCCGACGACTTCCGCCGCATCACCGTCGAGTACGCCGAAGAGGCGGCCGGGTTCGGCGCCGTCTACCTCGAGGCGGTCTGCTCGCCCGCGCAGTGGGTGGCGTTCGGGCAGGCAACCTGGGACGAGATGCTCACCGGTTACGTGGAAGGTGCGGCCGAGGCCCGGGACCGCTTCGGCGTCACCGTCGCCTTCACCCCTGACCTGTACCGCGGCCTCGACCCGGCCATCGCGGAGGACTGCGCCCGGGTCTGCGTGCGCTACCGCGACCGTGGCGTGGTCGGCCTCGGCATCGGCGGGCCGGAGAAGGACATGTCGATCGAGCCGTACCGCACCGCGTTCGCGATCGCCCGCGACGGCGGCCTCGGCGTGGTGCCGCACTCCGGCGAGGCCGACGGGCCGGAGTCGATGCGCGAGGTGCTCACGCTCGACCCGGACCGCCTGCGGCACGGCATCCGCGCCGTCGAGGACCCGGACCTGCTCACCGAGATCGTCGAGCGCGGCCTGGTGCTCGACGTGTGCCCGACGTCGAACCTGCGCACCGGCGTCGTGCCCAGCCTCGCCGAGCACCCGCTGCCGCGGCTGCGCGCCGCCGGTGTGCCGTGCACCATCAACACCGACGACCCGGCGATGTTCGGCACCGACCTCGGACGCGAGTACGAGGTGGCGGCCGAGCTTGGCGTGTCGGCCAGGGATGCGTTCGTGGCCGGTGTCGCGGGCGCGCTCTGCGACGACGAAACGCGCGCCCGGCTGACGGCATTAGCGTAATGATCGTCTATGGGTCAATAGACGCTCGTCGGTATTGACAGATCCCGAACGATTGCCGGATCGGGACAACTCGCCACGCCGGCCAAACGGTGTCAACAGTCAGGACATCCATCCATCGACCTGACTGGAGAACGGATGCGACCGCGAATCCGGGCGGCCGGTGCCTTACTGGCCGCCACCGTCCTCGTCGCCCCGTCGGTGCTGGTTGGTACGGCCGGACCGGCCGCCGCCGCGCCCGGCGGCACGCCGGCGAGATCCGCGCCGACCACCACATTCGCCCCGACGGCGACGCGCCCCGTCACCGTCACGCTCGTCACCGGCGACAAGGTGACGGTCCTCGGCCCCGACCGGGCCACCGTCCGGCGCGGCAAGGGCCGCACCGACGTCACCTTCATGACCAGCCGCGCGGACGGGCACCTGCGCGTGATCCCCAGCGACGCGCTGCCGATGCTCGCCGCGGGAACGCTGGACGCGCGCCTGTTCGACATCACCACGTTGCTCTCGTTCGGCTACGACGACCGCCGCGACAACCTGCCCCTGATCGTCACCGGCCCGCCCGGCGGCACGGCTGCGCGCGCCACGACGTCGGGAATCATCAGCACGCGGGCCGTGCCGGGCGGCACGGCCCTGCACGCCGCGAAGGCCGAACTCGGTTCGGTCTGGCAGAGCCTCTCGGCCGGCGTCCGCGCGGCCGGCGCCGCGCGGACCGGCGCCGCCCCCGCCAAGATCTGGCTCGACGGCCTGCGCAAGCCGACGCTGAAGGAGAGCGTCCCGCAGATCGGGGCGCCGACGGCGTGGGCCGCCGGGTTCGACGGCAGCGGCGTCAAGGTCGCCGTGGTGGACAGCGGCGTCGACAGCACCCATCCCGACCTCGCCGGCCGGGTCGCCGCCGCCCAGAACTTCACCACCGTCGACTCCGACACCCTCGACCGGGTGGGCCACGGCACCCACGTGGCCGCCACGATCGGCAGTACCGGCGCCGCGCCGGGCGGGTACAAGGGCGTCGCGCCCGGCGCCTCGCTGCTCTCGGCGAAGGTGTGCGTCGACTACGGCTGCGAGGAGTCCTGGATGCTCGCCGGCATGCAGTGGGCCGCCGAGCAGGGCGCCAAGGTCATCAACATGAGCATCGGCGGCGGCGACACGCCCGAGCAGGACCCGATCGAGGCCGCCGTCGAGCGGATCACGGACGAGTTCGGCGCGCTGTTCGTCATCTCCGCCGGTAACGACGGGTTCTTCGGCGACGAGACCGTCAGCTCGCCGGGCAGCACCGACTCCGCGCTGACCGTCGGCGCGGTGGACAAGTCCGACAACCTGGCGGACTTCTCCAGCCGCGGCCCGCGCATCGGTGACGGCGCCATCAAGCCCGACATCACGGCGCCGGGTGTCGACATCGTCGCGGCCCAGAGCAAGGACGGTTTCATCGGCACGCCTGTCGGTGACTCGCACGTGATGCTGTCCGGCACGTCGATGGCGTCGCCGCACGTCGCCGGGTCGGCCGCGATCCTGGCCCAGGAGCACCCGAACTGGACACCGGCCCAGTTGAAGGCGGCGCTCATGGCGTCGGCGAAGCCCAGGGACGGCGTCGGGGTCTACGCGCAGGGCGCCGGCCGGGTGGACGTCGCCCGGGGCATCACCCAGACCGTGTTCACCGACCCGCCGAGCGTCAGCTTCGGCCGCCAGCTCTGGCCGCACGGCGACGACAAGCCCGACGCCCGCACGGTCACCTACCGCAACACCGGCGCCGCCGACGTGACGCTCTCGCTCAGCCTCGCCGGCAACCTGCCGGCCGGGCTGTTCGGCCTGTCCGCGTCGACGCTCACCGTGCCCGCCGGCGGCACCGCGTCGGTGACCCTGACCTCCGACACCCGGGCCAACGTCCCCGACGCGCGGCACGGCGGGCACCTCGTGGCCACCG
>Ga0111538_10004219_pt1 | contig 20011 bp, 17 predicted proteins | sample SoiMethybrSBSTD1_FD_79669 | JGI IMG/M metagenome (GOLD analysis project Ga0111538, IMG submission 79669) | Bulk soil microbial communities from a Populus tree surrounding site in Tennessee, USA - Soil MetaG P. TD hybrid SBSTD1 (version 2)... | ecosystem: Environmental > Terrestrial > Soil >... | reverse complement strand
GGCCTTGCGGATCCGCTCCAGCACCGGCCGGAGGGCAGCCGCGTGGCCGTTGGTCGCCGCCGCGGCCAGCGTCTGGGCCAGGCCCGGCCGCTCGCCCTCGCGGTCGAAGACGTCGTGGAGGGTGCGGATCTCTCGCAGGCCCGTCAGCACCTTCTCCTCGTAGCGCCGGATCTCGGCTTCGAGCCGGGTCTTGTTGGCGCCACGGGTGCCGGCCTGCTTGCGGAGGACGTCTCGCCGCTCGAGCCGCCGCAGCACGGTCGAAAACGCCCGGACTACCTGACGGGCGATCACCGCCCGCTGTTCCTCCGTCGTCTCGGGGTCGGTCAGATCGACCACCGCGTCGACGTCGATCTCTCGCCGGGACAGGCGGACGGCCAGCTCTTGCAGGCCACGGCGACCGGTCTCGGTCCCGAGGACGGCCAGGATCACCTGCTCCCGCGCCTGCTCCATGCGCCGGGCGAGTTCCACCTCGCGAGCCGGCGTCAGCAACGGCACCGCGCCCATTTGGCGCAGGTAAACACGGACCGAGTCCTCGATACCGCCAACCGTCGTTTCTTCAATCACAGGCATGAACCCCCGGTGGGCACTCTGGCAAACAACGGACCACATTGAGACGTATTGGAAGCCTGCGAACTGCAACGTGGTGGAATTTATGCGCTTGGTCGTCCGTGACAGCCGATTGACAGTCTGTCTGTCGGCGTGATGGGAAGTCGAACGCCGGCCGACACTCAGACGCGGCTTCCGGCGCCCCTTTTCAGCGGAAAAGCGTACGAAACAGGAGGGTCGCGACTCGGGGCTGGCGGACGAGCGCCAGGATGAGATCGCGATGCCAGTTGAAGCGACCCGCCCGACGGATCAACGCCTGCACGTCCTCCCCGCCGACGGCGCGCACGAGAAGATCGATCTCGGCGTCGGAGCAGCGAGTCACGATCTGCCGCAGCCAGTCGCCCGTCCTGAGATCTGCACCGAGCTGCTCCTGCCAGCGGCGCTCGTACCGCGCAAGAAATGCCTCATCGAGCCGCCCCTGCCCGAAGGCTTCGATCAGCGTGGACGCGGCGAGCGAGGCGGTCAGCAGGCTGTAGAAGATCCCGCCGCCGGTCGTCGGCTTGGTGAAGCCTCCGGCGTCGCCCACGACCAGCACGCGATCCAGCCACGTACGCGCGATCGGCTTGAGCGGAAGAAGGCGACGGACCGGGCGGCTCGGCCCTTCGAGCAGTCGCGACCGGACCTCGGGGCGCGCCAGGAACGCGTTCAGACACGCTTCGGCGTTGCCCGTCGCCATGGCGCCGACCTTCAGTCGGGCCCGCCCCCCGCGGCTCACGGGCACCGCCCACACGAAGCCGTTGGGCGCCACGTCACGCCCGAACCGCACCTCCACCGTGTCATCGGGCTGGGCGTCCAGCTCGACCTGCGCGGTGTGGATCGCCTGGCCGGGGAGCCCCAGGCCGAGCCGGCGCTGCAGACGATAGGACACGCCGCCGGCCAGCACGCAGGCCCGAGCGCTCAGCCGGGCCGTCTCGGTATGGAGGGTGACACCCCGGCTCGACGTCTCGACGTCGAGGACGCGGACGCCGGTTCGCACCTCGGCCCCCGCGTCGTGGGCCTGCCGCGCCAGCCCGAGGTCGAAGCGCGCCCGATCGATGACGACGATAGGCTCGGTCCGCAGCGCCGGCCAGACTTGCTCGACGTGGGCGCCGCGCGGTCCGACGAGTCGCGCCCGCGTGATCCGGCCGAGGATGGCGTCGTCGGCGATCTTCGCGAGCTCGGCGGTCTCCAGTGAGATGATGCCGGTGCAGTGCACCGGCTCGCCGATCTGAGGGTGCTCTTCGAGGAGGACGACGTCGAGGCCGGCCTGGGCGAGATGGCCGGCTGCGAGGAGCCCGGCGGGCCCGCCTCCGACAACCGCCACATCGATCACGCTGCGAGTATACGGAGGCCCCGAGCCCGCCCCAACTTTTCCCGCCCGCTCACACCCGCACGCCGCGGACGTCCCAGCGCCCGCGCAGCGTGATCCAGAACGACAGCAGCACGAGCCGCAGATCCAGCCCGAGCGTCTGCTTGCGGATGTAGAGCAGGTCGTAACGGAACTTCTGGTGCCGCGGGATGTCGCGGTCGGCGTAGATCTGCGCGATCCCGGTCAGGCCCGGGCGCACGCGATGCCGGGCGTCGAAGCCCGGAATCTTCTCCAGCGGCACGCTCACGCCGTCGCCGCTGACCTCGATCTCCTTCGGCATCAGCGCGCGGGGCCCGACGACGCTCATGTCACCGCTCAGGATGTTCCACAGCTGCGGCAGCTCGTCCATCGCGGTGGCCCGCAGCAGACGTCCCACCCGGGTGATGCGGGCGTCGGCTGCCACGGCCTGGCGCGGGCCGAAGCGGGCGTCGGCGTCGGGGACCATGGAGCGAAACTTCCAGCTCCAGAACCGGACCCCGCCGCGTCCCACGCGCTGCTGGCCGTAGAAGACCGGTCCGCCGTCGTTCAGCTTGATGAGGGCGGCGATCAGAAGCCAGAACGGCGCCGACAGGACGAGCCCGGCGAGGGCGACGCCGACGTCGAACGCCCGCTTAGCCATCGGCCCCGACGACCGACTCCACGACGTGGACGAAGCGGTCCACCATACGGGGTCTCGTGAAGCGCTCGAGCGCCCGCGCCCGCGCGGCGTCACCCAGCTTGGCCCGCAGCGGCGGATCCTCCAGCAGACGGCGCAGCGCGGCGGCCAGCGCCGTGGCGTCACCCGGTGGCACCACGAGGCCGGTCACGACGTGCTCGTTGACCCACGGCACGCCGGTCGGCAGGTCGGTGCTGATCACCGGAAGGCCGTTCATCATCGCCTCCACCTGCACGAGCCCGAACGCCTCGGTCCGGGCCGTGGACGGCAGGACGAAGACGTCACAGCTCTGGTAGAGCCCGCGCACCTCGTCGTCGGTGCACCGCCCGAGCAGGGCGACCCGATCACCGAGGCCGAGCGTCCCGATGCGTCTGCGAAGCGCGCTCTCGAGCGGTCCCTCTCCCACGATCGCGCACCCCCCGCCCGTCCTGGTGAGCGCTTCCAGCAGCACCTCGAGGCCCTTGTAGTACACGAGCCGCCCGACGGAGAGCACGCGCGGCTCCGGGAGCCGCGCGAGCGCTCGGCCCACCTCTGACGCCGGATCGAGCTGGGCGTTGCCCACGGGCTCGGCCGCGACGCCGTACGGAATGACCTCGACCCGACGGCAGGCCTGCACGGCGGCGGAGCGCTCGGCCATCGGCGGGGAGGCGACGATCACGCAATCGGCCCGTCGGTACAGCGCCCGCCGCAGGCGTCCGTACGTCGGATTGGCCCAGGCCGGACGCACGATGTCGCTGTGGTGCCACACGATCAGCCGGCCAGCCGGCCGGTGAATCGCGAGCAGCGTGCCGACCAGCGGATTCGGCTCGTGCAGCACGACACAGTCCGCCGGCTCCCGCCACAGCTCGCGCGGGAGCCCCGGGCTCAGTGAGACCGACAGCGCCCGGGCGAGCGTCCCCACGCGGACGACGTCGACCCCCTGGCGCCGCTCACGCACCGTCTGCCGCCCCTCGTTGGCCACCACCACGCGGACGTCCCAGCGGGCGGCGGTGTCTTCGCAGAGTGCGGCCAGCACGGTCTCGATACCACCGTGGACCGGGGCGTAGAACTTGCCCGCGTGGAGCACTCTCATCGGCTGTTGACGAGCATCCCGTAGAGATCCTGCACCCGCGCGACGTGGGTGCCTAGATCGAAGTGCGCCGCGATCCGGGCCCGGCCCTCCGCGGCCCAGCCTGCCGCCTGGTCCGGATCGGCCAGCGCCCGCTCGATCGCCGCGGCCAGAGCGGCCGGGTCGCCGCCCGGCACCCCCAGCGTGGCCAGCGCCGTGTCGCCGACGATCTCATCGGCGCCGCCGCCCCGCGCCCACACCACCGGCCGGGCGCACGCCATGGCTTCGGCGATGACCCGACCGAACGGCTCCGGCTCGATCGACGCGTGAACGACGACGTCCAGCGCTCGCAAGACGTCGGGGACGTCCTGCCGATGTCCGGTGAACGTCAGCGTGTCGCCCAGGCCCAGGTCCCGGGCGAGCCGCGCCAGCTCCGGCGCGAAGTCGCCGTGGCCCGCCGTTCGATAGATCTCGCCGCCGACGACCACGAACCGCACGTCAGGGTGGCGTCGAGCCACGGCCGCCGCCGCCTCGAGGAATACCGCCTGCCCCTTCCAGCGCGCGAGTACGCCGACCATTCCGACCAGCCGGACGCTCTTGGGCCACCCGGCTTCGGCGCGAAGCTCGGCGTGGGGCCCTTCGGGCGCGAAGCGGTGCAGGTCGATTCCGTTGGCAATCGCGTGGACCTGGCGCGGCCCGGCGCCCAGCCGTTGGAGATGCGCGGCCACCGCCGCGGAGTTGGCGATCAGCGCGTCCGCTGAGACACGCGCCACGCGCAGGAGCAGTCGCTCGGGCGCCCGATCGCGCCAGAAGTCGCGCACGTGCCAGACGATCCGCGTGTCGCGGCGCCGGAGCGGCGCGGCGAGCAGGTGCGTCTTGTTGCCGTTGCTGTGGACGATCGTGGCGGCCGTCCGCCCAGCCGCCCGCCGAACGGCCATCAGCGTCGGTGCCGCGCGCAACATCGAGGCGGCCAGCCCGAGCGCGCCGGTCCGGCGGCCGCGCAGGCTCGCTCGCTCGAACCCTTCGCTCACGGCCACGGCCTCGACCGACACGCCCATCCGTGTCGCCTCGGCCAGCAGAGGCCCCTGGCCCAGGCACACGAGCCGCGGCGTGAAGCGTCGGCGGTCCAGTGACGCGGCGAGGTCGAGAAGGCTTCGCTCCGCGCCGCCGATCTGCGCCGTCGGATTCAGATAGAGGACGGCGCGCGGGTCGGTCACCCCGCGGCCGCCTCCGAGAGCACGCGCCTGAATCGTTCGGTGTACTCCGGCCACGAGAGGTCTTCGATGGCGCGGCGGCGACCACCCCGTCCGAGCCGCTCGGCCAGATCCGGCTCGGTGAGCAGCCGCGTGACCGCCTCGGCGATGTCCGCCGGATCGCTCGGATCCACCAGAAGCCCGGTCTCGCCGTCGATCACCGCATCGGGGATGCCGCCCGAGCGGCCGCCGACCACCGGCTTGCCACGCAGGTTGGCCTCGACGAACACGATGCCGTAGCCCTCGGCGCCGCCGCTGACACCGCTCTCCCGGCTGGCCAGCACGAAGACATCGCAGGCGTGATACCAGGCGTCGACCTCGTCGTCACCGGCCTGGCCCACGAAGCGCACCGACGGCGTCACGCCGAGCGACGCGGCCAGGCGCTCGAGGTACGGGCGCAGCGGCCCGTCGCCGACCACGACGTACTCCGTGTCCGGTGCCTTGGCCAGGATCAAGGGCATCGCGCGGATGACCATGTCGTGCCCCTTGTAGGCGTCGACGAGACGGCCCACCGACAACACGACACGCAGTCCGCGTCTCGTCGGCCGCAGCGGTGGCGTCGGGCCGCCGGTCACGACCGCGCCGGGGTGAATGACGGTGATGGCCGAGCTGCTGACGCCGTGAGCCTCCACCGCCCGGCGGCTGAACTCGCTGATCGTCACCACCCGGGTCGCGCCCCGCAGCGCCACCCCCGCGATCGACCGCATCCGCGGCGCGCGGATCTCGTACGCGTAGGCCATGGCGACGTACGGAACGCCGAACACCGCGCGGATCGTCCGGCAGAGCGGACCGAGCAGCACGTGCCCACAGACGATCACGTGTGGACGCTGCTTCAGGACCTCGAGCAACGCCCGTACAGAGAGCGCGGCCACCGCGAGCCGTTCCCAGCGCAACGGCCAGGTACGGATCACCCGGAAGGCCTGCGTCGCATCCCATTGCCGGTCGCCCGCCGTCGCTCCGGTCACGACGGTCACGACGCTGGCGCCGGCCAGGCCGTCCGCCAGTCTGGCGAGCAGGCTCTGGACTCCGCCCCGGGCGGGCGGAAAGTCAATCGTGAGCAGCAGCAGGCGCATCGAGGACGTTCGCGAGCCAGATCTCCAGAGTGAGCAGGGTCCAGAGCGCGCGGCTGTGGTCTTCTCGACCCTGTCGCTGCTCGTCGAGCAGCCGCGCGATCGCCGCGGGACGGAACAGCCCGCGCGAGCGGGCGGCGGACGCGGTGAGCGTGTCGGTGACGAGGTCGCGGAGCTCGCCGTCGAGCCACCGGCGGAGCGGCACGAGGAAGGCGCGCTTGCGGCGCCGGAGCGTGTGGGCCGGCAGATCGTGGCGCAGCGCCCGCCGCAGCAACGCTTTCGTGCCGAGGCTCGGGAGCTTCACCCGCGCCGGCAGGCCGGCGGCGAACTCGACCAGCCGGTGATCGAGAAAGGGCACCCGCGCCTCGACCGACACCGCCATGCTCATGCGATCGGTCTTGACCAGGACGTCGTCCGGCAGCCAGGTCTTGAAGTCGAGGTACATCAGCTGGTGAACCGGATTGCCGGTCACGTGGCTCAAGTGCGCGCTCAGCACCGGACCGGCCGCCGCCCAGCCCGGCGGACCCGCCACCGCTTGCTGCGCGTCGTCGCTCATCGTCGCCACCCAGCCGAGGTGGCGTTCGAGCAGCGGGGCGCGCCCGACGAGGGCCCCGACGCGCCGCCCGATCCGCCCGGAGCGGACGTCGCGCGGCATCGCGCTCAGTAGCGCGGAGGCCGCGGACGTGGCACCGGGCCAGCGTCGCAGCTGCTCACCCAGGCGCAGCCAGGCATAGCGCGGATAGCCACCGAGCAGCTCGTCGGCCCCTTCGCCGGTGAGCACGACCTTCACGAACCGCGCGGCGAACTGACAGATGTAGAACGTCGGGATCGCGGCTGGATCCGCGAGAGGCTCGTCCTGCATCCGCACCAGGCCGGGCAGCGCGTCGGCCAGGGCCGGCCCCATGATGATCTCGTGGTGATCGGTGCCGAAGTGACGGGCGACGGCGCGCGCCTCGGCGATCTCGCCCTCCGTCACGCCGGTGTCGAAGCCCACGGTGAAGGTCTTCACCCGGCCCGGCATCCGCGCCAGCATGCCGGTCACCGACGCCGAGTCGATGCCGCCGGAGAGCAGGACGCCCAGCGGCACATCGCTGATCCGGTGCAGCGCGATCGACTCCTCGAACAAGGCGCGGAACTCCTCGGCGGCCGTGTCCTGGTCCAGCTTCCGCTCCCCTTCGTCCAGCACCACGTCCCAGTAGCGCCGCAGCGTCACCTGCCCGTCGTGCCACGTCAGCAGATGGCCCGGCGGAAGCTTGCGGATCGCCTTCACCATGGTGGCCGGGCCCGGCACGTACGACAGCGTCAGGTAGCGCTGGAGCGCGTCGAGATCGAGCTCGCGGGAGACCTCGGGCACGGCCAGGAGCGCCTTGACCTCCGAGGCGAACACCAGGCGCTCGCCGCACTGGGCGTAGTACAGCGGCTTGATCCCGAGACGATCGCGGGCCAGCACGAGGCGCCGCCGGCTCGAGTCCCAGATCGCGTAGGCGAACATGCCGCGCAGCAGGTGCACACCGGCGTCGCCGTACTCCTCGTAGAGGTGCACCACCGTCTCGGTGTCGCCGGCGGTCCGAAAGCTGTGGCCGTGTTTTTCGAGAAAAGGCCGCAGGGTCCGATAGTTGTAGATCTCGCCGTTGAAGACCGTGAGCACGCGCCGGTCCTCGCTCCAGATCGGCTGGTTGCTGCCCGCGGGATCGATGATGCTGAGCCGTCGCATGCCGAGCGAGATCCCATCGCCGACGAAGTAGCCGTCGCCATCCGGGCCCCGGTGGGCCACGGCGTCGGCCATGCGGCGGATCAGGCGGGGATGCTCGAGCCCGGCGATGCCGACGATGCCGCACATGGCGGCTAGGGCGATACCTGGTGGCGCGCGAGGTCGGTGCCGACGGAGACCGCCCGGGCGCCCTCGCGGCCGACGGGGCGCAGTCCGAGCGCCCGCACCATCAGCGCCGCGAAGCCGGCGAGGACGATGGCGTTCTGGATGAGCGTCGCCACCGCCCGCGGGAAGTCGCGCTCGATCCCTCCCGCGGCGAGCAGCGCGAGCGAGGCGACGACCACCGCCCGGGTGCTCGGCTCGAGCCGCCACGACCAGCGATCGAGGACGCCGATCAGCAGCCCCCAGCACACCGCACCGATCAGCACCCAGTACCAGTCACCCGCGCCGTAGAGATCCCCGGCCATCGACGGCGCGATGTTCGACTCCATCCGGCCCTGATCGCTGTAGCCCCAGAGTGTCGTCGAGAACAGCAGCGCCCGACGCGACTCGGGTTTGTCCGGATAGAGGGCTCGCGGCACGAAGCCCTCGAGCACGACGTCGACGAGCGGATTGCGATCGGTCTCGAAGCCGACCACGTCGGGCACGAGGTTCACGTAGAAGACCAGCGAGTCGAAGGAGTGGAAGCGTCGGAGCACGGCCGTCCACGGCGCGTGATACGGCTCCTTCAGCCAGAGCTGGGGATCGAGAACTTCGACCGACTCCCGCACGGTCTGCCCTTCCCATGCCACCTGACGGTACCAGCCGACCGCGATGGTGCTGGCCAGGCCGAAGGCGATGAACACCCCGCACACGACCGCGAGGCGCAACCGGCGGCCGGCGAACAGCGCCGCCACGCCGGGAACGAGCAGCGTCAGGAGCAGTCGCTCGCGGAACGGCTCCATGAAGAACGCCACCAGACCCGGTATGAGATAGAGCCAGCGGCGGTAGCCGAACCGTTCGCCGCCGGTGCGAAGAGAGATCGCCCACGCCGCCGTCGCGGGAACCACCCACAGCGAGGTGATGAGCCCGAGCGGCCGGATCAATGCGCTCGGCACGTACTCACCCGTCGCGAGCAGGAGCATGGCGATGACCGCGACCACGAGCGTGACGTCATGGGCCGCCGCGCCGCCGTTGGCCACCAGGTGACCGACGTTGGCCAGCGGGTTCAGACGAGGCGCCCGCATCAGCGCGAACGCGACGCTCACGCCGACCCAGTAGAGGCAGGCCAGCATCAGGGCTTCGTTGATGATGCTCGCCGGCAGCGCGATCAGACGCTCGGAGAGATCTCCGTACGTGACGGCGTCGATCGAGAGCACCCAGAACCGGGCCACGAACGCCAGGCCGAAGCCGATCCACGACCACCCGAACAGTGTGGTCGGTACGGCCCGCCAGTTCGAGCCGGCGCCGGGCAAGACCCGGAGTGACAGGAGCCACACCGCCGTGAGCGCCAGGCCGAGCGCCAGGGTCCGGGCGTCGTAGCTGATGCCGTACGAGGTGTCCAGGAGCCAGCCGAGCATCAGCGCGCTCCGAAGACAGACGCGCGCAGCGTCTCGACGAGCCGGGGATACGCGAAGGGAGCCGCGAGGTCGCGCAGGCGCCGGCCTTGCTCGGCCAGCCCGCGTCGGTCGGGCAACGCCGTCACTCGCTCTGCCAGACGGGCGAAATAGCCCTCATCCCACGGCCCATGATAGTCCACGAGCATCGGAGCCGGCAGCAGTGTGGCGGCCGTGCCGACCCGACTGGCCAGCACGTACCGCCCGCTCGCCATGTACTGCACGAGCTTGCCGGTGGTCCGCGACTGCCCGACGAGGTCGTTCGTCTGCGTGGACAGCGCGACGTCCATGGCCGCCAGCCGGTGCCAGGCACGCGCCGGGGATCCGGGATCGTCGAACAGCACCCGGTCCGCCACTCTCCGCTCCTGGGCGAGCGACCGTAGATGCGGCAGCCCGTCGCCCCGGACCAGCACGAGCCCGACGACATCCGGACGCCGCGCCGCCGCCACGACCTCGACGACGTCGCGACCGTAGCACCAGCGCAGGCGTGCGTTCCAGTGGGCGGAGCCGATCACCCCGATCACCGTGCGATCCTCCCCGATGCCCCAGCGTCGGCGCTCGGAGGCGCCGTCGAGCTGATCGGCGGCACACGGATCGTAGCCGTCAGGGCCGACGACCACCGGGCGACGCGACATCGAGCGCACGTGCTGGGCCAGCCCTTCGGACCGCGCCACGATGGTGTCGGCGAGGCGATAGGCCAGGCGCTCGAGCCACGGGGCGCCGGCCGCGCCGACCACCCCCAGCGTCCCCGCCGAGCGGGTCAGCGCGCCGATCGCATCCCCGGTGTCGAGCACGATGCGGGCGCCGAGCCGTCGCGCCCACAGGCCGGCGGTGACGGTCGCGATGGCCGCATCGACGAGATACACGACGCGCGGACGATCCGCGTGCAGGCGCTGCACGAAGCGGCGAACCGCGGCGGTGCGGCCCGCCGCGCGATAGACGACCGCCGCGCCCGCCGGCGCGGCCTTGGCGACCCACCGGGCGCGCTCGCCCAGAGGCCCGCTCTCGTGGCCGTTGACGAGGATCAGCGTGTCAGTGACCGAGCCGGCGACGTCCATCCTCGATCATGTCGCGCAGGATCGCATCGAGCGGAATCTCGGGACGAAAGGCGATCAGACTCCCGATCTTGGTGAGGTCGGGGATGCGGGTCCGGATGTCCTCGAAGCCGGGACCGTACGCCTGCTCGTACGGCACGAGGACGATCTCCGACGTGCTGCCGGTCAAGGTCCGGATCCGTCGCGCGAGCTCGAGCATCGTCACCGGCTCCACGCCCCCGATGTTGACGATCTCGCCCTCGGCCCGGGGCTCGTTCATCAGGGCCCACACGGCACGCACCGCGTCCTGCACGTGCGTGAAGACCCGGATCTGGCCGCCGTCGCCGTACACCTGCAGCGGCTTGCCGGTCAGCGCCCAGTCCACCAGGCGCGGGATGACCATGCCGTACGCCCCCATCTGTCGGGGCCCCACGGTATTGAAGAAGCGCCCGATGACGACGGGCAGCCCCTTGCTCAGGTGATACGCGCGGGTCAGATACTCGTCGAGCGCCTTGGAGCACGCGTACGACCAGCGCATGGACACGCCGAGCGTGATGTCGTCGGTTTCCCGGAACACGTTCATCCCGGGCCGGGCCTCCTTGCCGTACACCTCGGAGGTGGAAGCCAGGAACACCTTGCGGCCGTAGCGGAGCGCGGCCTCCAGGACGTGCTCGGTGCCGCGCACGTTACGATCGATGGTGTCGATCGGGCGCTCGACCACCAGCTTCACGCCGACGGCGGCGGCCAGGTGCATCACCACGTCGGCCTCGGCAGTCACGCGGTGAACGGTCTCGCGGTCCAGCACCGACCCCTGCTCGAATCGGAAGTCGCGCCGGCCGATCAGGTGCTGGACGTTCCGCAGGCTGCCGGTGCTGAGATCGTCCAGCGCAACGACCGGATGACCGCCCTCCAGCAGCCGCTCGATCAGGTGCGAGCCGATGAAGCCCGCGCCCCCCGTGACCAGGACGGAGTGCATGAGACGCTCCGTCATCGGCGCTCCAGCAAGAAGAGCCAGCCGTTGCCTCGCCGGGGACCGAAGGCCCGGCCGGCCAGCGCGCCGCTCACCGTCAGCGGCAGGGCCAGCGCGCGGAGGGCGTGGGCACTGCGCGCGGCCAGATAGAAGTCCGCGTCGCACCACCACGCGGCCACCCGGCCGAACGTCGCGCGCTCGCGCAGGATCGTCCAGCCGGTATCGCGGACCAGCCGGGCAAAGCCGCCCTGGGTGTACCCCTCGCGCACGTGCTGCCCGGTGCCGTCCAGCAGCATGCGCTCGAGCTCGCGTCGGGCCCAGCCGATCGGATGACGCTGCGGCGAGGCGGGCACGTGCACGATGCCCCGGCCCTTCGGGCGGACAACCGTCGCCAGGTCGGCGAGGAACTGGCCGTCGTCCGGCACGTGCTCGAGGACATCCACGCACACCACGCCGTCGAACGGCGCGACGTCGGCCACCACGGCCTGCGAGAACGCCCCCTCGCGCAGCATGACCCGGGACACGACATCGGGCGGCACGGGCGCGAACCCCGCGACACCGTCGCGCCCGGCCTGGTCCACCCCGACCACCCGGCGGACGCCTGGGAATCGCCGCGCCAGCCGCGCCACGTACTCGCCCCGGCCGCATCCGGCGTCGAGCAGGCGTGCGGGATCGCGACCGAACGCGCACAGCCACGGGTCCACGAGATGCCAGCGCATGATCGCCCCCGCCCCCAGCGTCGCGCGCGGCAGGAGCGGCGTCACGCGCCGGCGCCCGTCCCGACCCGCTGCGGGACACCGATTCCGAGATCGCTGAGCACGGCGCGCACGCGGGCCTGGTAAGTGTGCGGCGCCGCTGCGCGCGCGCCTTCCCGGGCCACCGCCTGGATCCGCGGGCCATCCGCCAGCGCCCGCTCGGCCTGCGCGCGCAGCGACGCGGGATCGGCGGCCACCAGACACGCGCGATCCGGCTCGAAGAACGAGGCGATCTCCGGCGTCGCCTCGCTGAGCATGGCTGTGCCGCACGGCGGAATCTCGAACGTGCGCATGTTGTGGGCCGGCAGGTTGTCTGCGTGCAGCACGTTGAGCGCCAGCGTCGTGCCGCGATAGATCGCGGCGGCCGCCGCACCGTGGGCCGGCTCCGCGTGAAGGCAGTGACCCGCGGTTCGCATCGCCTTTGAGCGCGCCCAGCCCAGGCCCCACACGCCGACGTCGAGCCCACCGAGCGCGGCGAGCCAGATCTCCCGCTTGTCATAGCGCTGACCGATCAAGGCGATCGCGTGCGCGCGGCCGCACGCGGGCGTGGCGACCGGTCCGTCGGCGTCGTAGTCGCCGGGATCGAAGGCAAACGGCAGGTAGGTGGCCGCGGCCACGCCATCGGCGCGGAGTCGCGAGACGAGGTGATGCCCCCAGACATAGACGCGGTCGTACGCGGCGAGAACTTCCAGCACGTCGACGCGCTGGGTATACGCCCCATATGGGCTGTCGGGGTAGACCATCGCGACGGGCGCGCCGCCTCGCTTGAGCATGCGGACGCTCTCGGGTCCGAGGAAGGGCGCCTTGGTCGCCAGGACGAGCTGGGGACGGTACCGGCGAGCCAGCGCTCTGACTTCGAGCGCCATCAGCGCCCAGAGGGGCCGGCGCAGCAGCCGGCGCAGAGGGCGGGCGTGAGTCAACACGCCGCCGCGCGTGTAGCCGCGCGCCATGTCGTAGCGTACGGTGCGCCAGCCGAGCATCTGCAGCGCGCGCGCATAGTAGCCTGCCAGCGCGCCGGCCGCGAACTCCCCCACCACGAGCGCGACGGGAACTCGCGCGCTCACGTGGCCACGCGCCAGCGCTCGACTTTTCGATCCGTGCTCGCGACGATCGAGCCGGCGGCCACCGTCCGCCGCGCCACCTCCCACGTCAGTCGCTGCCGGAACAGCGTCAGCGCGGTGCCGCCCATCGACCGGCGACGCTCGGCGTCCCTCATCAGGTCAATAAGGCGCGTGGCGAACGCTTCCGCACCATCGGCGACCGCCACCGCCCCGTCGTTCCAGGGCAATCCCTCCACACCCTTGGCGGTCGTCACCACGGCCTTGCCCTGGCTCCACGCCTCGACGATCTTCACGCGCGTGCCAGCCCCCTCCAGGAGCGGCGCTACCACCACCGCGGCGTCGCGCAGAAGCGGGGCCAGCTGGGCCACCGGGCCCGCGACGTTCACCCCGGGGGTGGCGGCCGCCACCCGCGCGAGCGCCTTCGGCATCCGCGCACCGACCAGTCGAAGTGTGGCGGTGCCCAGACGCTGGCGCACCGCGGGCCACACCGAGCGGAGCAGCCAGTCCGCTCCGCGCGCGTTAGGGCCATAGCCGAAGTTCGCCACGAGCAGCGCCGTGCCGTCGATCCCTGGCTCGGCCGCCGTCGCCGCCTGGCGCTCGTCCATCCCACTCGGCACGACCAGCAACCGTGCTCCGCGAGCCTGCCCCCCGAGCCGAGCGGCGTCTTCGGCGCTCGCGGCCCAGACCTCATCGGCGAGCGGCAGATAGCGGGCCACGACGCGGCGCACGCCGAGCAGATTCGCCCACGGCCCCAGACGAGCGGCGCCGCGAACCGTGGTCAGGAGCTCGCCGGCGAGGTGGACGTCGGAGTCGTGGCAATCGACGACGATGCGTCCCGGCCAGACCTGCCGCAGCACCGGGATCTCGTGGATGAAGATGGAACGAATGAGCGCGACGTCCAGGGGTTGGGCGTGTCGCGCCAGCCGACCCAGCGTCTCGGCCAGGGTCCCGGGCAGCCACCAGCCGAACGGATGGCGGCCGGCGCCGACGAGGTAGCCGGCCTTGCGCATCACCCGGGCGGCCAGCGCCTCGCGTGGCTCGGCGCGCGCCTCCGTGAGATACGTCACGCCGCCGTCGAGGCGGCCGGCGCCAGCCGCCTCCTCGTCGTCGCTCAGGTCCCAGCGGCGCCGGGCGGCGATCACGTGGACGGAGAAGCCCAGACGGCCGAGCACGGTCAGCTGCTGCACATCCCGCCAGGCGTTCCCCGAGCGCGCCGGCGTCGGGATCTCGGGGACGACCAGGAACGCGCGCCGGTCCGTCACCGCTGCCGCACCCGATCGTAGAGGGCGAGCATCCCGGTGAGGAATGGCTCGCGCGAGTAACGCTCCTCCACCAGGGCCCGCGCGGCCTTCCGCATCTTCCGTCGCCCCGTGTCGTCGCCGAGCTGACCGACGATCGCTTCGGCCAGCGCCTCGTCGTCCTCGCGGATCGCGCAGTGAATTCCGTCCTGGCAGTCGAGCCCCTCGGCCCCCTCCGCGGTGGTGACGACCGGCACGCCGTAGGCCATCGACTCCAGCACCTTCACCTTCATGCCCGTGCCGCGCGCCGGCGCATAGGCCATGATCGCGACGCTGGCGAAGAAGTCCGCCGGGTGCGCGATGTTCTCCACGAGCGTGACGTCGGGCCCCTCCAGGCGCTCCAGATAGCGGCGCGCGTTCCAGCCGCCGACGAGCAGGCGGGCGTTCGGGACCCGTCGCTTGACGTGCGGCCAGATGCGCGTGATCAGTCGCTCGGCCGCCGAGCGCGACGGAAACCAGTGCATGGAGCCGAGCAGGCCGACCACCGGCGCGTCGGTCGGCTGCTGTAGCGGGTACAGCGAGACGTCGAGGGCAAACGGGATCACCGTGTAGTCGGCCCGCGGGTTGATCTGCCGCGCCCGCGCGAGCAGGCGCGGGCTCACCACGCGGACGTCCCGCGCGCTGCGCAAGATCCGTCTCGTGGCGCGTCGCATCTGCAGCAACGCCTTGCGCTCGCCCCAGCTGCCCAGGCGGCGCTGTTCCCAGTCGACGACCTCGAGCTGGTAGACGTTGAGAAGCGTGCGGGGCCGCCCCCGGACGAGCCAGCCACTCCACAGCTGCTCGAGGTGCAGCACGTCGTACCCGCTCGCCATCTGGCGTTCGAGGGCCGTGGCCAGGCCGCGCGCGTACAGCGTCTCGCTGAACGGCCGCCACAGGCTGCGCCACTTGCGCAGCGCCACCGGCCGCACCGTCAGCGGGAAGATGTCGAGCCGGAGCTTGTCGCCCCCGTCCGTCCGCCCCAGCCACTCTCGCGCCTCGCGGATACGCGACGCCGACTCCGTGCCGGCGACGAGACACGCCACCTCGATCCCCCGTGCCGCCAGACCGCTGACGAGCACGTACAGGCCGCGCGCCGCGGTCTCGCCGAACGGGTGCGGGACCGCCGGGCTGACGACGACTACCCGCATGCCAGGCGGCTCACAGAAGCTTCTCGGTCTCCGGCGCGAGACGCTCCGCGATCAGCGCGTTGCCCCGGTCGGTGACGTGGGCGGTGTCGAAAAAGATCGTCTCGGCCGCGTCGTCGAACACGCTGGAGAGATCGACAAAGGCCACGCCACGCGCGGACGTCACCTGGCGCATCGCCTCCACCGCCCCCGGCAGTAACGCGACGAGGCGACGCGCGTACCCGGGATGCCGGCGTTCCATGTACGCGACCACTTCGTCCTCCGCCGCGGTACGTCGACGCTTGGTGAGCAGCGTGGGCTGAAAGACGCAGACCACCCGCACCCCGCGCGCCTGCAGCAGCACTACCATCCGCTCGAGGTTCCGCCGGTAGGTCTCGAGGATGCCGGCGTCCGCCGCCGGCGCCGCCAGCGGCACGCCGTCGCGCACACCGGCCGCGCGCCGCGCCCAGAATCCCAGCCCGCTCTCATGGACACCGAGCTGGATCCGGTACGCGAGGAGGCGACGGAACGAATTGAACTGCGCGGTGCGCTCGAGCCACGAAAAGTTGCTCGGATACCCGGGGCGAGGGTCGAACAGGAGGGGCGAGTTCAGATCGTTGAAGCCGTTGTAGACGATGACGACGTTGGGCTCCAGGTCGAGGACCTCGAAGGTCAGCCGCGTCAGCTCCTGTCCGGAGACATAGGCCGGCGCCCCGGCGTTGACCACCTCGACGTCGCGTTGGCTCCGGGCGCGCAGGGCAGCTTCCAGCCGGGCCGGGAACGTGGCCGCGTCCGAGCTCGCGCCACTGCCGAACGCCGCCGATCCACCGAGCACGACGATGCGCACTCGACCCGAGGGCTTCGGGCTCTGCACCGCGTGCCCGCGGAAGCCTCGCTCGTTCGTGTTGACGGTGGCCGAGCGATAGTTCGCCCGCGGAGCAAACTCCACGTACGGCTTCAGCTCGCCCACCGGCAATCGATCGTAGTCCAGCCACTGTGACTCGGACAGGCCGGACAGGGCGGTGCGCGAAGGCGCCGGCAGCAGGCCCTCGCGACGCAACACGACGGCCCGGCCGACCCGGGCGGCGACCTCCGTCACCACGACGGCGAGCAGCGTGACCGCCACGATCCCCAGCGCCGTGCGGATCCACTTCTTCATGGGTCCGTCGGGCGATGCGAGTCTCCCGCCGGCGCCGGCGCGACTCGCAGACGGGACATCAGGAGCACATCCGCAAGCTGTCGTCCGATGAGGGCGCGGTCGCCGCGCGTCAGAATGACGAAGAAGCCGACCGCCAGCGCCACGCCCCCGACTCCGCTCAGGCAGGCCAGCGCCGTCACGAGACGATCGATCAGGGGCCGCACCAGATGGGCCACGCCGGCCGCGGCGGCCACCACGAGCGCCAGGCCCATCACCAGCGCGCCGGTGTGCTCCGCGCCCGCCAGGATGACTCGTCGCGCCAGCACCATGTCCGTCAGCCCCACGCCGGCCAGCCATCCCGCGACCGCATACGCCACGGCCTGAGCGCCGAGCGTGGGTCCCGCCGCGACCACGAACCCCAGCGCCAGGACCGACCACACCAGGACGGTGAGTCCCGCGAGATCCGGCCGTCCACAGCCTTCCAGCGTGACGGCGTCGAGCGAGCCCACCGCGATCACGGCGTAGCCGAGCACCAGCACCAGCAGCACCGGACCGCCCTGGGCTGCCATCTCGGGCCCGATCCACTCCTTCAAGAAGGCGTCGCCGAGCAAGACCAGCGGCGCCGCCACCGTCGCGGTCATCCAGACGAGCAGCCGCGTGGCCGCCGCGTGTTGCTCGCGCAGCGCCGCGCGGCTGCCCGCCGCGTGCAGCGCGCTGGCCCGCGTGAAGAACAACCCGGAGGCCGCGGTCCCGACCGCATTGACCCGGGCGGCAACACTGGCCGGCACCGAGTAGTACGCGAGCGCCGTCGTGGAGCCCAGGAATGCCACCGCCAGCCGGTCGACCTGCAACATCACAATTCGACACAGCCGCGTGCTCGTCGACCACCCGCCGAAGGAGGCCATCTCTCTGAGGTAGCGCGGCGCCCAGCGCGCGGCCTGCTCCACACCGCGCCATTCGCGGCGCGCTGGCAGGCTGTAGAGCGTCAGGACGAGGACACTGACCCCCACGTTGACGGCCAGCAGAACGTTCAGGCTCGCCCCGGCCCGCAACGCCAGGTAGGCGCTCAGGGGCAACAGCACGCTGCCGATCGTATTCACGCGGCCGGCCGCGTCGAAGCGCTGGCAGCCTCGGAGCAACGTACCGAGCAGGTCGATCTGCAGCGTCACGGCGAAGGAGGCCGCCGCCAGCACCAGCGTGGACACGACGTGCGCCTCGCCGCCGGCCCCGCTGCGGCGCAGGATCGCCGGCCCCACGATCACCGCCCCCGCCACCGACAGCAGCCCCACGCCGGCGAGGAACCGGGCGAGCGTGAAAAAGCGCCCGACGAGATCGGCGCGGCGTCCGGTGACGAAATCGTCGGCGAAGTAGCGGCCGGCCGCCCACGTGAGTCCGAAGTCGAAGAAGGACGCGTAGGAGGCCAGGGCGAGCACCAGGACGTACAGACCGAACTCGGCGGGGCCCAGCCGGCTGAGGAGCAGGGGTGTCACGAACAGGCTGCCGACCACCCCGCACACCGTCGCGACCACCGACCACACGAGCCCGCGCTTCACGCACACCCCGCACGCGGTCGACGTTCGTTCACCGGGGCGAGCATCGCGCCAAAGGGTGTGGGGGACCGGGGACGGAGGGGACGAGAACGCGGTGGGCTGCGACCGCGGTCGACAACTCAGCGCGGCTGGAGGTCGGCGTCCACCATCATCTCGACCAACTCTTTGAAGCTGACCTTGGGGGCCCAGCCGAGCGTGCGCCGCGCCTTGGTCGCGTCGCCGATCAGCAGATCCACCTCGGCCGGCCGCACGTGGGCGGCATCCACCACGACGTGATCGCGCCAGTCCAGGCCGGCCCGCGCGAAGGCGATCTCACACAGCTCGCGCACGCTGTGGGTCTCGCCCGTGGCGATCACGAAGTCGTCGGGCTTCGACTGCTGGAGCATCATCCACATCGCTTCCACGTAATCGCCGGCAAATCCCCAGTCCCGCTTGGCGTCGAGGTTGCCGAGCCGGAGCTCGCGTGCGAGCCCGAGCTTCACCCGGGCCGCTCCGTTGGTGACCTTGCGCGTCACGAACTGTTTGCCCCGGCGAGGCGACTCGTGGTTGAAGAGAATCCCGGACGCCGCGAAGAGCCCGTAGGATTCGCGGTAGTTCACTGTGATGTAGTGACCGTAGACTTTGGCCACCCCGTACGGGCTCCGCGGGTAGAACGGCGTGGCCTCGTTCTGGGGGCTCTCGCGGACCTTGCCGAACATCTCCGACGAGGACGCCTGATAGAAACGAATGCTCCGGTCGACCACCCGGATGGCTTCCAGCATCCGGGTCACGCCGAGCGCGGTGGCTTCGCTGGTCAGGATCGGCTGGGCCCACGAGGTCGGCACGAAGGACTGGGCCGCGAGATTGTAGACCTCGTGGGGCTCGACGTCGTGCAGCAGCGTGATGAGCGAGAGCTGATCGAGCAGATCACCCTCGCGCAGATCGATCCGGTCTTGCAGGTGGGCGATCCGCTCGAACTGATCGCCGGACGAGCGGCGGACCATGCCCACGACCTTGTAGCCCTTCTCCAGAAGGAATTCCGCCAGGTAGGATCCGTCCTGCCCCGTGATGCCGGTAATGAGCGCGCGTCGCTGGGTCACAGCGCCGATTCTAGCCGAGCGCGCGCTAACTCAGTAATTCTTTTTGCTCTCTGCCTCCTCGGAACAAACGCGGCTGACGCCTGGCGATGGCGCCTCCGTCCGAAGCCTTGGCGCGGCCGCGGCGAAACAGAGGCGCCACCAACCAGACGCGTTCAGGCTCCGCTTCAAGCGCGGTGCCACGCGCGGGCCACGCCGGAACGAATACTTGGACACCGCCTCGTCAGGGAAACCTCTCATGGTGGGAAGCGCAGCGGCTCATTCGCACACCTGCGCTCCACATTCGCCGCAAGCGAGCACCGAGCGCGGCTTGACAGCGCCGCGCGAAGAGGGATTGATAGGAATGTGGAGACCCCGATCGCATGAGAATCCTGATCATCGAGGATGAAGCGTATGTGGCCCGGATGCTCGCCGACTCGCTGCGCATCGACGGCCACGAGCCCATCATCGCGCTGGGCGCCGAGCAGGGCATCGCCATGATCGAGCGTGAGGACCCGCAGGCGGTATTCCTCGACCTCGTCATGCCGGACGTGAGCGGTCTGGAAGTCCTCCGTCAGATCCGCGAGAAGTCGCCTCACCTGCCGGTCGTCATCGTGACCGGGTACGCGTCTCCGTCCGAAGTGGACGAGGCGCGGCGGCTGGGTGTGGCCGACATCATCGAGAAGCCCTTCGTGCTACGCCGGCTGAACGCGGCGCTGGGGGCCGTCGAGGCCCGGCGCCCGCACGCCTAGACCGAGAGC
>Ga0111538_10004218_pt1 | contig 20014 bp, 16 predicted proteins | sample SoiMethybrSBSTD1_FD_79669 | JGI IMG/M metagenome (GOLD analysis project Ga0111538, IMG submission 79669) | Bulk soil microbial communities from a Populus tree surrounding site in Tennessee, USA - Soil MetaG P. TD hybrid SBSTD1 (version 2)... | ecosystem: Environmental > Terrestrial > Soil >... | reverse complement strand
TGGGCGTCTTTTGCAATCATTATTTTCATAATTTGGACCTTGCTTTAAAACCATTGTGTAAGAAGCATAACGAACAAAGTTAGATGCAGGAAATTTTATTAACACTCCTAATCATCACTCCTCTTTCTGCAGCATTGATTGCGTTGTTCATTCCACCAACATTGGTTTCGTCATTCCGGTACATTTCGATAGTTGCCAATATTATTCAACTATGTATCCTGTTGATGATCCTTTCCGCCTACACACCATCAACGGGATTGCAGTTCGTAGAACACAAACCGTGGATTACCCTTGATCTAGGTGCGTGGGGAATACTCAAAGCCGAATACTTCCTTGGACTCGACGGCCTGAGCATGCCATTGGTGGGACTTGCCGTTTTTGTAATGCTCATTGCCACGATATCCTCCTGGACGACGGTAAAGGACACAAAAGGATATTTTATCCTCCTTCTTGTTCTCAACGCTGCTATAATAGGAAGTTTTACGGCGCTTGACTTTCTTTTGTTCTACTTGTTCTTTGAGTTCATGCTTTTGCCAATGTTCTTTCTCATCGCACTTTGGGGCGGCCCGAGAAGAGAATACGCCTCTATAAAGTTCTTTCTATATACCTTATTCGGATCGATCCTTATCCTTATAGTAATGATTGGTCTTTATATCTCTGTGCATGATCCTTCGGAGTCTGGCCGTTTGGTGCACACCTTCAATGTGATGCATATGAGCGATTCGACAAACTTTATTTCCGGATCTATTCTTGATCCCAATAGTCCCTGGAGAATCGGCATCTATAATGCAAGACAATGGGCGTTTCTTCTTCTGTTTATTGGATTTGCTATCAAACTTCCGGCAGTCCCTCTTCATACCTGGTTGCCCGATGCCCACGTCGAGGCCCCGACCGCCATCTCTGTGGTATTGGCGGCTCTTCTCTTAAAGATCGGTGGTTATGGTCTTGGGCGCATCGTATTTCCTATCTTCCCTGATGGAGCGGTTCATTTTGGCTGGTTCGTAGGGCTAGTCGGCGTTATCTCTATCATCTACGGGGGGCTAAACGCAACGTCGAGCAAAGATCTCAAGAGGCTCATTGCATACTCGTCAGTTTCCCACATGGGATTTGTGTTGTTGGGATTCGCATCACTCACAACGGAAGGTATAGCCGGCGGAATCTATCAGATGTTCAGTCATGGTATCATCACCTCAATGTTATTCCTTCTCGCTGGTGTAATCTATGATCGTACGAGCGACAGAACAATATCCAACTATTCAGGGCTATCGGCCAAAATGCCCATATATACCGCTATGGTGCTCGTGGCTTTCTTTGCTTCGATGGGATTACCCGGATTCTCTGGATTTATCGCAGAGATCATGGTCTTCCTGGGAGCATTTAAATCGAGCAGCGTTCAGGGACCAGTGACTGAAATCCTCGCGGTGATATCAACATTAGGGCTTATTATCGGAGCAACGTACTACCTGTGGACTTTACAACGAATGTTCTTTGGACCATTTAATCTTAAGGGAAACGTCGCAATAGAACAGGTCTATGATCTTACCCGGCGTGAATATATCATGTTATTACCCCTGGCTGTGGCAACGCTTTTTTTTGGCGTGTACCCACAACCACTAATTGGAATAATAGACCCTTTTGCTAAACACTTTGCTGAATTCGTTCTTCGTACAGGACAAAGCTTAACCTTAAATCCGTAGAGATCGTGACAGAGTTGTCAGTGTCATTGGAGGAGATCACAAAGGGAATCAACTCTTTTATTCCTGAATTGATCCTTTCCTTAGGTATCATGCTATTGATCCTGTTAGGATTATTCAAGAGAATTTCTCCTTCATTCTTAACCCTTGCAACGCTCATCATTTCACTTCTTTCGGCAGTTTTTATTGTGGCCAACTGGTCTGTCGTTGCAGTTCCGGTACGGATATTCAATGGATTTCTCAGGGCAGACGACTTCTCCTCTTATTTGAAGGTGTTGTTCGATATTTCGTGTGCATTTACAATACTTATGACGTGGCGTAGACAAGATCAACAGCTACGCTTATCTGAATATTACACTGTGATCCTTGCTGTTCTGCTCGGAGCGCATTTGCTTTCAATGAGCATGAACCTGATCATGGTTTTCATCTCACTCGAATTAATTTCGATCGGCTCGTATATCCTTGCGGGCGTTTCTTTTTCCAGGAAAGGTTCTGAAGGAAGCTTTAAGTATTTTCTCTTCGGATCTACCGCATCAGCTATCATGCTGTATGGATTTTCCTTTCTTTACGGATTCACAGGTACGTTGGATTTTTCGTCGGCGGCTTTTGCAAACGAGTTGGTAGAAAACCATTCGAGGTTACTGTTTGTCGCTAGCCTGATGGCGCTTGCTGGTTTTTTCTACAAGATCGCTGCGGCTCCCTTGCATCTCTGGTCCCCGGATGTGTATGAAGCGGCTCCTTTTCCCATAATTGCTTTTTTTTCCGTGGTGCCGAAGTTGGCGGGCATTGCAATTCTTACAAGGTTTACTTTGGCGCTGAACGCTTTTGGCCAAACTACCAATGACTGGCAATTCGTGCTTTCCCTGGTCGCTATACTTTCATTGACCGTGGGCAATTTTTCGGCGCTTGGACAAAAAAATCCCAAACGCCTTATGGCGTACTCTTCTATCGCTCAATCGGGCTTTTTAATGGTGGGGATCATCGCGTTCGTGCCTCAGGGTATTCACTACATGCTCTTTTACGCCAGCGTCTATATGTTCGCGAACTTTTTGGTCTTTAATTATCTCCAGTATTTCGATAGTGTGGGAATGGAGACTTTGCCATCGTTTTCGGGAGCGGGAAAAACGCTTGTATGGCCCATGATATTGACACTAGTCGGTTTAATTACACTCACGGGACTGCCACCAACATCAGGTTTTACGGCCAAATTATTCATTTTCAGTTCTCTTTGGGAGTCTTACCAACTTACCGGAAAGGCTATCCTCTTGTGGCTTTTGGTATTCGGCCTTTTAAACACCGTTGTTTCCCTGTTTTATTATTTGTCCATCCCTTACTACGCCTTCATAAAAGGTGGCGAAAAAGACATAAAAACAAATAATCTTACGTTCGAAAATCTTTTTGGAGCCGTGTTAGTTGTAGCAATACTCCTCCTGTTCTTCAATCCAGAATTGTTGATGGGATGGATTAATAAAATTAACTTTGTACTTTAATTCCGTTGACTGTGCCCGGTAACCCTCGGGGATAACGAACACAGGCAATGTTAACCAGAAGCCGATGAGCGACCAGATTCTTCATGAATGCGGGATTGCAATGATCCGTCTGCGAAAGCCCCTTTCATATTATATCGAGAAGTATGGGCCCATGTACGCGGTGAACAAAATGTACATCCTGATGGAGAAGCAACATAACAGGGGTCAGGATGGAGCAGGGATCGCCAACATAAAAATTGATGTGGAATCCGGCCATCGTTATATCAGCCGCTATCGCTCTATCAAGCCCCAGCCCGTTGGTCAGCTGTTCAAAAAAATCGGAAAGAAGTATAAGAAGGCTCAAAAGCAGGGAAAGGATAAGTTCAAGAACGAACGTTGGCTGAAAGAGAATGTAGCATTCACAGGGGAACTGTGGTTAGGCCATCTCCGCTATGGAACACATGGCCTTAACAGCATCGAAAACGTCCACCCATTCCTACGACAAAACAACTGGCGCAGCCGGAACCTGGTGATGGCAGGAAACTTCAACATGACCAATGTTGATGAGTTGTTTGATCTGCTGGTGGATCTTGGACAGCACCCGAAGGAAAAAGTAGATACAGTGACGGTTATGGAAAAGATCGGTCACTTCCTCGATGAAGAAGTTCAGGGACTATTCCAGAAATATAAAGACAAGTACTCCAACCGCGAGATATCCGATATCATAGAAAATGAATTGAATCTACCACGCATGCTTCGTAGAGCGTGCAAAGACTTTGATGGCGGCTATACGATGGCGGGGATGACCGGTTCCGGGTCGGCGTTCGTCGTACGCGACCCTCACGGTATTCGTCCAGCCTATTTTTATGCCAATGATGAAGTAGTAGTAGTGGCATCAGAAAAACCGGCAATTAAAACCGCCTTTAACATTGACTATAACCAGATCGAAGAGATTAAGCCGGGTCACGCGTTGGTGATAGAAAAGAGCGGTGAGTTCGGACAACATTCTATTGTTAAGTCCGGAGAAAAGAAGTCATGCAGCTTTGAAAGAGTTTATTTCTCCCGCGGAAACGACCCCGACATCTATAAAGAAAGAAAGCAACTCGGACGCCTTCTTGTGCCCCAGGTGTTACGCGCCATAAACTTCGACATTAAGAATACCGTCTTCTCCTACATACCTAATACCGCCGAAACCGCTTTTTACGGATTGATGGCAGGTATCGAAGATTACCTCATCAACAAGCAGAAAGATATTATCATCGATCAAAAACCTACAGTCGATTCGCTGGAGGATATCCTTTCGTTCCGCCCGCGGATCGAAAAGCTTGTATTAAAAGATGTAAAGCTCCGCACATTTATTACCGACGATGAGCACCGCGACGAAATGGTGGCACACGTGTATGACACAACCTATGAAGTGATCAGAAAGGGCCTCGATACGCTTGTGGTTGTCGACGATTCTATCGTGCGTGGCACAACATTGGAAAAGAGTATTCTCAAAATGCTCGACCGCCTTGAACCGAAAAAGATCGTAGTTGTGTCATCGGCGCCTCAGATCCGTTTCCCTGATTGTTATGGTATTGATATGAGTCGCATGGGTGACTTCGTGACCTTCCGTGCGATGACCGCATTATTGAAGGATCAAGGCAAAGACTACCTGCTGGGCGAAGTGTATGAAAAATGCACAAGGGCAAGCGGTCTTCAGAACCAACAGAACTATGTCAAGCTTTTGTACGATCAATTCACCGATGATGAAATTTCTGCGAAGATCTCAGAAATAGTTCGCCCCGCTGACATGAAGGCAGAATTGGAAGTCTTATTTCAGACCGTCGACAATTTGCACAAAGCGATACCGCATCACACAGGTGACTGGTATTTTACGGGAAATTATCCGACCCCGGGTGGCATGAAGGTGGTGAATCGCTCCTACGTAAATTATATGGAAGGAAAGCTCGTACGAGCTTACTAGATCCTCCGCCATCCATTTATTTGACCATTCTTCATTTGTTATCCTGCTTTCGATGAATCGGCGTCCAAAGGTCGGTCGCGGCCACATACCTTGTGGTCATGCGTAAGTGGCTAGTTCCTGTTTTATTTATATTCATACCGATCCTTTGCGTAAGTCAACCGCATGTCAACGCTCATGCCCATAACGACTACGAACATGAGCGTCCTTTATTCTCTGCGCTGGAAAACGGATTTGTCAGCATCGAAGCAGACGTGCACTTGGTCAACGGAAAACTGCTCGTTGCTCATGACAATCCAAACTCTTCCACGCGAAAACTTGAAGATCTGTACCTAAGGCCGCTTGATAGCATTGCAAAGCTAAATGGCGGAAGGATCTATCCCGAAAAAGATGTTATAGTTTTGCTTATGGTAGATGTCAAAACAAACGCCAATGAAACATTCGATGTATTATCCGATCTGCTTTCAAAATATAAGGAGTCAATTGACAGGCGCGATCATAAGGGAGCCTTCCAGGTTTTTATTTCAGGTAACCGCGCGATCGATATGATTCGCAATGATCCCTATCATCTGGCATCAATTGACGGCCGGCCCGAAGATCTCGGCAAAGGATTCACAATAGAGGAAATGCCGGTCATCAGTGAGAACTATAAGAAAATAATAAATTGGAACGGTACGGGTGAACCTTCGAAGCGGGATTTGACTAAGCTTACGGAACTTGCATCGAAGGTGCATGCTGAAAATAAAAAATTAAGGCTGTGGGCTATCCCTGACAATGAGAATGCGTGGAATGTTCTGCTCGACGCAGGTGTTGATCTTATTAACACCGACAGGCTTAAGGAATTAAACTCTTTCTTAACAACGAAAAAACTATGACGGCAACTCGCAGGGAATTCATTCGTTCATCGGCCATGATTGGTCTCGGTTTTCTGGGTCTATATAAATTTTCTATTGCGGATGGCCTGCCGCCTTCGAACGACGTGGGATACGGTCCGCTGCTGCCCGATCCGAAAGGTGTTCTTAATCTTCCAAAAGGATTTACGTACCAGATAATTTCTAAACAGGGCAACACAATGAGCGATGGCCTGCTCGTACCAGGCAAACCAGATGGTATGGCAACCTTCAAAGGAAAAAACAACCGGACCATCATTATTCGCAATCACGAGAATACATTCCGCGATTTCAAGAATGGTCCATTTGGCAAAACAAATGAGCTCCTCTCTAAAGTGGACAAAAAAAAATTCTACGATTATGGAAGTGGACAGACTCCCGGTATAGGCGGGACAACCACGCTGATTTACAATCACACGACGAAAAAAGTTGAAAACGAATTCCTAAGTCTTATCGGCACTATCCGCAATTGCGCAGGTGGTCCAACACCCTGGAACACGTGGATCACATGCGAAGAAACGGTGGAACGTGCGAACGGAACGTTGGAAAAAGATCATGGATACACTTTTGAGGTGGCCGCTATCGAAAAAGGGGGACTAGCTGAGCCATTACCAATCAAGGGAATGGGTCGCTTTAATCATGAGGCTGTAGCAGTAGATCCAACAACCGGAATAGTATATCTGACCGAAGATGATGGCGAAGGATTGATATACCGGTTTATTCCGAAAACCCGATCGAAGCTATTGCAAGGCGGTAAGTTGCAGGCTTTGGTTTTTCAGGAACAACGTTCTTATGACACCCGGAACTGGGCGGGCATTTCACCTGGCACAATGGAGGCGAAACGAATGTTTCCCGTAAAATGGATCGACCTCGAAGACATCGATGCACCGCACAACGATCTAAGACACCGCGGTTTTATAAAAGGAGCGGCGCGTTTTGCCCGAGGCGAAGGCATGTGGTTTGGTAATGGTGAATTTTACTTTGCTTGCACCAATGGTGGAGTAAACAAAACGGGGCAGGTGTTCCGCTACAAGCCAAGTCAGTTTGAAGGAACTTCACGTGAAGACGAACAACCAGCTAAGCTTGAACTTTTTGCCGAGCCAAATAATAAAGATATACTTAAATATTGCGACAATCTAACGGTAGCCCCATGGGGTGATGTGATATTGAGTGAAGATGATGACCACCCATTTCTTGTCGGAATCACTCCTACGGGCGAATATTACAAGCTGGGAGAGAATGTTGGTTTCCAATCTGAGCTTGCCGGATGTGTCTTTTCACCGGATGGATCCACATTGTTTGTGAATATGCAGCATGCAGGGCTCACGTTAGCAATTGAAGGTCCGTGGAGAAAAGGTCAGGGGAAATAAAAGTCGAACATTATATCACGCATACATTTGAAGTGTCCCTTTGGGCACTTGTCAAAACCGTTTACGGAGCAGGGGCGGCAAGCGACGCTGTTACTTTCCAACACCGTGAACTTTGTTCTATAGGGATATTTGCCAAACAACAGTATCGTGCTACCCCAAAGTGCGAAGACTTCTTTATGGAACGCGGACGCTACAGGAATGAAGTCATTGTCAAATGTGAACACTGCCCAGGATTGTTTGATTAGGCTCGCCATTTGGTTGAAATTGAACTTCCCACATGCGTTGTAAACAATGGTTTTTTTATTGAGTTCAAGCAACCCCTTTTCCCATACTACAGAAAGACCACGTTCAAAAAAGTTATTAATCACCTGACCAGTAGCCGCATCCTGCGATGATCCCAGCAGAATAATTGGCTTGTTGATCTTATCGCAGAGTTCGATCATCCGGTCAACGGTTAGCTTGCGCGTAGCATATGGCGCACCTATGGGGAAGGCAACAAATCCTTTGCGAAATTCCTCGGGCAACCATTCCATCGCTACCCTGTCTCTCTCCGGGATGAAATAGTCAAGACCAAGCTCATCACCTTTTATTCCTAGCGAGTTCAAGGAAAGAAGCATCTTATCTACATAATGCACGTTGGGAAGGTGATTTATTTTCAGATTGACCATCAGCCATTGATTCCACCGTTTTGAGCGGTATGAATAGGTCTTTGTGAACAAAAGGAAAGAAAGCAACCTTGAGAGCCAGTCCGTGCGCAGGTTGACGATAACATCAAACTTCTTCAGTTGAAGATCGCGTAACAATTTCCAGAAGGATCCATCTCTATAAGTGTGAATCTCGTCGAGATAAGGATTTTCCTCAGCAAGGAATGAACTGTTTGCGGGAAACAGGGCATGCAGGTTAATGTCATCCAATTCTACCTTTAACGCCCGTATTACTGGCGTAGAAAACACAACATCACCTATTGACTCACCACAGATAATCAATACTTTCATTTCTCTTTCGTCATCAGGAAAATACAAAGACTATTTACTATTTTGTAAGGCTTAATCTAGAAAGTTATGAACTACTGGCTACTCAAAACGGAGCCCGACACCTTTTCGTGGGACGACCTGGTACGTGATAAGAAAACCGGATGGGATGGCGTCAGAAACTTCCAGGCACGCAGTCACCTCAAAGCCATAAAAAAAGGAGATCTGGCTTTTGTATATCACACCGGGGAGGAAAAATCGGTTGTTGGAATTGCGAAAGTAACGAAGGAAAACTACCCGGATCCAAAGGATAACGAATGGGTAGCGATTGAAATTGCTCCCGTGAACAAGCTTAAAAATCCCGTTACGCTAGCACAAATCAAAGCCGACAAACGTTTAACAAACATGGTCCTAGTCAGAGCTTCGCGTCTGTCTGTACAACCAGTGAAGAAGGATGAGTTTGACATGATTATTGCTTTGAGTGAGGAGGAGAAGTAGTTACCGATATGTATCTCTGGAATTATATACCCAACGGCCTTAAATTAAGGAACAAACAATTTTTAGCGCTGCTCCTTTCGCTAAGTGGCATTCTTTTCTTCGCGGCACAAAGTATCGCGCAGGTGTCCCAGCCACGGCGTTATGAAGCACCGCACAAGGGCTCGGACGAGCAATTCACACTGATCTCTTTGAAAGAAGAAGGCCTCGCCGTAGTTAAAGACATGAACAAATTTAAAGACGGCAAAAAGGTGTGGGAGCTTACAGTGCTGGATACTGCCCTTCAGGAGAAGGCGAAACTTGATATCCCCGTAAACGACCGCAACAAAATGGTTGGCTACGAATTTACCCCTGGCCATTTATACTTTCTTTTCAGAACTGGAGAAACGACCAAGAACGATTTTGAATTAATTGACATCGACCTTAAGGGGTCTGAGGCAGGTCGTTTCTCATTTAAGCCAGACCTTGACTTCAAGCTTACACACTTCAGCAAAGCCGGGGATAATTTTACTTTCGGTGGTTATGTAAATAATGAACCAACTATTGTCTTGTTTGAAGTTAAGGACAATCATATACGCGTAATTCCGGGATTCTTTCAAAAGAACACCGAGCTGGTGGACCTGAGGACAAATCAAAACAAGACGTTTAATACCGTCCTTATGGATAGAGGCGCGAAAGAGAACAGAAAGCTTATTTTCAGAACATTTGATGAAACAGGCAAACAGCTCCTGGAGGACGTCGTTCCCATAGAGGACGAAAAATCACTTCAGACAGGTATCACAAGTACTTTGGAAAGGGAAGATCTTGTTCTGTTAGGCACCTGGGGCGAGCGGAATTCGAAACAATCCATTGGCTTCTATTTCATGAATGTCGATCCGTTTAATGAACAGAAAATAAGATTCATCGACTTCGGTCAGCTCGAGCACTACACCGACTATCTCAATCCAAAAAGGGCAGAGAAAATTAAAGAGAATTCAAAATCCGATGTTGCACAAGGACGGCTTCCAAATTTTACAACGTATGTAATGCCTTACCGATTGACCGAGCATAAAGACGGTTTTATTTTGCTTGCTGAAGTTTACAATCCCATCTCGACGATGAGCCCCTATTACTCCAATCCATATTACTACAATCCATATTTTAGTCCTTACGGCAATCTCTACGGCTCACCATTCTATTACCCAGGGATGAGTAGAATGTATCGCCCTTATATGTACGGGAATAATATTAAGAACATCGATGAGATAAAAACCAATCAAACCGTACTGCTGTCATTCGATGCGCATGGAAAAATAGTGTGGGATCAGAGCATGCAGCTTGATGAAGTGAAGATGCCGGGAATTGAGCAGGTTTCGGATTTTGTTTTGCTTGATGACAAAGTTTGTTTCCTATACAAAAAGGAATCGGAACTAAAAATGAAAACGGTTATGTTAACAGATGGTAGCACCAAAGAAGCAGTCGAAAAAATAAGCCTTCCAGATCCACTGGATGTAATACGATCGGAAAGGGAATTTGACGGGGGTGTTCGACATTGGATTGGCGATTCTTTTTACGTTTGGGGCTATCACACTATTCGAAACAATTCGAAAGACGATCGGGTGCGTGATGTATTCTACGTTAACAAAGTTGTGGCAAGGTAGCGGACGAACTTTACTATTCATTTGCTGCCTTTATCAATATGTCAGCGCTCAACAGGTGCTGCAAATAGATCGTTTTGAAATTCCTTCCCCGCGTGATGAACAATCTTTCGAAGTAATCACAGCGCGGGAGAATGGTGTTTTCCTCTACAGGAGGCTAAGAGGATCGAATACTGATCACATCGAAATCATTAGCCTTGACACGGCGTTTAAGGAAGTGTGGAAAGGGTATCTCCCCGTCGATCGGAAATATTTGCTAATGTCAAAGCGTGTCGAGAACGGGCAACTATACTTCCTGCTTCGCTATCAAGACTTTTCAAAAAACAATTTCGAATTATTTGCCATCGATCAATCAAACGGGAACTTCCTTAAATACAGCATTCGCAATTTTATTCCATTTACCCCATCAGAATTTCAGGTGACGAAAAATGCAGCCATAATTGGTGGCTATTATAATCAGGTTCCCGTGGTATTGTACTTTTCCTTTCAGAGTGAGAAGTCCCGAGTACTACCCGGATTGCTGAACGAAAATGGTGAACTCACACAGGTAAAGGTCAATCCTGATGGAACATTCGATGTTTTAATCAGCGCAAGGAACTATAAAGGCCAACAAACGGTATGGATCAAGAATTACGATAACGAAGGAAACCTGCAAAGCAATTATTCCCTTGAAGCTGAAGATTCCAAACACTTGATATTTGCACGGTCAATCAAAACAAGCAATAACATGCAGCTGGTTGCTGGCGTTTTTGGAAGCCGCAATTCGTTGTACTCTCGTGGACTATTTCTTGCGAGTATTGATCCTTCCGGTATGCAACAAGTGCGTTACTACAATTATGGCGATCTTGAAAATTTCTTCAAATACATGAAAGCCAAGCGCGAGCAGCGCGTAAAAGAACGTATTGAGCGACGGAAAGTCAAAGGAAAACGAACACGGTTCAGCTACCGCTTCCTGGTTCATGAGATCGTGCCGTATAAGAATCAATACGTTCTGTTAGGCGAGGCTTTCTATCCAAAGTATGTTTCCACATCCAATAGCTATGGAGCCTTTTTTAGTCCAAATGTTGCCTATAACAACTACATTCGCGACGGACGGATCTTTGACGGTTATCACTATACGCACGCCGTGGTTATGGGATTTGATCAGAATGGGCGGTTATTGTGGGATAACAGCTTTGAGATCAACGATGTGAAGACTTACACATTGGAGCAATTCGTGAAACTTGAGGTTCAGGAAGACAAAATTGCTCTTCTTTACCTTTTTGACAACGAGCTACGCACAAAGATCATTAAGGACAATCAGGTGTTGGAAGGCAAGACCGTTGAAGGAATCAAAGCTAACGAAGCAGATCTAATTGCAAAGAAAGAAACAGGATCCAACAGGCTGGATTATTGGTACAGCAATTATTTTTTCGCTTACGGCATACAGGAAATATCAAATCCGATCAGCGGCAAACGTCGCGTCTTTTTCATCAATAAGATAACCTGCCAGTAAGGTCAATGAACAATGATCAATGAACAACGAGAATCTCGCGGAGGTCTCTTTATTGCTTCCGGTATAGTAAAAAATTGTCGTAATTAGACTCTTCACAAATCCCCTTGTATTCGCATGAAATTTATTAACGTTTCATTCTTAGTCCTGGTGTTGTTGACCGTTTGTTCTCATCATTCAAATGGACAATCCAACAATAACTCTTTAAGGCTTGCTGTTGCAGGAGCCACTCACGGCCACGTTGGATGGATATTAGGGCGCAAGGACAAATCGGATGTAACATTAGTCGGCGTTTACGAGCCCGATACTGAACTCACACAACGATACATCAAACAATATAATCTCAGCGCGGATATATTTTATACTGATCTCACCAAGATGCTTGAGACGGTGAAGCCGGAAGCGGTTGTCGCCTTCGGATCAATCTACGAGCATATGGCAGTCGTCGAAGCCTGTGCGCCACGGGGCATGCATGTCATGGTCGAAAAACCATTGGCCACCACAAATGCGCACGCATTAAAAATGGAGCAGCTTGCGAAAAAGCATAAGATCCACCTGTTGACGAATTATGAAACGTCATGGTATCCAACCACTGAAAAGACTTACCGCCTTGTAAATGACAGCAGCTATGTAGGCAAAATCCGCAAGGTCATCATCCGCGACGGACATCAGGGACCGAAGGAAATCGGCGTTGGAAAGGAATTTCTCACATGGCTAACGGACCCCCTACAGAACGGAGGAGGGGCGCTTATTGATTTTGGATGTTATGGCGCAAACATCATGACCTATCTGATGAAAGGCCAGGCTCCAATATCAGTGACTGCGGTAACCCAACAACTAAAGCCCGCGATCTATCCGAAAGTCGACGATGATGCGACGATCATTGTAGCATATCCTGACGCACAGTGCGTTATTCAGGCATCCTGGAACTGGCCGTTTGGCAGAAAGGATATGGATGTTTACGGCGAAACCGGATACATCCTTGTTTCCAATAACACAAAGATGCAGATAAGGAATACCAAGTCAGGCGCGGAAAAATCCCGTGAGATAGCGCTGGCTGACGTCGGCGTCTACCAGGATCCGTTTTCTTACTTTGCCGACGTTGTAAAGGGAAAAATCCAGGTCCCGAAAAACGGATTGTACTCGCTGGAGAATAACCTCACCGTCGTACGTATCCTCGATGCAGCGAGAGAGTCAGCGAAATCCGGAAAGACCGTGTTCTTTAAGTGACAACTAGAGCAGGGAACGTCTATCATTATCTATTTCTCTCCAGCCCAGAATTTTGGAATTGCCCCTTAGCGAGTAGTTCATTAGCAGCGGTTTGCCGTCATATTTTACTACAGCGTCATTATCCAGATTAATTAGTTCTATGAGCCGGGTGGGACCAAGAATGATCACCGAATTGCCTTTCACCGATTCGCACCAGACGATATCCGCAGTTAGCTGACTCAGATCCAATGTACAGTTTCCATCCATGCCCCTTATCATCAGCTTTTTGCACACTCCCGTAAAGGATGCTGCCCCATCGCCAGCCATGTTGAATTCAATGGTGTTCTTTCCGCAGTAGATGATGCCGGAGAGATTAAAATTTCCGATCGCGGTGATTTTGGCGTCGCCATAATTTCCGATCACAATCGAATCGTTTTTGTGGTCGCCAATAAATTCGAAGTTTCTTGGCTTCGCGAATGACTTGACCATAGGATTTTGCAAGTGGTTGTGGCTGCCGGGTTTTGTTAAAAAAACCTGGTGATATCAAAGGACGAAACCTACATACCCAATGGCAATTTTTATATTCAAAATATAGAAAAAAATGAGGAGTGCTTCGATGTAAAACAGTGAATATCAATTATTTGAGATGATCATCGCAGTAAGGAAATATTAATCAAATACAGCCCCCCTGGGGGTATAGAGGTATAGAGGTCTAAGGGCAACGTTTACCTCAATAACTGGCGCATGGAAATATTAATAAGAAGAACCAGCCTCTTGGGTGCTATGACCGTATACCTCTATACCTTTATACCTTTATACCTATGGTCAGGCGGTTTTGATCTCCATTATTTTTCGCTCAAACTCCTCATTGGCTACCTTCGACTTACTCTTTACCCTGGTCTTGTAGGCGTAGATCGTGTTCACCGAATAATTCAGGATCTTCGAGATCTTTTCGGTATCACTTATTCCCAATCGGATGAGAGCAAAGATCCTTAGTTCAGTATTCAGAAGCTGATTGTCTTTAAGGATGATCCGGTCCTTTTCGTCAAAATACGAATTGAACTCCCCGACGAAACCCGGAAATAATTTGAGGAAAACCTTATCAAAATTAAAGTAAAGCGCTTCGCGTTCCCGTTTTAGGTCGATGTTATTGACTATAAATTTGATATCGTCATATTTTCTATTTGTGAGCTTATGGTCGACCGACGTCTTGAGCTCTTCTATTTTGTTTATGTACTCTGAATTGACATTGAAATAATACCCGATATACTCGTCCTTTATTGCAATCACCTCGCGAAGGTGATTATTGATTTCCTGAAGTCGTTGGTTCGCATCGATAATCCTGAGTTCTGCGGCCTTCAGTTTTTTCAACTGACGAACAATTACAATCACAAATACAAAAACCAATACAGAAAGTCCCGTGACAACCGCTGCATAGGTAAACCATAACCTTCGCTGTTCTTCAGAGCTATTAAGGCGTTTAGATGCTATCACAGGAAGAAGAGAGCCGATTTCAACTTTGCGCTGACGTGCTCCATAATACAAAGCATCGTCCATCGCCTGTTCCACAAAAGTGTAGGCGTTGTTAATATCACCCAGGTCATAAAGAAGCTTTGCAAGCGTAAACATCGCGGCAGTCTCTTTCGTCGCGACCTGAAGATCAGCCAATGCGGCATAGACCATGTATTCGATTGCCTTGTCGGTATCTCCGAGCGAATTGTAGATAGAGCTCAGGTTATGACAATTCACAGCTCGTCGTTGAGGCGTCAACGAGAAAGAACTCAGGACTTTATTTAGATTTTCCAAAGCCTCTTTCAGACGCATGTTCTTCAGGTTCTGCAAGCCACTTAAGTATAAGTAATCATAGGAATCAGGCTTACTCTTGCTTCTTGCTGAATCCATGTATTGATTGGCAAGCCTTGCATAGTGATTCATATAATGGCTGTCATTATTGTAAGTGCCAAGATCATAATATGCTCTCGCCATTAATGAATAGTACTGAACCTTAATGCTATCAGTCATATATTGAACAGACGCCGATGCTAAGGAGTCGAACGTTTCTTTGAACATTCCGGAGGAAACGAGAATGAAGCCAAGCTGAACCCTCGAGTAACCGATTTTTGAGTTATCCTTTAGCTCATGCGACGTTTCAATTAACTTTTGGGCATACGAAAATGCAGAATCATAAATGAATGTCTTATACTCGTGATAGATTGCATCGTATAATGAAAACCTTTCTTCAAGCGAGGCTCCACTCACCAAAGCCAATTTTTGTTTTAACTGATCGAGCCGTTGAAGTCTGGCTTTTATGCTTACATCTCTGGTTTGTATAGCATGGATGAGGACCTGAATGAGGCTATCGGTCCTTGGACTAGCGATGGAATTAAAAGCACCCAAGAAAAGAATCATTGCTACACACCACCTAGTCATATTCCATTAAGTGCTTTTATTAAGGGCGATCAAATCAAAAATAGTTAAAACCATCCAGTTAAAGACCCACGACGACAACCTGATGTTCTGGTCCCGGCCATTTAATCCGCTTTGGGCAAAATCTCGCGAATAATTACTTCCTGCAGGCGATCCGGCTCAGTAGTAGTAAGGTTATGCCCTGAATTTTCAAACCAGTATAAAGCTTTGGCGGGTGCCTTTAATACTTTGTAATAATCCTCGGTAATTTTGAAATGCGTCTGGTAATCTTTCCGGCCCACGAAAAAATAGACTGGACATTTGATCTGCGGGGCAGCCGTAAAAAAATTTATTGCAGATCCCTCATTGAATACATCCAACCATTTTGTTGCCCACGTCTCCACAAAAGATTTTGAGGGCGATTTTCTCCCAGCCATTTTTACCAACCAGCTTCTGTGAAAATACAGTTGTTCACCGTTCTCGAAGGGGACATGAACGGACTGTAATTCTTTTAATGCCTGCTGGTTGTATTGTTGTTTAGCGTTGTCAATCATCCATTGAAGAGACAGTCTTTCGCTTTCAAGTTGATTGACCATCGGACTCACTGCAAGACACGCCTTCAATAACTCGGAATGGTCTGCGGCTACTTTAAGAGCAAGAAACCCACCCCATGAATGTCCCATCACAAATATTTTATCTTGCGAGAACCGTTTGCGCAAATAATTGATGACCTCTATTGCATCATTTTCCAGTAGATCGACGGTGAGTGCCTTCTCACTTGGATTCAATTCCGCGGTTTTTCCGCTTTCACGCTGATCCCACATCACAACGACAAAGTGTTTCTGCAATTGGTCCGTGAACTTTTCGGCGTAGCTCATTGCCGAGTTGCCGGGTCCACCGTGCAGGAACAATAAAACAGGGTTAGTTGCCTTCGTGCCGTTTATTGAAATCCACTGCCTGATCCCGCCAATATCAATCGCTTCTTTTACGTTGATTCGATCCCCGGCCTGCCCCAGGAGCAATTGCGGAAGGAGAACTAAAATAAAAATTAGCCGTCGCATATGAACTCTAAAAGTATGCATTACCCCGGATTTAACCCCGCACAGGCGTTGGCATTTGTGTCTTCTTAATCACTATATTTACGCCCGGCTTATGCAGAAAAAACTAATTCTTGATTCTGACCTGTTCGACCTCACCATCAGCCGCCTTTGTCAGCAATTAATTGAAAATCACAACGATTTTTCCAATACGGTGATCCTCGGTATGCAGCCACGTGGGATCTTTGTGGCAGAGATCATTCACAATGAGTTGGCCAAAGACACCAAACGAGAAATACCCCTAGGCTACCTGGATGCAACTTTCCACCGCGATGATTTCAGAAGACGGGAGGTTGCGGCCCGCGCTAACGAAACGAAAGTTCCATTTATAATTGAAGGAAAGAAAGTCGTGCTGGTTGACGATGTTCTTTTTACAGGCAGGTCGATCCGCGCGGCAATGGATGCGATGATCACCTTTGGACGACCGGCAACAGTCGAACTCTTGGTGCTTATCGATAGAAAGAGAACTCGCGAACTTCCCATCGCTGCCGATTACGTGGGGAAAGCTGTAAATACACTGGCCTCGCAGCGGGTATTGGTGGAGTTAGAGGCACAAGGCCATAAACAAAACAAAATCTGGTTGATCAATAAGGATTAGATCTATGTCTAAACTCAGTCAAAAACACCTTCTTGGTATCAAAGACATTACGCGCGAAGACATAGAACTTATTTTCGATACCGCAGATAATTTTAAAGAGGTCATCAACCGGCCGATCAAAAAAGTCCCGTCGTTGAGAGATGTGACTATTGCGAATGTTTTCTTCGAGAATTCAACACGTACACGTCTTTCTTTCGAACTGGCTCAAAAAAGATTATCGGCCGACGTCATCAATTTTTCCGCATCCAACAGCTCTGTGAAAAAAGGTGAGACCTTGCTCGATACGGTCAACAATATCCTGGCGATGAAGGTGGATATGATTGTGATGCGTCATGCAAGTCCGGGTGCACCTCACTTTCTTGCGAAGCATATCAGCGCTAACATAATTAACGCGGGAGACGGAACGCATGAGCACCCAACGCAAGCGCTGTTGGACGCGTTCTCTATTCGCGAGAAATTTGGATCTGTATCCGGGAAGAAGATCGCTATTATCGGCGACATACTACATTCGCGTGTTGCGCTGTCAAACATTTTCGCATTGCAAAAACTGGGTGCGAAAATCATGGTTTGCGGACCACCAACCTTGCTTCCAAAATTCATTTCTCATCTTGGCGTTGAGGTCGAGTTCGATGTTAAAAAAGCGTTGCAATGGTGTGACGTCGCAAACGTCCTGCGTATCCAACTCGAACGCCAGCAGATAAAGTACTTTCCCTCGCTGCGGGAGTATTCCCTTTATTACGGCATCACGAAAAAATTGCTTGATAGTCTGAAGAAACAGATAGTCATCATGCATCCCGGCCCGATAAATCGCGGAGTTGAACTCAGCAGTGACGCCGCCGATTCACAGCATTCTATCATTCTTGATCAGGTCGAAAACGGTGTGGCCGTGAGAATGGCTGTACTATATCTACTGGCGGGAACAAAATGACGTGATCCAATTCAACCAAGCTCTTCTGATCCCGTAAACTAAATTCTATTCGGGCATATTTTTCGTAATTTCGTTCCGAAAACCAAGATAAGTTCATGATCTACAACTCGATAGTGGATACTATTGGAAATACGCCAATAGTGCGGCTGAATAATATGACGAAGGGAATCCCCGGCGCGATCCTGGCTAAATTAGAGTATTTCAATCCTGGCAATTCGACGAAAGACCGGATGGCACTCAAGATGGTGGAAGACGCAGAGAAGGCTGGTTTGCTGAAACCAGGTGGGACTATTATTGAAGGAACTTCCGGCAATACCGGTATGGGCCTTGCCCTCACGGCAATCGCTAAAGGTTATCGGTGTATTTTTACGATGGCCGACAAACAATCACAGGAAAAAATAAATATCCTGAAGGCAGTTGGGGCGGAAGTAATTGTTTGCCCTACAAACGTTGCCCCTGAAGATCCCCGCTCCTATTATTCGATAGCGAGGAAGCTGAACAAAGAAATACCTAACTCTTTCTATCCCAATCAATATGACAACCTTTCCAATACGGCTGCCCATTACGAAACAACGGGGCCGGAAATCTGGAAGCAGACGGGTGGAAAAATAACGCACTATGTCGCTACCGTTGGAACGGGGGGATCAATGTGTGGGACAGCCATGTATTTGAAAGAGCACAATCCAAAACTGGTGACCGTCGGTATCGACACGTATGGATCTGTTTTCAAGAAGTATAAGGAGACGGGAATATTTGATGAAAATGAAATCTATCCTTACCTCACGGAAGGATTTGGAGAAGATATTCTTCCGAAGAATGTAAACTTTGACGTTATAGATCATTTCATAAAGGTTACCGACAAGGATGGAGCTATTGGCGCACGACGTCTTTCGAAAGAGGAAGGATTATTCGTCGGGTGGTCCAGCGGTTCAGCCATACACGGAGCTCTTGAATATGCCAGAGAATTTTTGAAGAAAGACGATGTGATGGTCATACTGCTTCCTGATCACGGCACCCGCTATCTGGCGAAAGTGTACAATGATCAATGGATGAAAGACCACGGCTTTTTAGAAACCAGGTCGTTTGGATCAGCGCGCGAGATAATTTCAGCAAGAAATGGCAAAGACAGTCTGCACACGGTAAACAAGTCGACACGAGTCAGCGATGCCATCCTTGTGATGAATCGTGAAGGCATAGACCAGATACCTGTGACTGAAAATGAAAATTTTGTCGGCAGTATAAGTTCATCGAGCTTGCTTGAAAAAATAATTCAGGATCCCCAGCTTCAAAGAAAACAAGTCGGTGATATTATGGACAAACCGATGCTGTTTGTCGCTCCGGACAGTACGTTAGATGTCCTTTCATCACTTTTGAATAAGGACAACAAGGCGGTGTTAGTCAGGGATGCGAATGAAAAGGTCCACATCATAACGCAGCACGACGTTTTGAAGGCTATGACAAGTTAATGCGCTGTTTACTTGCATATTCTTTTAACGTGTACGGATCAAAGTAGAGTCTAATTTCCCTGGTAGTAATTGTATGACATGGTTGTGCGCAAGATGCCAATGAGGGAACGAAATGCATTTCACACAAAGCCGCAATCCCGATAATTATCGGGACGCAAGGCCGCTAAAGCTGACGTCTTAGCAAAATGCATTTCAAAAGTCCTTGCGCTTACTTTGCCCCGAGTACTCGGGGTCTCCGCGGTTAGGAAATTCGTGGTTGAATACTTACGATTAGTGCACTCTTCTTGGTCGACAAATAAGTCAGATAAGTTTATGTACCACTAAAC
>Ga0111538_10004217_pt1 | contig 20016 bp, 25 predicted proteins | sample SoiMethybrSBSTD1_FD_79669 | JGI IMG/M metagenome (GOLD analysis project Ga0111538, IMG submission 79669) | Bulk soil microbial communities from a Populus tree surrounding site in Tennessee, USA - Soil MetaG P. TD hybrid SBSTD1 (version 2)... | ecosystem: Environmental > Terrestrial > Soil >... | reverse complement strand
GGCGAGACCTGGGTCGAGGACGACACGAATGCCGACCTCAAGAACCCGAGGAATCGAATTCGTCATCGGGTCGTTCCCGAATTGAACCAGGCCGCAGGAGCCGATACCAGTACTGCAATCGCCCGCGCGGCAGGGCTGGCACGCGAGGACAGCCAATGGCTCGACGAGCTGGCCACAGGCCGGTTTGCGTCGCTGGCCAAAGAGGGGCCCCACGGCCTCGACATCGACGCCGCCGCCCTGGACGAGGAGCCCCCGCCGGTCCAGCGCCGGATCCTGCTGAGGGGCCTGCGGATCGTCGCGGATGGCCGTGAAATTGGCCTGGATCATGTCGAAGCGGCCCTGGGCGTCGCGGCCGGGCTTTCGGGGGGTGCCGACGTACCGGGCGCCCGCGTGGAACTTCGGCGCGGAAAACTGGTCTTACTGAAGAAGCCCCCCGAAACGTAAGGCGGGGAAGGTCAATGAAGTGTTAATCTTAATAAGGGTTTTCCCCGCATAGCTGGTTTGGAGGGTACTTTTGAATTCCACACTACGTAGCTTGGTGTTCTGGATGGTCATGGCCGTCATTGCGGTCCTCGTCTGGAACTTCTCAACCAAGTTTCAAACCAGCGCGAAAACCGTCAATTTCACCCAATTCATGGCGAGTGTCGAAGGCAAACAAATTGCCTCCGTCACGATTACCGGCAATGAGATTTCAGGCGTCCGGAAAGACGGCGAGACCTTCCGCAGCTATGCTCCGCCACAGTACGAGGGACTCGCAAACGAACTCCTGAGGAATGGGGTCGAGGTCACCGGCCGCGAGGCGACCGCCAGTCCGTGGGCGGCGCTCCTCTACAACTGGGCGCCCATTCTGCTGATGATTGGCTTCTGGGTCTTCATCATGCGACAGATGCAGAGCGGCGGGAACAAGGCCCTGTCGTTCGGCAAGAGCAAAGCGAAGCTGTCGTCGAGTGCGCAGAAGAAGGTGACGTTCAAGGACGTCGCCGGCGTGGACGAGGCCAAGGAAGAACTCCAGGAAATCATCGACTTCCTCCGCGAACCGCAGAAGTTCCAGAAGCTGGGCGGTCGCATTCCCAAGGGCGTCCTGCTGATGGGCCCTCCGGGAACGGGCAAGACGCTACTGGCGCGCGCCGTGGCTGGTGAAGCCAACGTGCCGTTCTTCTCGATCAGCGGTTCGGACTTCGTCGAGATGTTCGTCGGCGTCGGCGCGTCGCGCGTCCGCGACCTGTTTGAGCAGGGCAAAAAGAACGCGCCCTGCATCGTCTTCATCGACGAGATCGACGCGGTCGGCCGTCATCGCGGCGCGGGCTTGGGCGGTGGACACGACGAGCGCGAGCAGACGCTGAATCAGCTGCTCGTCGAAATGGACGGCTTCGAGTCGAACGAAGGCGTCATTCTCGTCGCGGCAACCAACCGTCCCGACGTGCTCGATCCGGCGCTGTTGCGTCCCGGACGTTTCGATCGCCGCATCGTCGTCAATCGTCCCGACGTCAAGGGTCGCGAAGGCATCCTTGTCGTCCACACGAAAAAGATTCCGTTGTCTGATGACGTGGACGTCGCCGTGCTCGCGCGTGGCACGTCAGGCTTCTCGGGTGCGGACCTGGCCAACCTGGTGAACGAGGCGGCGCTCAACGCCGCGCGCTACAACCAGAAGGTCGTCCGCATGCAGGACTTCGAATTCGCGAAGGACAAGGTGCTGATGGGCGCCGAGCGCCGCTCGATGATCATCAGCGAAGAGGAGAAGCGCGTGACCGCGATCCACGAAGCCGGTCACGCCCTGCTGACGGTGATGCTGCCGCACGCCGATCCGATCCACAAGGTGACGATCATTCCGCGCGGAATGGCGCTCGGCCTCACGCAGCAGCTGCCGATGGACGAGAAGCACAATTACTCCCGCGAGTACCTCGAGGATCAGATTGCGATCCTCTGCGGCGGCCGCATCGCCGAAGAGGTCACGATCGGGAGCATCACGACCGGCGCCGGCAACGATCTCGAGCGGGCGACCGATCTGGCGCGCCGGATGGTCTGCGAGTGGGGCATGAGCAACACCATGGGTCCGCTCACGTTCGGCAAGAAGGAAGAGCAGATCTTCCTCGGCCGCGAGATCGCGCAGCATCAGGACTACAGCGAGGACACGGCGCTTCGTATCGACCAGGAAGTGAAGCGCTTCGTGACCGACAACTACGGCCGCGCCAACGCGATCATCACCGAGCACAAGCAGAAGATCCTGGACATGGCTGACGCGCTGCTCGCGCGTGAGACGCTCGACGCCGAGCAGGTGAAGCGCCTGTGTGCCGGCCTGCCGCTCGATGAGCCGACGTCAGCATCCGCGACCGGATCGACGCCAAGCGCGCCACGCGAGGCGAAGCCGGCCAAGGAGCGGCCGACGACCGCGATCGTGCCGCCGATTCCGCCTCGGCCCGTCACACAGGAATAGGCGATACCGGACTCCGTCACACACAACGCCCACCGGAAGGTGGGCGTTGTTGCGTACGAACTTACCGTCACCTTTGACCTTTGACATTTGCCCTTTGACCTGACAAGGTTTCCCGCCGTGTATCCCCGCCGCCGCTACACGGTCCCGCTGAGAGGCGGCCGCTCCCTCGTTCTCGGGGAGCGTACGTTGGTGATGGGCATCATCAACGTCACACCCGATTCGTTCTCAGACGGTGGACAGCTGCTCGATGCAAAAGCGGCGATCGACGCCGGCGTACGGATGGTCGAGGAAGGCGCTGATCTGCTCGACATCGGCGGTGAATCCACGCGGCCTGGTGCGCAGCCGACGCCAGAGGCCGAGGAGCGCCGCCGGGTGCTGCCTGTCATCGAGGCGCTCGCCGCCCGAGTGCAAGTGCCCGTGTCGGTGGATACCTACAAGGCCTCGACCGCCGACGCCGCGCTCTCGGCCGGCGCGGCGCTCGTCAACGACGTCAGCGGACTCAGATACGAACCCGATCTCGCCTCGGTGGTCGCCAAGCACGGTGTGCCCATCGTGCTGATGCATACGAGGGGCCGATCACGCGACATGTATCAGCAGGCCGTGTACTCAGAAGTCGTGGACGAGGTGCTCGACGAGGTGCGAGAAAGCATGGCCTTCGCCGCCGGGGCCGGCATTCCCAAGGAGCACATGCTCGTGGACCCCGGCCTGGGTTTCGCGAAGGAAGCGCCGCACAGCTTCGAGGTGCTGTCCCGGCTGCACCAATTTGCCGAGCTCGGTCGTCCAATCGTGATCGGCCCGTCTCGAAAGACGTTCCTCACCAAACCACTGGCGCGCCGCGACGGTGAGCCAGTGTCGCGCGACTGGGCGACCACTGCCGCCGTGACCGCAGCGGTCCTGTGCGGTGCGCACATCGTTCGCGTCCACGCGGTCAAGGAGCTCGCCGAAGTCGTACGCGTGGCAGACGAGATCCGGAAGTATCATCGCGATGTTTAGCACGAGATGATGGACTGGCTCACCGAGCTGCTGCGTCACCGACCCGCCGTGTCATGGTGGGATCTGCTCGACGTAGCGCTCGTCTCGGTCCTGATCTACGAGCTGCTGCTGTTGATTCGCGGCACACGCGCGATGCAGATGGCGCTGAGCGGCGGCTTCCTGATCGCGCTCTTCTTCATCTCGCAGTGGCTCGACCTCGAAACCGTCAATTGGGTGATCCGCAACCTGGCGACCTACATGGTCTTTGCGATCATCGTGCTGTTTCAGGCCGACATCCGCCGCGCCCTTGCTCACTTCGGCCGCGCCCAGTTCTTCAAATACTTCGAGCGCTCGTCGAGCGACGATGAGACGGTCGAGGAACTGGTCGTCGGAGCGACCACGCTGGCGGCGCGCCGCATTGGCGCGATCATCGTGATCGAGCGGCAGATCGGCCTGCGCAACTACATCGAGGGCGGCATTCCCCTCGACGCAACGGTCACCTACGATCTGTTGACCAGCATCTTTCAGCCCGCGTCGCCGCTGCACGACGGCGCGGTGATCGTCCAGGGCAATCGCATCGCCGCGGCGGCGTGCTTCCTTCCGCTGTCGGTGAACCCGCGGGTGAGCCGTGAGCTGGGCACCAGACACCGTGCGGCGCTCGGCCTGACCGAAGAAAACGACGCGGTGGCGATTGTCGTGTCCGAGGAGAGCGGTGGGATCTCGCTCGCCATGGGCGGCAGCCTGGAGCGCGGCGTCGAGGCCGCGATGCTGCGGCGGCGCCTCGAGTCGCTGCTGCGAGTGCGCCCACGCAGCGATACGCGCCGCCGGGAGGCGCGAAGCAGGATTGCCTGATGGCCATCCGCTTGTTTCAGAATCTCGCACTCAAGCTGGTATCTGTGGTGCTGGCCGCCCTGCTATGGCTGATCGTCTCAGGCGAGCAGACGGTGGAGCGCGTGCTCCGCATTCCGCTCGAGTACACCAACATTCCTGCGCAGCTCGAGCTCGTCGGCGAACCGCCGACGGTCGTGGACGTGCGCGTGCGCGGATCGTCGGGCACGCTCGGCCGACTGTCGTCCGGCGAGCTGGCGGCCGTCCTCGATGTGCGATCGCCGCGCCCGGGCCAGCGTTTGTATCACCTCACAGGCGCAGAGGTGCGCGCGCCGTTTGGTGTTGACGTCGTCCAAGTGACGCCCTCGTCGATCGCACTGTTCTTCGAGCGATCATCGGCGAAGACGGTGCCCGTGCTACCGGTGCTCGAGGGTCAACCAGCGGATGGCTACGTCGTGGACAAGGTGACGGCCGATCCAGGCAAGGTGGAAATCGTGGGTCCGGCTAGCGCGCTCAAAGCGCTCACAAGCGCCGTCACCGAGGCAGTTTCAGTCGAAGGCGCCACCAAAGACGTGGTCGAATCCGTCACCGTGGGCCCCGCCGACCCCACCGTCCGTCTGCGCGGACCACAGACGACGGCGCGTGTAACGGTAGCAATCATTCCCGTCCGATAAGTCATTATGGAAAACGATGAGTCAGCTGTTTGGCACTGATGGTGTGCGTGGAAAAGCGGGCGATCCCCCGCTCGACGTTCCGACGATCCGGCGGCTCGGCGCCGCGCTGGTGCGCGTGCTTCATCACGATGACGGCGCCTCCCAACCCGTGATTCGTTTTCTGGCCGGCCGTGACACGCGTGAATCGGGCGGATGGATCGAGCGCGAGCTGGGCTTCGGCATCCGGAGCCAGGGCGGAACGCTGACGAGCGCCGGCATCATCCCGACGCCGGCGGTGGCGTATCTCACGCCGCGCATGGGCTACACGGCCGGCGTGGTCATCTCCGCGTCGCACAATCCGTTCGAGGACAACGGCATCAAGGTGTTCTCGGGCGCCGGTGAAAAGTTCACGGAAGCGCTCGAACGCAGGGTCGAAGCGGTGGTCGCCGACTCGTCGTGGACGGTGAACGAGGGCGACGCCGCCGCAGTCGAACAGCTTGATCTGCGCTCGGAATACATGGCGCACCTGCGTGACATTCTTCCGCCCGACACGCGCACGGCGGGGATGCGTCTGGCGATCGACTGTGCCAATGGCGCGACGACGACGGTCGCGCCCAGATTGTTCGAGGAGCTTGGCTTCGACGTCCGCCACATCGGCAGTCAGCCCGACGGCAAGAACATCAACCGCGGCTGCGGATCCACGGCCCCCGAGCCACTGGCGAAGCTTGTGGTGGACGGTCGCTACCCGTTGGGAGTCGCCTTCGACGGCGACGGTGACCGCGCGATTTTCGTCGATGCCTCCGGCAAGGTCGTGGACGGCGATGCCGTGATGCTGATGTGCGCCAAACGGTTGAAGGCCGAGGGGCGGTTGAAGGGCAACGCGATCGTCGCCACGGTGATGAGCAACATCGGCCTCGAGATCGCGCTGAAGAGTGCCGGCATCGACATGGTCCGGTGCCCCGTTGGCGACAAGTACGTGATGGAAGAGATGCTGCGCCGTGACCTGTCGCTTGGCGGCGAGCAGTCAGGCCACATCATCTTTTCGGACTACCTCTTCACTGGCGATGGACTCGCGACGTCGCTGAATGTGTTGCGGACCATGGCCGCCACCGGCCGCGAGCTTGCCGATCTCGCGAGCGATCTGACCACTTACCCGCAAGTGCTGATGAATCTGCGCGTCAGGCAGAAGGTCGATCTCCGTACGCTGCCGAGCGTGGCGGCGGTGATGTCGAATGTTGAGAGCCGGCTCGCGGGTAACGGCCGTTTGCTCGTGCGCTACTCCGGCACCGAGCCGCTGCTGCGCGTCATGCTCGAAGGCCAGGATGAGGCCGAGATTCGCAAGTGGGGGCAGGAAATCGTCGACGCGGTCAAAGAAGCACTCGCGTAATGGTTCGTCTCTCGGTCAACGTCAACAAGGTTGCGACGGTTCGCAACTCGCGCGGCGGCAAGGTCCCCTCCGTACTCGAGGCGGTCCGCGTCTGCGTGGCTGCCGGAGCGCCAGGGATCACCGTGCACCCGCGCGCCGATGCGCGGCACATCACGACGGCCGACGTGCATGACGTGTCAGCCTGGCTGCAGGCCGGGCACGGCCGCGTTGAGTTCAACATCGAAGGCGATCCGCGTCCCGATCTGCTGCAGCTGGTGCACGCCGTGAAGCCGACGCAGTGCACGCTCGTGCCCGTGAAGCCTGGCGAGATCACCAGCCAGGCCGGATGGTCGCCGCACACGCCCCGTGAGGAGATGGCCGCCATTGTCCGCGGCTTGCGCAGCGACGGGATTCGCGTCAGCCTCTTCGTCGATCCCGAAGAGGCCCCAATCCGCTGGGCCGCGGCGGTCGGCGGCGATCGCGTCGAGCTCTATACCGAGCCCTATGCCCGGGCCTGTGAACGGAGTGACGCTGCGGCACGCGCCTCGTTTGAAACCTACGCTGATGCCGCCCGGCTCGCTGCATCCCTTGGCCTGGGCGTGAATGCCGGGCACGATCTCGACCTCGAAAATCTCGTCGTGTTCCGCCATCTGCCGCATCTCGACGAGGTCTCGATCGGCCATGCCATCGTCAGTCACGCGCTGTTCGTTGGCCTCGACCGAAGCGTCCGCGACTACCTTCAAGTGCTGGCGGTGAAATAAGATAGGTCTCTAGTCTCTGGTCTCTGGTCTCGGTATTTCAGACCGGAGACCAAAGACCATAGACCAAAGACCAGATGAAAGCGGATTCCATCGCCTACGTCATCGCCGGCATGTGCTTTGGCGTGATCCTCGGCTGGCTCATCGGGACCCAGCAGGCACGTCGCCCAGCCGCAGCGCCGGCCGCCCAATCGGTTGCGGCGGAGAGCCAGACGGCTGGCAACCCCCCCCAGGCCCCGCCTCTGGACGAGGGCAGCGTGCAGGCGCTGACCACGATCATCAAGAGCGATCCCAAGAACGTGGACGCGGTACTGAAGCTCGCGAACACGTACTTCGATGCCGAGCACTGGGACGAGGCCATTCAGTGGTACAAGCGAGCCGTCGAGCTCGATCCCAAGAACCCCGATGCGAGCACGGACCTCGGCGTGAGTCTCTACTACACCAACCGTCCCGACGAGGCGCTGGCGCAGTTCGAGCATTCGTTGAAGGTCAGTCCGCAGCACACCAAGACGCTGCTGAACAAAGGCATCGTCCTGGCGTTTGGCAAACGCGATCTCAAGGCTGCCGCTGCGGAATGGGAGAAGGTCGTCACGCTGGCGCCGAACAGTCCTGAAGGTCAGGCCGCGCGGCGGGCACTCGAGGGGATCGCTGCCGCACATGCCCGAGGCGGCGCGACGAGCAACCAGTGACCAGATTTCTCCTCATCGCGATTCTCCTGTCGATGATCGCCTGGGCATTCTGGAAGGTTGTCGGCGGCATCATCGAGACGCTCGGAGGTCTGCCCGACAAGCCGAGATTCCAGACCAAGGCGGCTCGAGATCCCGTGTGCGGCACGTGGGTGTCAACGCGCAACTCGCTCGCCCTTCGCGCCGGCGATACCACCCACTATTTCTGCTCGGATGCCTGTCGCGCGAAGTTTGCGAAGGGCAGATGAGCACTCGCATCGAGGAACAGACACGCGCGGAGATCGTCGAGGCTGGCCGGCGCATGTACGCGCGCGGCTACGTCGCCAGCAACGACGGCAACATCAGCGCCCGCCTGGACGAGACGCGGATCCTCACCACGCCGAAGAGCGTCTCCAAGGGGTTCATGACGCCGGACATGATGGTGGTCGTGGACTACGAGGGCAAGAAGCTCGCCGGCGATCGCGATCCCTCGTCCGAGCTGCCGATGCATCTCGAGATCTATCGCAATCGGCCGGACGTCAACGCCGTCGTGCATGCGCACCCACCGCTGGCGACCGGCTTCGCTGTGGCAGGCATCCCGTTGACGAAAGCGGTGCTCGCCGAAGTCGTGACGACGCTCGGCAGCATTCCGATCGCCGAGTACGGCACGCCGTCTACCGCGGAACTGCCGGCGGCGGTCCGCAAGTACATCAAGGCGCACGACGGCCTGCTGCTGGCCAACCACGGCGCCGTGACGTGTTGCCGCACCGTGATGACCGCGTACTACAAGATGGAAACGATCGAGCACTTCGCCAAGATCAGTCTCGTGGCCAGGCTGCTCGGACGCGAGCATCTGATTTCGCGCGAGGAAGTGGAGCGATTGCAGGGGCTTCGTGGCATGTATGGAATCGCCGCGCCGGCGCCGCTCTGCGCTGACCCCTCGGAACTCGTCGCCACCGATCAGATCCTGTGTCAGGTGCTCGAAGCGCCTGAAGCGGGCGGGTCGGAGCGACTCGTGCCCGACGTCGCGACATCGGCGAGACTCGTGCCCGATGTCGCGAGCACGCTGCGTCAAGCGAGCAGAGACGGGGAAATTCGGCTAACATACGGCGAACTTACGGCGCTGATTGCCGACGCGGTCAAGAACCTCCGTTAATCGGTTGGTAATTGGTAGTTGGGAGTTGGGAGTTAACGATGGGTGAGGCGTTGGGGATGGTGGAGACCAAGGGTCTGGTCGCGATGATCGAGGCGGCCGACGCGATGGTCAAAGCCGCAAAAGTCACGCTGGTCGGCTGGGAGAAGATCGGCGCCGGGTATGTGACGGCGATCGTTCGCGGCGACGTCGCCGCAGTGAAAGCTGCCACCGATGCCGGCGCGGCCGCCGCTCGCCGGGTGGGAGAGCTCGTGTCCGTGCATGTCATTCCACGGCCGCACGCCAACCTCGAGGACGCGCTCCCGATCGGCAAATCGAACGCCGTCAAGGCGTAGCCGTTTTCACCCCGCATGATCCTGGCCCGCATCGTCGGGACGGTTGTCGCCACGCGGAAGGATCCGCGGCTTGTCAGCAGCAAGCTGCTCGTCGCGCGCCCGATGGATCCGCACGGCAAGGCGGAGGGCAACTACCTGGTTGCCGTAGATACCGTCGATGCCGGCGTCGGCGAAACCGTTCTCATCGTCAGCGGCAGCTCGGCGCGCATGGCGTCGGGCATGAAAGACTGTCCCGTTGACGCCGCGATTGTCGGCATCGTCGATCACGTCGAGGTCGCCGCAGGCGACTGATGCAACTCGCAAAGGTCATCGGCGATATCGTCGTTACTCGCAAAGACGATGCACTGCACGCCATCAAGCTGATGGTGCTGCAGCCGCTGGCACCCGATGGCAGCCCCATCGGCCGAACGCTCGTCGCCGTCGATGCGGTGGGTGCGGGCGTGGGCGAGACGGTGTTCTTCGTGCGCGGTAAGGAGGCATCGTTTCCCTTCTACCCGACTGAAGTGCCAACCGACGCAGGGATCGTCGGCATCGTCGATCAGGTAGACGTACCGTAGGGCGCGTCCTTTCGGACGCGCCGAGAGCTATGCAAATCGCCCGAGTCGTCGGCACCGTCGTCGCCACACAGAAGCACGCCAAGTTCGCCGGCGCCAAGCTGCTCCTCGTGCAGCCGGTGGGCCTCGATGATGCGCCGCGCGGAACGCCGCTGCTGGCCGTGGATTCAGTGGGCGCCGGCGTCCACGAGAAGGTGCTCGTGGTGATCGAAGGCCGCGCCGCCGGTGAGGCGCTTGGCCGCAAGGGCGCGCCCGTGGATGCGGCCATCATTGGGATCATAGACCAGGTGGACGCACAGGAATGACCGAGCAGGAGCTTCGCGCGCTCGTTCGTGACGCGATCGCGAAACACGCCGCCGCGCACGCCGCTGAACCGTCGCCCGCGCGCACGCCACCGCTTCGCCTCCACCCGAGTCACCACCTGATTTCGCTACCGGCCGGGGCCGATGGCGATGGTCTCTGCATCATCGAACCAGCCGTCAGCTGCAACCACTGCGGCTACTGCAAATCACTCGGCCATTAGCGGTATGTCCTTCGCGAAAGACGACCGGCCGCTCCGTTGTCGCGGCCGGCAGCTCGCCATAGCAGGCTAGTTGTGGCTATTACCCCGTCAGCTGCTGCGGACCACTAGGTGGCGAAGCCGAGCGTTCTCGTCACCCGGCGCATTCCCTCGTCTGCGCTCACGCGTCTCGAAGAGGCCGCTGATGTCGAGCTATACAGCCGCGGAGATCTTCCGCACGACGAGCTGATTGCCCGCATCGCCGGCAAGCAGGGGCTGCTCTCGGTGGTCACCGATACGATCGATCGGGCCGTGCTCGAGGCAGGCCGCGAATTGAAGATCGTGTCCACCATCGCGGTTGGCTACAACAACATCGATATCGCCGCCGCGCGGGAGCGCGGCATCGTCATCACCAACACGCCGGACGTCGTTACCGAATCCACCGCCGATCTCACGTGGTCGCTGATCCTCGGCGTCATGCGCCGTATCGTCGAGGGCGATCGACTCGTGCGGCGTGGTCAATGGAAAGGCTTCGCGCTCGACTTCATGCTCGGCTCGGATCTTCGCGGCAAGCAGCTCGGTATTGTCGGCTTTGGACGGATCGGGCAGGCCGTCGCCGCGCGCGCGCCGGCGTTCGGCATGCGCGTGGCCTACACCGGCCGTGCACCAAAGCCTGACGTGGAAGGCGAATTCATGCCGCTCGATCGCTTGCTCTCCACGTCCGACGTCGTGTCGCTGCATTGTCCGCTGACGTCGGAGACGAAGCATCTGATCAACCAGACGACGCTGGCGCGGATGAAACGGAGCGCGTATCTGATCAGCGCCGCGCGTGGTCCAGTGGTGGACGAGGCGGCACTCGTGTGGGCGCTCGAGAACCGGCTCATCGCCGGGGCCGCGCTCGATGTGTACGAGAAGGAGCCCGAGATTCACAAAGGGCTGCTCGCGTTCGAGAACGTGGTACTGTCGCCGCACCTGGGCAGCTCGGCGATCGAAACGCGTACGACGATGATTCAGCTCGCAGTGCAGAACATCATCGCCGTTCTTGCAGGCCAGCCTCCGCTGACACCAATCACTTAGGTCCTCGCGTTCGCCTTGTGACCTTTGCCCTGTGACTTACGTTCACTCGGGATCGCGGTGAACAGTGTCCATTGAGAACGCCGGCAGACACACCGCGACGTACTCGGCGCCACCGTGCGGTGTGCTGTATCGGACCCACTCGCCCGGTGACGTGACGACAGCTTGACCGGCGTTGACGTCAATCACGCCGTGTTCGTGCTCGACGCGCACGGTGCCTTTCAGCACGACGGTGATCTCTTCGAACTGCGGCCGCTGGCCCGGCTCTTTCCAGCCAGCTGGCGATACCATTCGCGCCACGCTCACCGCGGAATGTCCGGAGTTGACCCGGCCGGTGTACTCCTCGATGCGCTTGGGAGGCGTTCCGGCCGCTTGAACGATTGTCGGGCTGTCTATGAGTCGAGGCATGTGGTGAACTACCGAAGTTTGATGACGGGATCACGACGCGGCGGCGGAACATACGCGCTGACCAGGCTTTCATGGCCGTCGGCGCCGACGGCTGCGATTCCGAACACGTAGTTGTCGATGGAGAGTTTGGGCAGATTGAATTCCGTCACGTTCCCGACGAGCTGTGTCTGCTGCCAGTCGGCCGTCCACGCCTCGCGCCAATAGATGCGATAGGCAGTGGCTCCGGGCGCGGCGTTCCATCTGAGATTGGCGTCGTAGCCGGACGGCTGCCTGCCGATCATCATCTGACCGCGCGGGTTCGTGATCACCGGGGTCGGCGGAGCAAGCGCCAGCGAGGCGACCGCCGCCGCGTTCACGCGGGTGTTCCGCGCCAAATACTGCGGGTCCACGCCATCGACCGTGTCGCCTGCCGCGTGCTGCCTCGAGAAGTCTTCCTTCGACTCGCGGAACGCGACAGCCGGAAAACCGTATTGCGTGAACGCCGTGTGGTCGCTTCCCCGGCTGAACCGATCCTGCCGCGCCATCAGTCTCACGCGGTGAGACGGGACGTAGAGAGCCGCCATGCGTCCGATGTAGCGGGCCAACGATCGCGACATCGAGTCTTCCGGCCCTTCCGAATAGACGCGGACCGACGCGGCATCCGTCGTGCCGTCGCCGCCACGTGAGTTGCCGACGATGTCGTTGTTGAAGTCGGCGTCGACGGGAACTTTGTCCTTGTATAAATCCATGGCGTGCGCACGCGCGCCGATGAGCCCCTGCTCTTCGCCGGCCCACAGCGCGAACACCAGCGTGGCTTCGAATTCCACACCGCTTTCTGCAAACACGCGCGCCAGCTCCATCGTCAGCGCAGTACCGCTGCCGTTGTCGTTGGCGCCGGGGGCGTCCACGTTGTAGTCCTGATTGCGCCGCAGCTGCGGATCGGGCCGCGGCGTATTTGAGGGCGCCCGCGTGTTGGCGCTGATCTGGCCTTCTTCTCCGATGTTGACCGTGTCGTAATGCGCCGTGACGTAGATGCGCCGCGGGCTCTTGCCCGGCAGCATCGCGACGACGTTCCGCAGATCCACGTTGCGGGTGATGCGGCCCTGCCGTGCCAGCTTGTGGATGTCGAAGCTGACCTGAAGCTTCGCGCTCGAGCGCGTGAGCTCGTCGAAGATCCACTGTCGCGCGGCGCCAATGCCTCGCGTTGGTGACTCGGTGTCGGACAGCGTGTTGCGAGTTCCGAAGCCGGCCAGTTTCTGCACGATGGAAGCGAGCCGTTCTTCGGAAATGCTCGCCACCAGTTTCTGAATGCGTGGATCGGCCTCGGGCGGCTGGATGGCGCCCTGAGCGTCGATCGCTCGCGGGGTAAGAAGTGCGACGAAGAGGACCGCTGATAGCCTTCGCATCGTTGGCCGAATGCTAGCATCACTCCACGGGTCCGGCTAAAGCCGGACACTACGATGCGAAAGGCTGACAACGTCGAGCGCGTGATGCGCACGCTGGGCCGGGCCATCACCGGGATGGACCTCCCGGCGGTCGAGAAAATCTCGGAGGCGCAGGCCGAGAACCCATTCCAGATCCTCATCGCCACGCTGCTCTCGGCGCGGACGCAGGACGCGACGACGCACGCCGCCTCGACGCGGCTGTTCAAGCGAGCTCGTACGCCGCGCAGCATGGCCAGGCTGGATGTCAAAGAGATTGAAACGCTGATTTATCCGGTCAGCTTCTATCGCAACAAGGCACGGCACGTGAAGGGGTGCTGCGAAGAGCTTGTCGAACGCTACGGCGGCCGTGTTCCTTCGACGCTCGAGGAGCTGGTGACGCTGCCCGGCGTGGGTCGCAAGACGGCGAACCTGGTGATGATTCTCGGCTTCAAGAGCGGTCAGAACATCTGCGTGGATACGCATGTCCATCGCATCTCGAATCGATTGGGATGGGTGAGGACGAGGGAACCGGAAGAAACGGAGCAGGCACTCTATCGATCGACGCAGTCGCGGTGGTGGCCGTTGATCAATCTGTATATGGTGACGTGGGGCCAGAACGTGTGCCGGCCGGTCTACCCGCGATGCGGGGATTGCGCCATCGCGGAGGATTGTCGAAGAATTGGCGTGCGGAGGAGAACGCAATGAGAGGCGTGGCGTGTGCGCTGGTAGTGGCGCTGTCGATCGTGGCCCAGACCGCTCGAATCGCGGGTCAGGCCGCACCGGCGCGGTCGCCTGGTGGCGGCCCTGTTATCGAGTTCGACACGTCGAAGGGCGCGTTCCAGGTCGAGACGTTCCCGAACGAGGCGCCGAAAACCGTGGCGCTGGTGCTCGAACTCGTGAAGCGCAACTACTACAACGGCCTGAGAGTGCATCGCTACGAGCCGGGCATGTTGGTGCAGTGGGGTGACCCGCAAACCCGCGACATGACCAAGAAGGCGGACTGGGGGACACGGGGCAGCGGGAAGCTGGTTGGCGTTTCGGAAGTCAGTCCGAAGCGCCCGCACCGGACCGGTGCGGTGGGCGCTGCATGGGCGGGCGACCCAAAGGCCTTCGACGGGCAGATTTACGTCGTGTTTGCCCCGCAGCCGCAGCTGAATTCCCGCTATACCGTGTGGGGCCAGGTGATTTCGGGCCTGGACGTCGTTCAGAAGCTCCGCGTCGCCGACGTCATCAAACGGGCAGTCGTGAAGCCGAGCGCGACGAAGTAGGGGCCGCCTTCAGGCGGCCCTGGGTGACGAGATCGGCGATATCCGGGTAACGCTCGATCAGTTCCGGCGGATACTCGCCCTCGATCGGCTCACCGAGCTGCGCCTTCAGCATCACGGCGTTCACGACCGACTTCGAAGCGAAGTGATTGTTCGCGTAGAGGTAGGACTTCCGCACGAGCGCCTTCGCCGCGCCGGCGATGTCGGCAAACTCCTGCAGCTCTTTGCCTGAGTAGAGATAGTTGTAGCGATCCTCACTCTTCTCGTGACGCCACCACTCTTTCGCGTTCCGTCCATGCAGGCGCATGTAGTAGAACGTCTTCACGTTCGGCAGATAGTTCTGACGGATTGAAAAGCGGAACTTCGGCTCATCGATCTGCACCCATGCCGCGCCGAACGCGTTCAGCATCCCAAGCGTGTCGCCGATGGCATCGCTCCAGCTCTTGTGACGGAGTTCGACGGCCGTCGGGTAGTCACTGAACACGCGCAGCAGCTGCGCGAGATACTCGCGCGATGCCGGACTGTCCTTGAAACTGGGCGGGAACTGGGCGAGCAGCGCGCCGAGTCGCCCTGACGTGGCCAGCGGATCGACGCCGGCGCGGAACTCATCGATGTCGGCCTGTGTCACCTGTGTGAGCAGATCGAGCAAGGGGCCTTCGGAGCCAGGTGCGCGTTTGAGCGCCGCCTCCCGAAACATCTTCGGATGCGTGAACTTCTGATACAGCTTGAGTGAGAACTCAAAGCTTGCTGGCGTGCGTTCCACCCATCCGCGCGAGACCTCGGGGCGCGGCTGGCCGTAGAACGTCGAGTTCACTTCGACGGTATCGAAGTGCTCGGCGTAGAAGCGCAGTTCGTCGAAGCCGGCTGTGCCGGCGCGCTTGGACCTGGTGGCCGGGTAGAAGAGCCCGTTCCACGTGCCCTTGCCGGTCGGGTAGTTCCAGCCCGAGGTTCCGATGCGCAAGCTCACGTTAGTACAATAACTGCTCTACGGTCTCTGGTCTCTGGTCTACGGTCTCAGGTGACCAAAGACCAAAGTCCAGTGGCCAAAGACCAGTCGTGCTTACGATCAACGAGATCTTCCATTCGGTGCAGGGCGAATCGACATACGCCGGACGGCCGTGTGTGTTCGTGCGCCTGACCGCATGCGATCTGCGTTGCAGCTGGTGCGATACACCCTATGCCTTCTTTGAGGGCAGCAAACGATCTCTGGACGAGGTGATCGGCGAGGTGGATCGCTACGACTGTTCTCTGGTCGAGGTGACCGGCGGCGAACCGCTGTTGCAAGAGGACGTGTATCCGCTCATGCAGACGCTGCTGGACCGTGGCAAGACGGTGCTGCTCGAGACTGGCGGTCATCGCAGCACCGAGCGTGTGCCGGCCGATGTCGTGACGATTCTCGACGTCAAGTGTCCGGGTAGCGGAGAAGTCGAGCGCAACGACTGGGACAACCTTGCCCGACTGCGCCCGCATGACGAAGTGAAGTTCGTCGTCAAGGATCGCGGCGACTACGAGTTTGCTCGCGACATCGTCGCGCAGCGCGAGCTGGTCGGTCGCGCCGCAGCCATTCACTTTTCTCCGGTCCACGGCGTGCTCGACCCCAAGACCCTATCGGAATGGGTCCTCGCCGATCGGCTGCCGGTGCGCGTGCAGCTGCAGCTGCACAAGTACATCTGGAGTCCTGACACGCGCGGTGTCTGACGCCGTCGTACTGCTCAGCGGAGGGCTCGACTCCTACACCGCAGCAGCCATTGCGCGAGCGGATGGCTTCCGTCTGTTTGCGTTGACGATCCGCTACGGCCAGCGCCACGCGAAGGAGCTCGAGGCCGCGCGCGCGGTGGCGAGGTGGCTCGGCATCGAGCGCCACATTGAACTCGACGTCAACCTGTCCACGTTCGGCGGCTCGTCGCTGACGACGGACGCGCCGGTGCCCAAGGATCGTCCGATTGATCCGAATGAGATCCCGTCAACGTATGTGCCGGCGAGAAACACGGTCTTCCTGTCGCTGGCGCTCGGATGGGCCGAGGTGCTCGGCGGGCACGACATCGTGATTGGCGTGAACGCGCTCGACTACTCGGGGTATCCAGACTGCCGTCCCGAATTCATCGCCGCGTTCGAGCAGTTGGCAACGCTTGCCACCGCGCGCGGTGTGCACGGCGAGCGGTTTCGGATTCACGCGCCGCTGCAGATGATGACCAAGGCCGACATCATCAGGCGTGGCGTCGCGCTCGGCCTCGATTACTCGATCACGCACAGCTGTTACGATCCGGGCCCGAGCGGCCCCTGTGGACGATGCGACAGTTGCGTCCTGCGAGCGGCAGGCTTTGCCGAGGCCGGCGTTCCCGATCCGGCGCTGCGATGACCGAACGTATCTATTACACCGAGCCGTCATGCCGGTCGTTCGATGCCGTCGTGACGGAGGCCGTCGAGCACGACGGTGCGCCGGCACTGGTCCTCGACCGCACCGCCTTCTATCCGACGTCCGGCGGGCAGCCGTTCGATACCGGACGTCTCGGCACGGCCAACGTCGTCGTCACGATCGATGACGCGGAGCGAGTGCTGCATGTGGTCAGCGCATCGTTGAGCGTTGGCGACGCCGTGCACGGCGAGATCGACTGGGCGCGGCGCTTCGATCACATGCAGCAGCACACCGGTCAGCATGTGCTCTCGGCCGCATACGATCGGCTGCTCGACAATCGCACCATGAGTTTTCACATGGGTGTCGAGACGTCCACGATCGATCTGGCTCGCGAGGTGTCGTCGGCCGACGTCGAGCGCGCAGTGGACGAAGCGAACCGGATCGTGTGGGAAGACCGTCCCGTGACAATCAGGTTCGTCTCGCCAGAAGAAGCAGCGCGTCTGCCTCTGCGCAAGGAGCCCGTGCGTGACGGGCCGCTGCGGTTGATCGAGATCGCCGACTTCGATCTCTCCGCGTGCGGCGGCACGCACGTCGCTCGCACCGGCGAGATCGGCGTGATCGCGGTGACCGGCGCCGAGAAGTTTCGCGGTGGGACGCGGGTGACATTCGTCTGCGGCGGCCGGGCGCTGCGGACGTTGCGCGCCTATCGCGATGCGGTCGCTGGGAGCGTTCGATCGCTGTCCGTGTTGCCGAACGAGTTGCCGGCTGCGATCGAGCGGCTGCAAGCGGACGGCAAACAGGCGCGCAAGACCATCGCCCGCCTGCAATCGGAGCTGGCCGGTCATGAAGCCGCGCGGCTCATCGCGGCGTCGCCGGTCGTCGAGGGTGTGCATCGTGCGGCGTGCGTCATGGACGGTTGGGATGCGGCGGGACTCAAGGCGATCGCGTCAGCGATGACCGCGAAGGGCCAGGCGGCGGTGGCCATCATCGGCACATCCGCGCCGATCGCAGCCGTCGTCGCACGTTCGGCCGGTGTGACCGTCGATGCGAACGCCGTCCTGCAGCAGTTGCTGAAGCGCTTCGGCGGGCGCGGCGGAGGGAAGCCCGAGCTCGCGCAAGGCGCCGGTCTCACCGGTGACCCTCAGGAGATTGTCTCGGTCGCGCGCGAACTGCTTGGAGGCCCATTGTGACCGTCGTCCGCACGTTGTCTTCTGACGAAGAGATTCTGGCGGCGCGCGGCGTCATGCGGCAGCTGCGGCCACAGATTCCCGAAGCCGCGTATCTCGAGACCGTCCGTCGCATGATGCACACCGACGGGTACTTGCAGGCCGCCGTCTTCGATGGCACCGCCGTTGTCGCTGTTGCCGGCTATCGCTTCATGGAAATGCTCTATGCCGGCAAGACGCTCTACGTGGACGACCTCAACACCGACGAGACGCTTCGCTCACGCGGCCACGGCAAGTTGCTGATGGACTGGCTGAAGCGCGAGGCGAAGGCACGCGGCTGTGTCCAGCTGCAGCTCGACTCGGGAGTCCAGCGTGAGCAGACGCACCGTTTCTATTTCCGCGAAGGCCTGACGATCAACTGCTATCACTTCCGGGTTGATTTGTAACGAATCGTCAGGCTCGCGCGACGTTCTTCAATCGAGCCAGGACGGCAGGGTTTATCACGTTGATCGGCCGTCCCTCCCCATATGCCAGGATTTGATCGAATACGTCCGAAAACTGGAGCTCGTACTCGTCTCGTGTGACGTAGCCGATATGCGGCGTACAGACAACGTTGTCGAGTGTGAGGAGGGAGTCGTTCGGATCGCGTAGCGGTTCCTTCTCGTACACGTCTACTGCCGCCATGCCGGGGCGCCCGGAACGCAACGCGCGTACGAGCGCCCCCGGCTCGATGAGCGGAGCGCGGCTGGTGTTGACGAGCAGCGCGGACGGGCTCATACGCGCCAGATCCGCGGCGGTGACAATGCCGCGGGTCTCCTCGACCAGCCGCATGTGCAGCGAGACGATGTCGGATCGTTCATAGAACTCGGACTTGCTCGCGGCCGTTGCGTATCCGTCGGCTGCCGCCCGCTGCCGCGAGGCTTCGCGCGCCCAGACGAGGACCTTCATGCCGAAGGCCTTTCCGTAGCCGGCGACCGTGCTGCCGATCCGCCCGTAACCGTGAATGCCGAGTGTCTTGCCGCGAAGCGTGCTCCCGACTCCGACCTGCCAGTTGCCAGCCCGCAACGACTGCATCTGTTGTGGAATCTGCCGCACAGCCGCGAGGATCAGTCCCCAGGTCAGTTCGGCAGCGGCGTAAGAAGGGGTGCCGGCATGCATGTCGGAGGAAACGATCACGCCCAGGCGGGTGCACGCCTCGATGTCGATGTGCGGGTACACGCTGCGCTGACTGATCAACCTGAGTGTGTCGAGACGCTCGAGCAGCGGTGCTCGGATCTCGGTGCGCTCGCGGATGAGCACCAACACCTCGGTATCCTTCAAGCGCGCGGCAAGCGCGTCGGTGTCCTGGACATGATCGTTCCATATGTTGACGTGGTGGCCGTCCAGCTTCCGGAAACACGGCAGCGTCCGCAGCGTGTCGAAGTAATCGTCAAGAATCGTGATCCGCATGATGCTGGCCTACCAACGAGAGTGATCGTCTATCGGATCATCGCACCGACAAGTCGGTTCAGGGTCTCCACCTCTTGCTGTGTCACTGCGACGAAGGCCGGCGAGGGCACCGTCAGATCGGCGAAGGCGATCGATCCGCCGCTCTGGTTGGTGCAGAAGACTTGCTCGACGTCCTTCACCCGCACGGTGACGATGATGTTGCTCGTCGCGGTGGAGCGGAACCGTACCAGAAAATCGTAGCCTGGTGATGGGCTCGTCTCGACCGTGCAGAAATTTCCGAGGCTGCTCACGTCCGCGGTAGGTATGCCTTGCGGAAACCCTGGAACGCCAGAAAGCAGGGTCGGGAGCCGGACACCCGTAACCGGATCGGCAATAGCCTCACGATCGGTGGCGCCAAAAATCAGCGCGTCGGTGCCGGGTCCTCCGATGAATGCCTCGCTTCCGTCTCCTGGCGCCCACAGATTCACGTCGTTGCCGGGCCCGCCGAACATGATGTCACTGTTCGGGGGACCGCCGGGCGCTGCTCCGCCATCTGGTCCGCCGAGGATGATGTCCGCGCCGGGCCCGCCATCCATCACGTCGTTGCCGTTCAATCCAAACATGACGTCATTGCCAGAGCCGCCCTCGAGAACGTCTGTGCGGTTGAGCGATTGATTCGCGGCGGCGCCGGCCTGAATC
>Ga0111538_10004213_pt1 | contig 20024 bp, 10 predicted proteins | sample SoiMethybrSBSTD1_FD_79669 | JGI IMG/M metagenome (GOLD analysis project Ga0111538, IMG submission 79669) | Bulk soil microbial communities from a Populus tree surrounding site in Tennessee, USA - Soil MetaG P. TD hybrid SBSTD1 (version 2)... | ecosystem: Environmental > Terrestrial > Soil >... | reverse complement strand
TACTCGGACCCGCGCAGATCCGCACGCAGTTCGCACTGAATTCAAACTTCGCCGAGCACGCCAGTTTCCAGGCTTCCATCGACATCGTCGCAACTGTGAGTCCATCTGCGATGCGAGCCGAGTTGCAGGAGACGTGGAACGCTGCTCGCGCCGCAGCCAGTCAAGCCGCCGGTCATTCAGGCGGTTCCGTTGCAGTTTCGATCGACAACGCCGCAGCGGCATTGGAGTCTTCGCCGTTAACGAGTCTCGTAACGGACCTCGATCGTTTGCTCGCGGCTTTGGACCCAGAGCCAATAGCCGCTGAGATGGATGCCATTGTTGACCGCATTCTCGAAGTCGCTCCTCAACTAATGAACGATCTGCTACCGGATGTTCGCGTCCTGACCCAACGACTCAAAGCTCTCATGAACCTGTTCAATCCAGGCACGCAGGTGCGGAAGTTTCTCGTCGTTCTCGACGTGCTGCGTGAGGAACTCGACCTGCTCAACCCGACGCGCCTGGCCGACGAACTGGCAGAGATTCACGGTGTCATACGGGGAATTGTCGCGGCGTACGATCCACGCATCCTGGCTGAAGAAATATTTGCAATCGTGCGCGCCATCTCCGATCAACTGCGTACGCTCACACCGGAAGCATTGCTGGGTGATCTGACTTTCCTGGATGAGACCATGGCAACTCTCGCCCAGGCGAATCCGGCCACGCGCTTGCAGGGTATCGGCGCATCGTTGACTACCGTCGGTGAAAGATTCGGAGAGATTGACGTCGACGCACTGATCGGGTCGGTGAATCAACTGGGGCCGCGCCTCGAGGCGGTTTTTGAACACGCCGTCCAGGCCATTCGCAACGAGATTGTGGCGTTGCTTCAATCGCTGCAGTTCGCAACCAGCGGCGCCAGCGGTTCCGAATCTGTTTCCGCTTGAACCCAAGCATTATGAGCGACCGAACAATCATCTTCTGTGTTCCCGGATCGGACGAGCAGCTCGTTTACGAGCGGACGGATGAAGGCCGGCTGCTGCGCATCTCCGGTGAGGGACGGGTTTATGTCGATGCGACTGAAGAAGGTCGGACCGTTTTCGACGACGGATTCGTCACCTCAGTTCAGACTGAACTTTCCGGTGGACTGATGCGCACAATGCGCGCGCTGGGCCGCACCTGGATCGAGTCGTTTGCATGGGATTCGAAAGGCCTGCTAACCGAGATCGACGGAGTAAAAGTCAGTTACGACGATCAGCAGCGGATCGTCGCGTGCAGCGGTGCGGGCGGCGAGTGGCGTTACGCATATTCAGGCCCGTACCTCGCAGTGATCGACGGTCCGCATGGTCTCCGGCAGATCACACATGCTGAAAATGGCCGGCCGGTTTCAGTCCGAACTACAGATCACGCTGCCGAGATCCTCTACGACCCGGACGGAATCCGTTTGCCTAAACCGACCAGCAATCCTTACTGGAACCGTGACGCAACCGGCAGGTTATGGACCGTGACGGACGACGAGGGAAAGATCGTACTCACGTACATCTGGGACGGCTATCAATGTCTCGGCTGCATAGGCGGCAAGGTCGGCCAACCGCTGAGAACAGTCTATTCACTCGACCTCACGGGGACGCCGATTCGAATTATCACGCGCGACTCGATCCGACAGATCCCGAGAGATGCATTCGGTGAGTCGCTTCTTCGGGAACGAAATACACCGGGCTTGTTCGGCGGCGCTGTAAAAGACGGACTCGTGTACCTGCCGTTTCGCCGCCTCGATCCTTTTACGGGATCTTTCGACGCACCCGATCCGATGCTCGGCCAAGCGGACGATCCACGTCGAGCGGATGGTTACAGTGGGCCGTTGACCGTTGAAATGCCCGCCTCTGGTCCATACACCGTCTGTCGAAACAACCCTGTCACACTTTCGGATCCGACCGGTGGAAGCTCCGATTATTGGTGGGTGATTCTTAGTTCGCTCACCTGGAGCTTACAGAACACTATCGGCAGCCTGGTTGGCGCATGGTTGAATCTGGAAATGTCTCCGTTGGGAATGATTTTTAGCAAGATTATGGGCGGGAAGATATTTGACCTGGAAATTCTCACTGGTCACAACGTTGGCGCTCTTGCACTCCGCAGTGATGGTTGGATGGCGCGGGCTGCAAAGAGCGAAGGCCGCGCGCCGACGACAACGTGGACCTATCAGTACTTAGTGAACGGGCCGTCAGAAAACTTTACAACCCTCGAGGAGGCACGTCTCTTCGCCCCCGGTGCGCGTTTCCAGCCGAAACTTTACGGAACGGTCTTGCTTTGTGATCCGCAAGACAAACCGCCCTTCATATTGCGAGGCCAGCGAACGACGCCGAACGACGCGCGTTTACTTGACTGGTCGCGCCACGGTGGTTCAGCCGAGCCAGTGATTCCGGGCTCACTCGTGCCGGTGTTTCCAACGGGCGGGTTGCACTTCAGCAAGTTGCAAAAGGACGTTCATGAGCAGGCCGCGGACGTCGTTGAGTTGGAACCAACGCAGGGAGTGTTCAGCGGCACAATGTCCGAACGTGCGCTGCTCAGAGTCAACGGCGACACCCTGGCACTGGCAACGAACGGTTTTGTACTTCTGACCAGTAACAGCGGCACTGTAGAAGTAGCGCGAATCCTGTCGGTGCATGAAGAACCCGGAAAGACATTGGTCCGTGTCGATAGAGCGGGCGGCACACTTGGGAATGACAACATCCGGCTGCAAGGATTGTCAGCGATAGTTGGAACGGAAAGCCTGACGCTGATCGCCGGACAAAACAAAAAGCTGAGTCTCGCCGGATCGTCAAACGCTTACCAGCCCAACTCTTCGGTAATACGTCTGAACCGGGACTCTGCCGTCCTTGGATCAGCTAAGGTCACCGCGCTCGAAGCACAGATCGCTCTCGATGCTCCCGTACCGGCCACGCTCGGAAACCGGCTGAACGTTCGTCCCGCCACAGCCTCCGGTAACTTCAAAGCAAAACTGACTGCGAACCCGAACGTCTTGCACATCGACAGCGGCCCCGTGCCTGGTGAAGGTACAGGAATCGTGGTCGGCGCCGGAGGCGATGCGATCGCAACGATGGTGCGAACAGTTGCGCCTGGAGGAGACGTCACCGTCGATCGTTCCTTGACGGCGCTAGGGGGCGATAGGACCGAAGTGCCCTGGCAAAATCTCGCACCACTGCCGCCGATCGGAACGCGTTCGGCTGCACCCGAACCGGAAGCACGGATCACCTATGCGCCTATTACTGCCGGGACAGCGCCCTCAACAGATTTTGTCTGGATCGAAGGTGCCGGTATCGCCACACGTCGTGTTACTGCACTTACGTACGACGCGATCGTTTTGAACCAGGCACTACCCGAAACGTTAGCAACTCCCTTTGCCGTCGATCGATTTACCGTGCAAGCGCTTGACGTGTCGGGAGTCACGCGGACCACCGCACAGGCTCTCGCACTCAACGCGCCCCCACCTACGACGGCGAAAGCATTTCACGTAATCGAACTTTCGACCCCGGCACTGGCGGTGGGGATTCCTGTTGTCGCCGGCGCCACTCTGTCGGGCAACACAGCCCAAGTCACCGTCGATCCAGTGGTGGCGCCTGGCGGTTTCGTGCCCGGAGATATCGTCGTTCTTCAGTCGGGCACGATGGAGGCGGCTGTGGTGTCGCGCCTTCGCTTGACCATCCCGCTCAGCCGCGCTTTGCCGCTGAGCAACAATCCTTTGGAAGCAGTTCGGGTTGAGCCGACCGGACCGGAGTTCGCGGGAATTCGTCGTGGAGATCGCACATTTCGCGTTCTGCCATCCGTGGTCGTCGGCGGCACTCCGAGGGGAACGGATTTTCCCCGCTTTTCGACAGGCGAACTTGTCAGGGTGGTGCTGCGCTCAAGTTTCACCTTTACACCCTTCGCTAGCCTGAGGTTCGCGCTGACTAATAGGATCTCGATCGTCATCACCAATGCTGCCGGTAACAACATCAATTACACGTTTGAAGTCAATGATGGCTCGACGCCGCTGACAACCGCGACAACGACAACGAACGCTCCAAACGCGCCCGCAGGAACAATCGGTATCCGGGTGGTTTCGGATCCTGGTCTGGCTACTACGCAGCAAACCATTGCCGCCATCGTTGCCGAGATGCAAGCGAACGGGTTCCTCGTCACCACCAAGGCGGATGGCGGATTCGAGGTCAACAGCAACAGTCCGATCGTCGGCACACCGACCGCCCGCGGTATTGCCGGACCGGATTTCGAGATCGAGCCAAGCGAGCGTCTGTACCGTGTGCAGAACGTCAGCGGCAGCACGATCACGGGCTCCACCGATGAAGCCATAATTCCGCCGAGCGTAACCAATCTCATTGTGAGACGCCTCGAAGTTCAGGATCCCGGCACCGGTTCTTCGCGTGTCGGCATTGATGGTGCGCAGCTTCCCAACGCGCAAGTGCGCTTTGACTGCTGGTCGGCGAATGCTTTTGATTTTGCAAACCGCTGGTTCGCTATTATCGACGGAGCGAACGTGTTTCCGGTGCGGAGAGGACTGGGAAATCAAACTCTCGAGATCGTATTCCTGGCCGCTCCTTCGCTTCCCGGTCCCTTGTCGTTGTCTGTCCCGACCGAGGCTACTCCACCCCTGGGCACTCGCAGAGGATCAGGATTCTCGTCGCAGTTCACGCTGGATGGCGCCTCACTCGTTTTTCTCGACCAGCCTCTGACTTCAGGCCTTACCGGTCTCATCCTCGCCGTTCCCTATATCGAGACCACGCGTCGAGTGAGCGGTAAAGTTAAAGCCGGCAACGTCCGGGTACCGGCCGATCATGAAAACAAGGATAAAGAGAACAGTCGACGACAGGCGCTGGAAGACCACGAGTTGGTCCACACACAACAGTGCGCGAGGCTTGGGCCATGGCTGCTCGCCTACTTTCCGCTGTGGCTGATCGAATTGATCGGCGAATTTGGAGGCTCGGCGGCATTGCCGGAATTCGGCCGCTACGTGCCCGCCACCATCGACACTAACTCGATCACAATACCCGCCGTCCCCGGCGTCACGATCGAAGCCGGCGATACCGTTCAAGTGGCCCAGAACGGACGGGCCGAGACAGTGAAACTCGGCACGAAAACCGGTGATGTTTATACGCTGACGCCTGAAGAGCGTCAGAAACTCTCGGGAAAGGGCATGGTCAACGGACCAGCTCAAGCCCGGCGTCAGGAAAGCAGTGGCGCCGAGGGGCTGGTGAACTTCTTCCAGTTCTTCACGATCGGCGGTGCGTTGAACCAACTCACGGCTGCGGGCTGGGGCGGAACGATCTTCGGCATTACCATGCTGATTCAGGCGATTCGCGGTTGGACTCGAAACACAATCACAGCGCAACTTGCTGCGGACCATTTGACACTCACCTTGCGTGCCGGTGAACGAGTTGATGGTCTGTCTGTTGGTGCACTGCTGGCGCTCGAGAAAGACAGTCAGACCTTCGTCCGGCCTGTGCGTACGATTGCACCCGGAACAATAGTTTTGGAAACAGCAGCGCCGCTCGAAGGCGAGGTGCGCATCTCGGCGTATTCCGCCTGCACCGCCATGTTTCCATTCATGCACAAATACTTCCCGGCGACGTTCCCGGATCCGAACCGGCCCGCCTCTCTAACAGTGCTACCCGTCGGCGACGAAACGTTGAGTCTCGCAGTGAACGACCGCGTTTACATCCGCAGCAGTCGCGGCGACGACTTCAACACCGTGGTTACTGCCGTCACTGACAACGTCATAGAAGTCGAAAAAGACACTCTGGTGACTCCGGGTGAAACGGTGGAATTCTTCATCGCGAAGATCGGCGAAGACGATCCGATGGGTTTTCACGACCAATTGGTTCTGAATAAACTACACATCGGTTGGATGCAGTACGTCCACGACCCGTGGGGACAGATCGTTTATCGTGCCCGACCTACCAGCACTATCTCACAGATACTGGCGCGTTCGGCGCGATACCTGTTCTCGACGCAGGGATGGACAGCGTTTCCTCCCTTCATGGGTTACTTCTTCTGGGACAACCTTTTTAAGAGGCACGAAATAACTACTGCGACGGGTGTTAAGCTCGACAGCGGTTCTCACCGTTCGCAGATGGAGCAGGAAGCGTCGCGCCGTAGCGGAGACTGTTACACTCCGATCGGCACTCTGCACGGAGACCTCAAGGTAGTTGGCGACATCGCCCGGTATTGGCTCACCGCAGCCGGCAGCACAAACGAGCTTGAAACTCCGCGGGACATGATCGATGTCGGTAAACAGGATGGTCCTGGGACGCATACGGAGCAATATGTTTCCGTCACCCCGGCAACTACCAGTAGTCTTCCGGCAGGAGCGTTTGTGCCGTCTGCCTTCTTTGAGATCGATCCTGCCCTCGGCTCGTCGCGCGTTGGCGATCGTGGATGGATTCCCGTGAACGAGACTTTGGAGAGATCGGCGGGGGCGTACGTGGCCTTCACAAAGCCGGGGACGCATACCATAACGGCTGCCTCGAACCTCGAAGGTCTTGATGCCGCTGAGGATGCGCAGGCCAACGGCTTTCCCAATATCATCAAGCACGAGCGCAAGGTCGAGGACGTTACAGTAACGCTTTCCTCAATCCCCGTAACAGACAGCAGCGCTACACCGATCGATCTGATTCCGTTTCAACGGGCGCTGTTTGCCGTCACTCCAAATGGTCCGCGCGTGCATCGAGCAACGCTCGTGGAACCGGGCGCAATCGCTACAATCGAAAACAACTTAGAGGTGGTGATGCGAGGGATCGCGCCGGCTGCTGCGCCTGGCGGTCTTGTCACCGAGAACGTCGAAATCAGTCGTTTCTATCAATTCAATGGCACCGCCTTTGGTTCCGGGTTAGGCCCGGTGAACCTTCCCACGGATCTCGACGTCGCTGTGAGACGTTTGCAGATCAGACTCGTCGATACGTTGCCGTTGAGACCGACGAACAACCCGTCGAATACCCCGATCGCGACGATTCTTCCAGGTGATAGGGGCGTGCTACTGATTCCCGCACCGTTCTCGATGCCCGCAATCACGAGTGCGGTCACAGGAACGCCGTCACTCAGGCCACGTTTCACTCCGCCCACCGGAGCATTACCCGCCAACACCCGGGATTTCGTTCGTGATGGAAACGTGGTGAACATGGTGATACCAAACAATGAGCCACCGGAAGCCGCGGCTCAGTTAACCATCACCATTCCAGTTGGCCCAACGGGAGGAGCAACGGTGCCGGTCACCTGTCAAGTCACCGTGAATCCGCATTTCACACTTGATAGCCCCGGCGGCAGCTTCACCCTGACGGCGGCAGCGTCGCTGACACTGCGCTCCAGTGACGGGAGGAAAATCGCGCTGGCAGGCACGCTCACGGGCATCGATGCTGCCACCAACAACAATGAAATTGTCCTGACCCTCAGAACGGCTGCGCCCGGACCAGTCGTGATACTCGTTGCCGACGCTGCCAATAACCAGCTCATGGCGCGCCGCACGATCACGGTCGCTTAATCTGATTTAAATCGAGAACGTATAACCCGGATCGATCTTCTGATGGGCCACGAGGATTTCGTGAATGCTGTACGGATGAGTCGGGTTTCCTGACAGCTTGTTGCGAACGACCTGGAAGACGTGCTCGAGACCTGAAGCGTCGTCGATATCGATGTCGGCGACACAATCTTCGCCTTTCATGAAAAACGTCAGTTGCAGGTTTCCATATTTATCAGGCGTCTTGAAGCTTCCGGCACGGTCAAAACCGACTGGAGGATGGTGCAGAGTATCAGGTGCGTCGTCGAATAGACCCTCCGCAACGCTGTTCTTTGTCTCCTGGCGCAACTCTTTTGGCACGACGCAAAAGAAACGATCGCCTCTCACCTCATTGAGTTTTTGAATGTAAGAGAAAACTGTCCTCCCATTCGTCAGCGGCGTGTTCTGGGTTTTCGCGACGATATTCATCATGCCTGCTTTACGAATGTCGTCGAGCGCATCGTAGAGTTCCCTGCCCTTCTTTCCTTCGAAGCTGAGGACCTTATCGCTGTTCTCCAACAACGTTTGCGCGTCGCCATTGAGGTTAGCGAACGTTTGAAAGTTCACTCTCTTAACTTTCCCGGGATCGATGGGAAACTGAAACGTCCGCGACGTCGTCCCACTCGAATTCATGTTCACGAATTGGGCGACAAACTGGTACGAAGGCGGATCGATGTCGATCTTGTACCGGCCTTGCGGCGCGCCGCGCAGACCCGGAATTAACACCTGCTTGTTGGCCGGCTTACTCGCCTTCAGGACTTCATTGAGCACTTGATGGCGAAGCAGTATGTCAACCTTTTCGCCGAGCGGTTTTCCGTATACGTCCACGAGGTCGAGTTGTAGTTTTACGTCTGCCATGGGAGTCTCCTTCGAGGAATGAACTTGAGATTAAGGTTCGATCGGCCGTGGATCGTCTGGGCGCCACGGAATCGGGGGTAGCTGCTGAAGAATCTGCGGATGGTCCACACTCACGCCGGTGTAACCGATGTCGGGCCACGTCAGATCGCTCGCGTAGTACGTCGACGCCGAAACGTTGACGAAAGCAGCGTAGATATTGCGTTTTAACTGCTCACTACTCTTACGAAGTTTCTCCAAGATCTTCCGCCGATCGGCCAGCGATAAATGCGAGAAACCTTCCAACTTTCCAATCAGTGGACCAAACGTCGTTTCCGCGATCAGCAACGCGAGGAAAAACTGATCGCGTTGCGCGGGTCGCTGATAGTTCAGAAAATCATCCACCGTCTCGATGAAGCGCGGGGCCTTGAGCAAAAATCCCTCACCCAACACAGTCTCCGCAACTGCAAACAAGATCAGCGCGGTCTTCTTACTCAGACAGTCAAACTGCGTGACGGTCATTTCGCTGCGCTGCTTCGGTTTCACTGTCGCATGCATCACTGAAGTCAGTATCCCGGCCACGGCAACGCACCTCCGTTCTGGTGATTGAGTGTGAATGACGCCTGGTGCTGTTCGCAGATTTCGCGCGAACCCCAGAGCGCAAGTGAATAGATCGTCACCTGCGGGTTCGCACCGAGCGCTGTCGGAAAGAGCGAGCCGTCCACGACCCAGAGGTTTTTCTTTCCTTTGAGAGTGAAGTCGTTGTTAACGCATCGTCGCTTTTCGTCCTTGTGCATCTGGCAACCGCCCATGACGTGAACCGTGAAGATCGTCGAACGCTGCGGCTCGACGAAATTGATCTTCCGGATCGCGTCAAATGTGTCGCCAGGTTTAATCTCCAACGGCGGGTTGCGCATGATGTAAACCGACGTCGCGCCGGCGGCAAGATGAATTCTGGTCATCATCACCAGACTCTCCTGCATCGGTTTCACGTTTGCTTTTGGAATCTTGTAATCAAGTTCCGGATCGCCGTTCTCGTCCAACTCGACGGTGCCGTACTTTTCTTTGTCGTCGAAACCCGTTGTGTGGTGAGCGTAGGAGATCGCCGCGTTCGGATAGTAGTCGCGCATGAGGCGGTGCAACTCGTCGCCGTGCTGCAGCGTTGCCGACGCCGACAGCACCGGGTAGAACGACCCGGTTTCGATCAGGTAGCCGGTTGGACCATCAGCAAACTTCGGCGTGTACATGTTGTCCGGCACACCGTAAGCCGGCGACGTCGCCTCAGGATACTTGCCGATCGTTATCGTCACGGGATGAATGTGCGTAAACCTGCCGACTCGTCCGTCGAGATCGAGTTTCGAACGCAACAGAACAGCCGGCGTGCCGATCGCACCGGCAGCGAGCACGACGCCTTTCGTTGGTTTCACGGTGAGTTTTCGTTTGGTTGGACGCGTCTTTCCGTCGATGAAGTGGGCCTGCACTTCGGTGATCCGATCGCCGTTAGCAACCAGCCGATCTACTTTCGTATCGGTATAGATCGTCGCACCGAGGTTGCGCGCGTCCTCGAGCCACCGCACGAAACCGCTCATTTTGCGATCGTAGGGACAGCCAACGCCGCAGCTTCCACATTCACGACAGTTGTTCGTATTGTTCGGCAGGTTCTCGTGCGGGATGTCGTGCTGAGCGCAACCATGCATGAACTTGCGCGCTGACGTGTTGTACTTGTCGTTACGAACGATCGGCAGGTAGTTAACAACCTCGCGTAAGTATGGCTCCAGGTTTTGACGTGTGAACGGCAGTCCCCGCTTCTGCCATTCGTCCAGCGTCTCGAGTCGCGGCGGCAAACATGCCGACCAATTCACGGCGGTGCCGCCGCCGAGACATCGACCTTGCAACACTTTGACGCCGCCATTCTTCGTCAGGCGCGTCGCGCCCTCCTGGTACAGCAGCTTGTACATTTCAACCTCACGCTCGTTGAGCATCTTTCGCTGCTGTCCGGGCGCTGGTCCAGGATCGTGCGGAATGTTTGGTCCTTCTTCCAGCACGAGCACTTTGAAACCGGCCTCGGTGAGTTTCAGAGCGCAAACCCCGCCCGCCGCACCGGATCCAATGATGCAGAAATCAGGTGTGAGTGTGAGGTTGTCGGCTACGTTGCGACCCTCGACAATTGTGCCTGCCATCTTTCGACTCCGTTCGTTACAGCACGACCTCGTGAAACAGCGCGTCAGGGACCATGCTGCCCTTGAGTTTCTCCGGAATGTCGCCGTCGATTCTTACGACTCTCTCTTCAGTGATCTCGTTAAGCCGTTCCATCAGTTCGTCCAAAGGCATCTTGTTCCAACGCTTCTTGACCGCCATCTCGTGGTCAACGGGAACGAACGCCATCTTCAGCGACTTCATCTTCTCGAGACCCAACTCCCGCAACGTTGCGTTGTGACTGCCGTGATGGCCCACCTTGTAGAAGATGGTGCGACCAAGTAAGTCCGGTCCGGTCACTTCGGATCCATTTACGTTCCACTTCAGGTCCTGCCACGACAACCAGTTGCCGACCTGCGCGTCCGCTGCAAACAACAGGACTTCGCGGTTGCTCAATTCAAACGCGAGGACCAAACACGTATTGTTGGTCGCGCTATCAAGCTGAAGCGCAAGCGACGAAGAAGAGTCGAGCCAACTACCGTCGATGCGCCGCCAACCCTGGTCTTTTTCCTGCGAGTCGTGGTCTTCACCCCAGTAGTGCTCCTGGAAGAACGGCACCTGCTGGGCCACATGCAGCGGGATTTGAAAACGTTCGTCAAACGGTGAGTCGTCGTCGGAATCCTTCAGTAGTACCGGCTGAACTGCGTTCAAGTACTGGTTCATCGCATCCATGCCGTACGTCTCGGGCTCTTTTGTCGAGGGATTGTATTTCTTGATCAACTTTTCATTCGGCGGTGGTCCAAGCACGTAAACTTTCACGTCCGTTCCATCGAGCGTCACCGGCTGCTCCTGCGGTTTGCAGTAGCGGAGCTTCGACGACAAGGTCTTCACTGTCTCGAGCGCGTCGCTTGTTGAACCTACGGCGCCGAAGAAACTCATGAGATTGGTGACGTCGTCAGCCGCCTCAGTATCGCCTGCCAACCGCATCCGCGACGCCGCTGCTTGCAGTGCGATATTCATAGCCTGCCGCTCGCCCTTGAGTTTCTGAGCGAGCGGATCGTTCGGATCTTCGGCCCACGAAAGCCAAACCTCGCCGATCGTGAGTTTGTTCTTATCAGTCCAAATCTCTCGCGCCTGTCCGAAACCGGAAATGTGGTCCCAATGCTCGTGAGTCGCGACGACGAGATCGACGCGCCCGCCTGTGGTCTTGATGATGTGCTCGACTACTTCGGTCATGATCGTTCCCGCGTTTTGCGTTCCCAGGATTACGCCGCAGTCGATCACGACGTAGAACGGCGCGCCGTTCTTCCGCGGGATCGTCAGTAGAAAGCAGTCGCCCAGACCCTGCCGGTACATGCGCACTTTTATGCGGTAGTCTTGGTTCGTGTTGTTGGCGCGCGCAGGTTTCCTGGTGGTCTTTGTTGTTGTTCGTGTTGCCATCATTACCTCCTACGCACCCCGATGAAGCATAGCAAACGGTTCGCGGCCGCGTGCGATGTCGTCGTAATAGTTGCTGCGAATGGACGCGTCTTCCATCGACATCCGGAATCCTTGCTGATTCGAGATGCGTTGCGGGTGACCGACGCGCTTCCGCACGACGTAGCGAATGCGGCGCTCTTCAAGATCGATGATCAGCGTGCTGCCTCCGCGATACTTCTGGTTGCTTCCGGCCGGCACCCAGCTCTGCGTGATCTCGACGACGAGATCGAGTCTTTGTTGTCCGTCAGGACCGACGCGACGCACCGGCCGCACTGAGTGAACTTCAAACGGCGACAGTTTTCCTACGACGTTGCCGACGGTCAGCGTCTCGTCATGACTGAAGCCGAGCGACAGTGCCTGCTCGTCCGTGAGTTTCTCCTTCAGCCATTTATGGAAAACGACTGCATTTCGTTTCGAGGAATGATACGCGCGCTTGCGTTGTGCCTGAAGATCCCATGTCAAAGACATCTGTTTGAGAATTTCGCGAATCCTGAGGTCCAACTCCGGACTGGCCCAGCAAACGCTCTCGGTCGACAGGTTGCGGACGAACTCGGGATAGATGCCGCGACGACGAAACGCCTGCAGAAAAGCGACGCGATAACCGAGATCGTCGTCGGGAACGAGATCGCGATCCGCCGTGATGAGCGCGCGCACGTAATCGCCGAATGTCATATCGACCGGCGGCGAGTAATCAAGCGCGCGAATGCACATGTTCAAGACGTGCTCCGCTGTCTTGCTGGCCTCTTTGGCAAGACGGATGACGAGATCGTGCGGGATGTCGCCCGGCGGCAGAACGCCCGTGCCTCTGGTTGCGAGTCGAACCAGGTCAGTACTTCGTTTGCGGTAGATGTTGAGGAATGCATCGAAGACGGCAGCCACCAACACTGCGCCTCGATCGTGCGCCTCGGTTGCATTCGGGTAGTCCGCGGGCGTCGGCTCCGCTGGTTTCCACTCGCCATTCTTCTCGGTTCCGATAGCACTGCGCAGTGCGCCATACCTGCCAATGCCCTGCCCGAACTGTTGGGCCAACTCGCCGAGCAAACTCTGCCTGGCGAGATCGCCGCGCGTTCGCGCAATCTGGTGATTGAGCGCTTCGGGAACGGTGAAGTGTTGAAACAGGGCGACGATGTCGGCGAACGCTTCGTGAAAACCGAGCACGTCGGCGTTTGTAGGTTCGCGAAAGCGACGGTGAAGTCCATCCAACAAGGCGTGCGTCGTTTCATGGGCCACGATGTCGTGCGACAGGCAGCAGAAGACTGTCTGACCCGGAAGATTATCTCCCGCGTTTTTCTCGGAGGCGCGAAAATAACCAAACAGCAATGCATGTTTGTCGGGACTGTAGTAAGCATTGGCTTCCCTGAGCGCGTGCGGATAGATGCGCAAACGGCGTACGAAATAACTCTCGTAACCGTTCTTCGTCTTCACCAGCCGCGGCGCCCACAAAGCGACGCGGCCAAGCGCTTGTTCGAAGTGATTGATGGTCTTCATCGCAACTGCATAGACCATCTGTTGATGAAACTGCGGGTTGGCCTCCGACGGGCGAAAGCCGCTTTGCGACAGGGGCCACGGCTGATTCAGATCGACCGGCGCGTAACCAACGCCGGTTGCCGGATCGAGGTCGACGACTTCGAGGTATTCACCAACCGGGCCGGGATCGAGTTGTTCCCACCGCACCGGAATGGTGGTCTCGTTGATCGACAACGTTTCGAGTTTCGTCGCGGCCAACGGATCGAAAGCGAATACTCGCAACGGCCGGGTAACAGGATCACGCTTCGGCGGATTGATTGCCTGTTGCAATAACGATGCTTCCGCCGGAGTAAGCTGTCGCGGCACGGACACCTGCGGACGAGACGCCCGGGCCTGATTGCCGAGCGCCTCGCGCAGCCTCTGCGAAGCACCCGGTGCTGATGACAGCGCTTCGGCGAGTTTCCGTTTTTCGGGCTCGGACAGATTGGGCATCTCTTGATCCGGATCGGGAAACAGCTCTTCGAGCTCTCGGGACTGTTGTGTGAGTTGAAGAGCTTCGAGCTCTAACATTCGCTGGCGCGCGTCGGGGGCCGCAATGCCGAAGCCGGTAAGCACTCGCAACAACGGAAAACTCACCGTGTCTTTCGATTGCTTTGTGAGAGATCCCTCGTTCGCCGGATTCTGGGATAACGCCGCTTTCGCGCGGATCACGCCACGTCCGAGTCGCGCTTTGAGTGATGACGAATCCAGCTTCGCCGAGTCGCCGAGCGCCTTTCGGACCGCTTCGACGCGCATCCAGCCTTGTGAATACGCCTCCCATTGCGACTTGAACTTTTGAATCCATAAAGCAGCGGCGGAAGCGACCTGCGGAGTTGCTGATGAGGTTCCCTGCCCGTTGTGGTCTACCAGTTTGCTGCAGCCGATCCTGGCCCAGGGAGTGTTCGGACTGTAGCCGGCGAGAGCGGTAGGCATCTTGCTGTCTGGTCCATAATTGCCGGCCATCGTCTTCAACGAGAGATCCGCGTAGGGTTTGCCGTCTGCCATGACACCGCAAGCAGCGATCACGCGTTTGAAACGAGCCGGATAGACGATGTTATGGGTGGGAAAATTGCCAAAGTTATTGCCCGCAGCGGTGACGATGAAAACGCCAAGCTCGTAAAGCGCGTTCACGGCATCGGCCCACGCCTGCGAGGCTAACCCGCCCATGCTCATCGTGATGACGTGCACCCGAGTGTTTGGGTTTTTCGCCAGGGAGTGAACGTAGTCGAATGCTTTGGCGATCGAACTATTCTGAAACAGGACTACCGAGTTAGCGACGCGAACCGGAATCACGTCGAGGAAGGCTGCGCCGCCCAGCGGTGCGCCGTCGATCGCGGCCCCGGCAAGAAGTGCAATCGTTGCAGTGCCATGTCCGAGATTGTTAAGGACACCATCGCTATGATCGGTTGCGTCATTGGCGTTTCCGTCTTCGAAGTTTCGCTGAAGGTCTGTGCGCAGAAACTGTGGCTTCGTGATGTGCGTCGGATCGTATCCGGTGTCGAAGTGCGCGATACAAACGCGGTTCGCGGGTTGGCCCACTTCATCGCGCGCGAGTTGAAGTTGTGAATGGGCTTCGTCGCGAAACCAGTAGACGCCATCGCCGGTGGGCAGCTTCGCATTTGGCGGTTCGGGTTGATCGCAGGATTTCACGGCCGCGAGTACTTGTTGTGATTCGGTGCCGTAAATCCAACGCTGTTCGAGATCAGGTTCCGCGAACTCGACGCCGCCAACGCCCGCCACACCTAACCCGCCCGTGGTCAGTTCATGACACATGTCCCAAACGTTGACCTCGTCGCCGTCGGGAGCGGCTTTGATTACCTGCCACTGCGCGCTTGCGGCAGCGCCCAGTTTCGGTTCCTCTTCAATGCTTTGAAACAGCGGCTCGATTTCGACTTCAAACTTTGAAACGCCGAGTGCGAGCGTTACTTGTGGCGGGGCCGCCGGCATCTTGACCAAGAGCCGCGGTTGACGCGTGATTGCCTTCACGGAAACTTCCTTTCGACTTTCGCACGAGGTACGAAGAACGCAAGTTCAATGGAATGTCAGCCGGTTGCGGGCTCGTGAGAACTCAGCCGTGACTAAAAACGCGCGGAGAATATTCGGTTCAGAAATGGAAGTCAACAAAATCCAAGTCGAACGAGGGCTGCTGAACTATTAATCGTTCGCGGCGGTGCTCGCGTGGGCTTCGGGTTTTTCGGAGTGGGAGGGGCGGGAGTGTTTGATGTGACGCCAGACCCACCAACCCACCAGCAGTAAACCGGCGATGCCGATTAGGAAATCAAAACGGTGGAACCACGTCTTTAGCGTTTCGTCTTTGTCCCACTGCTCGCCGAGTTTTTGACCCACGTAAGCCAAACCGAGACACCACGGCAGCGAACCCGCAAAGGTGTAGATCACAAAACGCGTGAGGTTCATGCGCGCAACCCCTGCTGGAAACGCAATGAACGTGCGGATCGCCGGCAACAAACGCGCCGTGAACACGATCCACTCGCCGTACTTCGCAAACCAACGATCCGCCAGATCAAGATCGTGCCGCGACAACAAAATATAGCGCCCATACTTCTCGATGAACGGACGACCGCCGTACATGCCAGCCCAGTACGCCACCAGCGATCCCAGCACGCAACCAACCGCACCGGCCACGCCAACGCCCCATAAGTTCAGCTCGCCTTTCGAAACCAAATACCCCGAGAAAGGCATGATGATCTCCGACGGCAGCGGTATGCACGCCGACTCGATCGCCATCAAAAGGACGACACCTGAATAGCCAAGCGCGGAGATCGTGGCTACGATAAATCCTGAAAGGATGCTGATGATTTTTGCGATCATGTAGTTTTGAAAAAGTTAACTGGTACGAAGACGGATCTCGGCGATCACTCAACGATCACTCCAGCCGTGTTGCCCGATCAGCGGCACAAACGCGCAACCGCCGTGGTCCTCTTCCCTGCGACCCGTCTCGGTCTTCACTACCCGGATCAGTCGTTGACTGTCACGCGAGTCGCCGACGGGCACAACAAGCCTTCCGCCAACTTTGAGCTGCGCAATCAGCGGCTCAGGAATTGTTGGTCCACCGGCGGCGACGAGTATGCCGTCGTACGGAGCATTCGCGGCCCAACCAAGTGTCCCGTCAAAGCATTTGACCGTCGCGTTGTAGATCTCCAACTGTCGAATCCGCGCCTGCGCCTCGCGTGCAAGATCGCCGATGCGTTCGATCGCGTAAACCTGCGCCGCGATTCGCGACAACACCGCCGTCTGATAACCCGAGCCCGCGCCGATCTCCAACACGCGACTGTTACCGTCGAGCTCGAGCAGCTCCGTCATGCGTGCCACAATAAACGGCTGCGAGATCGTTTGATTCGCACTGATCGGCAGAGCGTGATCGCCGTACGCGCGACTCTGCAAAGCCTCGGGCACGAAGAAATGACGTGGAACGTTTCTGATTGCTTCGAGGACGCGCGGGTCGCGGATGCCGTAATGATCGCGTAAACGCGCAACCATACGCTCTCGGGGAATGGAATACTCCTGGAGTGAAGCCGAGCGATGTTTGTTGGCTGCTTGCACCGGGAGAATTTTAACTTGCTTTAGCTCTTGTGGAGTAGTTCGGAGTCTTTCAGATAATTCCAGCTCTCGATCGCCGTCAACGCCTGATGATCGGTCATGTCGGCGCGCAACGGCGTCACAGAGACGTAACCTGATTTCACGGCGTGATAATCAGTGCCCTCGACCGAGTTGGCGTTGAAGTATTCTTCACCGATCCAGAAGTAAGGTTTACCGCGAGGATCGATGTGCTCGCTGATGATCGGGCGCGCGTTCTTGATGCCCTGACGCGTGACCATCACGCCTTTGATCTCGCCCGGAGGCAAGTTGATGTTGAGCAGGGTGCCTTCGGGTAAACCTTCGTCGAGGACTTTGCGCGTAGCGACGACCGCAAACGCTGCGGCATGAGTGAAGTCGTAATTCTCGCGCGCCACGAGGCTCAAAGCGACCCCGGGAACGCCGAGAATCGTCGCTTCCATCGCGCCTGCCACAGTGCCTGAGTAGCTTGCGTCGTCGCCGAGATTGCCGCCGTGGTTGATACCCGAAACGCAGATGTCCGGACGTTCTGCTTCCGGAAGGATTTTGTTCAATGCGAGCGTGACGCAATCGGTAGGCGTGCCATCAACAGACCAGTGACGACTGTCGAGCTGGCGAATGCGCAGCGGCCGCGCGAGCGTCAAACTATGCGAGGCGCCACTCATCTCGGACGCCGGCGCAACAACGTAAACGTCTCCGAGCTCCTTCAGGGCCTCTTCGAGTTTGACGAGCCCGTCGGAGTGGATACCGTCGTCGTTTGTTATCAAGATCCGTGTCATACGTTCTCTAGCATCCGTGAAACAACACGGATCTTAGAAAAACTCGGGTTAAGAAGTCTGGTGAGATCCTGTTGGCGTGTTCAGGAGGGGTGTTAGTCGCGCGGGATGCGCATCCGGCCCTTCTTCTTGTTTCGTTTGCGCGCCAGGGCCGACTTCAGTTTCGCCTTCTGACCCGGGGGAATAAAGAATGCGTGCTTCTTCGCATCTTTGATGATCTCCTCGGTCATCACTTTGCGCTTGAAGCGTCGGAGCGCGCTCTCGATTGATTCACCCTGATTAACAGTAACTATTGCCATTCCTTCTCAGCTTTCCCTTTCCAAATCCAAAATTCGGGCCCACTATTTAACCACAAACCCACAAAAACACAAAAAGGCAGAACCAATTTTGGTGATTGATCCATGCCTCTTTGTGCCCTCCTGTGGGCTTAAAAACTAAACCAGAACCGCCTCGGCTTCGGCGGGTTCTTCCTTCTTCCGGCTCAGACCCTTGATCTGGACCGGCTTGTCAACTTCCTTGGCGATGGACTGTTTCTGCAGCACCATCTCCTGATAAAGCTTGCGCATCATGACCGCTTCCTCATGCGCCGTCTTTGGACCTTCCATCTCCGGTTTGTTCGGCCGGGTCAGGTCGACTTCGTTCAGGATGAGACCGTGAGTCTTATCAGCCATCGGCACGTCCTTGCCGCCGGCGAAAATCTCGTGACGTCCGTGCTCCTGATACCACTTCGCAACGGTCGCGTTCTGGTGCATGTTCTCGATGATATTGCGCCAGCCGATACCGGTGTTGTACGCGCAGAACGAAATCTCACCTTCCTGCGTGCCGTACGGGATGATGCACATTTCAGTGCGGCGGAAGTCGTAGTTGAAGAGATCCTGGAACCACATTCCCGCGATGAACAGGAAGTTCCAGCGATCCGAACGACGTTTCTCGATGTCGTCCACCTTACGATCACCAGTGACCTTGCCGTAGTCCTTGCCGGTCAAACCAAACGACTTGTCAAACTTTTTGAAGAGTTCGTACAGCGTGAACTGCGACGGCGAATTGTACGGGTTGTAGTGCTTCAACAGCGCCAGACCCATCATGATGTTCGACATCCACTTGCCGCGGGCCGCGTCAGTGATCTTCTGCATGTCTTTGACGAGACCCGGGATGTTCAGGAACTCCGGCACGGGCCGCATCTCTTTGTTTTCCTTGTCGATCATCACGGCAGTACCGACGCCGCAGTTCGGGTGACAACCGCAGGAGACCTGGCCCCATTCCGCGTTTGGACCATGCACGAGGTCCGCGAAATCAGCGAAGGCGCCCATCAACGAAAGCGGGAACCAATCGCGCGTCGGTTCGGTGATGCCAACCTGGTCTTTCACGTCGTGCGCCAGGTGCGACAGCGTGTAGCGCTGTTGCAGGCGACGCTGTTCGGTGATCTCTTCGTCGCGGCCGGTGAATGAAACCGGTTGGAACGAAAGGAACGCAATCTTCTTGGGATTGTCGAGCGCGAAACGAATGATCGAGCCGACCTGATCGTTGTTGATGCCGTTCACCAGCGTGGTGACGAGAACGATCTCGACGCCCGCTTCGTGAAGGTTGTTGATCGCGCGCATCTTCACGTCGAACAGGTTGCCGACCTGACGGTGGCTGTTCGCATCGTTGCCGATACCGTCGAACTGAAGATAAACGTAACGCAGACCAGCTTCAGCGGCTTGCCGGCAGAACTCTTTGCTCTTGGCGAACTCGATTCCGTTTGTCGCTGCCTGCACGCTGTTGTAACCAACTTTGCGCGAGTACTTGATCGCTTCGATGAAGTGCGGCGAGATTGATGGTTCGCCCCCGGAGAACTGCACGGACATCTGGCGTCGCGGTTTGATCGTGATCGCGTTGTCGAGAATCTCTTTGATCTCGTCCATGCTCAGTTCGTGGACAAAGCCGACTTGATTGGCGTCCATGAAGCATGGGTCACACATCATGTTGCAGCGGTTCGTAAGGTCGACGGTCAACACTGCGCCGCGGCCGAACTTGACTGTGCTGGAACCATGATTGTGCAGCTTCTCATCGTTGTGCGCGTCAATGTCGCGCCCCGGGAACATCTTCTCGATGTGCGTGAGAAACTTGGAGTCGATGGCCATCATGTCTTCGAAGTGACCGTGGACCGGGCAGTCCTTGATCATCCAGATCTGGCCATCGCGTTCGATGATCTGTGCTTTGAT
>Ga0111538_10004212_pt1 | contig 20032 bp, 15 predicted proteins | sample SoiMethybrSBSTD1_FD_79669 | JGI IMG/M metagenome (GOLD analysis project Ga0111538, IMG submission 79669) | Bulk soil microbial communities from a Populus tree surrounding site in Tennessee, USA - Soil MetaG P. TD hybrid SBSTD1 (version 2)... | ecosystem: Environmental > Terrestrial > Soil >... | reverse complement strand
CGCGGACGTCGCACATCGCCAACGCCGCGCTGAGATCGGGCAAGGCGGTGCGGTGGAACAGCTCGACGGGACGCATCGACACGTAGCGTGCCGGCGGCGGGAGGGGCCGACAGGCGGGAGGGCCTGCCAGCGGGAGCGGCCGACAGCGGGAGGGCCTGCCAGCGGGAGGGCCCGGCAGCGGGAGGGGCCGGCTTTAGCCGGCCTCACAGGCGGGCTAAAGCCCGTCCCTCCTCTTGAGTTTTGCAACGCTTTTGAGTTTTGCAACGCGCTCTTTACCGCGTCGATTGGCGTCGGGAAGTGCTATCTTGAAATCTCCCCAGCTGGGCCAGTCTCCTTCCCCGGGTTCGCCGGGCACGCCGTGAGGAGTGTTCAGATGGCTGTCGATATCTTTGCCAAGATTGGCACCATCAAAGGGGAATCGCCCGACGCGAAGCACAAGGACGAGATCGAAGTCCTGTCGTACTCGTGGGGCGTGCAGCAGACGCTGGGCCCGGTCGACGAGGACAGCGGGAAGGCGAACTTCCAGGACTTTACGATCGTGCACCGCATAGACAAGTCGACGCCCGCGCTGATGCTGGCGTGTGCGACGGGATCGCACTTCAAAGACGGAATCATCACCCACCGCAAGGCCGGCAAGGAGCCCCAGGAGTACCTCATCATCAAAATGAACGACATCATCATCACGGGCGTCACGCACGGCGGCGACACCACAGGGCCCGGATCGGAAACCGTGACGATATCGTTTGCGAAGGTCGATCTCGAATACCGGCCGCAGAAGGCCGACGGCTCGCTCGACGCGGGGCTCCATTTCAAATACGACATCAAGGGCAACAAAGAAGGGTAGTGGAGTCGTCTGAAAACGCGCCGCGCGAATTGACGATCGAGGAGGCGATCTCGGTTGCGATCCTCCTCCAGAAGAACGACCAGCTCGCGGCCGCCGGCGAGGTGTACCAGCGCGTCCTCGAGGCCGCGCCCAGTCACTCGCGCGCGCTGCACTATGCCGGCGTACTCGCGCACCAGCAGGGCAAACACGACGAGGCCATCGCGCTCATCGAGCGCAGCCTGGCGTTAACGCCGGAACTGGCGGACGGCTACAGCAATCTCGGGATCGCGTTGCAGTCGGCCGGGCGGCTGGACGCCGCTATCGACGCGTACCGGCGGGCGATCGCGCTCGATCCTGCGCACACCAACGCGCACAGCAATCTCGGCGTGCTGTTGCGGGCGACGGGTCACCCGGCCGACGCCGAGGCGGCGTACCGCACCGCGATTCAACTCAATCCCGATCACCTCGACGCGTACACGAACCTCGGCATTCTGCTGAACGGGCTGGGCCGGACGGAGGAAGCGGCGGCGTGCTTCTGCAAGGTGATCACGCTCCGGCCAAAGCATCGCGAGGCGCGCAAGCTGCTGGCGCTCGCGCACTGCACGCTCGGCGACACTGACGAGGCCGTCCGCATCTTCGAGGAGTGGCTCGGCGAGGAGCCCGACGATCCGATCGCCCGTCACATGCTGGCGGCCTGCACCGGCCGCGATGTCCCGCTCCGTGCGTCGAACGGCTTCGTCGTGCGCACGTTCGACAGCTTCGCGGCGAGCTTCGAGTCGAAACTTCAGAGGCTCTCGTACCGCGCGCCGGCGCTCGTCGCCGCGATGATCGAGGCATCGGGTCTCGAACCGGCCAGGGACCGCGACGTGCTCGACGCCGGCTGCGGCACCGGCCTGTGCGGCCCGCGCATCGCGCCCTACGCGTGCCGGCTGGTCGGCGTCGATCTCTCCAGCGGCATGCTCGCGCAAGCGAAGGAGAAAGGTGTCTACGACGAGCTGGTGACCGCCGAGCTGACCGAATTCCTGCGCGGCCAGCGCACGTCCTTCGATCTGATCGTGTCAGCCGACACGCTCGTGTACTTCGGCGATCTCTCGGAGGTCTTCGCCGCGATTGCGGGCGCGCTTCGCCCGAACGGCATCGCCGTGTTCACGCTCGAGCAGCTGGCCGACGGCGCGACCGGCGTCGGCTACCGGCTGGGCTGGCACGGCCGCTACGCGCACGCGCGGGCGTACGTCGAAGAGCTCCTCGCCGGTCTGGGCCTCCAGCCCACGGTGGTCCTGGCCGAGCTGCGCATGGAGGCCGGCGCCCCGGTGCCGGGCCTCCTGATCCGCGCCGGCGCCGCCCGCTGATATCATCGTCCCCGAGAGCTCGAACTCGCGTCTAATACGAGAAGAAGCTCGCATCGACGCCCGGGCGCTGCTTCCCGCCCGGTCGATGCGCTTCGCGGCACGTGCACGAAGGCCGCCGTCGGCAAGGGGTTCGTCATGGAAGCAGCGGTCGAGAAAGAAGCGCACGCCCGCGCGGCGCGTGTGTTCCTCAGCTACAAGCGAAACATGGAGCCCGACCAGACGCTGGCGGGCGAGGTGGTCCGCGGCCTGGAAGGCGCCGGCCACGCCGTGTTCATCGATCAGCGCCTGACGGTCGGTCAGACGTGGGCGCAGGAGATCGAGACGCAGGTCCGCGAAGCGGATTACCTGGTCGTGTTCCTGACCGCCGAATCGAGCCACAGCGAGATGGTGCGCGGCGAGATCGAGATGGCGCGTCACCATGCGGCGGCCGCGTCGCACCCGCGCATCCTGCCGGTCCGCGTCAACTTCGACGGCCCGCTCCCATATCCGCTGAATGCGTATCTCGACAAGATTCAGTACGCGATCTGGAGCGGTCCGCAGGACACGGCGCGACTGCTGCAGGAGCTGACCGCGGCGATGACCGGCCAGCTGCCGGCCAGGTCGACAGCCATGCCGTCGGCAGCGCCGAGCACCACGCAGCTGCCGCCGCCTTATGCCGCGCCGTTGCCCGTGCCGGGCGGGGCGCTCGACATCGACGACAAGTGGTATCTGCCGCGGCCGGCCGACGCGACGGCGCTCGCGCTCGCGGCGCAGCCGGGCCAGACGCTGACGATCAAAGGGCCGCGCCAGATGGGCAAGAGCTCGCTGCTCATGCGCACGGTCAAGGCCGGGCTCGACGGCGGCAAACGCCTCGCTCTCCTCGACTTTCAGCTCGTGGACGAAGCCACGAAGGCGGACGCCGGCCTCTTCTTCCGTCGTTTCGCGTCGTCCATCGCGGAACAACTCGAGCTGCCCGACAACGCAGAGGAGCACTGGGACACGGGCTACTCCGATCCGCAGAACTGCACGCGCTACGTGGAACGCGACATCCTCCAGGTGCTGAATGCGCCGTGCATGATCGCGATCGACGAAACCGACTCGATCTTCCGGACCTCGTTCGCGGAGGACTTCTTCGCGATGCTGCGGAGCTGGCACGGCCTCCGGGCGCACCCGGTCCGGCGTGCGTGGAAGAGCCTCGACATCATTCTCTCGACGTCAACCGAGCCCCAGCTCTTCATCGATCGGCCGCACGAGTCGCCGTTCAACGTCGGCGTCGTGCTGCCGCTCGACGATTTCACGCCGGAGCAGGTCGCGAAGCTGAACGCGCTGCACCCGAAGCCGCTCGGCGACGCCGACGTCCAGCGGCTGTTCGCGCTCATCGGCGGACATCCCTACCTGACGCGCAAAGCGTTCTATCTGGCGGCGAGCAGCGCGCCGACGTCGAGCGTGGACGATCTCATCGCGCACGCGACCGACGATGCCGGCCCGTTCGGCGATCACCTGCGCTACTACCTCCTGCGGCTGCAGGGGAAGCCGGAGCTCATCGCCGCGCTCCGACAAGTGATCGAACGTCGCGGCGGGGCGGGCGGCGACGAGCTCCTGACGCATCGGCTGCAGGCGGCCGGGCTGATTCGTCGCATGGGGAACAAGGTCGTGCCGCGCTGCGAGCTCTACGCGAAGTACTTCAGCGAGCGCCTCCGTGACCAGAGCTGAGGCCTTCAAGCTCGTCGCCGGCGGGACGGTGCAGGCCGGTGGCGGCGTGTACCTGGAGCGGCACGCCGACCGCGAGCTCCTGGAGCACTGCCGCGCCGGCGACTTCAGCTACATCCTGACGTCGCGGCAGATGGGAAAGTCGAGCCTCATGATCCGCACGGCGGAACGGCTCGCCAGCGAGGGCGCGCTGCCGGTGGTCGTCGATCTCACCGAGTTCGGCGCGCAGACCTCGGCGGAGCAGTGGTACAAGGGCTTCCTCACCGTCCTGCAGGAGCAGCTCAAGCTCCGAACCCCGTCGTCGCAATGGTGGGCGGCGCAGGCCGACCACGCCTTCGGTCACCGGTTCACGCGCTACCTGCGGGAAGTCGCGATCGCGGAGCGCAGCGAACGGCTCGTGGTGTTCGTGGACGAGATCGACACGACGCTGCGGCTCAACTTCACCGACGATTTCTTCACGTCGATCCGTTTTCTCTACCAGCATCGCGCCGCCGAGCCGGACCTCGAACGCCTGTCGTTCGTGCTGATCGGCGTCGCGACGCCAGGCGACTTGATCAAGGATGTCGCCCGCACGCCGTTCAATATCGGTCACCGGATCGAGCTGACGGACTTCACGCTCGACGAAGCGGCCGCCCTGGGGCCGCACCTGCCGGTCCCGGAGCCCGTGGCCAAGGCCGTCATCGGGTGGACGCACCGCTGGACCGGCGGTCACCCGTATCTCACGCTCCGCACGATCCGGTCACTCGCCGAATCACCGCCGCCGGAGTGGACGGCCGCCGCCGTGGACGAGCGCGTGAACGTGCTGTTCTTTCGTGAGGGCGGCGAAACCGACAGCAACTTGCAATTCGTGCGCGACATGCTCACGAAGAAGGCGTTCAACCGCGAGGCCGTGCTCGGGACGTACTGGAAGGTCCGCCGCGGCGATCGCGTGCCCGACCTGGAGCTCGATCAGGTCACGTCGTGGCTGAAACTCTCCGGCATCGTCAAACGGCGCGAGGGCCAGCTCGAGGTGCGCAATCCCGTGTACGCCGAGGTGTTCGACGAGCGCTGGGCGCGCGAACATCAGCGATTGAACGTGAACTGGCGCCGCCGGCTGGCGCGCCTGGCGGCGGTCCTTCTGGTGCTGGTGTCGCTGGTCACCATTCCGCTGGCGATTTACGCCTGGGCGCTGAAAACGGAGGCCGAATTTCAAGCGCTGGCGGCCGGGATCGAGCGCGACGAAGCCAACAGGCAGCGCCTGATCGCCGAACGGGCCCAGGCGGAGGCGGAGGCGGCGCTGCAGACGGCGCGGAATACCGTGAACCAGGTGACGAGCCAGGTGACGACGATCGCGGACGAAGTGTCCGGCGTCGGCGATGTCTCAGGGAAGGACCTGGCTGAGCTCACGGCGAGGGTCCGCACCGCACAGGACGAGGCTCTGAAGCAGCTGGACAGCGCCGACCAGCGCCTCGGCACGCGGCCTGCGGCGCCGGGTCCCCGGGGCACGGACTCCGCCGCGCGGAGCGCGCAGCCGAAGGCCGGCCGGGCCACCACACCGCCGCCCGTCCCCGCGCCGTCCACGTGCGGCGCGGAGGAAGCCGCGATCAAACTGACGCTCCGCGCGTACGAGCAGGCATACGCCTCCAGGAGCGTGGAGGCGATCGGACGCGTGCAGAGGTTGTCGTCGCAGGAAGCGAGAGAGCTCAAAGCGGCGCTGGCGAGCCTGTTCAACTACGACATGAAAATCGATGCGGAGAGTTGCAAGTTCACCTCGAAAAACGACGTCATCGTGACGGCACAGATGGTGCGAAACATCATGAAGCCGAGGCAGACTTTCTACAACGACACTCTTTTGACGACGTTCACGATGGAAAAGCGCGGCGTCTCCTGGATGATCGTCGGCGTTCGCTGCGACAGCGCGCTGAACGTCTGCCTCGCCGGCGCCCCGAAGGGAAGCCAGTGACTATGTCCACCCGTGCCTCTTATCGCGTCGGCCTCATCGTGCCCAGCTCGAACGTCACGATGGAGACCGAGATCCCGGCGCTGCTGCGCGCTTATGAAGCCGCGACCGGCGCCTCGTTCACGTTCCACGGCGCGCGCATGCGCATGAAGAAAGTGACCGCCGAAGCGCTGCTCGCCATGGACAAGGAGGGCGCCAACTGCGCCGCGTACCTGGCCGACGCGCAATGCGACGTCCAGGCGTACGCCTGTCTCGTGGCCGTGATGGTGCAGGGACCGCGCGCGCACGTGCAGGTGGCCGAGCGCCTGCACGCGGCGACGAAAGAATCGGGGTATGCGACGCCCATCGTCACGAGCGCCGGTGCGCTCGTGGACGAAATCACGGCCGCCGGCTACAAGCGCGTGTCGCTCATCGCGCCGTACATGCCCGAGCTGACGAAGGTCGTCGCCGGGTACATCGCGAGCGGCGGCGTCGAGATCATCGACGCGATCAGTCTGTCGGTGTCGGACAACTGCGAAGTCGGCCGGCTGCCGCAGCAGAATCTCGTCGAGATCGCGTCCACGCGCCTGAACACGCGAGGCGCCGACGCCGTCGTGCTCTCGAGCTGCGTGCAGATGCCGTCGCTCGGCGCGCTGAGGGCCGCGGAAGACAAGGTCGGCCTCCCGTGCCTCTCCGCGTCGGCGGCGACCACGCGCGCGATCCTGAAGAGTCTGCAGCTCGATCCCGCCATTCCGGGCTTCGGCAGGTTCCTCGCCCAGCCGCAGGAGGTCGCGCAGTGAACCCGCGCGCCGACCGCACCGAGCTCAGCACCCTGATCGCCCGCACGGCGAGCGGCTACGAGCTCGACGTCACCAAACTGCTCTGCCTGGCGAACGACGCCGACATCGAGCTCGCCGCCGAGGCGCTGGTCGAAGGCCTGCCGCTTGCCGCCGGTTTCGCCAACTTCTACGTCATCTACACTCGCGCCGACGCCGAGACTGTCGCGCAGATGAACATCTGGAAGGGCCGTCCGCCGACGCAGACCGGCTCGATTGGCACGACGACCCTGCGCGTGCCCACGCTGTTCGACTTCAGCAAGCTGCCGGCCCACCTGACCGAGAAGCGCGTGCTCGACGTCATGGAGGCGTTTCTCAACCGCGGCCCGATCGGGTTCCGCGGGCCCGCGGCCGCCGACCTGCCGCGTCACATGACCGGCCAGGACGGCGACATGCGCACCGCGCAGGCGATCGTGCCCGGCTACAGCTGCCCGAGCAACAAGCTCGTGGCGCGCACGATCGAGCAGGTGCCCGAGCGCTACCTCTACATCACGTCCGCGAACCTCAGCCATCACCGGACGGGCATCGAGGAGCCGGCGCACTGGAAGCCGGCGCCGCTGATCTTCGATTTCCGGCACATCGTGAACCTTCAGCTCATCCGCCATGCCTCGGAGGACGTCGCGCACAAGAACTACCCGGGCTATGCCGAGATGTCCACGACGGTGATCTCGTTCCATCGGCCCGCCGCGGTGGAGGGACGGCCATCGCTCCGCCTCGAGCGCTATGGCTCGATGCACGTCGACGACGTGCGTGCAGTGCTGGACCGGTTCGATTTGGGTCTGGAGATCGCGGAGTCCGGACGGGAGCGGCTGCAGCAGCGCACGTATGATTTCGGCCAGCGTGAGGCGACGTCGCCTCAACCGGCGTCGTGACTCCGCACTGAACCGCCGTGGACCCTGACGCGACCCGCGCGGCCTGGACCGCCTCGCTCAAAGCGTCGCCCGTCCTGTGCCATCTCGCCGACGCCGCGCTCGGCCGGCTGATCGACGACGGCCGGCTGCGGCGATTTGCGGCCGGCGCCGAGCTCATCCGCATCGACACGCTCACGTCGGCGGTCTTCCTCATCGTGGACGGCGCCTGCGACGTCGAGCGCGCCGACGGCACGTTTCGACTGGCCGCGCCGGCCCTGGCCGGCGAGATCGCCGCGTTGACCGGCACGCCGAGGACGGCGACCGTGCGCGCGGTGGGCGAGGTGCAGGCGCTCGTCATCGAGCGTGATCGCTTCCTCGATGCGATTCGCACCTCGCCGGCGGCCGGCCAGGCGCTGACGGAGCTGGTCGCCGATCGGCTCTGCGCGCCCGACTCGATTCGCCAGGTCGGCCGGTTCCCGGTCGAGGGCATCATCGGCAAGGGCGCGTCGGGCCGCGTGCTGCGGGCCCGCCATCCGCTGCTCGACATCCCGCTCGCGCTGAAGATGCTCTCGCACGCGCTGGCGCTCCTGCCCGGCGGGCCGGAGACGTTCATCCGGGAAGCGAGCCTGCTCGTCCACCTCGACCACCCGGGCATCGTCCGGGTCCTGGACGCGTTCGAGGCGCATCGCACGTTCTTCATCGTGATGCCGTGGATCGAGGGCGCGACGATTCGCGAGCGCCTCGATCGTGATGCGGCGTTCACTCCCGACGACATTCGGCGCCTTGCCGCCGAAGCGCTCGACGCGCTGGTCGCGCTCCACGCGGCGGGCCTCGTGCACCGCGACATCAAGCCGTCCAATCTCTTCCTCCGGTCGTCCGGGAGTTTGCTGTTGATTGACTTCGGGATCGCCTGCGAAAGCGAGGAGCGGAGCGGTCAGCGCGAGTCCGGCCAGCGGCAGTTCATCGGGAGCCCGTTCTACAGCAGCCCGGAACAGATTCTCGGCCGGCCGGTGGACGGCCGCAGCGACGTGTACTCGCTCGGCTGCACGCTGTATGAGCTCGTGTTCGGGCGGCCGCCATTCCAGGGTGATCAGATTCAGCAGGTGGTCGAGGGCCACCTGCACGGCACGCCCGCCTTCGACGCGGCTGCCCGCGTGTCGATGGGGGAGCCGTTCCTCCGCTGGCTGCAACGTTGTCTCTCGCGAACGCGCGGCCAGCGGCCGGACGCGACATCGGCGCTCACCGGTCTCCGCCGGCTGTCCGTTTCGTGATCGGCCGGTACGCGCTTCAGTAGCGCGGCTCGGGCTGTGAGCCGCGCCGTGTCGGCGGGTCGGACCCCGACCGCCCTACGGCTGAGAGAATTGCCAAGCCGTTTCTTCAGTGCCGTCGTTGACAACCTCAAGATGCTCCTGCCACGATCTCGCGCGGGAGGGCATCACCCCTGAAGGTTGCGGTGTACGTCCTCGCCGCGTTGCTCACTGCCTCGGACGCGGCCGCGCAAACCGTGGTCCAGTGGAACGCGAAAATCGATCCGAAGGCGGCCGTGAAGAGCGGCGCAGACGTCGAAGTCGTGCTCGACGCGCGCATCGATCCCGGCTGGCACCTGTACGCGCTGACGCAGGAGAAGGGCGGGCCGCAGCCGCTCATCATCGCGCTTGCCTCCGGTTCGCCGTTTCGATTGGCCGGCAACGTCATCGGGTCGCTGCCCATCACCGCGCCCGACGCGAACTTCAGTATCGAAACGCAGTATCACGCTGAAGAGGCGACGTTCTACGTGCCGCTCGCCATCCCGGCCGCCGCCTCGGGGCGGACCGCGCTCGATCTCGATCTCACGTTTCAGACCTGCACGGATCGGTTCTGTCTGCCGCCCGCGTCCGAGCGCGTGAGCCTGTCGTTGCTCGTTCCCGGGACCGGCGCCGACGCGCTTCTCCTGCCGCGCGCACCCGCGCCACCGCGCGCCTCGACGAGGGCGGCCGTCGAAGACATGGCCGACGCGACGCAGGCGGGCACGCTTGCCACCTATCTCGCGCTCGCTGCCGTGATGGGCGCCCTGTCGCTGCTCACGCCCTGCGTCTTTCCGATGGTCCCGATCACCGTCTCGTACTTCACGGGCCGCGCCGAGCGCGACCGCGGCCGGGCCGTATCGCAGGCGATCGTGTACGGGATCGGGATCGTGCTCACGTTCACCGGCGCCGGCGCGATCCTGGCGTTCACGTTCGGCGCCTCCGGCTTGAATCAGTTTGCCGCGAACCCGTGGCTCAACCTCGGCATCGCGTCGCTGTTCATCGCGTTCGCCTTCAATCTGTTCGGCCTCTTCGAGCTGGCGTTGCCCTCATCGCTCCTGACGCGCGCGTCGGTTGCCGGCGGCCGAGGCGGCCGCTACGCCGGCACGTTGCTCATGGGACTGGCGTTCACGCTCACATCGTTCACCTGCACCGCGCCGTTCGTCGGCACGCTCCTCGTCGTCGCCGCCCAGGGCGACTGGCGGTGGCCGCTCGCGGGATTGATCGTGTTCTCCGCCGTCTTCGCGTTGCCGTTCGTCGCGCTGGCATGGGCGCCGCAGGCGCTCGCGCGACTGCCGCGATCGGGCGCGTGGATGCTGTCGCTGAAGGCGACGATGGGCCTGCTCGAGCTCGCGGCGGCGCTCAAGTTTCTCTCGAACGTGGATCTGATCTGGCGCTGGGGCGTCTTCACGCGGCAGGTCGTCATCGCGCTCTGGATCGTGATTGGCGTGCTGCTCGTCCTCTATCTGGCCGGCGCGATGCGCCTCGGGCGCGCGCCGAAGTTGTCGAGGCCGGGCGTGTGGCGGTGGGGCACGGTCGCGGCGGCCGCCGTGCTGACCGTCTGGATGAGCACGGGTCTGGCCGGGCAGCGGCTCGGTGAGGTCGAGGCGTTCCTGCCGCCGGGCGATCTCGGTGGCGGCGAGGGCGGAGAGCTCGCGTGGATCGTCAACGACTACGACGCGGCGATCGCGCGGGCGGCGGCGCAGGGCCAGCCGATCCTCGTGGACTTCACCGGCTATACCTGCACGAACTGCCGGTGGATGGAGGCGAACATGTTCACCCGGCCGGAGGTCTCGCGCGAGCTCGCGCGCTTCGTGCGCCTGCGGCTCTACACCGACGGGCAGGGCGAGGAATCCCGTCGCTTTCAGAACCTCCAACGCGATACCTTTGGGACGGTGGCGCTGCCGTACTACGCGGTACTGTCACCGCGAGCCACGCCGGTCGTGGCGTTCAGCGGCCTGACCCGCGACCCCGGCCGCTTCGTCGCGTTCCTGCAGCGCGGGCTTCGATAGGAAGGACCTTCATGACGGCGATGTGGTTGCTCGTCCTTCCGCTGCTGCTCCAGACACCGGCCGCTTTGCCGGCCACGCCTTCGGCCTGCGTCAAGGCGGCACGCGACTTCGTGATCGCCGAGCAGCGGGCGTTGAAGCAGGTCACTTCCGACTCCGTGCGCAAGATCGAGGCGGAGAAGGTCGCGCTTGCGGCGAAGTGCGCGGCACAGTTCGCCGCCGCGACGGTGCCGGACGCCGAGCTCGCGTCGCTCATCGCCCTCTACGGCGAGGCCGCACAGCCGGCGCTCGCGAAAGCCACGCTCGACCGCGCGCTTGCCTCAACGGCGCTGCCGCCGGCCTCGCGAGCCGAAGTCCTGTCGCAGGCCGTCATTTCCGGGCTGCGCGAGCCGAAATCTCCCGAGCGCAACGCCCGGCTCGAAGCGTATGTCGACGAGCTCGATCGGCTGGCCGGGGAGACGCTCGATTTCAAGATTGCCGCGCACTCGCGGTTGAACGGCTATTACCGCGGCGACGACATCGACGACGGCATCATCAAGCACTCGACGTGGTTGATCGACACGGCCAGGGCCTTTACGCCGGCCCAGCGCACGCAGTACGGCGCGACGATCGTGAACGCGCACATCAACATGGCCGAAGCCCTGGCGGGACGCGGACAGAACGATCGCGCCCTGGCGCTGCTCGCGGCCGCGAAGACCGGCTGGAGCGATACGAGAAACGCCGATCGCATGCTCGATCCGGTCATCGCGCGGTATGCGCTCGTCGGAAAAACCGGCGCGCCGATCAGCGCATCGCGCTGGCTGAACGCGCCGGCCAACACCACGATGCCGATGCCCGGTGCGGTGACCCTGCTCGAGTTCACCGCGCATTGGTGCGTACCCTGCAAGGAAAGCTATCCCGGGGTGAAACGGCTTCTTGCGAAGTACGGTCCGCAGGGATTCCGCGTCGTGTTCGTGACCGAGCTCTGGGGCTACTTCGGCGCCGAGCGCCCGCTCGCTCCCGACGTCGAGTTCGAGCGCGATCGCGACTACTTCGCGAAGGAAGGGCTTAGCGTACCGATCGCCGTCTCCGATCCGCGCGCTGCGCTCGTCCGCGGCGCCGACGGCAGCGTCGCGGCGGCGGCGCCGTCCAATGACACCGCCTACGAGGTCGGCGGCATCCCGCAGATTCACATCATCGACAAGCAGGGCCGCATCCGCCTGATCATGGTCGGCTACGACGACACGAACGAGGCGTCCCTTTCGGCGCTGATCGAGAAGTTTCTGAAGGAGAAATAGCCGGACATGACGACACGTCGAGGCATGCTCGCAGTGGCGTTCCTTCTTGGTGTCGCCGCCTTCAGTTCGGCCCCGTTCGCGGCGCAATCGACCGTCATTACCGTACCGCTGACGTATCACGCGCCAGGCGCCGGCCCGAAGCCGAACTTCAGCCCGAAAGGGACACAGGTCACTCTCAGCGACGTGCCGTCCTCGCAGCCGTTGCCGCCGGCTGCCGTGCGGCCGGCCAGGCGAGGGACGCTCCAGGTCGGACCCGGCCGCGCGTCGTGGATTTCCGTGCTCGCGACCGCGAGTGCGGCGCACCCGTCGGATCTTGCGCAGCTCTTCATCGACGTCAACCGCAACGGCAATTTCGCCGACGATGGCCCCGCCGCCGTCGCGAAGCCGTCGCAGAACGAGAAGACGAAAGCCTGGTGGAGCTCGTTCAACGGGATCGAGCTGAAGGTGCCGTTCACCGAGCCCGATCAGACCGAACCGTACCTGGTCAACTTCTGGATCGTCCGTGAGGACGGCGCGCCAGTGCCGGATCTGCTGCGGTACTCACGCGGCTCCTGGCGATCCGGGACGGTCACCGTGAACGGCGTCGACGCCTTCGTCGCCGCGATGGACGGCAACAACGACGCCCTCTACGGGCCCGGCGACTACTGGAGCGTCGTCCAGAGCTCGATGAAAGACGCGGCGAGCGCCGTGCTGTCGATCAAAGAGGCGCGTGCCACGTCGCGGCTGATGTTCCTCGAGCGCGGCGGTGGCGCGCAGGATCTGGTGCTCGAGTTTCGCTCGATGAAGAAGGACGGGTCCGCGCTGACCTTCGCCGTCGTCGATCGGCCGGTCACCAAGGCCGAAGACCGGCTCCCCGACGACATGCTCGTGACCGAGCGGCCGCGTCCGCGCGCGGTGACGCCGTTCACGTGGCAGCACACCCTCGACGCGGCGATCGCTCAGGCGAAAGCCTCGCGCAAGCGCGTCTTCATCGATTTCGAGACGACCTGGTGCGGTCCGTGCAAGACGATGGACGAGTGGATCTGGACCGACGCCGAGGTGGCGGCGGCGCTCAACGCCGGGTTCGTCGGGGTGAAGCTCGACGGTGACGTCGAGAAGGCGCACGTCAAACGCTTCGACGTGCGCGGCTATCCGACGATGGTGATCGTGGATCCGGTGTCCGGCCAGTCAATCAAGGCCGTGTCCGGGTACCGGTCGTCGCAGCAGATGCTGAATTTCATCAGATAAGACTCAGAAGGAGGGGCGGGCTTCAGCCGCCTCGTCAGGCCGGCTTCAGCCGGCCTCTCCTCCCTTCTTGGCGATCGTCTAGTTCGCCACGTACCCCTTGCGCGCGCGGACCATGTAGCTCCCGTTGCGGGTCCGAACCTCGATGCGGTGCCAGCGCCCGTCCTTGGGCCGGGTCGAAACGTACCCGAGAAAATACTGCTGACTGAGCTCGCTGGCGATGCCGGCCGTCGCCGGATCCAAGTCGCGCGCGGAGTAAACGATCTCCGTCCGGCCGCCGCTGTCGTCCGTGATCATCCGCAGCGCTTCAACGTTGACGTGATCCTGCCCGGCGCGGCCGGACGAACGCGGTGAGCTCGGCTGAGGTGGACGCCTTGGCCACGGCAGCTGGATGGGGCCGTTCGACCCGCCCGGCCACGGAACCGGCAGCGTTCGCGAGGAGGATCCCCCTCCCGACCCGTCGATGCCGATCGCGTAGACCATCACCTCGGATTCGCGAATGAGTTGACGGAGCTCGCCGACAGGAATCTCGCTGTTCGTGTCGTTGCCGTCGGAAATCACCACGAGCGCCTTCTTGCGGCGCGCCCCGGTCGCGGCGAGCGGCACGGCGTCGGCGACGGCGTCATAGAGTGCCGTGCCGCCCGCCGGGGTGATCGATCCCAGCGCGCGGACGACGGCGCGTCGATCCTCGGTCCAGCCCTGCACCAGCATCGGGTGGCTGTCGAAGCGGTAGAGGAAGACTTGATCGCGCGGGCCGAGGAGGTCGACCACGAACCGGCTGACCGCGGCCTTCGCCGCCGACATCTTCTCGCCGGCCATGCTGCCGCTCGTGTCGAGTACCAGCCCGAGGCTCACCGGCACGCGCTCGGCCTCGAACTGCGAGACTTCCTGCCGCTCCCCGTCTTCGTAGACGACGAAGTCTTCGGCGCGGAGCCCGGGCACGGCGTGTCCCGACGCGTCGGTCACCGTCGCGTTGAGACTGACGAGATCCACGGCGGTGCGGAACGAAAACCCGCCCTGGCCCCGCGTTGGCTCCTGCGCGGACACGAGGAGCGAGCCGGAGGCGAATAGCGCGACGGCCGCGGCGGAACGAACGGTTCGGGCGATCGATTGGACGTGCATGGCAGACCTCAGAACGATCGAGCTTTCGTGCCCGGTTCGGCGACGCGCCGGTCAACATGCGGGATGGCATCGCGGCCGTGCGATCGGAACTCCACGCGATAGCGCGCGATCGTACCGGTCACGCGCGGGAACACCAGCGAGAAGGCGGACGTCTGACCGGCCTCGAGCACCGCCCGGTCGAGCGGCTGCCTCTGGGTCGTGATGACGCGGTCGTTCGCGTCGAACAGATCGACGACGGCCACCAACTGCGGCAGCGGACGGCCTTCCGCCGGGTTACGGACCACGCCGCTCACGTCGAATGCTGCCGCGGCACCGATCCGGTGATGCAGCGCGATCAATTCGATGGGCACGTCCGCCGCGGCGGCCGCGCCAGCTTTCACTGCCGCGGGCGCCGGGGCCGCCGCTGCGGCTGCTGCCGGAGCGGTCGCCGCGGGTGCCGGCGGCGCCGTCGCCGTTCTCGCCGTTGGCGCCGGTGCCGGGCCCGAAGCCGCCCGGCCGCTGGCGATCAGGGCATAGAGCGTGATGACCGCGATCATGGCGGCGCCGACGCCGGCCAGTGCGATCCACCTCCGAGACGCCGTCACGGGCTCCGCATTCCCGGCGAACATCGAGCCGACCGGCTCGTACGTGTCTACCGCGAGCGCGGCCCGGTCTTCGGATCCGAACTCGTTCGTCCATTCGCTGAACGAGGGACCGGACGCGGGCACGGCGGATGCGTCGGGAAACGCCAGCGCCCGCAGCAATTCCGCGCGCGCCGATTCGCGCTCCCGCACGCCGCGCGCCGTCCGCCACGCGACCACTCCCATCACTGCAGCGGCAGACAACAGCGACAACGCGGCAACCCAGAGCAACCCCTGCATGGCACTACCTCAACTTGAACTCGACGGCGACCTCGACGATCACGTCAACCGGAACGCCGTGACGGCGCGCCGGCGCGAAGCGCCATTGCCGCACCGCGTCAATCGCGCGCTGATCCAGTCCCCGATCGAGGCTGCGCCGAATGCGTACGTCGCCGACCGAACCGTCGCGGCGCACGACGATTTCGAGCACGACGTCTCCCTCGATCCCCTGCCGCCTCGCGTCGTCGGTGTAACTGGCCTTGACCTCGCGTTGCAGGCCGGGCGGATCGATGCCGGCGCCCGGCCGATACGGCCCGCCGCCCTCGCCGCCGCCAGTGCCGGGGCCGATGCCCGGCCCGCTGCCTTCGCCGACACCGGCGCCCCGGCCGGTGCCCGCGCCGCCGCCCGCGCCCGATCCCTGATCGGGACGCGGAGCGGGCGGAGGTGCGAGCACGCCAGGGGTCTCGACGGGATCCGCAGGCTTCGGCACGACCGGCGCCTGGACGACGGGCGGAGGTGGCGGCGGTGGTGGTGGCTCGATCTTGGGCACCGGCTTGGGTTCCGGTGGCGGCGGCGGCTGACGCACTTCTGGAATCGGGCTCGACACCGGGCGCGGCGCCGGCGCCTTGCGCTGCGCGCGCCGGGCCGGCGCGGGGATCTTCAAACCACCGCCGCCCCCGCCGCCGCCGGGGCCGGGCGTCATCAGGAACACGAGGCGCGCCGGCTGGGCGGGCTCCGGCTCGGTGCTCGCCGCCGCGAGCCAGCCAAACGACGCCACGATCACGATCGTGACCGCCAGCACGTGCAGCGCGCCCGACGTCATCAGCCCGAAGAGGCCTCGCCGTTCCGGCGCGGCGACCACGGCCCCAAACGTCGGGAAATCGTTTGGAAGCGGCTCGCCGGACACGATCGATCGGACGAGCGCGATCGCGTCGCCCTCACGGACGTAGCCTCGCGCCGTCGCGATGCCGCTACGCAGCACGCGGCCGGTCACGTGGCTCACCGGCACGCCGGCGGCCGCCGCGATGGCGCCGATGGAATAGATTTCCACGCGATCCGATCAGGGCAAATACCTTGCCGATTTCGACATGGGCGAACGGTCGCGAAAGGCTCGCAGAATCGGCCGATCTTGCGGCCGGCAGGGGACGCCGCGTGTCCTCGTACGGGGTCTCGAGATCTGAGTGGTCGAGCGAAGGTCACGCGTCCGAGCTTCGATCCAAAACACGGAGTTCGCGGAGTGACACGGAGGGCACTGTGACCAGGGGTTAACCCTCAAGTCCCGTGTGCTCCGTGCCTCAGGGTCCTCCGTGTTGAGGACCGACGTGATGCCCTCTGTACTCCGGCCGCGCCGGGCCCGATAAGCCGTCGTGATGGGTGGCTACCTTCCGGCGCCTCGCGGACCGCATACCTGGCGATTGCGGCGGATTGGCTTGCGCGGCAGGTTGGTGGCGAATGGCTGGGGCATTCGCGGCCCCTACGCGGAGAAAGTCATCAACGGCCGCCGCGTCCTCGTCAAGACCATCGGCGAACAGGCCGACTGGGTGGTCTGCCGGTTCGAACGCCGCGCAAGCTGACGGGCCCCCGCGCCTGCGTCACCGTTCGCGCAGTTCATCACTTACAGCGTGCTCGACGGCTTCCGCCTGGTTGCGCACGAGCGGTGCAAAAAAGAGCGACAGCGAGCTTGTCCACCCGGCCGACCGCGTGTAGAGTGGCGCGAAAGGTTGCTTCCATGACGGGATCCACTCGCTCAACCGGGGCGGTAGTGCTGGGGTTGGTGTGGACGACGGCGTTCGCGCTCGCCCAGGCCACGCCGCCGGCCCCGCAGGGTCAGACACCACCGCCGCCACAGAATCAGACGCCGCCTCCGGCACAAGGCCAGGCGCCGCCCGGCGGCCGCCGCGGCGGCTACACGCAATTCACCCGGCCGCCCGCCTCGCCCGACGTTGTCCTGCGCGGCAAAGCGCTGTACGAGACCAATTGCGCCAGTTGCCATGCCGTGGATCTTCGCGGCACCGCCGACGGCAAGTACCCGAACCTGCTGCGTTCGGGCGTCGCGCTGCGCGATCAAAAGGGCGAGCTCATCGGCGCGCGAGTCGCCAAACACACGCCGGCAATCAACCTGGTGCCCGCCGACACGGTCGCGATCGCCGAGTTCATCCACAGCGTGCACGCGACGATGGGCGGCCAGGGCAGTCCGCCGGGGCGCAATCCGACGAACGTCACGCTGAACGTGCTGGTCGGCGATCCGAAGTCAGGCGCGGAGGCATTCAACACGCGCTGCGGCGCGTGCCACACGGTGACGGGCAACCTCAAAGGCATCGCATCGAAGTTCCCCGATCCGCGAGCGCTCCAGAACGGTTGGGTCGGTGGATCGACGACCCAGTTCGCTGGGCGTGGCGGCGGGCGCGGCGGCGGAGGCGGCGGCAACCTGCCGGCCACCGTCACGCTCGCCGACGGATCGAAGCTGGAAGGGACGCTCGTCCGCGAAGACGATTTTCTGATCGTGCTGATCCTGCCGGACGGCACGCGCCAGAGCATGGCGCGCAAGGACGGCGTCCCGCGCGTCGAAGTCAAGGATCCACGGGCTGGACACGTTGACGCCATCGTCAAGCTCGCGCACGAGGACACGACCAGCAGGATGATGCACGACATCACCGCGTATCTCTGGACGATCAAGTAAGAAAGCCGCCCGAAGGCGAGCGTAGCGAGGCGTGAGGGCGCCGCGAGCGGGGGTGGGGCCCCGCGGCGAGCAATAAGGAAGAAAGCCGCCCGAAGGCGAGCGTAGCGAGCCGTGAGGGCGCCGCGAGCGGGGGTGGGGCCCCGCGAGCAACTAAGTAAGAGGACGTCCATGCTCAAGAAGTCTCTTGTCATCACGGCTGTCATTGCCGCATCCGCGCTGCTCCTGGCGCAGGCGCAGAACCCGAATTACGCCCCGAGCGGCCCGACGCCACTCGGCCCGGGCGATCCGGACTGGCGCGGTGAGACCGTGCAGAGCGGGCCGCCGCCGCCCGAGACTGGCGGCCTCGATCAGGCGCGGATCATGAGACCGCTCTCGGAGGAGTGGACGAGCTACTCCGGCGACCTCACGGGTAAGCGCTTCAGTGCACTGAAGCTCGTCAACAAAGACACGGTCAAGTATCTGAGCCTCAAGTGGATCACGCCGCTCGTGCAGGGTTGCGGCCCGACGGGCAGGGACGGCGCCGGCGGCGGGGCCGGAGCGGGTGGCGGTGGTGGCGGTGGTGGAGGCGGGCGCGGCGGCGGAGGCGGCGGCCCGAACTACCCGATCGTCGCCGGCGGGCTCGGCAACGGCGACGCGAACCAGTGCGGACCGGCGCGCCTCGGCGGCGGCATCCTGATGGTGGACGGCCGGCTGTACGCGGCCTCGCCCAACAACGTCTTCGCGATCGACGCGCGCGACGGCGCCGTGCTCTGGCACAACTACTGGAAGTCTCGCGGCGGCACGACCACCGGCACCCGCGGTCCCGGGATGCTCGGCAACCTCATCTATTTCTCCCAGCATGACGACTGGGTCGTCGCGCTCGACGCCAGGAACGGCAAGGAGGTGTGGCGCCACGAAGTCGCGCCCTTCGATCAGCAGTACTTCACGTCGATCGCGCCGATGCCGATCAAGGGCCATCTGATCGTCGGCACGGGCAACGATCTCGATGCCCCGGCGTTCCTGAAATCGCTCGATCCACGGACCGGCGCGGTGCGATGGATCCTGTACTCGACGCCGCAGAAGGCCGGCGACCCGGGGATCGAGACGTGGGCGAGCCTGGACGCCGCGAAGCACGGCAACGGCGCGACCTGGATCCCCGGCGCGTACGATCCGGAAACGAATCTCTACCTGTATGGCACGGGCAATCCCACGCCTGCCTACACGCAGGGACGCGGCGAAGGCGACAACCTGTTCACTTCGTCGCTGCTCGCGGTGGACGTCGATTCGGGGAAGATGAAGTGGTACTTCCAGACGTCGCCGCACGACACGCACGACTGGGACTCGACGCAGACGCCGGCGATCGCCGACATGCCGTTCAACGGGCGGACGCGCAAGCTCGTGATGACAGCGACGCGCAACGGCTATTTCTTCGTGCTCGATCGGACGACCGGTGAGCACCTCGTCACCGGCAAGCTCGGCCTCACCAACGTGTGGGCGCAGGGGCTCGACGCGAAAGGCCAGCCGAAGCGCAACCCGCAAAAGGACGCCCTGGTCGCCGGCGCGCTCGTCAACGGCAGCGTGCTGAACTACCCGCCGCCGACGTTTTCACCCGAGACCGGCCTCTTCTACGTGAACGAGAACAGCGGCCTGTCGATCAGCTATCTGATGGAACCGGATCCGCGCGGCTCGATGGGGCTCGGCGGCACGAGCGGCGGCGGCGGCGTCTCGCTCGGCACTTCCATCGTCGCGGTCGACTACAAGACCGGCAGAATCGCCTGGCGCAAGAAAGTCAACGGCGGGAACTCCGGGCTGCTCTCGACCGCCGGCGGCGTGCTGTTCGTGAGCAACGGACAGAACGTCGAGGCGTGGGACGCGGCCACGGGCAAAGGCCTCTGGTATTCGCAGATCGGCGGATTGCAGAGTCCGCCCGAGACGTTCATGCTCGACGGCAAGCAGCACCTGCTGTTCACGAGCAACGGATCGCTGTACATGTTCGTGCTGAATTAGCAGGCCGGCTGAAGCCGGCCCCTCCGCTGACCCCGGAGGCCGAGGCGCGCGAGATGAAAGAGCGGCCGCCCGATCCCGTTCTCCGCAAAGCGATTGTCGAAGACAACAACGTCAAGCCGGAGTACGCGCGCATCCGCGTCCCGGTG
>Ga0111538_10004211_pt1 | contig 20035 bp, 14 predicted proteins | sample SoiMethybrSBSTD1_FD_79669 | JGI IMG/M metagenome (GOLD analysis project Ga0111538, IMG submission 79669) | Bulk soil microbial communities from a Populus tree surrounding site in Tennessee, USA - Soil MetaG P. TD hybrid SBSTD1 (version 2)... | ecosystem: Environmental > Terrestrial > Soil >... | reverse complement strand
GACATCGTCTCGATCATGTGCACCGGGATGCGGATGGTGCGCGCCTGGTCGGCGATCGAGCGCGTGATGGCCTGGCGGATCCACCACGTGGCGTAGGTCGAGAACTTGTAGCCGCGCCGGTACTCGTACTTCTCCACGGCCTTCATCAGGCCCGTGTTGCCCTCCTGGATCAGGTCCAGGAAGGAGAGGCCGCGGTTGCGGTACTTCTTGGCGATCGAGACCACGAGGCGCAGGTTGCCGCTCGAGAGCTGGCGCTTCGCTTCCTCGTACTCCTCGAAGTGCATCTTGATCTGGTCGAGGCGCCGCTTGACGCGGTCGGCGGGCTCGAGCGCCATCAGCTCGAGCTCGGAGAGCCGCTCGCGCAGCTCGCGCGCCGCGTTGCCGCTGGCCTTCGAGCCCTTGAGCGCGAGCAGCTTGCGCTCGATCGAGCGCATCTCGCGGTAGTGCTCCTCCAGCATCTGGATGTAGGGGCGCACCTTCTTGACCTGCAGGTGGCACTCCTCGATCAGGATCACGAGCTTGCGCCGCAGCACCTGCACCTTCTTGAGCTGCTCGGAACGCTTCTGGCGCGTCGTCTTCGGATCGAGCAGCGGCGCGTACTCCGCGCGGATCTGGGTCAGGAGCCGCCGGATCGTCTCGATGTTCACCGGCAGGCGCATGGCCAGGAACTGCTTGCCCAGCGTCTCGACGATCTTGGGATCGTCGTCCGGCTTCGGGTTCGGGTTGACCTTGAGGGTGCGGTCGAAGGCCAGCTCGCCGCGCAGGACCTCCTCGAGCGTCTTGAGCGAGGCGGTCATGCACAGGCCCGAGCCCATGGCCTTCTTGCGGAAGCGCTTGCGCGTGATCTCGATCGACTTGGCCAGGAAGATCTCCTGGTCGCGCGTGAGCAGCGGGATCTCGCCCATCTGCGTCAGGTACATGCGCACCGGATCGTCGATGCGCTCCGGCGCCACGCTGCGCTCGAGCAGCACGGTCGTGGGCGTCTCCGGCTCGAGCTTCACGCTCACCGGCCGCGGCTCGCGTCCGAGCAGGCGGTTGCCCTCGGCATCCGGGTCGTCAACGACCTCGATGCCCTGTTCCTCCAGGGCGAGGAAGATCTGGTCCATGCGCTCGGGCGGCACGAACCGATCCTCGAGGATCACGTTGATCTCCGAGTAGGTGAGGAAGCCCTTGCGAGTGCCTTCCTCGGTCAGGAGCTCGATCGTCTGTTCCAGCTTGTCGGACATGGGGAGCTTCGAGGTCACGGGGATTGCACGGACTCCGGCTGGTGCGTGGGGACGCGTCCGTTGCGCAGTTCGCGGTGCAGGTGTTCCAGGAGGGCGTCCTCTTCGGCGCTGGACTCGCTCTTCGCCAGGGCCGAACCGAGGTCGGCGAGCGTTGCGTCGCGGCGCGCACGCTCGAGCCAGCGCACGGCGTCGGTGGCCAGCGCTTCGGCGCTCTCGGCGGTCTCCGCCAGCGCCTGCAAGGCCATCACCTGCGCACGCGCGGGATGGTCGCCGAGCGCCGTCATCAATGCCGAAGCGTCGATGGGCTCGCCGCTCGTGTCGCTCGCGTAGCGCTCGAGCAAGGTGCGCGCGAAGAGCGCGACGTCGCCGGAGGGGCAGTGCTCGAACCAGTGCCCGTGCAAGGGCACGAGGCTGTTGTCGAGCAAGAGCGCGCCGAGCAGCGACTCGAAGGCGCGCTCGACGCCTTGCGCGGGCCGCGGCGCGGACGCGCCGCGCGGCGGCGCGACGGCGGTGGCCGGCGGGTGCACCGCAGGACGCTGCGTGCGCACGAAGGCGGCCCACTGCGCGCGCACGTCGGCCTCGGGCAGCGCGAGGTAGCGCGCCATCTCGGCCAGGCGAGCGGAGCGCTCGAGCGGCCGCTCGAGCGCCACGAGCAGGTGGAAGCGCTCGTCCACGGCGCTCGCGAGATCCGCTCCGCGGCGGCCGGCGAGCCCCTCGAGGCTCCAGTCGAACCACTCGCGCGCGCCCTCGACGGCGGCGCGGAACCGCTCGGCACCATCCGCCTCGACCAGGAGGTCGCCCGGATCGCGGCCCTCGGGGAGGACGGCGACGGAGAGCTGGATCGGCAGCCGCAAGAGGCCGAGCAGCGCGCGGGCAGTCGCCTTGCGTCCCGCCTCGTCGCCGTCGAACACGAGCACGACATTGCGCGCTCCGCTGCGCCGGATCAGCGCGGCGTGGTCCTCCGTCGTGGCGGTGCCGAGCACGGCCACGGCGCTCTTCCAGCCCGCCTGGTGCGCGGCCATCACGTCGGTGTAGCCCTCGACGACGAGCAGCCGGCCCGTCCGCCGCACCTCGGCCGCGGCGAGGTCGAGCGCGAAGATCAACCGGCCCTTGTGGAACAGCGCGGTCTCGGACGTGTTCACGTACTTCGGCGCGTCCGGCGGTGCGCCGGCGAGCACGCGGCCGCCGAATCCCACCGTGCGGCCGAGTCGATCGCGGATGGGGATGAGCACACGTCCGCGGAAGAAGTCGTACGCGCGTCCGCCGTCGGTCCGCCGCACGAGGCCGACCTCGATCAGGCGCTCGAGCGCGATCTTGTCGCGCTGCGCGCGCTGGACGAGCGTCTGCCCGTTCTCCGGCGCCCAGCCGACGCCGAAGGCCTCCAGCACGGGAGTGCCGAGCCCGCGCCCGGACATGTAGGCGCGCGCCGCGGCGCCGTCGTTCCCCTGCCAGCACTCGCGGTAGATCGCCGCAGCCCAGCGCACGAACTCGATCCCGTCGTCGCGCCGTGCTTCTTCGCCGCGCGCTCGGCCGCGCAGGTTGCGCTCGGGGAACTCCTCGCCACACTGGCGCGCGAGCAGACGCAGCGCGTCGAGGAACGACAGTCCGTCGAAGCGCTCCACGAACGAGATCACGTCGCCGCCCTCGCCGCAGGCGCCGAAGCAGCGCCAGGTGGCGCGACGCGGATCCACCGCGAAGGACGGCGTGCGCTCCTGGTGGAACGGGCAGCAAGCCCACCACAGGACGCCCTTCTGCCGGAGCCCGGACACCCGTTCGCCGATCGCGACCTCGACCGGCGAGCGGAGCTTGACGCGCTCGATGAACTGGCGGAACTCGGGGTCCTGCAAGATCGGGGTGAAAGACGGACCCCGGGGTAGGCGGGGCGTCTCTCGGGAACGGCGGGCAGGCGGGACGGTTGGACGGAAGACCGCCGCGGGCTACTGCCCGCCGGACGGCCACTGGGGATTCAGGGACCTGCGAGATGCGCGTGCGACGTCGGGCCGCCCGTGTGTTGAATTCCTAGGCCCGCCCCGATGGACGGTCGGCCGCGCAATCCCTCGGTCAGGAAAAGTAGCACGCTGGGGTCCGAAGACAAGCGCCGGGCGGGCAAACCTCGGCCGTTTTCGGCCTTCAAACGGGTGGTTCCAGGCTCCGGAGGAGCGCGAGGAGCGGACCGGCTCCCAGCTCCTCCGGACGTCGGCGGGGCTCCAGCCCGGCCCGGGAAATGGCGCGGGCGGCCGCTTCCCGGCTGCCCAGGTGGGCCTTCAGGGCGGAAAGGAGCTGCTTGCGCCGCCGCTGGAACAGCCCCTCGACCAGGGCGTCGTACCCCGGGAGCTCGTCCGGCGTGAGCCCAGGGGTCCGATCGAGGTCCAGGCGGGCGACCCGGCTCGCCACACGGGGACGGGGCCAGAAGAGCTGGGCCCCCACCTCCCGGCCCAGCTTCCGGCGGTAGAGCAGCGCGAGCCGGGCCGACAGCGCGCCCCAGGCCGGCTCACCCGGCGACGCCGCGATCCGCTCGGCGACCTCGGCCTGGACGAGCACCGTCATGCTCGTGGGCGGATTCGGGAGCCGCGCGAGCACCGCGAGCAATGGGGCCGAGATCGAGTACGGGAGGTTGGCGACCACGTGCCAGGGGCCCTCGTCAGGAAGGACCGCACGCACCGCGGCCGCGAGCCGATGCTTGCTCTCGAGCACGTCGGCGTGGATCCAGCGCAGGGCATGGCGATCCCCGAGGTGACGCTGCGCGAGTTCGAGCAACCGCCCATCGATCTCCACCGCGACGAGGTCGACCTCGAGGTCCGCGAGATGCCGCGTGAGCGCGCCTGCTCCCGCGCCCACCTCGAGCACCCGGTCGCCGCGCGCGACGCCGGAGTCGAGCGCGATCGAGCGTGCGGCGTTCGGATCGAGGAGCAGGTTCTGCCCGAGGGTCTTGCTCGGCCGGAAGCCCGCCGCTTCGAGCGCGGCGCGCAGCTCCGCGAAGGGCGGCGTCGCCGACGGCGGCGTCACGGGCCGGCCTCGAGCCCCTCGCGCAGCCAGAGGATCCCGGCCGGAGCCGCCGGGCGCGCGCAGAGCTCGGCGAGGAGCGAGCGCAGCTCGTCGCGTGCCAGCGCATCCTCGGCCCAGCGGCGGGCGACGTCGCGCACGCGCTGGCGCACGTCCTCGCCCTCGCCCCATTCGGCCGCGTGCTGCCAGAGATAGGGCTCGGCGTCGGCGCACATACGCGCCCCGATGGACGGCGACAGCGTGCGCTTGTCGAGCCGCCGGGCGTGGAAGCGCAGCGGCGGCATGCGGCTGCCGTCGCGCCGGAACGTGGGCTTGAGCGGAGTGTCGAAAGCGCCGCCGAGGACCGAGGCCACGGTGCCGTTCGAATCATCGAGCTCGTCCACGCGCGGGTCGGTGGCCAGCGGGGGCTCGTCGCCGGGCACGACGCCGTCGACCCACTCCCAGACGTTGCCGAGGAGGTCGTAGCACCCGAATGGCCGGCTGCGCCCGTTCTCGAAGCTGCCCACGGTCCAGGGGCTCTTCAGGCTGACGTCGTTGCGCTGGCCGAACTCGTCCTTCTGCACGACGCGCGTGTTGGCCCACAGGGAGTTGTCGCGCCCGCCCCAGGGGAAGGCGAACCCGCGCCGCCCCACGGCGACGTGGATCCACTCGCGTGGTGTGGGCAAGCGCATGCCGCGCAGCGTCGCGATCGCCTGCGCCTCCCGGAAGTCCATGTAGGCGGGCCAGTCGACTCGATCGGGCGCGTCGCGCGCGGCGTCGGTCGTCCACGTCAGCGAGCGCTCCTCGCCGGGCCCCGTCGGGAGGTAGTGCGTGCGATCGCCGCGCGTGAGCTCGAAGCGATCGAAGACGATGGCGCGATCGAGCGAGCAGTCCGCGAAGGGCCAGGAGGTGTAGTCGTCAAGCGTGCAGCGCGCGGGCGGCACGAACGCGAGGCGCTCGAGCTCGTACAGCGCGCGCGCTTCGACGCCCGGCGTCGGCGCGCAGGCGGCCGCCCACAGCAAGGGAGCGAGCCGGACTGGGCGCACGCGCTTACTTGGACGCCGCCGCAGCAGCAGCGTCGTCGAGCACGAAGATCTCGACGCGCCGGTTCTTGCGCTTGTTCTCGACCGAGTCGTTGGCGGACACGGGCTCGGCGGGACCGAAGCCGGCGACCACCAGGCGATCCTGCTTCACGCCGCTCTCTGCGAGCAGCGCCGCGACCTCGACGGCGCGCGCCGCCGAGAGCTGCAGGTTGCCGTGCGGGAAGCGCTCCTTCGTCGCCGGACGCACCACGGCATCCGTGTCGGTGTGGCCGCGCACCCACACGCGCTGGTAGGGCTGCGCGGCGATCTGCTGGGCGACCTTGGTCAGGATCTCGCGGCCCTCGGGCTTCACGTCGGTCGAGCCCGAGTCGAACAGCACTGCGTCCGCGACGCGCACGCCGTAGCCGCCCTCGACCTGCAGCACGGTCACGTCGCCTTCCGCGGCACCGGCGACGGTCCCCACCGCCTCGGTGATCTGGCGCAGGCGCTCCAGGCGTTCGTCCAGGTCCTTCGTGGCCGCGGCGTCGATCGGGCCCTTGCCCTGGTAGAGCGCGAGCTCCCCTTTCAGACGCTGGTTCTCGGACTCCAGCTGCCCGTAGAAGGAGTCCATCTCCTGGTACTTGCGCTGGTAGAAACGCGCCTCCGTCAACGCCTCGTCGTAGCGCGCCTGCGCCACGCAGGAGCTCGACGCAGCGGCCAGGGCCAGGACGAGGACGGAGCGGATCGAGAGCGAGCGGTGGGCGGTCTTCATCCCGGTTCTTTCTGGGAGCGAAGCGAGTTGGTGGCTGGGACTCGAAGCGCGGCGTCCACGCCTCGAACGGCGTACGGGATAGCCAACGCGAATGCCCGGAGCAAGCAGCGCGCGGGCTCGCTTCGCGCGAAGCGCTCCACGCGACCGGGAGTCAGCGGCTTGCGAGCGCTCAGCCGGAGAAGCCCAGGAGCTCCGCGAGCTTGCTCGCGAACGCGCTGGGTGAACCCTTCGCGAGCCCGACGACGACGGGCAGGCCGAGCAGCAGCACGACCGACGTCAGGATGAGCATCGTGCGCATGAAGAGCCCCTCGTCGGGCTCCTCCACCGCCACGGCCACCGTGCGGCGCTCGGTCACGACGGCGACGTCGCCTTCCTCGTCCTCGAGCACGACCTCGTCGACTTCCTCGGTGACGGCGACCTCGCCCACGTCCTCGACCTCCTCCTCGAGGAGCGTGTCCATGTCCGAGATCTCCTCGGTGGCCATGCCCGTCTCCTCGAGCTCGAGGTCGTCCTCGAACACGAGGTCCTCGCCGCCACCGCCGAGGTCGACGACCTCGCCGCCCATCAGCTCCTTGCGGAGGTTCTCGACGTCCGCGCGGCGCAGCTTCATGGTGTCGCCCTCGCGGAAGGCGCGGATCTCGCCCTCCGAGACCAGGCGTTTCAGCTCCTCCTCCTTGAGGTTGAGCTGGTTCAGGGCCTCGTCGAAGCTGTAGAAGTCTTGCTCGGGCACGTGCGGCTCCGCGATGGGGTCAGGGTCTGTGAAGGAATCCCGCGCCAGCCGGGAGCCAGCAGCATGCGCTGGGGCCAGGCGCGCCGACGACGCGTATTAGCACGGCAATACTCGGAGGAGGCGCAACGACGCCCCAGCGCATGCTGCTGAGCTCGGAGGCGGCGAGGGATTCGTTCACAGACCCTTACTGCTTGCCGGTGGTGGTCGCTGCGGAGCCGCCCTCGGCAAAGCGCCGCGCGAGCTCCTTGTAGCTGATCTCCGACTTGTCGTTGAAACCGTCGACCTGGAGATCGAGGTCGATGTTGCGCCCACCCACCCAGCGCAGGTTGCTCGTGCTCGAGGTCCCGCCCTGCGCCTGGTACACGGACAGGTGCCGCGTGCGGGTGTCGATGAGGTAGAGGAGCGAGCCGCCGGTGACGTCGACGCCCGTGACGGCGATCATGTCGCCGTTGGAATCGGACGTGCCGTAGCCGGTGTTCAGCGGGACGACGGTGGACGTCTGGCCCTGGGGCGGCGTGGAGTTCTGCGACTCCGACACGAGCCCGAGGGAGACCAGGGTCAACCCCGCGGCCACGATCCAGGCCGGGGCCGTCCGGGCTCGAAACAGCGCGGTCATGATGGGCGTCCTATCCTAGCCACGCCCGCAGGTTGCGAAAAGCGCGGAGGATCGGCCGTCAGGTCGGCTCGGGCCCAGCCGCGCCGCGCGCATCGCGTGGGAAGTGCAGCTCGGCGCGGAAGAATCGGCCGCGCTCGCTCGTGAGGTAGAGATGGCCGCCGTGGCGGCGCATGGCGTGCTGGACGAGCGCGAGCCCGAGGCCGGTGCCGCGCCCCACCTCCTTCGTGGTGTAGAAGAGGTCGCCGAGGCGCTGCAGGTCGGCCGGGTCGGCGCCCGGACCGTTGTCGCGTACGACCAGGCGCACGCCGTCGGGCTCGGCCCGCAGCGCGACCTCGATGCGCGGCCCCTCGCGGTCGCGGGTGCCGCCTTCCTCGAGCGCGTCCAGGGCGTTCACGAGCAGGTTCAGCACGGCCTGACCGATGTCCACGCGCAGGCCCGGGATGGTCAGCAGGCGCTGCTCCTCCGTGCCCGGCCGCGGCTCCTCGGGAGCGACGATGCGCACGGAGAGGCGCCGCGCGCGGTGCGCCACCAGCTCCAGGGCGTCGTGCACGACGTCCAGGAGCGGGACGGGCTCGAACGGCGACTCGCGGGGCGTGAAGCGGCGCAGGCGGTTCACCGTCTCGCCGATGCGCGCGAGGCCGCGACCGAGCAGCGCGAGGTACTGCGCTCGGCGCTCCGGCGGCAGGTCGGGCCGCTCGAGATCCTCCACCGCATTCTGCAGGCCACCCAGCGGGTTGTTGATCTCGTGCGCGATGCCCGCGGCGAGCTCGCCCATCGCCGCCAGGCGCCGCTCGCGCATGGCCGCCGCCTCGGCCAGACGCGCCTTCTCCGTCGCGAGGCGCACCTCCTCGGAGAGCCGCTGGTTGAAGCCGGCCACCGTGCTCGTCATGTCGTTGAACGAGCGCACGAGCTCCGCCAGCTCGTCACGCCGCGTCGGCACGTCGAGCCGAACGTCGAAGTCGCCGGCGCGCACGCGCCGCGCGCCCTCGGCCAGCTGCGCCACCGGGTCGAGCACGAGCCGGCGCAGCGCGAGGAACGTCCCCGCCGTGAGCAGCACGGTCGACAGCGAGAACCAGGGCAGCATGCGCATCAGGATCGCGAGGTAGTCCTCGTTGCCGCCGTCGCGCGTGCGGTACCAGACACCGCCCCAGGCCTTGCTCGATCCAGGGAGGAGGATCGGCAACGCGCGCCCGCCGAGCACCGACACCGGGCGCGGGACGACATCGCCACCCTCGGCCAGGACTTGCTGCACGTGCTCGATGGCATCGTAGACGGCCCGGAGAGCCTGCTCGCGCGGGAAGCCGGCCGGGCGACGCGCGACACCCAGCGGGTTCAGGTCGATGCCGGTCGCCCGCACGGTGCCGTCGTCGGAGATCCCGACGTTGCGGTCGACGAGGATCGCGTCCTCGAGCAGACGCCACGACGGCCAGCGCAGGATGTTCGCGACGTTCAGCCCCTCGGGCCGGATCGTGCCCTGGACGGAGGTCACCAGATCGCGCGTGAAACCGTCCTCGGCACGCCGGCGCTCGGCCGCATGGCTGCGCACCAGCACGACACCCAGGCCTGCGAACACGGCGGCGGAGAAGACGAACACCAGCGCCAGCGCGCGCAAGCGCAGCGAGTGCCTCACGGCTGGTTCAGCGTGCGCATGATCTTCATCAGGGGCAGGAACAGGGCCAGGACGATGAAGCCCACGAACACCGCCATCACGATCAGGAGCACGGGCTCGAGCCACTTGAACAGGTTGTCGATGCGGCGCGAGGTCTGCGTCTCGTAGGCGTCGGCCACGCGCAGGAGCATGCGGTCGAGCTCGCCCGTCTGCTCGCCCACGTCGACCATGTTGCACACGAGGTCGTCGAAGGCGCCGGACTCCTCCATCGGGCGCGAGATCGACTCGCCCTCGCGCACCGTGCGGCGGATGCCCTCGACCGCATCGGAGAGGACGTCGTTGGCCGAGGTGTCGCGCACGATGGCCAGCGCGTCGAGGTGCGGCACGCCGGCCTGCAGCAGCGTCCCGAACGTGCGCGCGAAGCCCGCGATCAACCCCTCGGACAGGATGTTCCCGAGGAACGGCAGCCGCAGGAGGAGCTTGTGGATCGCGTAGCGGTACGCGCCGCCGCGCGCGAACAGCACCGAATGCAACACCAGCAAGAGGAGCGGGATGCCGAAGACCAGGTACCAGAAGCGGACGCTGAACGACGAGATGTCGAGCAGGATCTGCGTGAGGCCGGGCAGCTCGACGCCGAAGGAGTCGAAGATCTGCCGGAACTTGGGGATCACCCACACGATCACGGCCGACACGACGCCCACGGCGACGACCACGATGATCGAGGGATAGATCAGCGCTCCGACGATCTTGGCGCGCAGCGCGGCGGCGCGCTCGCGGTACACGGCCAGGCGCTCGAGCACCTTGTCGAGCACGCCGCCCGCCTCGCCCGCGTGCACCATGGCCGAGTACAGGCGGTCGAAGGCGCGCTCGTGCTTCGCCATCGCCTCCGACAGCGGCGTGCCCGAGGACACGTCCTCCACGAGGTCGCCGAGCACGTCCTTGAAGGGCCCCGGCCGCGCCTGTCCGTGGAGGATCGTGAGCGCGCGCACCATGGGGATGCCGGCCGACGACAGCGTGGCCAGCTGGACGGTGAACTCGGTCACGGCCTGACGAGCGACGCGCCGACCGCGGCGCGCGCGCGACGCTGCCGGGGCGGCCAGCTCGGGTGCCGCGCTCGGTGCGGGCCGCGCGACGCGACGCTGGAGCTTCTTGGCCATGGAGCGAGGAGCCTATCCGAGGTGCACGCCGCTGGGCAGCGCGAGGTGGACGCGACGGTTCACACCATGGTCTCCCGGCGCACTTCCTCGATGGTCGTGACGCCCTCCAGCACGGCCTGGAGCCCGCTCTCGCGCAGCGTGCGCATGCCGCCGCGGCGCGCGCGCTCGCGCACCTCGGCCGTGGACGCGTTCTCCAGGATCGCGCGGCGCAGCGCGTCGTCGACGCGCATGATCTCGCAGATCGCCGTGCGCCCGCGGTAACCGGTGTGGAAGCACTGGTCGCAGCCCTTGCCGTAGACCAGCGTCGCGCCGCGCAGGCGCTCGGCGTCGGCGCCGAGCTCGCGCAGGAGCTCCTCGTCGGCCTGGTACGTCGTGCGGCAGCCCTGGCACACGCGCCGCACGAGGCGCTGGGCGACGATGGCCTCGAGCGTCGCCGTGATCAGGAACGGCTCGAGCCCGAGGTCCACGAGGCGCGTGATCGCCGACGGTGCGTCGTTGGTGTGCACGGTGGCGAACACCGTGTGGCCCGTGAGGCTGGCCTCCACCGCCACCTGCGCCGTCTCCCGGTCGCGCACCTCGCCCACGAGGATCTTGTCCGGGTCCTGGCGCAGCACGGTGCGCAGCACCTTCGGGTAGGTGACGCCGATGTCCTCGTGGATCGGGACCTGCACGATGCCGTCGATGTCGTATTCGACCGGGTCCTCGACCGTGATGATCTTGATCTGCGCGTCGTTGGCCTGGTTCAGCATGGCGTACAGCGTCGTGGTCTTGCCCGAGCCCGTGGGCCCGGTGACCAGCACGATGCCGTGCGGCAGGCGGGTCATCTCGACCAGCGCCGTCACGTCCTCGTCGCGCATGCCGAGCGCAGACAGGTCGAGGCTCACCGACGCGCGGTCGAGCACGCGCAGCACGCAGCCCTCCCCGCCGATGCCGGGCAACGTCGCCACGCGCAGGTCGACGGGACGCCCGTCGATCGACAGCGCGATGCGCCCGTCCTGCGGCAGCTTCGTCTCGGCGATGTCGAGATCGCTCATGACCTTGATGCGCGCGACCAGCGGCGCCGCGAGGTGCACGGGCGGCGCCTCGATCTCGTACAGCGCCCCGTCAACGCGGTAGCGGATGCGCAGCTCGCGCGGGAAGACCTCGAAGTGCACGTCGCTCGCGCGGTCGGCGATCGCACGGTGCAGGATCGAGTTCAGGAGGCGCACGACGGGCGCGCTCTGCGCCGCCTGCTGCGGATCGCTGTCGGACACGCCGGCCGCGGCCGCGATCGCGTCGGAGATCGAGCCCTCCGGGCCGTACAGCTCCTCGACCCGGGCGCGCAGCGCCGCCTGGTCGGCCACGACGCCCTCGATCGAGAGACCGGTCTGGAAGGCCAGGTCCTCGAGCACGGCCGTGTTCAGCGGATCGGCGATGGCCACGCGCAGCTTGCCGGCCGAGAGCTCGAGCGGCAGCACGCAGTAGGCGTGCGCGGTCGTCGAGTCCACGAGCGCGAGCGCGTCCTCGCCCGGCTGCACGCGCGCGAGGTCGATCGTCACCAGGCCCGCCTGCTCGGCCAGGGCCGAGGTCACGTCGGCGCTCGTGCAGTGCTTGAGGGCGACGAGGTGCTGCCCGATCAGTCCACCGTGCTTGCGCTGCTCGGCGAGCGCCTCCTGGATCTGACCCTCGCGCAGGATGCCGCGTGCCTTGAGGATCTGCCCCAGGAGCTTGCGACCGGTGCCGGGCTCGCTCATCGCTGCGCGCCTACGCGGAGAGCCGCGTCTCGAGGTCCTTGGGATCCTGCGCCGCGTCCAGCGCGTCGGCCCGCTCGACCGAGCCCTTCTTGACCATCTCGAGCAGGTAGTCGTCGAGCGTGATCATGCCCATCCGGCGCGAGGTCTGGATGGTGGACTGGATCTTGTGCGTCTCGTTCTTGCGCACGAGGTTGCCGATGGCGGGGTTCATCAGCATCACCTCGAACGCCGCCACGCGGCCCTTGCCGCCCTTGCGCGGGAGCAGCACCTGCGAGACCACCGCCAGGATCGAGACCGAGGGCTGCGCGCGGATCTGCTCCTGCTGGTGCGCCGGGAAGGCGTCGATCATGCGGTCGACGGTGCGCGCGCTCCCCGTGGTGTGCAGCGTCCCGAACACGAGGTGCCCGGTCTCCGCCGCGGTGATCGCGGCCGAGATCGTCTCGAGGTCGCGCATCTCGCCCAGCAGGATCACGTCCGGGTCCTGGCGCAGCGCGCGCCGGACGGCCTCGGGGAAGTCGCTCACGTCGGCGCCCACCTCGCGCTGCGTGACGAGGCCCTTCTTGTGCACGTGGTAGTACTCGATCGGGTCCTCGATCGTGACGATGTGGCGGTCCTGGTTCGTGTTGATCCAGTCGATCATCGACGCCAGCGTCGTCGTCTTGCCCGAGCCCGTGGGTCCGGTCACGAGGATCAGTCCGCGCGGGCGGCGCAGGAGCTCCGCGCACGACGGCGGCAGCCCGATCTCCTCGAACGAGAGCAACCGCGAGGGGATCTGGCGCAGCACCGCCGAGTAGCGCCCGCGCTGGCGCAGCACGCTCACGCGGAAACGGTTGCCGCTGGAGTGCGCGAGGCCGAAGTCCGTCGTGCCGCGCTGCTCGACCTCCTGCCAGTGGCGCTCGTCCGTGATCTCGCGGCACAGGGCCTCGGTCGCGGTCGCATCGAGCGGCGGCCCGTCGAGCGAGAAGAGGTCGCCGTCGATGCGCAGCACCGGCGCACGCCCGGGGTTCAGGTGCAGGTCGGAAGCCTTGCGCTCGACGGCCTGGGTCATGAGATCGATCGCGCGCACCAGGGCTCCTTCAGTTCTCGCTCGCCACGCGCGTGACGCGCAGCACCTCGGTCACGGTGGTCAGGCCGGCCAGCACCTTGCTCGCCCCGGAGTGCAGGAGCGGCCGCAAGCGCCCGCTCTCGAGAGCCTGCGCGCGGATGCGCTCGAGCGGTTCGCCGCGGAACACGGCGTCGCGCAGGTCCGCGTCCAGATCGAAGAGCTCGAACAGACCGACGCGCCCGCGGTAGCCCGTGCCCTCGCACGCGCGGCAGCCGCGCGCGCGCGCGAACTCGCGTCCGGCGAGAAGCGCAGGATCCAGCCCCAGGGCGCGCATCTCGCCCTCCACGGGCACGTAGCGCTCGATGCACTCCTTGCACAGCCGCCGCACGAGCCGCTGCGCGATCACGCCCTGCACCGCGCTCGACACGAGGAACGGCTGCACGCCCATGTCGAGCAGGCGCGTGATCGCGCTGGGCGCGTCGTTCGTGTGCAGCGTCGAGAACACCAGGTGCCCCGTGAGCGCGGCCTGGATCGCGACCTCGGCCGTCTCGATGTCGCGGATCTCCCCCACCAGGATCACGTTGGGCGCGCAGCGCAGCATGGCCTTGAGGATGCGCGCGAAGGTGAGGCCGATCTTGACGTTCACCTGCACCTGGTTGATGCCGGCGATGTGGTACTCGACCGGGTCCTCGGCCGTCAGGATCTTCACGTCCGGGCGGTTGAGCTCGGTGAGCGCGCCGTACAGCGTCGTGGTCTTGCCCGAGCCCGTCGGTCCGGTCACCAGCACGATGCCGTGCGGCCGGTCGATGATGCGCCGGAACCCGCGGTAGTCCTCCTCCTCGAAGCCGAGCTCGCGCAGCCCGATCAGGTTCGCGCCGCGGTCGAGCAGGCGCAGCACCATCGTCTCGCCGTGGTTCGAGGGCAGGATCGAGGCGCGCACGTCCACCTCGCGGCCCTCGAGCGAGAGCTCGATGCGCCCGTCCTGCGGCTTGCGCTTCTCGGCGATGTCCATGCTCCCCATGATCTTCAGGCGGCTGATCAGGGGCGCCGCGAGGTGCGGCGGATGCTCGGCCACGGTGCGCAGCACGCCGTCGATGCGGTAGCGCACGCGCACGATCGCGCCCTTGGGCTCGACGTGTATGTCCGAGGCGCGCTGGTCGAGCGCTTCCTTGAACATGCGCGCCACGAGCCGGACGATCGGCGCGTCGGAGGCGTCGGTCTCCTCCGGCCCGGTCGCGCGCGCCACGGCCTCCTCGGGCTTCGCGCCGTAGTGCCGGCGCAGGGCGTTCTGCAGCGCCGCGGGCGCGGCGAGCGCCACGGTGACTTCGCAGCCCAGGAGGAAGGAGAGCTGGTCGGCGACGATACGCTTCAGCTGGTCGTCGACGGCGACGATCAGCCCGCCGTCCTTCTCCTTCACGGGGATCAGCCCCTGCTCCACCGCGAGCTCGGCAGGGACGCGCCGCAGCACGGTCTCGGCGATGGCGCCCTTCGAGAGGTCGACGAAGGGCAGGCCGTGCTGCTTCGCGACGAAGCGCGTGAGCGTCGTCTCGTCCAGGTGCCCGAGCTGGACGAGCGCCTCGCCGATGCGGATGCCGCGGTTGCGCTGGTGCGTCCGGCCCTCGCGGAGCTGCGCCTCGGACACGAGGCCCGCCGATGCCAGCATCTCGCCGAGGGAACGCGTCACGGAGCAGAGCGCGGGGGACCGTCGGGCCGCGAGTCCCGCGGCTGCGGGCGCTTCGCGCGCCGACCCGGGGGTCCTTTGCGGGCTCCGAATAGCCGCATGAGGACCCCCAGGTTACCGTCCGCGGGAGAGATCCCGCGCGGACTTCAGCGCGGCGCCCCGCCGGTCTGCGAGGGCAGACCCGGCCGGCACACGCCCGAGAAGCGAACCTGCAGCTCGGGGAGGTTCGGGTGGCCGACCTGGATCTTCAGGACGCCGCTGAACGAGCCGTTCTGCTCGGCAGGGAAGCCCTCGAGCCGCACCTTCACGTCGGCAGCCTTCCCGCCGTCGACGGGCTCGACGATCACCTTGAAGACGTCGGCATACGGGAACGCCTGGCCCTGCAGGCCCTCGAAGACGACGGGCATGTCGCTCTTCAGCTGGAAGTCGTCGTGGCACTCGATGCGCAGCGTGCGCTCGACGGGCTCGCCCGGACGGACCATCCCGAAGGTCAGGAACGAGGGCTCGGCGCTGACCATCCCCACGACCTGCGCCTGCACGCTGACCATCAGGGTGTGGTACTGCGGCGAGCCGTCCTGGTTCGGGTACTTGGGATGGGCGATCTCCATGTCTGTCTTCAGGCTCAGCGGGAAGTTCTGCATGCCGGGCTGGGAGCCGGACTGCAGCTTCACCTTGACCTCCCACTCGGCCGCGCGCCCTTCGGCGTCGGCGTCCTTGGGGTTGTACTCGACCTGGATCGTCTGGTTCTGGATCTCGGCCGCGGGCGAGAGCTTGAACAGCTCGCCGCGCGTCGACTTCACGGTGACGCTCTGCTCCTTCGCCTCGGCCGTCGTCACGCGCCCGAAGAAGATGGTGGGCGTCGGCAGCACGGTGAAGACCGGCTCGATCTCGGCCGTGAGGCGCACGTTGAACGTGCCGCGCGGATCGTTCGCGAAGACCGAGATCTGGGCGCTGAAGTTGCCCTGGCGTCCGTCGGTCGTGATCTCGGCGTCGATACCGAAGCGCGTGCCGATCGCGATCGGATCGCCCTTCGTGTAGGGCAGCTTCTCGCCGTTGGCGCCGTAGAGCACGAGCTCGGCCTTCGTGCAGCCGCAGCTCGGCTTCACCGACGTGACGACGAGCGGCTCCTCGCCGTCGGAGACCATCTGGAACTCGTGCTGCCCGAGGTCGCCCTGGCGCAGGTGGCCGAACTCGAAGGTCTGGTTCTGCCCCTCGACCATCGAGATGCGGCCCTTGGTCTGCGCGGCCTGCTGGGCGGACGTGAACTGCTGCCCGTTCTGCCCGAGCGGATCGGGCGTCGGGTTCGGCACCTGCTGGCCGTGGTCGTGCTCGCCGTCCGCGGTGGCGGGCTGCTCGCCCAGATTGACCTTCGAGAGGTCGTAGCTCGAGTCGAGCTTCTCGAGCCCACCCTCGTAGCGCTTCGCGTTGCGTGCGTTGGCCAGGTTGGCTTCCGGCTTGATCGCGGCAGCGGGAGCGGCCTCGGGCGTCTCGCTCTTCGGCGCAGCGGCGGGCGCGGCGGCCGGTGCAGCCGCGTGCGGCGCGCTGGCGACCTCGCTGGACTTGGTCGATTCGGCCGCCTTCGCGGCGGGCGCTGCGGGTTGCTGGCCACAGGCGGCGAGGAGCAGGGCCAGGACGCAACCGACGTGGATGGGCAGGGAGTTCTTCATGAGGAAAGGATTGCGCGGGAAGTACCGCGGTCTGCGAGACCGAGGGCGAAACAGTGTAGTGGGGTCTGGGCGAGGCGGCCACCCGAGGACGCCACGCGGAACGTGGATCGTGCGAGGACTCACGGCGGCCCTCCGGGAGCAGGCGCTCCCGCTGCCGCCGGCTGGCGAACCCCGCGCACCAGCGCCTCGAGGCGCGGCAAGCGGGGATGACGCGTCTCGACCACGAGGCGGCCGAGGAAGTTGCCCTGGATCCCGGCATCCAGTCCGTCGAGCGTGAGCTCGACGTCGAAGGCCGATGATCCGTCGACCGGGACGATGCGCACGGTCGACGTGCTCGCGAGCGGAAAGGGATCGTCAGGGCGTAGCGGCTCGAGCCGCGCCTCGGGGGCGGCGAGGACGAAGGCCGGATCGAAGCACTCGACGCGGACGGTGCGGCGTCGGAGCTCGTCCGGCGGCATCACCCCGAAGTCGAGCGCGGAGCTCGAGAGCGCCACGGGGCCGAGGACCTGGACGTTCCAGGGCGGCGCGATCCCGTAGGACCGCCCCTCGGCGCCGGGAGCAGGCTCGTCGCTCTCCAGCTCGAGCGGCCACGAGAACGTCCCGCGCGGGGCGTCCGTCGCAAGACGCGCGACGCACTCCCACTCCGGGGCACGCTTTCCGTCGCCGCTCAGCGGCCGGAGCTCGAGAGACACGAACGGCGGCAACGCGCGGCCGGTGCGGGTGAGGCCGAAGGCCCCGCCAGCGGCCGAGCGCACCTGGAACCTGGCTTCAGCGCCCTCGCCCTCGCGGACGCGCTGGAAGGCGAGCTCCGCCGGTTCCGCGACGAGCCAGGGCCGGACGTCGGCCGTCCAGGAGAGCTGCAGCGGCGTTCCGCGGTCCGTCAGCACGCTGAGATGGCGGACGGAGAGGCCGCGCCGGTTGCGCGTGTCGTAGCGCGCGCTCACGAGCAACCGCTCGCCCGCCGCGAGCGCTCTCCCGAGCTCGTAGGGAACGGGCCCGGCGTCCGTCTCGCGATCGAGACGCGCCACGCTGCACCCGCAGTCCGAGCGCACCTCGCTCACGGCCACGGGACCGCGAGCCTCCACGGTGAAGCCGTGCTCGACGACGCTGCCCTCGTGAACGGTCCCGAGATCCACGCCCGGCTCCGCGCAGACGAGGAGCGACCCCTGCGGCATCTCGCCGCGACCGCAGCCCAGCGTCAGGAGGAACGCGGTGCCGGTCAGCGCCAGTGGACCCATCGTGGACAACTCGAGCATTGGTAGCATGTCGCCGGCGCGCCCCTGCCATGCAGGGGTCCCGCGGGGAGCCCGGAGGCCTCCGCGCCTCCCCGAGACCGTCCGGACCTCACGAAGCTCCATGCGGGCGCAGCTGTACGCGTTCCTCGTCGCCGCGTGGGCGCTGGGTCTGGCGAGCTGTCTCTCGGCCCCGAAATCCGAGGACTGGCTAGCGGTCGGCTTCCAGACCCCCGAGCAGACCTTTCGCACCTTCCAGACGGGGTTGCGGGCGGAGCTCCCCGACCTCGAGTACCGCTGCCTCGGGTCGGGCTTCAAGCAGGGCTTCCGCGAGGAGTACCAGGTCCCGCTGACCCAGATGGCCTACCGTGAGTTCCGCCGCGAGCTCTTCACCCGCTCGCCGTGGCTCAAGTGGGCGGCCAAGGCCGAGGTCCGCGAGGTCCGGCGCCTCGGGCCGGATCGCGTCCGCCTCCACGCCGAGGTCGACACGCTCTTCCGCGACGAGGAGTTCGACGTGGACCTCGTGCGCGAGGACTTCTACGAGGTCTACCAGGACGGGCGCCGCGTGGCGGACGACGAGTTTCCCTGGGAGGATGCGCTCCGCGCCGAGGAGGGCGACCTCGTCGTGCGCGTCCCGCGTCCCTCCGACCTCGAGCCCGGCGACATCGGCGAGGTCCGCGTGGGCCGCGAGTGGAAGATCGATGGTTTCCCGCTCCCGAAGGCCGAACCCTGAACGAGCGCGTCCCATGCCCTCCCCCGCCCAGCGCACCCGCAAGAAGACCGTCGCGCGCGGCCGCTCGCAGAAGTACGTCTACTCGTTCGCGCCCGGCGCGGCCGAGGGCGGGCGCGAGGACAAGAACCTGCTCGGAGGGAAGGGCGCGAACCTGGCGGAGATGTGCCGGCTCGACCTGCCCGTCCCGCCCGGGTTCACGATCTCGACCGAGGTGTGCGCGCACTTCTACGAGCACGGCCGGCGCTACCCGCGTGGGCTCGACGACGAGGTGCGCGCGGCGCTGCGTAGAGTCGAGACGACCGTCGAGAAGCGCTTCGGCGACGGCAAGAACCCGCTGCTCGTGTCCGTGCGCTCCGGCGCGCGCGTGTCGATGCCGGGGATGATGGACACGGTCCTCAACCTCGGCCTCAACGACCGCACGGTCGAGGGGCTCGCCGCACGCTCCGGCTCCCCGCGCTTCGCCTGGGACGCCTATCGACGCTTCGTGCAGATGTACGGCGACGTCGTGCTCGGCGTGGAAGCCGCCGAGGGCGAGGAGTTCGATCCGTTCCACGTCGCCCTCGAAGCGCACAAGCGCCGCCGTGGAGTGACCGGCGATACCGAGCTCTCCGCCGAGGACTGGATGGAGCTCGTGGGCGTCTTCAAGGACATCGTGCAGCGCCACACGGGCCGCGCGTTCCCCGAGGAGCCCGAGGAGCAGCTGTGGGGCGCGATCGGCGCGGTGTTCGGCTCCTGGCAGAACGAGCGCGCGGTCGCCTATCGCCAGATCAACGCCATCCCCGCGAGCTGGGGAACGGCGGTGAGCGTCGTCGCCATGGTGTTCGGGAACCTGGGCCCCGACTCGGGCACGGGTGTCGCCTTCACGCGCGATCCGGCCACCGGCGAGAAGCGCTTCTACGGCGAGTTCCTGATGAACGCGCAGGGCGAGGACGTGGTCGCGGGCATCCGCACGCCCGAGCCGATCGAGCTCCTGGCCGAACGCTCGCCGCGCGCCTGGCGCGAGCTCCTGCGCATCCAGGCCCGGCTCGAGAAGCACTTCCGCGACATGCAGGACCTCGAGTTCACGATCGAGGACGGGCGGCTGTGGATGCTGCAGTGCCGCAACGGGAAGCGCACGGGCTTCGCGGCCGTGCGCATCGCCGTCGACCTCGTCGAGGAGCGCAAGATCACGCGCGACGAGGCCCTGTTGCGCGTGGATCCCGAGGCGCTCGACCAGCTCTTGCAGCCGGTGTTCGCGGCCGACGACGTGGCGCGCGCGCGCCGCGAGGGCGGGCTCTTGACGCGCGGGCTCGCCGCCGGTCCCGGCGCCGCGTGCGGGCGCATCGCGCTCAGCGCCGAGCGCGCGGAGGAGCGCGCGCGCGAGGGCCGCGTCGTGCTCGTGCGCACCGAGACGTCGCCCGAGGACATCCGCGGGATGAAGGCGGCGAGCGGGATCCTCACGGCGCGCGGCGGCATGACCAGCCACGCGGCACTCGTGGCGCGCCAGATGGGCAAGGTGTGCGTGGCCGGCGCCGTCGAGGTCGTGATCGACTACCAGAGGAAACGCGTGCACATCGGCGCGCGCGAGCTCGCCGAGGGCGACTGGCTCAGCCTCGACGGCACCACGGGCGAGGTCTTCGCGGGCGAGCTCGCCACGCGCCCGTCCGAGGTCCTCGCCGCGCTCTTCGGCGGCGAGAACGGAGCGCGCGAGGCCGGGCCCGTGTGGCGCGCGTACTCGCGGCTCCTCGCGTGGGCCGACGAGCGACGAGTGCTCGGCGTGCGCGCCAACGCCGATCAGGGCGACCAGGCGGCCACGGCCCTGGCCTTCGGCGCCGAGGGCATCGGCCTGTG
>Ga0111538_10004210_pt1 | contig 20043 bp, 14 predicted proteins | sample SoiMethybrSBSTD1_FD_79669 | JGI IMG/M metagenome (GOLD analysis project Ga0111538, IMG submission 79669) | Bulk soil microbial communities from a Populus tree surrounding site in Tennessee, USA - Soil MetaG P. TD hybrid SBSTD1 (version 2)... | ecosystem: Environmental > Terrestrial > Soil >... | reverse complement strand
AGTACTTGTTCTTCGCGAAGTCGACTTTGTTGAGCACCACGCCGACATGCTTGGGATGGCTCGCGATGAGGGTTTCGAGCGCCCGCTCGGCCAGGCGGCGGCGAGTCATCTCGGCGCCGACGACGAAGGTGACGCCGGAGACGAGCGGCGCGAGCACCACGGCATCGGTGACCGCGAGCACTGGCGGCGTGTCGATGACGATCCAGTCGAACGGGCCGTGGAGAAAGTTGGTCAGCAGCGTCTTCATGCGTTCTGACGCCAGCAGCTCCGAAGGATTGGGTGGTGGCGTGCCGGCGGTAATCGCCAGAAGGTTCGGGTCGACCGTCCGCTGAATCACGTCGCGCACGCGCGCCTGCCCGCTCAGCACTTGTGACAGGCCGCGGTCGTTGGTCAGGCGAAGCGGCCGGTGCAGCCCGGGGCGGCGCATGTCGGCGTCGACGAGCAGCACTCGGGCGCCACCGTAGGCCAGGGCCATCGCCAGGTTGCACGCCGTCGTCGTCTTGCCTTCCAGCGGCTGCGCGCTGGTCACCAGCATCGTGCGGGTCGTCGCATCGCCATAGCGGGCCGTCAACGACGTGCGCAGGCTGCGGAACGCCTCGCCGAATTCGTGCGGAGCGTGCGCCGATCCGAGGATCGGGTGCTTGTCGCCGCGGACCGAGGGCACCAGGCCGACGAAGGCCATCTTCAGATGACGGGTCACGTCCTCGGGTGTCTTGATCGTGTCGTTCATGTAGTCGAGGCCGTAAGCCACCGACACCGCCGCCGCGAGGCCGATGAGCACGGCGATCAGCCAGGCGCGCCGGCCGGTGGGCGACATCGGCGCCGACGGAATCTCGGCGTGATCGATGACGCGGACGTTGTTCGAGCGGCTGTTGCTCGAGACGCGCAGCTCTTTCTCGCGCTGCAGCAGCGCTTCGTAGACGGTCCGGTTGCTCCGCGCCTCGCGCTCCATGACGTTGTAGGCGACGCTCTTCCGGCTCAGATCCTGGACGTCGCCTTTTGCCTGCTCGAGGTTCGCCGCCAGCGTGCGCTCTTCGAGGACCGCGCGGTCGTACTCGTTCTTGACCGACAGGAGGATGCGGTTCGTCTCGAGCTCGAGCTGCCGCTCCGCATCGGCCAGGCTGGCGTTGACCTTGACCATTTCGGGATGGCGATCGCCGTAGCGCTGCGTCAGCTGCGCCTTCTGCCGCTGCAAATCCGCGAGCCTGAGCTTCAGCGTCTGGATCTGTGGATTCTGCGACACGATCGGGATCGACTCGGCGGCATTCGCGTCGCTGACCGATTTGACCTGACTGTAGACGGCGTCCTTTTCGATTCGCGTGGTCCGCGCCTTGACCATCGCGTCGTTCAGGGCGGTCAGGCGCGAGAGCACGATGTTGTTCCGGTCGTCGAGCGACATCGCGTTTTCACGATCGCGATACTCGGCCAGCGCGCCCTCGCTGTGCTCGACCTTCTGCTTCTGCGACGCGAGCTCCTTCTCCAGCCAGTCGAGCATGCTCTGAGTACTCTGGAGCTTGACCTCGAGATTCTGCGCCACGTACTCGTCGACCAATGCGTTGGCGGCGTTGGCCGCGAACCTGGCGTCCGACGACTGGAAATAGACATCAACCAGGCGGCTGCCGGTGACCGGCACGACTTGTACCCGGCTGATGAATGCGCCGACGAGCGGCGCCTCGTCGCCGGTCTCGTCCGGCTGCGGCACCGCGGTCACCGGCGCCGCCGGCTTCACGTAGGCCGCGGCGCCGGCGGCCAGTTGACGCACGACGACGAAGGGATTGACGGGCGGCGCCGCCCCGCCGGTGAACTCCGGCACGTTCCGCAGATTGAGACGGCGCACGACCCGGCGCGTGAGGTCGCGGCCGCGAAGGATGCGGTACTGCGTGTTGTAGTACGGCTCCGGGTCCTGCCAGTACATCGTCTCGACGTTGGTGATGCCCGGCATCGCCGTCGACCGCTCATCCTCGATGAGCACCCGCGCCTGTGCCTGGAACGTCGCCGTCTGCGAGTAGGCCTGGATGAGAATCGCTCCGGCCGTGAGCGCGAACACCGCGAACGCGATCCGCCGGTAACGGGCGATGACGGCCAGCCGGTCCAGCAGGTGGTCGTGGTCCGAACCGTATCGAGCGGCCGGCGGGCGCGCAGGCGGCGATGCCGGCGCCGGTGGCGCGAGGTTCGGAGTCTGCGGACCGGACATCAAATGATCACCGCGGGCTCACGTCGTCGCCGGTAATCTGTGACGAGAGGATGCCGTTGTCGGCCGCCGCCTCCGTGACCGCGCCGGCGCGAGCCCCAGCGAAGCCGATGAAGGGTTCGATGGACTCGAGCGACATCGGCTCGCGCACGACCGCGGACTCGATGTCGCCGGCATTCACGTGGACGAGGGTGCTGGCTGCCACGACCGTTTTCTCGTAGCTATCCAGCAGCTCGACGATGTAGCTGCCGGGATCGACGATCTGAAAAGCGAAGAGGCCGTATTCGTCCGTTCGCAGGAATCGGACCAGGCGGCCGACCCGAGCGTCGCGCAGTCGAACGTCGCGGTACGGCAGCGCGGTGCTCGTCGCCGACAAGGCGCTGCCCTGAATCGTCGCGAAAGCACTCAGCTTCGTACCCGGCAACAGGCCGGCCGGCAGTGCCTGCACGGCCGTCGCGGCACCAGGCTGTTGCGCCGGCACCGAGATGACGCTGAGCGTCGCGAGCACGCCGATTACCGAGAGAAAACGCGTACGCATGGGTGCTGTTCACCCCAGTGTTTCGGCTCTTACAGGGTGGAACTCCAAGGCGATCCGAGCGATCGCGGTTGTGCAGCGTCACGTTTTTGTGTGCAATGAAGAGGTGATGAGGGCACGTCATTTACAGCTGGTTCGCCTGGTGATCGTTGGCCTCGCGGTCGCAGCCGCGCTCGTACCGTTGTCCCCGGACGCGGTCGAGCAGCTCTACTCGCTGGGGATCTATCCACGCCTTCAGCGATTGATCACGGCTGGCTCGAATCTGACCGGCTTTGCCTGGTTCGACGTGTTCGTTGGCGTCGTCGTCGTCGCCTGGCTATTCCGCGCCTGGCGCGACCTCCGCGAGCGGCGGTGGCTTCGCGGCGCCTTGCGGATCGTCGTGCGAACGGTGACGGTGGCGGCGGCCCTGTACCTGTTCTTTCTGGCCGCGTGGGGTCTCAACTACCGTCGAGTCACGATTGAAGACAAGGTCGGCGTGGATTACCGCGCGGTCACGCCTGATGCGGCCGTCGCCCTCGCGGAAGTGGCCGCCCGCGAGCTGAATCGTCTGTACCCGTCGCGCTCGATCAACACGAGCCTCGGTGACGGTCTGGATTTGTCGCTGCCCGGCGCTTTGGCGACGGTGCAGACCAAGTTGGGACAGAGCCGGCTGGCGTTGCCCGGGCGTCCAAAACGCACGGTCTTCGACTTCTACTTCCGCGCCGCGTCGGTCGACGGCATGACGGACCCGTTCTTCCTGGAAACGCTGACCCTCGGCACACTCCTGCCAGTCGAACGCCACATGACCGTCGCTCACGAATGGGCGCATCTGGCCGGATACGCGGACGAGGGCGAAGCCAATTTCGTGGGCTGGCTGGTCTGCCTCAATGCCGGCGACGCCGCGCGCTACAGCGGCTGGCTGTTCCTGTACGGAGAGCTGCTTTCAGGACTCGATCGCGATACGCGTAGACGCCTGTCCGCCACGCTCGACCCGGGCCCGCTTGCCGACTTGGAAGCCATCGCGCAACGGGTCCGCAGCCAGGCCAGACCGGCCGTGGTCGCGGTCGGCTGGCGGGTGTACGACCAGTATCTGAAAGCCAACGGCGTCGAGCGAGGCACGCGTAGCTACACCGACGTGGTGCGTCTGGTGCTCGGCACTTCGCTTGGACGCGCCGCTACGCCCGGTCAGCCCGGCGCTGCGCCGCGGGATGCGGCATCGCCCGTGCGGCCGTAAGCGGTGTCGGCGGGTTGACGACAGAGTCGCGCGGATCACCTTGATAGAAGACCCGCTCCAGAAAAAGGCCGGCTGCCGGAGCCGTAAGACGCGCGGGCAGCTCGGACCGTGACGTCAGCATCGACTGGGCCGCCGTGACGGTCAGCCCGCCGCGGCCGACTTCAGCGAGCACGCCGACGATCCGGCGAACCATCTTCCAGAGAAAGTGCGATCCCTGGATGACGATGATCACGAGATCGCCGTGGACGGTGACATCGAGCCGATCGATCAGGACCAGTGTCGATCGCGTGTCGAAGTCCGCGTCGTCTTCTTCGGCAAAGGACTGAAAGTCCTTCATGCCGACGAAGGCTGCCGCCGCCGCTTGCATCGCCTCGATGTTCAACGGATCTTTGACCCACCACACGTAGTGCTTGGCGAAGGCGGTGCGTCGCCTGGCGATCTGGTAGACGTAGCGTCGCGCCTGCGCGCTGTGACGAGCGTGAAAGCGGTGCGGAACGACGTCGACCGCGAGTACGTTGATGTCGGTCGGCAGTTCGTCGTTCAACCGGCGCAGCAGCGACTCGGGCGGCAGTCCCGTGCTCACGTCGAGGTGCGCCACCTGCGCCAGAGCGTGCACGCCGGCGTCAGTCCGCCCCGAGCCATAGAGCTCGAAGTCGTGGCGGCCGGTGACGGTTTTGATCGCGCGGTCGAGTTCTCCCTGTACCGTTTTCGCGTTTTTCTGAATCTGCCAGCCGCTGTAGCGCGTGCCGGCGTATTCAAGGGTGAGTCGGAAGCGGGGCACGGACCATTCTAGGGTGCTTCGTGCTTGGTCCTTCGTTCTTGGTGCTGGTGCTTGGTGCTAAGTGCGTCGGGTGCTGTGTGCCTGGTGCTGGGGGACGGTGCGCACGAAGCCATCCCGCACCAAGCAGCACCAAGAACCAAGAACGAAGAACGAAGAACTGAGCACCTCAGAATTCCACCCTTTATTTGACTTCTCCCCCCTCCTGTGTTGTTCTAATAAACATGGCACGCGGGAGTGCATCGGGCTTCGGGGCGGCGGGCCGCGTGAGCGGCGTGCTCGGGGCCTCGTGTGTCACTGCGCCGCTTGCGACCATTACCCTGACCCTGCTGCCGTTGGGCGGCCTGCTGGGGCTGCCGCTGAGGAGAGGCGGGCTCGGGTGATGTGAACCAATCGGACAGCCAAGATCGATAAGGGCCATCACCTGAGACCGGGTGATGGCCCTTTTGCTTTTCAGGGGAGACACGAACATGTACTGCAGTGACGAACCAGCGCCGCCGGTCGCTTCCGCAGCCTTCGATCGCGATGGCACTCCGCCCGAAGGCGAGGAATCGGACGATAGCCATCCGCCCGGCGACAACGACCAGGAGAGCGAAGACGAGGCCGGCTACGGCTACGGTGTGTGAGAAGATGACTCGCCGCTCTCCGGCAGATTGACCAGTCTTCATCGAGGCGACCGCGCGTGACAGCATCGACAAACGAACAGCACGGATCCCGTGTGGCTCTACTCGGATTCGGCACGGTTGGGCAATCCGTCGCCCGTATTGTGATGAGCGGCGACGCGCCGGGCATCCATCTGACTCACGTATTCAACCGGCAGGTCGCGCGTAAACGCGCCGATTGGGTACCGTCTTCCGTCGTCTGGACCGAGTCCATCGACGACATCATCGCCGCCGACGTGGATATCGTCATCGAACTGGTGGGCGGCGTGAACCCCGCCTACGACTGGGTGCGTCGAGCACTGCAGTCCGGCAAGTCGGTCGTCACCGCGAACAAACAGCTCATCGCCCATCACGGCAGCGAGCTCACCGAGCTCGCGCGATCGAAGGGACTGGAAGTCCGGTTCGAGGCCTCGGTCGCTGGCGGTATTCCGGTGCTGCGCGCACTGCAGGACGGCCTCGCCGGTGATCGGCTGGTCGAAGTACGCGGCATCCTCAACGGCACCTGCGCCTACATCCTGAGCCGCATGCAGACGCAAGGCGCATCGTTTGCCGATGCGTTGAGAGAGGCGCAGCAGGCCGGCTACGCCGAAGCCGATCCGACCGAGGACGTCGACGGAGCGGACGCTGCGGCCAAGCTCGCCATCATCGCCGCGGTCGGATTGCGGCGGCCGATCAAGGTCGCGGACATCGCGACGCGCTCCATTCGCCCCATCGAGGCCGTCGATTTCGATTACGCGCGACAACTCGGCTGCACCATCCGGCAGATCGCCCGTGCCTCTATCGAAGAGGACGGCCGCGTGTTCGCTGCCGTCCGCCCGGCGCTGGTCGGCTTGACGTCGACCTTTGGACAGGTCGAGGGCAGCCAGAACCTCGTGACCGTGCGTGGCGTTCACGGCGGACAGACGGCGTTTTCCGGATCGGGTGCCGGCGGAGCGCCTACTGCGGTTGCCGTCGTGTCAGACGTGCTGTCGGTGCGTCGATCGCTCGCCGCCGGCGCCGGCAAGGCGCCCTCGGTCGCGCCGCAGACGCATACGGTGACCAGCGATTTCACCGCGCCGCATTACGTACGCTTCCTGGTGAACGACAAGCCCGGCATTCTGGCCCAGGTCACGACGGCGTACGCACGCTACGGCATCAACATCGACGGCGTTCTGCAGCTGCCGCGATTCCGTAAAGACCGGTTGCCGTTCGTCACGACGCTCGAAGAATGCGCCGAGTCGATGCTCGACAAGGCACTCGCCGACGTGGCGCGTTCGGATTATCACGTGCTGCCGCCGCTGGCCCTGCCCATCTTCGGCTAGCCCATGGCCAAGCTCGATACGTTCAGCGAGGTGGTCGAAGCCGAAGGCCATTTGATCGATTCGCAGATCCTGAACACGGTCTTCGACGCCGTCGTCAAAGGCAACGCGGCGTTCGACGTCCTCAAGTTCTCGATCGGCCGCAGCAACGACGATCCCTCATTCATCTCGATGCGCATCTCCGCGCCGAGCGCCCAGATTCTTAGCCAGGTGCTCGAAGAGCTGGTCGGTCTGGGCTGCCGCCTGGCCGATCAACAGGACGCCGTGCGCAAACCGGCCGAGCGCGACGGCTGCGTCGCCGACGATTTCTACTCGACAACGAACCATCGCACCTACGTGCGCGTGAGTGCGCAATGGGTGCGGGTCGAGCGCCAGCGGATGGACGCGGTGATTGTCGTCGATGGCGACCGTGCGGTCTGCCGCAAGCTGCGCGACGTGCGGGCTGGCGACGAAATCGTCTGCGGTGTCTCCGGCATCCGCGTCACGCCAGAGTTCCAGGAGCGCGACCGGCATGGCTTTGCGTTCATGACGAACGAGATTTCGTCCGAACGCCGAGTCGACGTCGGCGTCGGGCGCATTGCCGCGATGATGCGCGAGGTCAAAGCGGCGGGCGGACGCATTGCGGTGGTGGCGGGACCGGTCCTGGTGCACACGGGTGGGTCGGTGCACTTTCAGGAGCTCATCCGCGCCGGCTATGTCAACGTGCTGCTCTCCGGCAATGCGTTGGCCGTCCATGACGTCGAGCAGGCGCTCTTCGGCACATCGCTGGGCGTGAGTCTCGAGACGGGCAAGGCAATCGAAGGCGGCCACCGGCACCACATGCGGGCGATCAACACGATCTGCAAGGCCGGCGGTCTCAAACAGGCCGTCGAGCAAGGCGTCCTGACCTCAGGCGTGATGCACGAATGCATCCGTCACGACGTGCAGTACATCCTTGCGGGCAGCATCCGTGACGACGGGCCGCTGCCGGACACGATCATGGATTTGCGCGTCGCCCAGGATCAGTATGCGTCGGCGCTCGAAGACGTCCGGCTGGTGCTCGCGCTGTCGACGATGCTGCACGGCATCGGCGTCGGAAACATGCTGCCGTCGTGGGTGAGGATGGTGTGCGTGGATATCAATCCCGCGGTGGTGACGAAGCTCGCCGACCGGGGATCGTCACAGACAATCGGGATTGTGACGGATGTGGGGCTGTTCCTGCACCGGCTGGCGCAACAACTAGCGACGCCGAACTGACGCCGAAAGCGCTTGTCGGTTCCGGGTTCTGCGGTTCTGGGTTCTTGTTCTGGGTTCGGTAGTTCAAGGTTCTGAGCTCAGGGTTCCTGAACCGTGAACACGGAACGCAGAACCCAGAACGACGAACTTAGAACCTTTCGAACTTCAGAACCCGGAACCGACGCGGCTTTTGGCGCCTTTAGGGCTTGGCCGAGAGGAACTTGTACATGTTCAGCATCTCGGTCTGCGTGGGCAGCTCAGTCTGCCCGGCCGGATAGTTGCCCTTGTGCAGAATCGCCGCGAGAATGTCCGCGTTCTGCTGGCGGCTCAGGCTGCCTGGATTGTTCTGCGGCATCGAAATGCGCATCCGCTCGAACAGATCGCCGAGCGTCAGGTCGTTCCAGTTGGCCTGGAACTCGCCACCGGTCAATCCGGGCGCCATCTCGCCGCCGTTCATGTCCGGACCGTGGCAGCTCGAGCACTTCTCCTGGTATAGCGGCTCCCCGCGCTTCGCCTGCTCGTCGGTGTAGACACCGTCCCACTGCGTTTTCTGCTGGGCCGACAGCGTGTCGCTGACACCGATTGCACGGAATGCCCCAAGCGCCGCCAACCCGAACATTGCCACGATTGCGATTTTGACCTTCATTTGATCCTCACCCCAGCGGGGTAAAACAAGCCAGACAAGGGCGTTATCTTAACAGGGAAACTCACTATTCAAAACACGCGCCTGCGCCGCCGAGGCATCTGCCACAACATGCCACACGGCGCGAGGACCTCTCGCCGAGAACCATAAAGGACCGAACATCCAGCAGTTGCGGACGGCAAAGAGCCTTCATCGCAGTGAACGACGCGAACGGCCGAGCTCTTGATCTGGCGGCCGACGCCACTTCCGACCGCAGCCCCGCACGACACTGTGTAATTTGGAGGACAGCCCGAGGCGATCGACAGCCGCGAGCCCGACCAGGCGCTCGCGGCTGTGATCGTTGATGCCGGCGATGACTGACTGACTCTTCTTCTAGTTGCCGGTCCGCGCCTCGGCGTCGGGCAACGCGAACGCGATGAACTCGCCGGAGTAGTTGCCGCCGCTGACTGAGACGATCATGTACTGCTTGCCGTCGACCGAGTAGGTCATCGGCGAACCGCTCTGCGGCGCAGGAAGGTACACAGCGCCGACTTCGGCGCCAGTCTTCTTATCGTACGCGCGCAGCATGGCGCCGCGTGGACGTCCCGGCGGCGCAGTCACCTGCGGATCGCCCAGCACGACGAGCGTCCTGGTGACCATCAGACCCACCGAACCCTGCTGACCAGTCTTCGGGATGTTGATTCCCTTCAACTTCGGGTGATTGCGCACGGCGTCTGGCGTGTCGCCGTGCGGAACCTGCCACAGCAGGTCACCCTTGTTCACGTCGATCGCCGCGAGCAGGCCGTACGGTGGCTTCAACAGCGACAGGCCTTCGACGTTCAGGAGATTCGGCACCTGGACGGCGTTGGGCTGCTCACGCTCGACAATCTTCGGCGCGTCGGCGGCGCTGCCAAAGCCCGGCCCCAGCGCTTCGCGGAAAGCCGCGCCGCCCACACCTGAAACGTATCGCATGTCCGAGAAGCCCGCCGGTGGTGGCGCGATAGAGAACGACGACAAGCCGGCGTTGGCCGCCTGCGCGTAGACGATGCCGGTCTCGGGATCGAACGACGCACCCGGCCAGTTGGTGCCGCCGCCGGCGTTGCCGATGTTCAGCGCGCCGAGCAGACCATTCACGTTACCCAGAATCGCCGGGTTGTACAGCGGTCCATTCTTATAGCGCTTCAGATTCTCGAGCGCCTGCGCACGCAGCTCCGGGGTGAAGTCGATGACATCTTCCGGAATGCGGAGGAAGTTACGCGCGTAGGCTGGTGGTTTGGTCGGGTGCGGTTGCGTTGGCGACGTCTTTTCGCCCGGCACATCGGACTGCGGGACGGGCCGCTCTTCGATTGGCCAGATCGGCTGGCCGGTGACGCGGTCGAACACGTAGAGAAACGCCTGCTTGCTCGGCACGGCGACGACCTTGCGCGGCTTGCCGTCGACGTTGACGTCCATCAGCAGCGGTGCCGACGACATGTCCATGTCCCAGATGGGGTGATGCACGAACTGGAAGTGCCACTTGCGCACGCCGGTCTTCAGGTCGACGGCGACGAGCGTCTCACCGAAGAGGTTGTTGCCCGGCCGATGGCCGCCGTAGGTGTCTGAGGTCGGCGACTCGACAGGCAGGTACACGAGACCGGCTTCCGGATCGGCCGTGATCTGCGTCCACACACCGGTGTTGCCGTTGAACGACCAGGAATTTTCTTCCCACGTCTCACCGCCGAATTCGCCCGGCTTCGGAATCGTGTTGAAACGCCAGATCATCTTCCCGGTCCGGACGTCGAACGCGCGCACCAGACCTTTGGTGTTGTTGTGCGTGACGACCGTGAACCCTTCCTTGAACGACGAGCCGACGATGACGACGTCGCCGACCACGGTCGGCGTCGAGTGCAGGCCGATCTCGCCTTTTTCAAGGTCGATCTGCGTCCCAGTGCCGGTGACCGCGCCGTCTTTGAGGTCGACGATGCCGTTTCGGCCGAAGCCTGGAACCGGTTGACCGGTCTTGGCGTTGAGCGAAACCAGCCGGTAGCCAGTGGTGACGAAGATCACACGATCGTCACCTTTGCCGTCAGTCCAGAACGACACGCCGCGGCCCGACAGCTGACGGGGGGCGATGGCTGCACGAGTGCCCTCGCGCAGGCTGTAGACCCACTGCAGTTCACCGGTTTTGCCGTCGAGCGCGATGACGTCGCGCCGTGTGCCGGCGGTGGTGTAGAGGGTCCCCTTCACCATCAGCGGCGTCGCCTCGAGCTTGAACTCCGGCCGCGTGCCGAGGTTGTCGGTCTTGAAGCGCCAGGCCACTTCGAGCTTGTTGAAGTTGGTGGCGTTGATCTGCGAGAGCGGTGAGTACTTGCTGCCGCGCAGATCGGCCGTGTACATCGGCCAGTCACCATTGGCCGTGCTTGGCTGGCCGGTGGTAGCGCCTCCGCCGGCCTGTCCTGCCAGCCTGGGGGCCGTCCACGCGAGCCCCGCCGCGAGCAATGCGATCGCGGGCGCGGTTCGGAAAATTGTTCGCCTCATTCCTCTACTCCGATCGTGTTCCGGAAAAAAGTCACTGAAGGGCTGCGACATGACTCGGCGAGGGTGCCCGCCTGAGCGGCGCAAATTATCGCGCCGACTGCCGGGGGATCGCAAGCTTACTGGGCAGGTAAGGCAGGTAAGCCAGGTGAGGCGGGTAAGGCGGATAGGACAAGTAGGGAGCGCCTGCGGCCACACCTGAGCGAGGACATGGAGATCCGAGCGAAGAGGTCAGCGTCGGTTCGCGCTGGGGGTGGGGGCCCCAGTGCCAGTGGAAGAAAGACGGGCAGCTAAGGCAGGGAAGGCAGGGAAGGCAGGAGAGGAACGCGCAACTTGGCTCCGTTCCTCCCTGCCTTCCCCGCCCTATTTCTTGATCTCGGTATCCGGCAGGCTGTACGCGATGTACTCGCCGGAGTAGTTGCCGCCGCTGACCGCCACGATGATGTACTGCTTGCCATCCACTGAGTAGGTCATCGGCGAGCCGCTCTGCGCCGCCGGCATGTAGACCGCGCCGAGCTCGGCGCCGGTCTTCTTGTCATACGCATGCAGCATCGCGCCGCGCGGACGTCCGGGCGGTGAGGTCACCGCCGGATCGCCGGCCACCACCATCGTCTTGGTGACGAGCGTTCCGACGCTACCGGTCTGACCTGTCTTGGGGATGTTGAGACTCTTGAGCGCCGGGTGGTTCCGCACGTTGTCAGGTGTGTCGCCGTGCGGCACCTGCCACACGAGATCGCCCTTGTTCACGTCGATCGCCGCCATCACGCCGTACGGCGGCTTCACGATCGAAAGACCCTGAACGGTCGCGTTGGTGACTGGCGGCCGGCCACCAGGCGCGGCCGGTGCGGGTGGCGCCGGCGGCGGCCCCGCTTCGGCCCGGGCGGCCGCGCGGACGCTTTCCGGAGCGTCGGGATTGGTGCCCGTGCCGGCGGCGACGGCCAGTCGGAACGGACGGCCAGCCACGCCGGACTGGTACTGGATGTCAGAGAAACCAGCCGGCGGCGGGGCCAGCGAGCCCACCGTCACCTGGGAGTTGGACGCCTGCGTGTAGAACCACCCCGTCTCCGGATCGAATGCCGAGCCTGGCCAGTTGACGCCGCCCGCCGTGTTGCCGATGTTGATCGACCCGAGCTTGCCGTTGACGTTGCCGAGGATGAGCGGGACGTACGGCTTCTCTTCCCAGCGGAAGTGCGTCAGGACTTCGAGTCCTTCGGCGCGAAGCTCCGGCGTAAAGTCGATCACGTCGCTCTTGGCGATGAAGGTCCGGGCGTATGGCGGCGGTTTGGTCGGAATGGGCTGCGTCGCCGCGCTCTTCTCGCCGGGGACGTCCGACTGTGGCACTGGTGTTTCGACGATCGGCCAGATGGGCTGACCGGTGATGCGGTCGAACACATAGAGCCAGCTCTGTTTGCTCGGCACGGCGACGACCTTGCGCGGCTTGCCGTCGATGTTCACGTCCATCAGCAGCGGCGCCGACGACATGTCGTGGTCCCAGATCGGGTGGTGCACGAACTGGAAATGCCACTTCCGGACACCGGTCTTCAGGTCGACTGCGACGAGCGACTCACCGAAGAGGTTGTTACCGGGGCGCTTGCCGCCGTAGAAGTCCGACGTCGGCGACTCCACGGGGAGGTAGACGATGCCGGCTTCGGGATCAACGGTGATCTGCGTCCAGACGCCGGTGTTGCCGTTGAACGACCACGAATTTTCTTCCCACGTCTCGCCGCCGAACTCACCCGGCTTCGGAATCGTGTTGAAGCGCCAGATCATCTTGCCGGTCCGCACGTCGAAGGCGCGGGCGAGGCCCTTCGTGTTGTTCGAGGTCTCGACGGTCATGCCTTCCTTGAAGGACGAACCGACGAGCACCATGTCATTCACGATCGTGGGCGTCGAGTGCAGGCCGATCTCGCCCTTCTCGAGGTCGATTTGCTGACCGGTGCCGTAGACCACGCCTTCCTTGAGGTCGACGATGCCGTTGCGGCCGAAGCCGGGGACCGGTTGGCCGGTTTTGGCGTTGAGGGCCACGAGACGATATCCGGTGGTGACGAAGAGCACGCGATCATCACCTCTGCCATCGGTCCAGTACGCGACGCCGCGCCCCGAGAGCTGCCGCGGTGCGACGCCGGCGCGCACGCCCTCACGCAGGCTGTAAGTCCACTGCAGCTCGCCCGTCTTGGCGTCGAGGGCGACGACCGCCCGCCGGGTGCCAGCTGTCGTGTAGATCATGCCCTTGACCATCAGCGGCGTGCCCTCGAGTTTGAATTCGGGACGCGCGCCGAGGTTGTCCGTCTTGAAGCGCCAGGCCACTTCGAGCTTGCTGAAGTTGCTTCCGTTGATCTGGTCGAGAGGTGAGTACTTGCTGCCTCGCAGGTCGGCGGTGTACATCGGCCACTCGCCGTTGCTCGTGCTGGGTTGCCCGGTCGCCGGCGGTTGTCCCGCCTGCCCCGACACCCGAGGGGCTGCGACCCACGCGAGCCCGCTGACGAGCAACGTGAGCGCAGACACCGTTCGGAACACTGTTCGCGACATCTATTTTGCTCCCGCTGATTAAAAAGACCCGATGAGCCGACCGACGCTGGCGATTGTCAGCTCCTCCCCACCGATCGGCATCGGTCACTGTACACGAATCCTAAAGAATTGAGGAATGAGGATTGAGGGATCGAGGGAATGGCAATGAGGAAATGAGGGAATGGGAATGAGGGATCAAGTAGCCAGATAACTGAGCAACTCAGCCCGACACTGCGAGGCCCATCAGCATCGCCGGCGATCGCTTGCTCACCCTCATTCCTTATTTTCATTCCCTCATTCCCTCATTCCCTCATTCCCTCATTCCCCATTCACAGGTGTCTGTCCGGCCGGTACGTGCCGAAGCCCCAGAGCAACGACTCCGGGTCTCGGGCGTAATAGCCGCGTGCGCCGTATGGCGTGTCCGCCGGCTGCTGAACGATGCGCGCGCCGGCGGAGGCCGCCTGGGCGCAATGCGCGTCGGGATCAGCGATCCAGCCGTATACACAGTCGCGATCGCCGTTCCAGAGTTTCGCCGATGCCCCGGCACCACTGATCATTACCGTGTCCTCGTCCAACCATTCCTCGGCGTGCTCGATGCGGCCGCCGCCGCAGTCGACAGACAGTCCGGGCGCGAAGCCCAGGGCTTTCTCCAGCCACGCCGTCGCCCTCTTCCCGTCGTCGTAGCGCAGACCGACGAAGAGATCGGGCGTTCCGGCGGAAGCTCCCATCGCATACGTGCCGATACTCCAGAGGCGCCCTTCGGGGTCACGCAGCGAGAACTCCCGCGAGCCATAGCTGGTGTCCTTGAGAGCGATAGCGACGTCGGCGCCCGCGGCGCAGGCCCGGGCATAGGCGGCGTCGGCATCGTCGACCCGTACGTACACCCCCGATCGCACTTCGGACCAGGGGTTGTCCTTCGTGGCTGGCGTTTTCGAGCTGACGCCAAATACGGTCGCTCCCCGGCGTAGCTCGGCGTGCGCGACGAGCCCGTCGGGCGTCCGGTAGTCGGCCTGAACGGTGAATCCGAACGCGCGGACGAGCCACGCCATGGTGTCGGGCGCGTTGACGTAGCGATAGACGGGAAACACGGCAGGAATGCTCATGGCTTTTCACCTCGCCAGCGAGCGTAGACGCCCCGCCGGACGCCCGTCTTGATCAGATGTGACCTGCGCGTTCGGCCGGGTGGGCTAGTCGACGATGAGGAACCCGCCGCGATCCGGAAGCAGCGACGTCGCCAGCTCGCGTGGCGAGACGCCGGCGAACTCGCCGCATTCCCGTGTGAAGCTTGCCTGGTCGCTGTAGCCGCACGTCGCGGCGATGTCGACCAGGCGGCTGCACCGTCCGGATTTCATGAGGGTGATGGCTCGGCCGAAGCGCAGGACGCGGCCGAGCGTCTTTGGCGGCAGTCCCAGTTCTTCGCGGAATCGTGCGATGAAGTGCCGCCGGCTCCAGCCGCTCGCGTCGACGAGTTGCCCGATGCGAGCCGCGCCGCCGGTGCGGACCAGCTCGCGCCACGCCCACGCGATGGCCGCCGAGGGCTCGCTCGACCGCGCGAGACGCGCCGCGATCTCCCGATCGAGGATGTCGAACCGAGCTTCCCACGACGACGCATCGCGAAGTCGAGACACGAGCCGCCGGCCGTCGGCGCCGAGTACATCCTCGAGGGCAACGACCCGGTTCGTCAGATCCGCAAGGGGCCATCCGAAGAAGAGCCGTGCGCCGAGGATGGTGAAGTTGATCTGCACGCCTCCCGACGGACCCGCGGTGCCGACGAGGGTATACCTATCGAAGCTGCCGGTCGTGAAGCTGTCGTGATTGGTCCATTGCGTGAGGTCGTCGGACTCGAAGATGCGGACCGGCGCACCCAGGTTGATGATCACGGGAATTTCGTTCGACGGAGGTTCGCGCCGATAGAGCGGCGTCGCCGGGTGCTCGAACCAGCCGACGTACTCACGGACGTAGGCGCGCAAGGCGGCCGGAGGTGCCGCAACGGTCATCTCCCACTGGCCGAGAGCAGAAGCGTGGCGAAGCGTCGTGTGCGCGGCGGCCGGCACGTGCCGATCGTAGGCTTCGCCACAGACCCGAGGCAAGCGCCTCGCCTGATGGCGCCTCGTGCGGGCTCGAGCTGTTCTCGGCGGATCAACCGACGGCGGTATCGACCCGGGTGCCGTCGCCCAGCGGGGTGACTCCCACGGCTTGCGCCGAGGCGTCGATCGGCAGGCGCACGACGAACTCCGATCCGCTACCGGGACCCTTGCTTCGCGCTTCGACTTCGCCGCCGTGGAGAATGACGAACCGTCGGACCAGAGCCAGGCCGAGGCCAAGGCCGCCCGCGCCACGATCGAGCGTCTGCGTTCCCTGGCTGAACTCGTCGAAGACCTTGGTCAACAGCTCCTCGCTCATGCCCACGCCGGTATCCCGGACGCGAATTACGGCGCAGTGCGGCGCACTCTCGATCTCCATCGTGAGCTGCACCGCGCCACCGCTCGGCGTGAACTTCTGAGCGTTGTGCAGCAGGTTGCCGACGACCTGCGCGAGCCGCGTGCGATCCCCGTCCATTCGCGCCGACTGCGGCAGCAGCTGCACGTCGAAGCCGATGCCGCGCTCCTCGAACGACGGTCGCAGGTCGATCGCCGTCTCGCGAACCACGGCCACGAGATCGACGAGCTCGCGTTCGAGCGACAGCTTGCCGCGCGACAGCCGCGACACGTCCAGCAGATCGTCGACGAGGCGGACGATATGGGCCAGCTGACGTCCGATGATCTCGCGCGCGGCGGCCTGAGCCGCGCTGTTGGCGTGAGCGATCTCCAGAATATGAACGGCGTTCTGGATCGGCTCCAGCGGGTTGCGGAGCTCGTGCGCCAGCATCGCCAGGAATTCGTCCTTGCGCCGGCCCTCTTCCAGCAGTTCGCCCTCGGCGACTTTCCGATCGTGAATGTCGACGTAGGTCCCGACCCGCTGCACGATGCGACCGTCGTCGCCGGCGATCGCCACGCCGCGGCTCATGAACCAGCGGTACGCGCCGTCGCGGCCGCGTAGTCGGAATTCGGCTTCGAAGACGGCTCCCGCTTCCGACTCGAACCACTCCCGGCGAGCGCTCTCGCGATCGTCCGGGTGCACCGGTTCCAGCGCGGCGTCCGTTGCACCCTCGGGCGGCGTCGGCAGACTGGTGTAATCGGCCCATCGCGGGCTGAGATACTGCACGCCTCCGGGCTCGGTCACCCACACGATGACCGGGCCCGACTCGGCCAGCGTTCTGAATCGCGCTTCGCTTGCACGCAGCGCCTGCTCGGTGTGTTTCTGATCGGTGACGTCTTCCGCGACGACGCCGACGCCGACGACTTCCTCCCCGACGCTGACCGGAAACCAGTTCTCGCGCCACTCGTGCCGATCGCCGGGCGTCGCCGGTGTTTCACCGGTGACTTCGACTCCCAGCAGCGGCACACCCGTATCGACGATACGGCGCAGGTCGGCCATGATGTCGGACATATTCTCGATGCCCGGGAGCAGCTCCGGCGGGGTCCTGCCGATGTGCGCGGCGACCGGCAGGCCGTTGATCGAGGCCAGGCGTTCGTTGATCCGCTGAAAGCGCAGTTCTCGATCGAGAAAGGCGAGGCCCACCGGAGCGCCCTGGAACACCGCATCGAGCTGCGCGTCGGCTCGCGCCAAGGCGTCTGCCGCCAGCGTGTAGTCGTGGACGTCGATGATGGAGCCCACGTAACCGACCGAGTCGCCATTCTCGTCCAATTGAGGCCGGCCGACGTTCATCACCCAGCGATAGCTGCCGTCAGCCGTGCGAATGCGGTAGCGATGACGCACGAGGGTACCCTCCTGCATCGCTCCAGCCACGCGCTCACGGGCACGTTCGCGGTCGTCGGGATGTATAGCCTCCAGCCACTTGAAGCCGAGACCCTCGCCTTCACCGAGTCCGGTGAGCTCGTACCAACCGCGGCTCATAAAGGTCCGGCGGCCGTCGAGACCGGACGCCCACAGCATGGCCGGCGCCGTGTCGGCGAACTGGCGGACGCGCGCATCCTGATCCCGTGCCCGCAGCTCGACGATCGAGTCTTCGCGCTCGCGCATCGCCGCCGCAAAGCACAGAAAGCACATCGTCCCGATGCTGACGAATGTCTGGACGATCATGGGCGCGTCGCCCGAGCCGCTGAAGTCCCCGAGGGGACCGTACCCTTGGGCCGTTCCCCGAATCGTCATCGCCGCCGTCGTGATCAGACCAACCATGGTGCCCTGCGTTCCGAATCGGAACGTGATCCACAGCAGGTACGGCAGGAGGTAGAACGACGGCCGATACGGACTGCGAGGATGCCAGTAGACCGCCCAGAGGACCACCAGCAGCGACAGTTGGATCAGCACCGCTTCGACGGCCCGCCGGCCGTGCAGGGTGCGGGTCAGGGCCTGCCACTCGCGGCGCGGCGTCAGGAGCGGCGGCGCGACGACGAGCATGCCGACGATGTCGGCAATCCACCACGTGCGCCACGCGCCCAGAAGCGATCCGCCGTAGAACGACGTCGCCAGCCACGATCCGAGCAAACCGCCCGGCACGGCGGTCACCAGGGCGGCGACAGTGATGAACCGCAGGACGTAGGCGACGCGCGCAAGGTGAGGCACGCCGCCGAGCGCCCGGAGCAGCGACGCGCCCGTCAGGGCCTCGACGGTGTTGACCAGTGCGAAGCCGAATGCCGGCAGCCACGCGCGCGAGGCGACGACGACGTCGGTGCCGACGTTGCCCACGATGGCCCCCACGACGATGAAGGGCCAGAACGATCGATCGAGCCGAACCAGCGCCGCAAGGTAGAGTCCGCTTGGCAGCCAGACAGTGGCGAAATCATTGGTCCCGACTGACATCCAGCGGCTGGCCAGCATGCACAGACCGTAGAGGACGGCGAGCGCCGGCACGGCCAGTAAACGACTCGTAACAGTCGGTGGGGCGGGCGGGCGCGCCGAGGCGGCGTCAGGCAGTCCGGCTGCAGTCATTGAGTCCGACCGAGCCATTGCTCGGTCGTTGTTCGTGCCCAGCTTACAACCGCTGCCGTGAGGGGAGACTTAAATCTGAGCTCAGACGCAGGCTGGTTTGAACTTTCCAGTGAAGACCACGTCGAATGCGGCTGAGGAGTGACCCATGAGAACGCTGCGTGCCTTGTCGTTTCTTTTCAAGGGACCTTTGATTCTGGCTTTCCTCTTTCTCATCAACCTGATGACCTCGCCGGGTCACTGGTGGGTCCAATGGGCCGCCCTGGGCATTGGCATCGCCTGGATTCTCAGCCTCGCTCGCGTCATCCGCGCTGTCGTTCTGGCTGGCGGGCTGGCGGCGCTCGGCGTCTATCTCGCCAAACGTTCGTAAGTCGGCGGCCTACCAGCGGAACAGACGCGTCATCTTGACCACGAACGAACGGCTCTCGACCTCCGGAAATCCCGAGGTGAGGGTCGTTCGACCGTCGCTGTACACCACGAACAATTCGCTGCCCGGCTGATACTCCCAGCGAAATCGCGCGTTGGTGCTGACGGTGTCGATCCGCGACTGGTACTGGACGAGGGCCGACACGAACATCCGCGGCGAGAGGGTGTAGGTGGCGCGGGTGCTTAGAAGATTCGTGTCGTCCTGACCCCATGGCACATCCACCCGGTTCCACGACAATGTCGGCTCCGCGTAGAACTGTCGCGTGAACTCCACCCGTCCGCGCCACGTCAGCTCGGTTAGCGTGCCATCGTAAAACCCGCTCCGCCCGGCAGTGATGCTGCCCGAAACGGGCCGCTGCGGTCCGAGCGTGTACGTGCCTCTGACTTGCGTGAAGTCGTACTCGCCGGCCGGCACGAACAGCTGTTTGCCCACCTCGAATCGGCTCGTCAGCCGCTCGTAGTTCCGGCTGACATCCACGCTCCAGATGTCGCTGTTGCTCAACTCCATCTGATACGTGCCCTGGACTTCTTTCGACTCCGGGCGGTTCTGCGTGTCGGTGATGTAGTCGACGCTGCCGATGTAGTACAGCTTGCGGACGCCGCGCCACTCCGGACGTGGACTGAACCGCGCCTGGGCGTACGACCGGCGGAACGAGGTGCGGCGGAGAAATCCGACTTCTGGGTTGAAGTTCGGGTCGACCGTGAGATGTTCGGCCTGCAGGCCGTAGCGGTCGGCGTTCCAGTCGAAGCGCCCGCGGTAGCTCGCATCATTGAGCTCACGTCCCGGGGTGCTGGTCCGGGCCGCGTATCCGGCGATGCTGATCTCGTTGGTGGGGTTGATGACGGTGTCGACACCGTAAGCGAGGTTGTCGCCAATCGATCCAGCCGGCGTCGAAGACGCCAGCGGGTCGCGGCGGCTGACGAGCATCCCGATCCGGCTTCGCCGCAGGACGTCACGGTTGACGCGCAGCACGGAAAAGTTCGTCGACGCCGCGCGCGCATCGAACGACTCGGCGGTCTGGATGTTCAGCGCGCCGAATTGCCACGGCCCATTGCGTCCGAGCAGACGGCCACCGGCCCTGATGGGCACCT
>Ga0111538_10004208_pt1 | contig 20045 bp, 16 predicted proteins | sample SoiMethybrSBSTD1_FD_79669 | JGI IMG/M metagenome (GOLD analysis project Ga0111538, IMG submission 79669) | Bulk soil microbial communities from a Populus tree surrounding site in Tennessee, USA - Soil MetaG P. TD hybrid SBSTD1 (version 2)... | ecosystem: Environmental > Terrestrial > Soil >... | reverse complement strand
TGCGCGCGCTTGCTTCGCAAGAACGACGGGAGCGGCCACTTGCGATGCCAGAAGATCAAGGGGGAAGACTATCCTGAGTACCTGTGCCAAGAGGGGCAGGGCGGCGTGACGGTAAAACCGGAGTTCAATGCGCTCCGGGCATCCGGCAATCTGACCGCCGATCAAGTGGTCGATGCGTTCCTCGCCCCCGATTTCACGAACCGAAAGGGAAAACTATACGCAACCGGGCTCGAGCGGGGCAATTCAACTATCGGCTACGTCGCGATCAGCACCATCTTCATGCGGGAGCACAACCGCATCGCGGACGTGCTCAGGAAGAACAACCCAAACTGGAGCGATGAGCGCCTCTTTCAGACTGCACGCAACATCAACATCGTGCTCTTGATGAAGCTGGTGGTTGAAGATTATATCAACCATATTCTCGGTCACCCGCTCTTCAAGCTCGATCCCAACTTTGCCGAAGACGAGAATTGGTGTCGGCCGAATTGGATCGCGATCGAGTTCGATTTGCTCTACCGCTGGCACGGCTTGGCGCCGGACCAGATTACGGTGCATGGAAAGACGGTGCCGGCGAAGGAGTTCCGCACCAACAATGGGCTGCTGGAAGACGTCGGCATCGGAGCCGTCATCGACGCCGCCTCGAGGCAGCGAGCGGGCAAGATTGGGCTGGCGAACACCCCCGACTACCTTTGGGCGGCGGAGTGGCAGAGCATCAAGATGGGGCGCGATTTTCGATTGCGCCCCTATAACGAGTACCGCGCGCACTTCGGCCTCGAAACGCTTGCCGACTTCTCCGACCTCACGAGCGATGCTGCTCTCCAAGAGAAACTAAAGAAGCTCTACACGAACATCGACAACCTGGAGCTCTTCGTGGGTCTGTTCGCGGAGGAAGCCGACGACGGAGCCCTCTTCGGAGATCTGCTCAACCATATGGTCGCCTACGACGCGTTCACGCAGATCTTCAGCAATCCGCTATTGTCACAGCGGGTCTACGGCGCCGCGACGTTCACGGATTACGGTCTCGAGTTGATCGAAAGAACGACCTCCATCGAGGATCTCGTCAACCGCAACGTTGCAACACCCGTCAGAGCCTCGCTCAGCGTTTTGCCGGCAGTTTAGAGCATCTCTCACGCTTCCAATGGATCGAAGGATGCCGGGCAGGGCAGCACCGCACGGCTCCATCGTTTGGTGCCCTCCGGAACCATCTGCGGCGGTCGCTGAGTGGGCAGAAGCTCCGCGTGTGCGAGCGTCGTTGCGCAGAACAGTGTCCTGCAAATTCAACGACTTACGCGTGGCTGAGCCAGGGCCCAAGAAAAAAAATGGAGGAGTATGTCGATCCGGCCATCTCTGGTTCGTCGCTGCTTCAGAGCGAGGGAAGAACGCCACGTTCGAACCAAAGGAGAATGCAATGACCACCGCAACCTTGAATGTGCATGGAGCCGCCGAAACGAACAACCAAACGGGCGAAACGATCAGCGCCGGCACCGGGAACACCGATCAGAGAAAAGCGACGGTGGGGATCTGGATTGGCCGCGTGATGAGCGGGTTGGTGATCGCCTTCCTGCTGGTGGCGTCTGCGTTTCCGAAATTCTTCTTGCCCGAAGTCGCGGAGGAATCGATGCAGCAGCTGGGTTGGAATACGAAACACTTGCTGATCATCGGCGTCCTCGAGCTTGTCTGCACACTCCTGTACGCCATCCCGCGCACGGCGGCCTTGGGTGCCGTCCTCTTGACCGGCCTCCTTGGGGCCGCGGTCGCAACTCACCTTCGGGTCGAGAATCCCTTGTTCAGCCACATCCTGTTTCCGCTCTACGTGGGTTCTTTGATGTGGGGAGGGCTTTGGCTGCGCAACGCTCGAGTGCGAGCGGTTTTGCCGCTCTTGGATGGTTACAACCGGGCGCGGAACAGCGCCTAGCGTGGCGCCCTCGTGCGCACCTGAGAATCTGACGTGGTTGGCGGTGCGCCGGGCACGCCGAGTCTCCTCCAAATCGGATTGACGATTGCCTGATACGTAGGCCGACACGTCACAGTCAATGAGTAAGGCAATTCTTCAACGTCTTTTGGAGGGGCTCCATGGTTCTTCGCATTCTGGGGGGGATTTTTCTCGCGTACACGATAACCGCGGTCGCTTGCGGCGGCGATGCTGGCCCCGGCGGCGCGACCGGCGCCGGCGCGCTCTGCGGGCCGAACGGCACCAACCAATGTGGAGCGACCCGGCAATGCGATCCCACGCTGGGATGCGTGGAATGCACGAGCGATGCAAACTGCTCGGCATCGGCCAAGTTCTGCATTCAGGGATCGTGCGAGGCATGCCGCACCAATGCCGATTGCGGGACAGCGGCTCCGGCGTGTTTTCCCGAGGACCACAAGTGCCATCCCGCGTGCACCGCCAATTCCTCGTGTCCGGGAGGCACACCCCTTTGCGACGTCGCCACCGGAACGTGCGCCGAATGTCGCTCGCACGCCGACTGTCCCGCCACGAAGCCGATCTGCGATGCCGTCCGCCAACAGTGCGTCGAGTGCGCGCAGAATTCCGACTGTCCGACCTCCCAGCCGAGATGCAACGTGAGGAAAGGCGAATGCGTGCAGTGCCTTTCCAATGCCGATTGTGGGGCTTCTGCCCCGCTGTGCGAATGGAAGGAGCTCAGGTGCGTCGCCGGCTGCTCGTCCGACGCGGAGTGCTCGGCGTCAGCGCCCAAATGCAGCCCCGCTACCTCGAGCTGCGTGCAATGCCTCACCAACGCCGAATGCGCGGGGACGTCGACGCCGCTCTGCAGCTCGAAGTCGAAGTGCGTGCAATGCGTCGCCAACACCGATTGCCCGAGCAACACTCCGTTCTGCGATCAGGATCGGTGTGCTCAGTGCGTGGAGGACCGCGACTGTCCCACTGTCCTGCCCAAATGCAACAATCGGACATGTGTGGCCAAGTGACGCGTAACGAGTGAAGGGCGCGCGCGCGAACACCTGAAGCGCGTGAGAAAAGGCCGCGCGTAGAGTCGCGTGGGGAGATGGTCATCGCGCTTGCCACCTGGTCAGAGCGCTTGCCGGGCGTCCTCCCGATATCGTCATCGTCGTCTTAAAGAGTACCGATACGGGATCATCTGTCGGGAAGGGTTCTGCAGCGCGACGAAACAGTTTCGCTGATGCTGCAGATTGGCATCTCTCGGACTGAGCTGATCGAGTGGCGCATGGGTTGCACTTAGGAAGGGAACTCGAATGGAAACCCTTCCGACGTCTAGTTCGGAGAGACAGCGAATGAAAACGCACGAGATCTGTTTCCTGTCATTCGCACTGGCTCTCGTTGCGGCTTGCAGTGCTTCCATGAATGGCACCGGGGACGATGGATCCGACGGTTCCGCGGGAACCGCGTCTATCGACGCTACGACTGACGTCGATGGCTCCGCTGGAAGTGCTGGTTCGAGCGGAAGTGGCGGTTCCGGCGGGAACACAGACTCGGGGGGTAAGAGTGGCGCAGCTGGAGCGGCGGCCGCTGGAGGCTCGAACGGTAGCGACGGCACGGCGGGGCAAGGAGGCTCCGCCGGTACCGACGCGAGCGCGGATGGAGGAGGTTCGGCGGGCCGTGCCGGCGCGGGCGGAGGAGGAACGGCCGGGAGCGCTGGCGCGGGTAGCGGCGGATCAGCGGGAGGCGGCGGCATCGGCGGCAGCGCCGGCATCGGCGGCAGCGCCGGCAGCGCCGGCAGCGCGGGATCTCCAGGCGATGCCGGTCCGGACAAGAAAGGGAAACCTGAGAAGGACAGCGGGGACGAAGACGACGACAAAACAGCGCCCTAGTGGGCGCGTCACGCTCCCGAGCATTCGGGGCGGGAATGAAGGAAGTAACTGTCGGCCGTTCTGCTCCATCGGCGCCAGCGGTCTGGATGCACACCGCTCGTGTCATAATCAGAAAATGCGGTCCTTTCTGATCACGTTCGCATCGTGCGGCGGCCATCTGCCCATTCAGGCGTTACTGCTTCCATGCGAGTGATGCCATGACGGCCGGCGTGGGGGGGTGAGGCCGATGCCTGCAAAGACGGAGGTCGCCAAGACGCGGATCATGCCTGGCCCGATTTCCGAAGGTACCGAGATTGCCGGCAGGTATCGGATTCTCTCGCTCATTGGCGAGGGGGGAATGGGCGCGGTGTACCGCGCCGAGCACATGCAACTCCGCAAGATCTTCGCGCTGAAGGTCTTGCAGGCCCACAACGTCGTTCGCCCGGACGTCGCTGCACGTTTCGAACGTGAAGCGGTTGCGGCTGGGCGAATCGAGCATCCCAACGTCGTTCCCGCGACGGACTTCGGAAAGCTGCCCGACGGCTCGTTCTTCCTGGTTCTCGAATTCGTGAAGGGTCGGACTCTGCGCGATGAGTTGAACGACGGCGCCATGCCGGCGTCGCGGGCGCTCGGTATCATGCGCGGCGTGATCGCTGGAATTCGCGCGGCTCACGAGAAAGGCGTCGTCCATCGCGATCTGAAGCCGGAAAACATCATGCTGGTGGACCGGGACGGCAATCGAGACTTCGTCAAGCTGCTCGACTTCGGGATTGCCAGGGTCGATTCCGCGAACGATGGTGGACCGCAGCTCACCGCGGCCGGTGCCATGCTCGGGACACCCCAATACATGTCTCCCGAGCAAATACTCGGGCACGCAATCGATGCGCGAACGGACTTGTATTCACTCGGTGTCATCTTCTTCGAGCTCTTGACCGGCCGGTGCCCTTTCTCCGGCAACTTCGCCGAGCTCTTGGACCAGCACGTCAACCTAGCGCCTCCCGAGGTCCCGGCTGCGTTGGCGGCCGAAGCGCCGCGCGTTGCCGACATCGTCCGCGTCCTACTCTCCAAAGATCCAGAAAAACGCTTCCAAACAGCGAAGGAACTTGCGGCGGCCATCGACGAAGCATCGCGGGCGATCGGTGCTGCGAGCGCCATCCGTGCGGGGTCGCCCGCGTTCACGCCAAGAGCACTTCTCGTAAGCGCCGGCCGGTTCTTCCGGAATCTCCGTGGTCGCGCGCCGAGCGCGCTGGCAAAGCTTGCCTCGCCGGCATCCAACGTCGGTTCTTCACGCGTCTCTAGGGCCCGTAACTCGGTAGCGCGTAAGAACCGGCGGACGCCCGCTCGAGCCGCCGACCGGCGCCCGGCCCGGACCGTCGTCGCTGCCCGGCAGGTCGGTCGTGTGACGATGATGTCTGGGCGTAGGCTTGCCGCGGCGGCAAGAGCGACTTGGTCGAAGAGCGTGCGTTACAGCCGCGCCCGATGGCGGCGCCTCGCGCGTGTTTGGAGACTCGCCCTTGGCTGCATCGCAGCCCTTGGCATGATCGTACTTCTGGTGGTCATGGTTCGGACCTACCAGGGCGCGGGTCATTCAGCAGAGGCAGGGCCGGACGAGGCAGCCGCCAAGCGCCCGCTCCCCCAACCGGCTAAAACGGGGCGCTCGAAATCGCGGCGTTAGCCTTGAGGTTCGGGAGCGATCTGCCGCGCGGCCTCTCGCCGTGCGGTTGAGGTTCGGCGTCCGATGTCCGTCTCCGCGCGCTACGCGCCTACACCGTCCCGCAATCTCAGGACTTAAGTGGACGGGGCCACATGTGAATAGGTAAAATTAGAAAACAAGGCGAGGTTTCCAGGACACCAACCGGGAGGGATGATGTCGAGTCGGATCCGGAAGTCGGCTTTTCGATGGTTTCTAGCATGCTGCGCTTGCGCCATCGCGATGATGACGATGCGAGTGGCGAGCGCCGAGGAGATGATCATCAAGCGCCCCGGCGCTCATCCCAGCTACTCGGTGGAAATCGAGCCGCACCTTTTGGCTGGTTTCCTTCTGAGCCGCGCTGGCCAAGGCGTCGGCGTCGGCGCGCGCTTCACCATTCCCGTGGTGAAGAACGGCTTCATCGGCAGCATCAATAACAGCGTCGGCATCGGGTTCGGGGTCGACTGGATGCACTGGGGTGGCTGTTACCGCTATTACTACTACGACCCTCAATTCGGCTACGCCTGCCCGGACTTCAACACGTTCGTGTTTCCCGTCGTGATGCAATGGAACTTCTTCCTCTCCAAACATTGGAGCGTGTTCGGTGAGCCGGGCCTTGCCCTCGAGTACGGAACTTGGGGCGACTGCTCCGGTTACTACATCGACAATCGTGGCAACCCCCGCTATTACGCCTGTCCGAGCGCGTCCAACCACGTGATCTTGGATCCGTTCATTCTCTTCATCGGCGGCCGCTACCACTTTTCGGACACGGTCGCACTGACGGCGCGCGTAGGGTGGCCCTACTTCAGCATCGGTGTTTCGTTCATGCCTTGAAACCGCTGCTCCCAGGTCCGTGCGCATGCTTGGCCGGCTTCGGTGCAGTCGGCGTTCGAAGCCGGGCTTCGCGCATCGCTCTGATGATCCAAAGGCACGTTTCGCGCGTACATCGAGGCGGTTGAGAACCCCTCGGCACGAGCGCGAAAAACATGACCATTTCCGTCGATGGCTCGAAACGCCCTCTGGGCGTCCTTACCTTGTTCACGTTGCTTGGCATCGTCGCCACCGGTTGCAGCGATTCAGCTCCGTTCGCGGACAGCGACCCGCCGTCGCCGACGAACGACGCGGGCGTCCACGCCGCCGATGCGACCCGGGTCGACACGGTATCGGCCGACGGATCATTCGAAGATCGCTCATCGGATGACGGCGCCTCGGATGACGGCTCCTCGGGCGATGCGGCATCCGAAGATGGGTCGTCCCCCGATCGTGCGTCCCGTGATCGGTCACCGGAAGGCGGCGCGCCGAACGATGCAGTATCCGAAGATGGGTCGTCCGACAATGACGCAGTATCCGAAGACGGGTCGTCCGACAATGACGCTGTATCCGAAGATGGGTCGCCCGGCCATGACGCAGTATCCGAAGGCGGGTCGTCCCCCGATCGTGCATCCGGTGATCGGCTGCCGGAGCGCGACGCGTCCTTGGGCGAGGATGGCGGCTGTGGGTGCTTTGCTTCCAACAGCGGGGTGCGCGGGGCCACGTCTTTGCCATGTTTCTGTGCCGCGAACGCCGCCTCTTGCCTGTCGTACGACGAGGCTGTCGCGTGCCCCGCGGGAGGCGTGAGCTCGGCGGTGATCGAGAGGTACTCGGACTGCGACTACATCAACGTCCGCATGGACTCGCCGATCTTGTCGCAGTGGCGCGTTTACTCGGCCGCCACGCTCGAGCTCGTGGGGGTGGTGCGAATCTACGACACGGTTACGCGCTGCGGGGATTCGCGCGTGCCGCAGATAGATGCCGGCATCAATCCGATTACCGTTGGGTGCCAGCCGTCGACCCGCGTCGCAGCTTGTCCCGCCGATGGCAGCCCATAGCGTCCGGCGCCAACTTGGCGTCTTTACCTAGCGCATATCTACAATGTACGATGCGCATTGCCCGCGACGCCGAGAGCGAGTACGCGATTGGCCATGCGTTGGCGCAGGAAGCTCTTGAGTCAGCCACTGCTTCGCGTAACGACGGCGTTGCTCTTCGTCGCGTGCGGCGGTGGGAATGGGTCGGGTTCTGCGGGGCCCGCGGGGCTCGGTTCCACATGCAGCTCGATCTGCGACAACGTGCTCGCGAGCTGCGGAGTCGCGCCGGCCATTCACGCAGAATGTCTCGGCGCCTGCCGGCAACTCGAGCTCGTCAATGTCGGTTGTGTCGACGAGCTCGCGGCTTATTTCGCCTGCGCCGGCGGCGCGACGTCCATCTCTTGCGGCGGGAATGGACGATACGTTGTGGTTTCGCCCGCTAGTTGCGAGTCACAAAAGATCGCCTACGACACATGTACGGGCGGTGGTCCGCCGCTCGCGGCGTGCTTCGCGCAACCGTGGCGCGATTCCGTCTGCTCGGCCGCGAAGGAGCCTTCCGCTCACGCGTTCTTTTGCGTCGGGCGCCCGGCCGGATGTCAGTCCGTCGAAGGGAGCGCCGTATTGGGTTTGCATTGCTGCCCGTAGGACGGGATGTGCAGAGCGCCCAATCGCGCTATTTGCAATCGCCGAAACAAAGGAACGCGCCAGATACGCTCTCTTCTCGCAGTGCGTTGCAGCGGCGCGCCGCGAGCCCCCTTGTTTTGCCCGCCTCCCATCGATGATAGAAAGGGTGGCCGGGTTGGACTGGCTGGACGGCGCGGCGGGGATGAAAAGGGGCATCTCGATGGGCAACCTCGCTAGAATTTCGCTGGTTCTTGCAGGTTCGATCATGACTCCGGCTTTTCTGGCCGGTGCATGCGGCGGCGACGACAGCACGGGAGCGGGCGGTTCGTCCGGCTCGGGAACGGGCGGCACGGGGGGCGGCGCAGGTACGACCGGGGGCAGCGCCGGTACGACAGGGGGCAGCGGAGGCGCCGCTGGTTCGACGGGTGGCAATGGAGGCACGGCCGGAGCAACCGGGGGAGCTGCGGGCAGCGGCGGGGCTGCTGGTTCGACCGGCGGTAAAGGGGGAACGGGACGCGACGGCAGCGCAGGCACGGCTGGCACCGCAGGCGCCGGCGACGGTGGTTCGTCAGAAGCGGGAAGCGACGTCGCGACGCCGCCCTTCCCTGCCATCACCTGGGGACCGGTGATCAGAGTCGGCGGTGGTTATCCTCGCATGGCAGAGCTCGCAGATCACCGGTTGGTTCTCGGTTTCGAGAGTGGCGGCCTCCAGGTAACGTTCAGCGCGGACGATGGCCAGACTTGGACGCGCGGGATAAGCGCAGTCGCGGCTGCGCCGGGCTTCGCTATTGCCAATCCGTTTCCACTCCAGCTTACCGACGGAACGCTGCTCCTTGCTTATCGCAACGTCGCGGCCGCAGGGGGCGATTACACGCTTTCAGTGGCAGCCAGCGCGGATGATGGACAGACTTGGGCCTATCGCTCGGACATCGTCAGCCACGACGCTCAGGGTGTTTGGGAGCCTTTTCTGATGTTGATGCCCGACACCGGCGAGCTAGGGGCGTTCTACGCGCGGGAACTCGTCTCGGGTGGTCCGACCCAAGACATCGAGCTCAGGCGATCGTCCGACGGCGGAAAAACTTGGAGCGCCGCCCAGATCGTTTCTCATCGAACCAATTCTCGTGACGGCATGCCTGGCGTCGTGAGGCTTGATGGCCTCACGTTGATGTTGATCTTTGAGGCGACCGATCTCGGAAGGATGGCCGTCCGTACTCTCGTCTCACCCGACGGCGGGCGCACATGGCAAAACCGAGCGCTCGTGCACGACAACGGCGCTTACAGCGGAGCGCCCTACGTCGTGCGACTGCTCGACGGACGCCTCGTGGCTTCGTTCCAGTCGCACCCCGCGAACATTCCGGAATCACAGTCGACGTTTGGCTGCGTGCTGAGTCCAGACAACGGACAGGCCTGGGCAGACCTGCCAACGCCTTTTCCGGAAACGGGGCGCCTTTGGAACGCGCTCTTTCGGGCTGAAAGCGGGACCCTGTTCGCGCTGACGGGTGGGCAGCTCCGCAGGGTACAACTCCGACGTTGACCTGTAGAGGGCCCGTTATTCTGCATCATCGCGAACGGGTGCGCACCTCGCCGGTCGCTTGTCCCGGCGCGCTATGAGGACTGAGTGGCCCTTACTCCCCGAACAAGAGACGACCAAGTACACTGCAGCTCGTTCATGATCGCTCCTGGTTTCCCCCGTGTTTCCCGCGGCGCGCTCACCACTCTCATTGTGTTGACGGCCTGCGCGGGTCCGGCGACGCCGCCAGCCATCGCCATCGGGCCCTCTTTGGCGGCCCCCACCGGACCTTCCGAGGCGACCGCGTCGCCTCCAGCCGCGGCAACGAGCATCACCATTTTGCACACCAACGATGTGCACAGCAGATTCTACCCGGTGCGCGGCAAAGGCGAACCTCCGCTGGGGGGCGTTGCGCAAACGAAGACCCTCGTCGATCGGGTCCGCGAAGAACGACGGGGCTCGTTGGTACTGCTGTTTGACGGCGGCGACTTCGCGCAGGGCACGCTCTTCTATGACGTTTGGCATGGATCGGCCGAGATCATGGCCAAGAACGCTCTCGGCTACGACGCGCTGGTGCTCGGCAATCACCAGTTCGATGAAGGCGTCGCGTCGCTCGCTCGTTCGTTGCGTGGCGGCCCGCTCGAAGTGTTGGGAGAGACCCGCTCGACCGAGGCTGCAACGATGCCCATCGTGGTGAGCAATCTCGACGTGTCGCGTGAGCCGGCGTTGGCAGGGCTCGTCGTCCGACGTGCGGTGGTCGAGCGTGATGGGATCCGCGTCGGCGTCGTCGGCGCGGTTACCGAGCAGCTTTCAGAGATCTCGAACACCGGCGTCAATCTCAAGGTGGAGGACACCGTCGCCAGCGTTCAGCGCGAGGTCGACGTCTTGACGTCTCAGGGCCTCGACAAGATCGTCATGCTCTCGCATTCCGGCACCAAGGTCGACCTCGCCAACGCCGAGAAGCTCCGCGGCATCGACGTGATCGTAAGTGGACACGACCACGCGCTCTTCGGAGACGCCCGCGCGCTCGCGGAAACCGGATTACCTCAGCAAGCGACACGTGTAAAAGCGACGTACCCAGTGCCGGTGAAGGGCAAGGACGGTCGCACGACGCTGGTCGTCAGCGCCAGCGAGTGGGGGCGGTTCGTCGGCCGACTCGACGTAACGTTCAACGCTGGCGGCGAAATCGAAGACGGCCACTGGAGCGGCGGTCCCATCGCTGTCCGGGAAGACACGTATCCACCGGATCCCGAGATGGTTGCAAGGCTTGCCCCCTACGCACGGATGGTCGAGCGCGTGGGATCGGTTCGCATCGGGACCGCGGCGGTCCCTTTGCTCGCCAATGAAACCGCGGAGTCGACACTGGGTGACGTCGCCGCCGATGGCATGCTCGCCGTAGCAAAGTCGCGCGGCGCGGTCGCTGCGATCGCCGAAGGCGATTTCCGCGCCGGCATCGACGAAGGTCCCGTGACGTACGAGGCGGTCTACGAGGCCATGCCCTTTCGCGTCCCCATCGTCGTCGTCGAGCTGACGGGCGCCGAGGTCGAAGCAACCTTGCGGCACGGCTTTGGTCTGGGCGGTTCCATTCCGCAAGTCGCTGGCTTCGTGTTGAAGGTGCGCCCCAAAGGAACGGCATTCGAAATCACGAGTCTGACCCTGCGGGGAAAGCCCGTCGGCAAGATGGCGCGTGTACGCATCGCGGTCGACGAATATTTGGCACAAGGGGGTGACGGGTATGTCGTCCTCAAACAGGCCTGCGATCGTGCGCGGCAAGGTCTGGGATTTTGCGAGAAGCTCGCGATGGACGTGACCGAGGCCATTGCGACGGAGATCAAGGCCCACTCCCCCGTCGTGCGTAAGGTCGGTGAGCGCATCGTGAAGGTGCCGTGGCGGTGAAGGCGCTCTATGACGCGACGTCGGACGAGTTCGTGGGCGCGACGTCGACTGAAGGCTCTCGCGATCGGGTGTCGGCCGCGTCGGCTTCGCGCGGCTCCGGCGTACGCCGCGAGGTCAGCGTGGAGCCGGCGCTGGCGACGATCACCAGGGCGACGGCGAGCCACTGTGTCGCCGAGAGGACCTCGTCCAGCAAGGCGAGGCCGACCAGCGCGGCCACCGCGGGCTCCAGGCTCATCAGGATCCCGAAGGTGCGAGCGGGGAGCGCCTTCAGCGCGATCATCTCTAGCGTGTAGGGGATGGCGCTGGAGAGGAGGGCGACGCCGACGCCTGCGGCGAACAGGGCGACGGTGAGGTGCGCGAACCCGCCCGCGGCGGCGGCGAATGGCACGACGGTGACCGCGGCCACCAGCATCCCGATCGATACCGCTGCGCCGCCGGAGAGCAGGTGCGACAGCGGCTTGCCGATGACGATGTACAAGGCCCAGCAGACGCCCGCGGCGAACGCCTGCGCCACGCCGATCGGATCGACGCCGCTGCCGGCGGTCCACGGTGTGATGAGCGCGATGCCGACGCCGGCCAGCACCACCCACACCACGTCGATCAGCTTGCGCGAGCCAAACACCGCCACGCTAAGCGGACCGATGAACTCCACGGTCACCGCCAGGCCCAGCGGAATGCGCGACAGCGAATGGTAGAAGACCCAGTTCATCACCCCCAGCACCAAGCCGTAGGGGAGAACCAATCGCCACTGTGCCGCGTTCAGGCGATGCAACCTGGGCCGGAACGCCGCCAGCAGGATCGCCGCGGACATGCCGATGCGCAGCCCCACCGTGCCCGACGGGCCGAGCACGGGGAAGAGGCCTTTTGCCAGCGCCGCGCCGCCCTGCACGCTCAGGATCGCCACCAGCACGGCGGGGAGCGGCGGCAGCGCCGGCCATTTCGACTTCGGATTCATCCGCTCCGGGTACGGCCCCGCAGCCGCTGGGTCAAGGGATGTAGCGAAGGTTCGCGCGTGCGACACCGCGCGTGACGCAACCTCCGAATTTCGGCTGGCCTTCGATGTAGTACTGATGGACGTCGTCGAGTGCGAAGCCACCGTCTCGGACCATTCGGCTCACATCTCGATTCAAGTTGCAGCCTCCGAACACCGTTCGGCTGAAGCCATTGAGGCGGTTTTGCCACCGGAGCACGTCGGGATCGGGGGAAAGTCCGTGCTCGAGGAAGAAGAAACGGCCGCCAGGTTTCAGTACGCGCCGTATCTGCAGGAGAGCTGCGAGCGGATCCGGAATCGTACAGAGCGTGAACGTCGATACCGCCGAATCGTAGCTCGCGTCGGGCGCGTCGATGTACTCGCCAGAAAGGGCGACGTGCTCCACCGGGAAAGGGGCTTCAGCAATGCGACGTTGCGCCAGTTTGGCTGCTCCTTTCGAAGGATCGACCGCCACGACTTTACGAACGGCCGCAGGGTACCACGGGAGGTTGTGTCCGGAACCAAAGCCGATTTCGAGAACCGTTCCCTCTACGCTGGCGAGGCACTTTCGCCTTTCTTCCGCCACCATCTTGTCGTCCATCATGCGATCGAGAAATCGCGGAAGAACCCACTTCTCGTAAAGACCCATGGCCCAGCTCCATTCACCTTTCACGTCGCGAAATCGCGAATCGTCGATGGTCTGAATAGCCTTCGACGGCGCCATCGGTCATGAGGCGTTCTCCTCATTTTTGAACGAGGCCGCGCGCCCATGGCTCATTCCTCGGGGAGAAGGCCCTTCTGTACCGCGAACAAGCTTACCGCCACGCGATTGTGACACCGATCTTGGCCGCGCTCGAAGCCGTGTGGGCCAAGCTCAAACGATCCTCGCATGGGGGAGTTCCAACGCGAGATGGCTCGTTCGTCGTGCCCGGATCGCACCGCTGGGAGATCCTGCGCGTCCAGGAGCAATGACGTTCGGCTTTGTCGGTACTTCCCGCAATAGCGGACGCGATCTCAGCCGTGCAGAAGCTTGAAGCCGATCTGCGTGCCCATGCCGAGCGCATAGCCGAGTTGGATATTGAAGAGCGCAAGCGGTTCGAGCAGTCGCGCGTTCTTCAGCGGCCCCGCGTCCACCGCGTCGAAGCCGATGCCGCGGGCGAGCTCGAGGACGGTTTTCTTCGCGCCGGAATCATCGCCGGCCACGAACGCGGTGAGGGGCTTGTCGCCGACACGGCCGGAGTCCATGTGCTGGGCGAAAACGGTGTTGAACGCCTTCACTACGCGAGCCGTCGGGAGCTTCTTCTGCAGCTCTTCGGCGCCGCTCGTCGTGAACCCGACCGCGAGGTTCATGCTCGCGTCGAGCGCGTTCGTCACGTCGACGACCGTCTTGCCCGACAAGGCTTCGCCTGCGTCCCTCACGACGTCGTTGATCGCCCCGAAGGGGACAGCGAAGAAGACGACCTCGCCCCAGATCGCCGTCTCACGGATCGCCGCCTTGTCCTTGCCGACCGCGCGCACGTCATGTCCCGCGCGTTTCAGTCCCCGAGCGAGTGCACTACCGACGTTGCCGTCGCCGAGGATTCCGATCTTTGTCGTCATGACTCATCTCCTCCCGCCGCGTCCGGGCTACTTGCCGAGACCGCAGTGGCTGTGATCAACTTATGCTGGGTCCCTGTGCATCTGGTAATTGCTCGCCGTCAATCGCGCTTCGGGCACTCTTCACTGCGAGACAGCTGCCCGCCTCAGGCGAAAGCCGCAACTGACTGAGCTCCTTGCTACGCCGTGTAGCTCGCCATCGCTGTTGCGGCATTCGGCCCATACCGCGCATGGCCGCGCGAACCAGCTTCGTCGGACACAATCAGATCTCGCTTCGACCGTCGTGAACCAAGACGCTATTGGACCGCATATCGATGAGCTGCTCGAGCAAGCGGCTGGTTTCGTGCGGGGTGAAGACCCGCCGGGAGCGGTCGCCCGTGCGCATTGGGCGCGCAAGGAGCTCGATTCCCACGCTGCAGCTCTTGCTGGAAACGAGTGGGCCGCCGAGGAGCTTCGTGCGCGCGTCAACCACAGGATCAAAGAGTACGAGCATCTCCTGCAAGATTGGCAGCGTCAGAACGCCGCACGCCATGCGGCCTACCTGAAGCGCGAGCGCGCAGCCATCGGGGCGGCGCCTGGCGTTGAGCCAGGAGCGACATCGGAAAATGTCCGGAAAAGGACGTGGTGGTCGCGAACGCTGACCGCGATTCGAACCGCATTTGCGGGCCAAGGAGAAAAGGGGCATGAAAAAGAGCATCGCGCGTACCGAACGAATTGAACGCTTCCTTGACCGCGTTACTGGACAGCACAGCGACCAGGGCAATCCACGGGTCAAACAGGTGGTCCGTCGGATCGTCGGCGATCTCTACCGCACTATCGAGGATCTGGACATCCGGCCGGACGAGTTCTGGAAAGCGATCAGTTATCTCACGAGAGCCGGGCAAACACGTGAGCTCGGCCTCATCTCACCGGGGCTCGGATTCGACCACTTTCTCGATCTCCGGATGGACGCAATGGACGAAGAGGCAGGTGTCGTGGGCGGGACACCTCGGACGATCGAAGGCCCGCTTTACGTCGCCGGAGCACCGATCGCCAAAGGGGAGGCTCGGTTGGACGACGGCAAGGAGCCGGGCGAGATCTTGTTCATGATGGGGCGTGTGCTGAGCATCGACGGCCACCCGCTGGAAGGCGCAATCGTCGATGTGTGGCATGCCGACACGCACGGAAATTATTCATTCTTCGATCCTTCGCAAACCGAATTCAATCTGCGTCGCCGCATCGAAACCGACTCTCAAGGTTACTATCGGTTTCGCAGCATCATGCCGCGCGGCTATGGGGTCGAGCCCGGCGGGGCCACCGATACGCTCCTCGAATCGCTAGGTCGGCATGGTCAGCGCCCGGCGCACATCCATTTCTTCATTTCCGCGCGCGGCCACCGCCATCTGACCACCCAGATCAACATCGCCGGCGATCCGTTGCTGCACGATGACTTCGCCTTCGCGACGCGTGACGGGCTCATCCCGGAGGTGGTCCGCAAGAGCGGTCCCGGCGAGCTCATCGAACGCGGTGTGGACGCCCCGTACGCCGAGGTCCACTTTGATTTCGTTCTTCATCCTTCGACCGCGGCGGAGCTCGAGACCGTCGTCGACCGCGAGCGACCCGTTGGCGACGGTGCGGAACGACCGTCGACACGCCGCGATCGCCCGAGAAGTGCGCGCGCCGATCGCTAGAACTGAAGGCATTTGGGTAGGGCGACGGACGGCATTTGTTGGAACGGCGCCGAAAACGTCCGCTGACTCGCGGCAGCCAGCAACGGGATGCCCTTTGCACGACCCGAAAGCCTCACGGCAGTGCGTACTTCTGCAGCTGCTCCCAACATTGGCAATATCGAACGACTGGTACGATCCGCAATGCCTGCCGTTCTGCATCGTGCAAAGGGTGGTTTGAACTCCGCCGGCGCACGTCGGGAATTGCTGGCACGCCGAGTTGTTCGGAAGCGGCGCTGGTGTCCCCGTGCACATGTTGATTTCCCCCCACGTCGACCGTGATCATCTGCGTCGTTGCCAACGTTGCGTGGGAGCAACTCCAGAAGTATTCACTTCCGTAAAAGACCTGGCGTTCGCGACGCTCGGGTCGCCGCAGGTTTTCTCCGGTGGCGACCACGAGCGGTGCGCGCGCTCCGCGTTGGTCGACGCGCGGAGCGACTTCTGAGAGACTGCGTGGCGAACCATGATCGAAGTTCCTGCATTTGCCTCCATTGACCTGACGACGTCGCCGCCTTGCATCGAGATTCCGCGGCGACACAACGCAACTACCCACTTCGTCGATCGTCATGTGCTTCAAGGCCGTGGCTCGAGGGTCGCGTTCATCCACGATCGGGGACGCACGACGTATGAAGAGCTGGCTGCACGCGTCGCGCAAGCTGGGCACTCGCTTCGAGCGTGCGGAGTTCGACGGGAGCGGCGCGTCGCTCTCTGCCTGAAGGACACCATCGATTTTCCGACGGCATTCTGGGGCGCTATCAAGATCGGCGCGGTGCCCGTTCCGCTCAACACACTTCTGACCACAGAGGACTATGCGTACATGCTTCGCGACAGCCGGGCGTGCGCGTTGGTGGTCAGCGCGGACCTTTACCCGAAGATTGCCCCCGCGCTCGCAGGGCTCGAAGAGCTTTCGTGCGTCCTCGTCGCCGGCCCAGGCGAGGCGCACGGTCACCCTCGGCTGGACGAAGTGCTCGAGAAGCAGCCGTCGCAGCTCGAGGCGGCGGACACCACGTGCGACGACGTCGCGTTCTGGCTCTATTCGTCAGGGTCGACCGGCGCGCCGAAAGGTGCGATGCACCTTCAATCGAGTCTGCTGCAGACTGCCGGACTCTATGGACAGGGGGTCCTAGGCATTCATGAAGACGACGTCATGTTCTCGGCAGCGAAGCTCTTCTTCGCCTACGGCCTGGGAAACGGCATGACCTTCCCGATGCACGTGGGCGCCACGGCGGTGCTCTATCCCGAGCGCCCAACCTCTGTAGCGGTACGCGGCGTGTTGCGCGACCACCGCCCGACGCTCTTCGGCGGAGTTCCCACGCTCTATGCCGCCATTCTCGCTGATCCGGAGCTCGATCCATCGTGCGAGGGGCAATTTCTACGCGGCTGCATTTCCGCCGGCGAAGCATTGCCGGCCGACATCAGTGAGCGATGGTCGGATAGCTTTGGTGTCGACATTCTGGATGGGCTCGGTTCCACCGAGATGCTCCACATCTTTCTGAGCAATCGCTTCGGCGACGTGCGCTACGGCACATCCGGCAAACCTGTTCCCGGATACGAGCTCCGCGTGGTCGACGAATCGGGCCGCGACGTCGCACGAGGAGAGCTCGGCGAGCTTTTGGTGAGTGGTCCATCGGCTGCGGTTGGCTATTGGAATCAAAGGCAACGTTCGCTTACGACCTTTCACGGCCCGTGGACGCGCACCGGTGACAAGTACTTCGTCGACGACGATGGCTACTTTCACTACGCGGGCCGCGCCGACGACATGTTGAAGGTGAGCGGCATTTGGGTTTCGCCTTTCGAAGTCGAAGCTTGCCTCGTCGCGCACCGGCTCGTGCTCGAAGCCGCGGTCGTCGGCTTGGAGGATGGTGACCGTCTCGTGAAACCCAAGGCCTTCGTCGTCCTGCGCGAAGCGCAAACGGCTTCCCTCGAGCTCGAGGCGGAGCTGAAGGCTTGGGTGAAGTCGCGGCTCGCGCCGCACAAGTACCCGCGCTGGATAGAGTTCATTGAGGCGCTGCCCAAAACGGCCACGGGAAAAGTGCAGCGTTACAAACTCCGGGCGGGTGCTCGACCGACGTGACCCATTCATGGCCCTTTGCAGGGAAGATCCCGAGCGGCACTGCGTCGATCGAAGCAATCGCATTCGGGCCGCCACCATCGCAAACGCCCACCTTGGTGTTTCTTCACGAAGGGCTCGGATCGGTTGCGATGTGGCGCGACTTTCCACAGGCTCTTGCAGAACGCATCGGCTTTGGCGCCTTGGTGTTCAGTCGACGAGGTTACGGTGCATCGAGCGAGGCGCATCTACCCAGGCGCACGAGCTACATGCACGAAGAGGCCGCGGAGCTCCCGGCTCTCTGCGGAGCGCTTGGGATCTCGCGCCCCGTGCTCGTTGGTCATAGCGACGGCGCGTCGATCGCGCTCATCTACGCAGGCAGCAATAGTGTCCCGCGCCCGAGCGCGCTTCTGCTCGAGGCGCCCCACGTCTTTGTCGAGCCCATCAGCATCGCCAGCATTGCCAAGGCGCGTGAAACGTTTCAAACGACGGACTTTCCCGCGCGGCTACAGCGCTACCACGAGCTCCCCGTCTCTCACGTCTTCCGGGGGTGGAACGATATCTGGCTGCATCCCGATTTTGCGCAGTGGAATATCGAATATGTCTTATCCCGAGTCACCGCGCCGACGCTCGTGGTGCAAGGTGAGAAGGATGAATACGGGACGTGGGCGCAGGTAGCGGCTATTGAGCGAGCTCTCGCTGGCCAGGTAACGACCGTGCGCGTGCCCGCTTGTGGTCATTCGCCGCACGTGGACCAGCGCGAGCGTACGCTCGACGCCATGGCGTCGTTCGCCAAGGCTCATTTCCCCACCGGCGGACCAACTTTGGCGCGTTGAACCCGCCGTTGCTCGCGCTCATGACGCATCCGATCCGGGCTGCACCCGCGACGATGATTCGCGCACGGTCGGTTGCGACTTATGCTGACGACGCAAAACGCGCGGGAGAGCGAAATTCCGCAATCAATGCGGGCCCTAGCTACAGGTTCTCGGGGCGCTCATCGCATTTTTTTTGACGGACCCTGCGGTGTGCAGCCTCTAACCCAATAGCGGGCAGCAGTTCCGCCGGGCGCACCTCATTTCAGGGCTGGCGACGGTCTCACGCCGTCGACGGGCGACGTGCGCCTTTCGATCGTCACGAGCTCACTTTCCGCACGGAACGAAGGGTAGGCGCCATGGGCGATCACGTCGCAAACGTCGGGAAATGTACGAAGCTCCGGCCTTCGCGGATCGCGAGTGCCGCGCTTGCGCTCTTGGCGGGCGCTTGGATCGTAGCGTGCTCGGGCGACATCGGCGGAGTCCAAAATGACCGACCGCGCACACGTGGCGGTTCGACGATGTCGACGGGCACAGGGTCCGGCGGTGCAACGAGCACCGGGGGCGGCGGCGCGACGACAGGAGGCGGCTCGACGACAGGGACGGGCACGGGAGCGGGTGGATCCGGTGCAGGCGCAGGAGCGGGTGGATCGGGAGCAGGAGGCGCGGGGGGAGCGGGCGGCGCACCACCGGGCGACTTCGTTCCTCAGACCGCGGGACTGCGGCGGCTCACCATTCCGCAATATCGCAACGCGATCCGCGATCTCTTCGGGCCCGATGTGACCGCGACGACGGAGTTCGAGCCTGACACGATGCTCAGCGGGTTTACGTCGATCGGCGCTGCGCGGGTCGGCTTGTCGGCGAAGATCACGGAGCAGTTCGAGACCTCGGCGCTCGCGATCGCCAAGCAGGTGCTCACCAACACGGCGACGCGCGGAGCGTTGCTGGGATGTACGCCGGCCGCCGTGACCGATGACGCATGCACCCGCACGTTCGTGCAGAAGCTGGGCCGCCGCGCGTGGCGCCGGCCGCTCATCGAGGAAGAGATCGTGCAGTACATCGGAATTGCGCGAACGGCGCAGACGCAACTGAACGATTTCTACGGGGGCCTTCAATACGCGCTGGCCGGCCTTCTGCAGTCGCCGCACTTTCTCTGCCGCGTGGAGCTCGGCCGCCCCGATACGGCACAACCTGCGCGCGTGGCGTTCGCCGATCACGAGCTCGCCACGCGGCTCGCGTTCTTTCTGTGGAACTCGACCCCCGACGATCAGCTGCTCGACGCCGCGGACGCGCGCCAGCTGACGCAAGGTGGCGGGCTCGTCACGCAGGCACAAAGGCTGCTCGCGTCGACGCGCGTGCAGACCGCGATGGAGACGTTCTTCGGCGAGCTCTATCGGCTTGGCGAGCTCGATGAATTGACGCTGCTTCCGTCGCTCTTTCCGCAAATGACGCCCACCGTGGGGGCGGCCATGCGCGGCGAGACGTTGCGGTTCTTGAACGACATCGCGTTCGGGCGCGGCGGCGACTTCCGCGAGATCTTCGACGGTCGCGGCACTTTCGTGAACAAGGAGCTCGC
>Ga0111538_10004206_pt1 | contig 20052 bp, 10 predicted proteins | sample SoiMethybrSBSTD1_FD_79669 | JGI IMG/M metagenome (GOLD analysis project Ga0111538, IMG submission 79669) | Bulk soil microbial communities from a Populus tree surrounding site in Tennessee, USA - Soil MetaG P. TD hybrid SBSTD1 (version 2)... | ecosystem: Environmental > Terrestrial > Soil >... | reverse complement strand
GCAACAAGTCGATGTACATGACCTTCGACGGCGGTGGCCCCCGCTACAGCAGCATCGTCGGCGGCACCAACGCGCCGATCCCCCCCGTGAGCCCGTCGCTCGGCCACGGCGACCAAACCAACATCGTGATCAACCTCGAACCGATCGCGAGCCCGCAGATCATCCTGTTCCCGACGAATACCGGACTGGGCATCGCGACAACCACAGTCGAGATGTGTTCGAACGGCTACGTCAACCTGATGGGCACGACGACCCCCGTTGCCACGCCGACGGTTGCCGACTGGCTCAACAGCGCGGCAGTGCGCATCGGCCACCACTACAACCTCAACCCGGCGCTGGGTGGGACGACGCACTACGACTACGACGCCATCAACGGGCTGCACATCTTCACCTGGCAGAGCGTTCCTGGCGCAACCATTGGAACGACTACATCGGCCGGCCTTCATACGTTCCAGATCCTGGTCTACCCGAACAGCGACATCGAGCTGCGTTGGGGCGCCGTGGCCGGGGCAGGTGGAACCCATCCCTTGTTGGTCGGCTTCACCACGGGGGGCGGCGCGCTCGACCCGGGCCAGACGGACCTGTCCGCCGCGCTCATGGCGGTGCCGCCGTTCAGCACTGCGAACACCAATCGCCACCCGCTGCGGCTCGCCGCCGACGTGAACCCCGTGGTCGGCACGACGGTCATCTTGACGACCTCTCAGGTGACCGGTTTCAGCGTCGGGGTCTGCTTCATCGCCCTTGCCGACCTCGGCCCGCTGTCGCCGGTCGGTTTGGACCTCGGCGTCCTCAATGCGCCGGGCTGCGTGGCGAACATCAACCCCACGCCGAGCACCGGGCCGCTGATCGAGAACATCACGCCGTCGCTCAGCGTGTTGATCCCGGTGCCGCTGGACCCGCTCCTGTTCGGCACGACCTTGTACTGCCAGTCGATCTGGGTCGACCCGCTCGGCCAGAACTCGTTCTTCGGTCCGGGTCTCGGCATGCTGACCTCGAACGCACTGCGCCTCAAGATCGGCGGGTTCTGAGCCAGACTTGCCCGCGGCGACGAGCGCCGCGGGCGCCTTGGCGGTGGCCGCCGCGTCAGGTCGCGAGCCGCGACAGGTCCGCGACGCGGTTCATGAGCGCGTGCAGTTGCGCGAGCAACGCGAGCCGGTTCTGCCGCAGCGCGCGGTCTTCGGCGTTCACCATGACCTTGTCGAAGAACGCGTCGACGGGTGCTTTGAGCGCTGCGCACAACACGAGGCCGCCGCCGTAGTCGCCGCTGTCGAACTTCGGCCCCGCGGTCGCCGCGACCTTCTGCAGCGCCTGGTGCAGCTGCTGCTCCTGCGCTTCCTGCAGCAGCTTCACGTCGACCCTGGCGCTGCCGACCGCCTCGCTCTTCTTCAGGATGTTGCCGATGCGTTTGTTGGCCGCGGCCAGCGACGCCGCTTCGGGCAGCGCGGCGAACGCGCGCACGGCGGCGAGCCGCTGCTTCACGTCGGCGAGCTGCTGTGGCCGCAGGCTCGCAACGGCGTCGACCTCCTGCGCCGTGTAACCCTGGTCCTTCAGCAGAACGGCGAGGCGATCGAACACGAACTCGACGAGCGCTTCCTTCGGATCGGCGATCAGCTTGCCGAACGGCGGCACGGCGAGCGCGATGAGCTCGTCGAGACGCAGCGGCAGCTCGCGTTCGACGAGCATGCGGATCACGCCGAGCGCGTGCCGCCGCAGACCGAACGGATCCTTGTCGCCGGTCGGTGCCTGCCCGATGCCGAACAGCCCGACGAGCGTCTCGAGCTTGTCGGCCAGTGCAGTGACGACGCCGAGCGGCCCGCGCGGCAGCGCGTCGCCCTGGAAGCGCGGCTTGTAGTGGTCTTCGATCGCGTGCGCGACCTCGGCCGGCTCGCCGTCGTGGCGCGCGTAGTAGCCGCCCATGATGCCCTGCAGCTCCGGGAACTCGCCGACCATGTCGCTCAGCAGGTCGCACTTCATGAGCTGTGCCACGCGATCGGCGCGCGTCGCGAAGTCCTTGTCGCCGAGCTTCACGCCGATGCCCTGCGCGATCGCACGCAGCCGCTCGACGCGTTGCCCCTGGTTGCCGAGCTTGTTGTGGTAGACGACCTTCGCGAGACCGGGCAGCCGCGCTTCGAGCTTCTTCTTCTGGTCCTGGTCGAAGAAGAACTTCGCGTCGGCGAGACGAGGGCGCACGACGCGTTCGTTGCCCGTCACGACGGCGCTCGCATCGGTGGGGCGGATGTTGCTGACGACGAGGAACTTGTTCGTCAGCGTGCCCTTCTGGTCGAGCAGCGGGAAGTACTTCTGGTTCTGCTTCATCGTGAGGATGAGGCATTCCGGCGGCACGACGAGGAACTCGGTCGGGAAACGGCAGAGCAGCACGTTCGGGTTCTCGACGAGCGCCGTGACTTCGTCGAGCAGCGCGTCGTCGGCGGCCGGCACGAGCCCTTCGGCCTTGGCCTTCTGCTGCAGCTGCCGTTGCAGCTCGGCGCGGCGCTGCCCGAACGACGGCAGCACGCCGCCTTCGCTCTCGAGCTGGTTGCTGTAGCTGTCGGCCTCGCGCACGGAGATCACGGGCGACCTCGCTTCGAAGCGGTGGCCGTGCGTGTCGCGGCCCGCGGTGAGCGCGAGCGCCTTCACGGGCACGACCTCGGCGCCGTGCAGCGCCACGAGCCCGTGGGCGGGGCGCACGAACTTCACCGAGGTCCATCCGTCCTCCTGCTGGTAGGTCATCACCTTCGGGATCGGCAGCTTCTGCAGTGCGGTGTCGAGCGCCTGCTGCAGCCCGGCGGCCAGCGTGACGCCCGGCACGACCTTGTCGAGGAACAGCGTCTCGGCCTTGCCGTCGATCGCGCGCTTCAATTGCGGCACGATGCTCGCGTCAGCGCCGAGTCCCGCGAGCTTCTTGAGCAGCACGGCGGTCGGTTTGCCGTGCGCGTCGAGGCCGACGCTGACGGGCAGCAGCTTCTGCTGCACGGCCTGGTCGGCCGCGCGCGGCGCGATCCTCGTCACGTGCACCGCGAGGCGACGCGGCGAGGCGAACGTGGTCGCCGTGGCGTCGCCGCTGGCGAGGCCTTGGGCCTTCAAGCTGTCCGTGATCGCGCTGCCGAAGGCTTCGCCGAGTTTCTTCAGGGACTTCGGCGGCAGCTCTTCGACGAACAGTTCGACCAGCAAGCTCTTCGTATTCATCGCGTGGGCTCGATCCTACGGGCACGTCCGAAGGCAAAGCCAGCAAGAGTGACGCCCCGACGCACCGTGGTTGCACCGGCGTCCCGCAGACTAGCCCGTCAGGATCCGTTCGACCTGTTCAAGGCGTGGAACTTCTGTGCCCGCCATCGGCACGCGGACAGCTCGCTCGAAGATCTGGTCGCTGGAGAGTGCGGCCGCGATGCGCAGGAGATCACCGAGGGCGTCCAACGGCAGGGTCCCTCCATCGCGCACCAAAGTCGTCGTCCTGTGGATCTCGAACAGGCATCCTGCCGGCGAGCAATCGCTCCCCCTCGCGTTGCAACTCCTCGAGGACGGCGAGGCGTTCGGCGACCGTCATGTGCAGGAATGGCTCAACCTCCGCTCGTGCACACTCAGCGGCCGAAGGCAGCGACGCCAGCCACCGCGCTGCGGCCTCGCGCACCGACTGGTCAGCATCCATGGACTTTGAAGAATACCTCGTGGAGGCGCGACGGCGACACCCCAGGTGACACGATCGGTATCGAGTGCCAGGGTGGTGAAAGGAAAGCAGAGACACGGACACCGTGAAGGTGTCCGACGAGATCCCCCGGTGAGCCGCGCGTTCGGATCACCCGGTCTTCGCCGTCGCCGCCGCGAGTTTCTGGATCACCTCGTCGGCCCAGGCCCTGGGCGCCAGCGGGAAGCCGAGTCGCGCGCGGCTCTCGAGATAGCTCTGGGCCACGGCGCGTGCGAGGTTGCGGATGCGGCCGATGTAGCCCGCGCGTTCGGTCACGCTGATCGCGCCGCGCGCGTCGAGCAGGTTGAACGTGTGCGCGGCCTTCAGCAGCTGCTCGTAGGCGGGCAGCGCGAGCTGCTGCTCCATCAGGTGCTTGCTCTGCCGCTCGTGCGCCGCGAACGCCTCGAGCAGGAACGCGACGTCGCTGTGTTCGAAGTTGTAGGCGCTCTGCTCGACCTCGTTCTGATGGAACACGTCGCCGTATTTGAGGCCCTCGGCGTAGACGAGATCGAACACGTTCTCGACGCCCTGCAAGTACATGCACAGGCGCTCGAGCCCGTAGGTGATCTCGCCCGTGATCGGGCGGCAGTCGATGCCGCCGACCTGCTGGAAGTAGGTGAACTGCGTGACCTCCATGCCATTGAGCCAGACCTCCCAGCCGAGGCCCCAGCAGCCGAGCGTCGGGTTCTCCCAGTCGTCCTCGACGAAGCGCACGTCGTTCTTCTGGAGGTCGAAGCCGAGTGCTTGGAGCGAGCCGAGGTAGAGGTCGAGGATGTCGCTCGGCGACGGCTTCAGCACGACCTGGAACTGGTAGTAGTGCTGCAGGCGGTTCGGATTCTGGCCGTAGCGCCCGTCCTTCGGCCGCCGGCTCGGCTGCACGTAAGCGGCGCGCCACGGTTCGGGGCCCAACGCCCTGAGGAAAGTCGCCGTATGACTCGTGCCCGCACCGACCTCCATGTCGTAGGGCTGCAGCAGCGCGCAGCGCTGGCGGTCCCAGTAGTCCTGGAGACGCAGGATGAGTTGCTGGAACGTGGGCATCGCGCGGTGGGATCCTGAGGTCGGTGTCGGTGGGTCTTGCGGCCTTGGCTGCGAAGGCGCGAAGCGTCACGAGTCGCCGATGCCGTCGTCAAGTGGCGGCAAACCGAAACTCTGCCACGGCGAGAACGGAGACGAGAGGGCCCGGGTGGTCTGCGCCGTTGCGCAAAGTAAGCGTGGCAGGGTTGATCATCTCGTCGTTCGAACAGTAACGTGCCGCTTGCCCTGCAGCGACTCCACCGCGTGGAGTCCCCGCTTCTCGCTCCAACAGAGAGGTATCCGTGCGCTCCCCATTCTCAGCCTGCACCCTCGGTGCGCTCGTCTGTTCCTCGGTACTGCTGGCCCCGCTTCCAGCCCAGTGGGTGACCTTCCAGAACCAGACGGGCTCACGCCTCGTCGCGGCGCCAACGCTCGGTTCCAGCGATGCGCAGGAGAAGGACTACGCGTGGGGCGACTTCGATCAGGACGGCGACATCGATCTGGTCGTCGTGCGCAAGGAGCCGTTCACGTCCTTGGGCAGGTTCCCGAACGTGCTGTTCATGAACGAGAACGGCATCCTGACCGACCGCACGGCGGCGCTCGCGAGTGCGTCGTCGGTGCCGGGCAGCCAGGGCATGCTCGACGCCACGAACGACCGCGACGTCGTTGCCGTGGACGTCAACGGCGACGGCTGGCTCGACCTCGTGACCGCGACCACGCTCACGGCCGGGCAGCCGCAGTACATCCGCGTGCCGCGCGTCTACATCAACCTCGGCCGGGATCTGCTCGGCAACTGGATGGGCTTCCTCTACGACGATCCGCTGCGCATCAACGACATGCAGGTCGGCGCAAGCTGGAACGGCGAACATCGCTTCTGCTCGGTGGCCGCGGGCGACATCGATCACGACGGCGATATGGATCTCTACTTCGGCGACTACCAACAAGGTGGGGCCCGATCGATCGACGTCGACGACCGGTTGCTGCTCAACAACGGGCTCGGCTACTTCACCGACGTCTCGACGCAGCGCATGACCTACACGATGGTCGAGTCGTCGTTCGCCATGAAGGTCGCGATGGTCGACATGAACCTCGACGGGTTCGTCGACATCCTGAAGGACGACGCGCTGAACGCGCCGCAGGCCATCTCGATCAGCTACAACACGCCGGCGAACCCGGGCTTCTTCACCAACTACCAGCTCGCCTACAACAACCTCTCGCCATACCACTTCCACGTCGGCGACCTCAACAACGACAGCCTGCCCGACATGATCGTCAGCGACGACGGTCAGGACCGGTATCAGCTGCACCAGGGCGTGGTCGGAGGCATGGCGAGCTTCGGGTCGCCGCTCGCGTTCACCTACACGGGGGGCGGCGGTGACGACGGCTTCGGTGGCAACAACATCATCGCCGACCTCAACAACGACGGCTGGAAGGACGCGATCATCGCGGACTGCGACGTCGACATCCCGGGCTGCAGCCGCCGCTGCCACATCTTCCGCAATCTCGGCAACGCGCCGAACGTCTCGATGCAGGAAGAGCAGATCAGCGGCGCCGTGTGCGGCATTCCGACCACCATGCTGGCCGGCACGTTCGACGTCGCGGTGTTCGACATCAACGGCGACGGCTGGAACGACCTCGTCATCGGTCGTTGCACCGGTACGGAGGTCTGGATCAACCAGCCGCCGACCGGCGTGACGTTCACCTATCCCGGCGGTCTGCCGTCGATGATCTCGCCCGGCGCGATCCGCTACCTCGACGTGGTGGCCACCGGCATCGGAGGCGTCGTGCCGCAGCCAGGCACGGGCAAGCTGTTCGCCTCGGTCAACGGCGGTCCGTTCACGCAGTACACGATGACCGACGTCGCGCCCGGCCAGTATCGAGTCCTGCTGCCGAACCTCGCGAACTGCGCCGACGAGCTGCGCTTCTACGTGAGCGTGCAGAGCCAGACCGCGGCGACGTATCAGGATCCGCCGACCGCGCCGACCGCCGCCTACGAATCGATCGCTGCGGTCGGCACCGTGCTCGTGTTCGAAGACGCCTTCGAGGGCGCGCCGACCGGTTGGACGGTCCAGAACGACGCATCGCTGACCGCGGGTGCGTGGGAAGTGGCGGTGCCGATCGGGACGACCGTGGTGGGAGCGTTCGCGGCGCCGCCCGAGGACGGCGAAGCGAGCACTGGGGCGACGCATTGCTACGTCACGATGAACGGCCTGCCCGGTGGCCTTCCCGGTGCGTCCGACGTCGATGGCGGGCCGACGGACCTGATCTCGCCGCCGCTCGACTACTCCGGTACCGACGGCATCATCTCCTACAAGCGCTGGTTCTACCGCAGCAACACGACCGGGAACGACAACCTCACGGTTTCGGTCTCGCCCGACAACGTGAACTGGGTGACCGTCGAAGTCGTCACGGGCCCCAACGAGAACCAGTGGATCAACCACTCGTTCCGCGTCAGCGACTTCATCGTGCCGAGCGCCACGGTGCAGGTCCGGTTCCGGACCTCCGACAACCCGAACAACAGCACGACCGAAGCCGCGATCGACGTCTTCCGTGCCGAGAAGTTCACCTGCACGCTGTGCCAGCCGAGCATCGGGCTGCAGGGCCCCGGCACCGCGACGTTCTCGATGTGCGGCGGCGATCTGTCGGCCGGAACGTTCGCGACGCTGTCGATCCTCGGCACGCCGCCGTTCGCCGGAGGCCTCTTGATCTCCGACTTCTTCCTGTTCCCGACACCTTGGAACGGTGGCACGCTGATCAACGGCGGCCCCGCGATCGTGCTCGGCCTCAGCATGGATGGTGCCGGCAACCTCGTGCTGCCCGGTTTCCCCGGCGGCTTCGGCAACTTCGCGATGTACGCGCAAGTGATCTACCTCGACGCCGCGACGCCGGCCGGCATCGGCTTCACCAACGCATTGCACATCCAATTCAGACCCTGACGACCTGACCTCCCGACAGCCCAGACCTGATGGGGGGGCGTACAGCCCCCCGACTCGATTGCCTCTCACTGCGCGCCCCTCCCGCCATGCCCGGGGCGCTTGACACTCTCGGAGCACCATGAGCACCCTCGATGTTCGTTACCTGCTGGCCGCGCTGCTCGCGTCGTCAGTGTCCGCCCAGTCGCCGCAACCCAAGATGGGTGCCCCGCTCGCCGGCCTCACGGCGAGTCAGCTGCAGAAGTTCCTCACCGGGCGCGGGGACTTCCAGCATCAGTTCACGGTGACCCAAGGTCTCGGGCCGATCTTCAACCAGAGTGCGTGCTCGAGCTGTCACAACAACCCGATCGGCGGCCCGGGCAGCATCGAAGTCTTCCGCTTCGGCTTCTATGACACCGAGACGGGCTTCGATCCGCTGGCGTCGCTCGGTGGCTCCCTGCTGCAGGCGGAGGCGATCAACGTGGCCTGCCAGGAAGTGATCCCCGCGCAGGCGAACGTGATCGCCAACCGCGTGACACCTTCCACGATGGGCATCGGTCTCGTCGAGGCCATCGACGACGCCGACATCGCCTACTACGCCGCGAATCCGCCGAGCGCCCAGGTCAGCGGCCGCGCGCACATGGTGACGCCGCTCGAGACGCCGACCGGGCCGCTGCGTGTCGGTCGCTTCGGCTGGAAGGCCCAGGTCGCGACCGTGCTCACGTTCTCGGGCGACGCGAGCATGAACGAGCTCGGGTTCACGAACCGGCTCGCGCCGACCGAGAACGCGCCGAACGGCAACCAGGCCTTGCTGCTGCAGTGGGACAGCGTGCCCGATCCCGAGGATGGGCCCGACGCGCAGGGGCAGCACTTCATCGACCGCATCACCGACTTCCAGCGGTATCTGGCCGCGCCGCCGCAGACGCCGCGGTCGGGCATGGCCGGCGAGGCCATCTTCAACAGCGTCGGCTGTGTGCACTGCCACATTGCCTCCTACACGACGCGCAACGACCCGACGCTCGAAGCGGCGATCTCGAACAAGGTCATCAAGCCCTACTCGGACTTCCTGCTGCACGACATGGGGATCGCGGCCGACTTCATCGGGCAGGGTCAGGCCGACATCCAAGAACTGCGCACGCCGTCGCTCTGGGGTGTGCGCGCGCGCGATCCGCTGTGGCACGACGGCCGCGTCGTGGGCGGCACCTTGCAGACGCGCATCCTCGGCCCTGGCGGCATCATCTCGCTGCACAACGCGTTCGGCAGCGAGGCCCAGCCATCCGCGCAGGCCTTCCTCGCGCTGCCGCCGGCCGATCAGCTCAAGGTCGTCGCGTTCCTCGATTCGCTCGGCAGGGCCGAGTTCGACTGGGACGGCAACAACGTGCGCGGCCGGCCCGATCTCGCCGCGTTCCTCGTGGCGCAGAACGGCGGTCCCTACACCCCCGACAGCCCGCAAGCCGTCTTCGACTTCAACCAGGACGGCTGGGTCGACTCGATCGACTTCCAGGTCTTCGCGCAGGTCTACGAGGAAGACTGCAACAGCAACAACACGAACGACCTGCAGGACGTGCTGACCGGGTGGAGCGCGGACAGCAACCAGAACTACGTTCCCGACGAGTGCGAGTTCTGCCAGACCAACCTCGGCTTTGCCGGCGCAGGCACGCTGACGATGCAGATGTGCGGCGACGTGCTCTCGACGAACCTCTCGCGCGCGACGTTCCAGCTGCACGGTGGTCCCCCGAACGGACCGGTCTTGCTCGGCATCGGCTTCGCAGCGAACCCGCACCTGGTCACGCTGACCGAGTATCTGGTCCCGCTCGAGCCGCTGGCGGCTCTGGTCAGCTTCTTCAACTTCGACAGCAACGGTGATCTGCGCGCCGTGGTCTACGGCACCGGCAACTTCCCGCTCACGAGCTGGGTGTTCCAGGCAGCGACGTTCACGGGTTCCGCGTTCGATCTGTCGAACGCGCTCTTGGTGAGCGTCGGTACGTTCTGAGCCGCTTGCCTGCGGCGCGCCGCGTGCTACGCGGTGCGGATGCTGGCGACGTGCAGGCCTAGCTCGCGCGAGTCCTGTCCGAGACCCTCTCGCATCGGCACGAACGTGCCGCACCGGACCCGGCATTCGACGAGGCGCCCGGCCGCCACGGTCGGCACCGTCCAGCGCAGTTGGTTCGGCGAGCCCTGGAGCACTTGCAGCCGCTGCATCTGCACGCCGTCGAACCACAACTCGGCCCAGGTGTCGCGCGGCTGCGGCACGAGCGACATCAGCACTGCGCTCCACGGTGAGGTGCCCCGCAGGTAGAACCAGCATTCCGCCATCGACCAGCGCAGCGCAGGGTGGCCGTTGTTCGACTTCTCCACCTGATGCCAGCCGGGGCCGAGGCTGCCGCTGTCGGCCGTCTCCATGTGGATCTCGGCGCGCCCCGAGGCGCAGTAGCGGTCGACGATCGCATACAGGTCGCCGACGCCCGACGGCTCGTGCAGACCCTCGACGATGAGAGCCGTGAACGCTTCGTCGGCGACGCGGCGCAGCCGTTGCGTGCGCCAGCGCCGCAGCCACATGCCGATGCGGTGCGTCCGGCAGTAGGAGTGTGCCTGCTCGACTGCCTGCAGCACGCGCTCGGGCAGTGGTCCACCGCCGCGCGCTACGTGTTCGGCCAGCGCTCGGCGGCGGCCGCGGTCGTAGGCCTGCAGGCCGCGCCAGATGCGGCGCAGCCGGGTCCGTTCGTAGTTCTTGTAGACCGCCTGCAGACGGTTCTTCTCGACCATGAAGCGGCGATGTCCCTCGCGCGCGGCGACGACGGCTTCGGCCTCGACGGCTTTCGGCCGGCTACGCGCGGCGAGGTCGCCGTGCCAGTCGTGCACGCAGACGGCGCTCGGCACGTAGTAGATCTCGTGACCGGCGAGGCGCGCGCGCCAGCACCAGTCGACGTCCTCGACATACATGAAGAACGTGGGGTCGAAGCCGCCGATCTGCCGGAGCACCTCGTTGCGCATCAGCAAAGCGCCGCCGCAGACCGCGAACACGCGTTCGGGTTCCACGGACGGATTGCGGTCCGGCCGGCCGATGTCGCGGTCCGCCGCGAAGCCGCTCTCGTTCATGACGATGCCCGTGCTGTTCAGGATCGTCGGACAGCGTCGCATCAGCATCTTGGCGCCGAAACAGGCGCCCTGCGGCAGTGCTGTCGCGGCGGCCACGAGCTCGGACACGAAGTTGCGGCGCGCCACCGCATCGTGGTTGAGCAGCACGGTGAAGTCGGCGCGCGAGCGTTCGAAGAGCACGTTGTGTCCGGCCGCGAAGCCGAGGTTCGTCTTCGACTCGAGCACTTCGATCGAGGGGAAGTGCTGGCGCACGAAGTCCGCGGTGCCATCGCCGGACGCGTTGTCGAGCACCGTGATCTCGAGGTCGGGCCAGTCCTGGTCGAGCAGCGACTGCAGGCAGGGCGAGATGTAGTCCTTGCTCTTGTAGGCGAGCACGAGGACTTCGACCTTCGGGCCGCCGGCCACGGGCAGCACCGCGGGCTCGGCGCGAACGCCGGCGGCTCTGCGCTGCAGATCGCGAGCGTTGGGCAACGAACGCGCGTCGACCTCGACGCCGGGCACGCTCGCGACGTAGCGCCTCATCGCAACTTCGCCGGGGCCGCCGTCCTGCAGGTAGACGGGCGCCGAGACGGCGCCGCGAGCGCGTTCGAACGGCAGGTCCGCGAGCGGCAGCAGGCGGTGGGTGTGTTCCCACGCGGCTGGCGCGTGGAACGGCTCGGGACAGAAGAGCACGACGTCGTCGCGGCCGAGGCCGGCCAGCAGCGACAACGCGGCGCGCGCCGCTGCGCGTTCGGCAGGCAACGGGCAGACGACGAGAGCCAGTGGCGGCATCGGCGCGATTGTGCCGATCCGACGAGGGGAGTCCAGGAGCCGTTGCGTGCTCGCGTCGTCGGGCCGTCAGCGTCGCGAATCGTTCCCGCGACGATTCGCAGCCCTGCAGCCCGACGCGCGTCCGCCACCTCGGCGCCGGTGCTTCGCACCAGCGCCTTCGGTTGCGGACTCTCCGCGTTGCGCGCTCCTCGTGCGTCGCGTCTGATCCCGCGATGCGCATCGGCATCGACGTCTCCATGACCGCGGACAGCAAGACGGGGTTGCCGTCCTACACGCGTTCGCTCGTGGAGGCGATGGCGCGCGTCGACCAGAGCAATCAGTTCTGGCTCTATCGCGTCACCTGGCACTCGTTTCCGCCGAACTATCGCGACGCCGTGGCGCCGCGGGCGCGCAATTTCCGGGTCGTTGCCGGCCATTGGCCGCGGCCGCTGCTCGAGCGCTGGTGGCAGAACGGCAATCGCAAGCGCCTGCTCGGGCCGCCACCCGACGTCTACTTCAGCCCGTTCCACAACGCTCCGAACCGCTGGTTGCCTCGCCTCGTGTGCGTCTGGCACGACGTGTCGTTCCGCGTGCATCCCGAGTTCTCGACCGAGGCGAACCGCGTCTACTGCGAAGACCAGTTCGACCGCACGAAGCGGCTCGCGCACCGCATCATCACGGTGTCGCACTTCTCGAAGGCCGAGATCGTGCGCGCGATGGGCGTGGCCGCCGATGGGATCGAGGTCGTGCACGAGGCCGCCGACCCGATGTTCCGCAGGCTCGACGCGGCGGCCGTGCCCGCGCGCTTCCGCGACCGGCTCGGTACGGAGCCGTTCGTGCTCTACGTCGGCTCCGTCGAGCCGCGCAAGAACCTCGCGACGCTCGTCGACGCGTTCGCGGATCTGCAGCGGCGTACGCGGTCCCGTGCGACGCTCGCGATCGCCGGCGGCTCGGGGTGGAAGAACTCGGCCGTCTACGAGGCGGTCGACCGTCACGGTCTGGGCGACCGCGTGCACTTTCTCGGCTTCGTCTCGGATCAGGAGCTGCTCGAGCTCTACAACACTTGCGCGCTGTTCTGCTACCCGTCCCTGTACGAGGGTTTCGGCTTGCCGGTCATCGAGGCGATGAGTTGTGGCGCGCCCGTGATCACGAGCCGCGTGTCGTCCTTGCCCGAGGTCGGGGGCGAGGCGGTGCGCTACGTCGACGATCCGCGCGATCCTCTCGTGTTGTCGCGTGCGCTCGAGGAGGTGCTCGAAGACGGGGCGCTGCGGGAACGGCTGCGGGCCGATGGGTTGAAGCAGGCCGGTCGCTTCAGTTGGGACCGGACCGCGCGCGAGACGCTTGCGATCCTCGAACGCGTCGTCGCCGACGACGGGCTCGAGCCTGCGGGTGTCGTGATGGGCAAGGACGAGCGCGGCATCGACGACGGCTTCTACGAAGTCGAGCGGCCGCCCGAGGGGGCGTTCCGTTGGATGCAGCGCTCGGGCGGCCTGCGGCTCTGGCTCGGGACCGCGCCGTCGGCGCTGCGCGTGGTCGCTGCGTCGCCGTTGCCCGAAGAGACGGTCACGCTGGTGGCGAGGGTAGCGGGCGTGGTGGTCGGCACGGGGCTGCTCGGCCATGGACCGCGTCCGTTCACGTTCTCGCTGCCGGACCTGCTGCCGCGCCAGCGGCGCCTCGACGTCCGGCTCGAGGTCAACCATGCATTGCCGGGCTCGATGAAGGGCGACGACACCCGCGAGCTCGGCGCCAGGATCTTCCGCGCCGAGTTCGTATGACCGGCGGACTGCAGGCGTTGAACGAACGGCGCCTGTATCGCCAAAGCACACGTGGCTAGGATTCGCGCCCACTGACACTGTCAGACCCGCCGCATGGACATCCTGTTCGACGCCCGCATGCTCAATCGCCCGATGTCGGGTCTCGAGCGGGTCCAGCTCAACGTGCTGCGCGAGCTCTGCGAGCTGCCCGACGTGACACGCGTGCGGGTCGTGATGCAGCGGCACACGAACCCCGCCAAGCGGCTGCCCGAGGCGGTCGAGCGCTGCGAGGTCTGGACGACCGAAGACATCGTCAAGATCCTCACCGATTCCGAGCAGCAGCCCGACGTCTACCACATGACGTGGTTTCCGGACACGACGCCGCGCGACCTGTTCCTGCCGCTGCTGGCGCCGGCGTCCGTCGTCGAAGTGCACGATGCGATCCTGAATCGGCACCCCGAGTACTTCCCCGACCGGGAGCACTGGCACTGGTACAACCACTTCATCGAGCGGCTCATCCGCAACTGCGACCGCCTGCTCGTGCACAGCCGCTCGGTGATCGGCGAGGTCGAGCGGGACCTGCACGGGGATCCGAGCATCGCCGACGTGGCGCCGCTCGCGGTCGATCCCGACTTCCACGTTCCGCTGCCGCCCGACGAGGTGCGGCACCGCTGCGAGAGGATCGGGTTCCGCGGCGACTTCATCCTCGCCGTGGGCAAGGACTATCCGCACAAGGACCACGCCACGCTGTTGCGCGCGCTCGCGCGGCTGCCGTCGCACGTGCGGCTCTGCATCGCCGGCACGAAGGTCTGGAAGAACCCCGGCGAGACGAGCGACGAGCTGATCGCGAAACTGGGGCTCGGCGACCGCGCCAGGTGGGTGCAGGGTCTCGACGACATGGACATCAAGGCGCTGCTGCAGGGCTGCCGCGCGCTGGCCTACCCGTCGCTCGAGGAGGGCTTCGGCATTCCGCCGATCGAGGCGATGGCCCTGCGAACGCCCGTGGTGGCGGCCGACGCGATGTCGATCCCCGAGGTCTGCGGCGACGGCGCGTGGCTGCATCGACCCGGCGACGACCGCGAGCTCGAACACCTGTTGCGCAAGTGCCTCGACGGGGGGGCCGAGGTGCAGGCTCTCATCGAACGCGGCACGGCCGTCGAACGCTCGTACTCGTGGCGGCGCACGGCCGAGCTGACGTTCGCGTGCTACGAGAAGGCGATCGAGTCGGCCAAGTCGGGCACGAGCCCGCGCCAGCCGCTCGAGCCGCGCATTCGCGAGAGCCTCGCGGTCGCGGCGCGCTACAAGTTCAACGACCTCGACCGCGAGCTCGCGGCGTGGCAACAGCGATGCCTCAATGCCGAAGCGCAGCTGCACGCGGTGAACGTGCACGCCGGCAGGCTCGAGGCGAGTCTGCGTGAGATGGGACAGCAGCCCAAGCCGGCGCCGACGCCGCCACCACCTGTTCCGACGAGCACGGACCCCGCTGAGCCGAAGCGGCCGCGCTGGTCCTTGAAGCGCCGCATGAAGAAGATCCGCGATGGCCTGCGGCGCCGGACCAACCCCGAAGGCACATGACCAAGAAGGGTGGCAAACCCGCTGCGGACGGCGCCGGCGCTCGCTCGGCAGTCGATCTCGCGCGTGATCTCGCCGATCGCGAACGGCAGCTGCGCGATCTGACCGAGCAAGCTCTCGGATTCCTCGAGGAGCTGGCCGAGAGCCAGCGGCGGAACGCGGATCGCGACCAGCTCGCCGACCGGATCGGCGAGCTCGAACGAGCGCTCACCGATGCGCGCCAGCGCCTGCTGCATGCGGGTGGGTGCGTGGTCGGCCCGTTCGAGCGGGGCGCGAAGAAGGCGCGGCTCGCCGTCGCCTTCTGGGGCAGCGAGACGTTCGCCGATGCCGCCGCGTGCAGCGCGGTCTACAAGGAAGTGCCGGTGCTGTGGGTGGGGCTGCCGGCGGCGGTGTCCGGGAAGGGCAAGACCGGGACGCTGCAGACGGTCGTGCACCGCGACGCACGCACCGAAGCCGAATGCTGGAACCTCGCGATGGCGGCGACCGACGCGGAATGCGTGCTGCTGCTCGGCCCGGGCGCGCGGCTGCCGCACGAGCCGTCGCTCCGCGAGACCGTGCCACCGAGCTCGGCCCTGCTGTGTCCGCGCATCGAGCGGAACAAGTCGTTCGAGATCGGGTGTGACGAGAGCGACGACATGCTGCGGTTGCGCCCTCGGCTCGTGACCGGCGACAGCCGCGAGGTTGCGGCAGTCCCGTGGGCGTCGCCGCAGGCGTTCGTCGTGAGGCGCGTGGCGTTCGAACGAGTCGGCATGTTCGACGAGGGCCTGGTCGGTCCCGCGGCGCTGCTCGACTTCACGCTGCGAGCGCGGCGGAGGAACTTCGACGTGTTCGCGTTGCCGGGGCTCGAGGTGGCGGCCCGCGAGCAGCCGCCTTCGCCCGAGTCTCCGACCGACCAGCGCATGCGTCTCTTGATGTTGGCCGCGTATCGGCCATCGAAACTGGGCAAGGCGCTGGCCGAGACTCAGCTGCTGTGGACGCTCGGCAGCGAAGCGCCTGGATTCCTGGCTCAGCTGCTCGCACACCTGCCGGTCGGCGAGGGACTGGCCGACCAGCGCTCGGTGCTCGACCAGATCTGCGTCGGGCTGATCGCGGCGGCCATGCCGTCGATCGAAGTCGCGCGCCGTGTGACCGCGACGCGCGCGGCGCTGCTGCGTTCGTTTGCGGAGACAGACCTGCCTGCCGGCAAGGAGGAGCTCGCGGCCCGGGTGCTTGAGAACGCAGGGCCGAGTGGCTCGCCCGAGGCAGCCTTCGAGGCCCTGGACCACGACATCGCGTTGTGCGGGCGTCTCGCCGCAGCAGCCGCGGCGACGGTGCAGCACGTTCGCGCCGAAATGCAGGCGCTCGACGCCGAACGCCACGCGCACATGGCGCGTGCGGAGCAGTCCGAAGGTGCGCGGTCCGCGGCGCAGTCGCAGTTGGATCAGGTGCAGCGTTGGCTCGTGGACACACAGCAGGAACTGCGGCAGTTGCACGAGGCACGTCACGAGATCGCAAAGCAGCTCGACGACGCACGCACGGAGCTCGCGCGAGCGCAGCAGCAGCAGGAGCACACGCGCACGGAGCTCGAGCGAGCGCAGGAGAACGCACGGGCGGAGCTCGCGCGAGCGCAGCAGCAGCAGGAACACGTGCGCATCGAACTGGCCAGCTCGCAGCAGAAGCTCGAGCAAGCGTACGCCGAGCTCGCGCTCTCGGGGCAGCAGGTCGAGCAGGCGCACGCGGAGCTCGCGCATTCGCGGAAGCAGCTCGAGCAGGCGCAAACCGAACTGGCGCGATTGCAGCAGCAACAGCAAGCCGTCGCGCAGGCCCATGACGAGACGCAGCGCAAGCTCCTCGACGTGCACCGCCTGTTCAACGATATGGCTCGCGGTGTCGGGCTCTCCGACGCCGCGGTTCCCGGCGCCCTGCACGAGCGCCTGACGCAGCTGCACCAGGACTCGCATCGGCTGGCCGCCACGTTGCAGGCTGCAGGCGCTTCCGATGCGGCTGCGCTGCTTGCCAATCTCGATGCCCTGGGGCAGCGGCTCGACGTGGCGGTCGCCACGATCGGCGAACGGGAACGGTGGATTGCCACGCTGCTCGACGAAGTCGGCAAGCGACGGCTGTTCCCGCGCAATCTGTTCGACCACGAGCGAGCCCTGCTCGATCGCGTGAGACGAACGCCGTGAAGGTCCTGCTGGTCGTGCACCAGTATCTGCCGCGCCATTTCACGGGCACGGAGCAATACGTGCGGGCCCTGGCGCGCGGCATGCGGGCTCGCGGCATCGATGCCCGCGTGCTCGCCTACGAACCGCTCGTGCAGTTCGACAGTCCGGACCGGCTCTTCATCGAGCGCGACGAAGTACAGGAAGGCGTGCCCGTGCGCCGCATCGCGTTGCACCACCGGCAGTCGCCGAATCCCGAGCTGCGCGACTACGAGAACCCGCTCGCGGGCCAGATGCTGGGGCGTTTCCTCGACGAGGTCGGCTTCGACCTCGTGCACGTGTTCCACGCGCGCAACATCGGCAGCGCGGCGATCGAAGAGCCGAGCCTGCGCGGCCTGCCGCTCGTGGTCCACCTGATGGACTTCTGGTGGGTCTGTCCGAACTACCTGCTGCTGCGTCGCGACGGCAGACTGTGCGATGGCCCGCCCGAGGGAGGGGCGGGATGCATCCCGTGCGTCGATCCGACGCTGCGCGCGGCACTCGTGGAGCGCCGCGTCGAGTCGCAGTTGCGCAGCATCGGGCATCTGAAGACGCCGGCCGGCGACCACAGCGGCTCGGCCGTGCGCCAGGGCCACGCGCTGATCGGCCGCAAGGAGCACCTGATGGCGTTGCTGGCGCGGGCTCACAAAGTCATCGCCCCCTCGTTGTTCCTCGCCGGAGTCTACGAACGACATGGTCTGCCGGCCGAGAAGGTGATGCACCTCGCCTACGGGCTCGACCCCGAGCGCTTCGCCGAGATGCCGCCGCGGAAGCCCGTGCGCGGCAAGCCGCACCTCGACGTCGGCTACATCGGCTCGATCTCACGGCACAAGGGCGTCCACGTGCTGCTCGACGCGTTGCGCCACGTCGCCACGCCGGACCTGCGTGTGCATCTGCACGGCAGCCGCGATTCGCAGCCCGGGTTCTCGGAGGCTCTCGTCGATGGCATCAGAGACCCGCGCGTCGAGTTCCACGGCCCGTTCGCGCCCGTGCAGCTCGGGTCGGTGCTGGCAAAGCTCGACGTGCTCGTCGTGCCGTCGCTGTGGTACGAGAACACGCCGTTCTCGGTGCTCGAGGCACTGCACACCGGCGTGCCTGTCGTCGCTTCGGATCTCGGCGGCCTGGCCGAGATCGTGGTCGCGGGCCAGAGCGGCTTCCTGTTCCCGGCGGGCGACGCGCGCGAGCTCGCCGCACTGCTCGAGTCGATCGCGGCCGATCCCGAACGGTTGTCCGCGCTCTCATCACCGCAGCCGCCGAGCATCGACGACAACCTGACGCGCTTGCAGACGCTCTACGACGACCTGCTCGCGAGCCGTCCGGCGCGCGGCGCCTAGTCTGATGCGCGCGAGTCTCGTGATCCCGACCTGGAACGCCGGGCCGCTGCTCGAGGAGGTGCTCGCCGCCGTCGCAACACAGCCAGGGGCGGACGAGCTCGAGCGTGTCGCGATCGACAGCGGTTCGACGGACGGGACCGTGGCCACGCTGCAACGGCACGGTTTCCTCGTGCACACGATCCCGCAGCGCGAGTTCAACCACGGCGCGACGCGCGACCTCGCCATCTCTCGTACGAAGGGCGACGTCGTGATGCTGCTCACGCAGGACGCGACTCCTGCCGATCGCCGCTGGCTGCCGGCCCTGCTCGATGCCTACTCGGATCCGGTGGTCGACGCGGCTTGGTGCCGCCAGATCCCGCGACCCGACTGCAATCCCCTGCTGCGGCGTCGCATCGAAGAGTGGATGGGGGATCGCAAGACGATGACGCTGCAACGCCTGCCTGCGGGCAAGACCTTCGCGGACCTGCAGCCGATGGAACGGTTGCGGTTGTCGGCCTTCGACAACGTCGCGAGCAGCGTGCGGCGCACGAGCTGGGAGAAGCATCGCTTCGGCTGGCAGCGGTTCGGCGAGGACGTCACGTTCGGCAAGCGCGTCGTCGAGAGTGGTGGCTGCATTGCCTTCGTACCGGAGGCGGCTGTCGTGCACAGCCACCAGACGACGCCGAAGCAGGAGGGCAAGCGCGTCTACTGCGACCATCAGAACCTGTTCGCGCTGTTCGGGCTCGTCGTGATCCCGGACCTCGCGCATTGCAGACGCGCCGTGCGCGACGGCGGCGCGCACTTCCGCAAACAGGTCGCCGAGGAGCCCGGGCTCTCGCCGCAGCGTCGCGCCGAGCTCGAGCGATGGGCCACGGGCTACGCGAAGTGGACGGCGTGGGGGCAGTATCTCGGCGCCAACAGCGAGCGCCTGCGCCAGCGCTGGTTCGGCGTCGTCATGCAACTCGTCGACCGCTGGATGCACAAGCCCTGAGTGAGCCCAGCGGCTCAGCGCGGCATGCGCAGCACGTCCGCGATCTCGTGCGCGACCCAGGCATTGCCTTCGCGCGTCATGTGGCCCGCGAAGTACCGCGCCCGCAGCGTCGCATCCGTCCGGCTCTGTGCCTGAAACCTGCTCGCGAGGTCGAGCGTCTGCACGCCGTGCGCTTCGGCATGGCGCAGCACCGCGAGGGCCTGCTCGGTCGGTTCGTCGCCCTGCAGCAGCAGCAGCAGGCGGACACCGCGTGCACGGCACGCTGCGTCGATGCGTTCGACGAGCTCCTTGCCGATCTCCCAACCCCTGCCGACCAGGTGTGGCACCGGCACCTGCTTCTCGTTCTCGACCCACCAGACCTTGCACGTGTGCGCGAGCACGGCATCGAGCAGCGCGCTGTAGCCGAGCAGGTCCTTCCACGCCTTCGCCGACGACGCGGGGGCAGCGTGGTCGATCGGCACGTTGCGCAGCACGATGGAGTCGCCCTCGAAGTCGAACCACGGCACGGGCGTGTAGCGGGTCTTGTATTCGCAGCGCACGAGGTCGTCGGGCAGCAAGCTCACGATCAGCGTGCCCACGGGGAATTGCGCGAGCATCGCTTCGGCGCGGAGCACCGCCTGCGTGAGGCTGTAACCGAACACGCCGCCGTTCTTCACGGGCTGGCCGAGCGCCACCTCGAGCTGGGCCGGCCACGACGCATCGTCGTCGACCTGATCGCCGAACGTGAACGAGTCGCCGACCGTTGCGATGACCTTGTCCCCCGGCGGCGCGGGGCCCGGGCCATT
>Ga0111538_10004204_pt1 | contig 20055 bp, 16 predicted proteins | sample SoiMethybrSBSTD1_FD_79669 | JGI IMG/M metagenome (GOLD analysis project Ga0111538, IMG submission 79669) | Bulk soil microbial communities from a Populus tree surrounding site in Tennessee, USA - Soil MetaG P. TD hybrid SBSTD1 (version 2)... | ecosystem: Environmental > Terrestrial > Soil >... | reverse complement strand
CAAATCATATGGAGCAAGCCAGGCAACAATTGGAGCGGAAGCCGTTTGCATTACCTCAATTGAACATCAAACGCAAACCGGAATCAATTTTTGATTATGAGTACAACGATTTTGAAATCTTGAATTACCAGGCGCATCCTTCTATCAAGGCTCCTATAGCTGTATAAATTTTGAAATGTTAATGGGCGAAAGTGGTAAGACTTTTTAAGTAACTATTCCATCTTTCGTGTAACTATTAAATCCTTTTGTCGACAGATTGCGTATCAAAGTCGTAAGGTGGAAAAAACTGTAATGGGATTCTGAAAGTTGTCCGTTCTTTATGATTCTTGATTTTGGATTCTGAAAATCTTGTAACATTTGCAGTTTTACAGAGTCTTGGCTAGGATAAACACAATATTAATTTCCAGTACACCGCGTTGATATTCTAATATGAAATCCATTTTTACTGTAACGTTACTTATAGCCACTCAACTTCTGTGCGTTGCTCAGATCGATACCCTAAAACAGCAGCAACTTACGCCTCCGTCAGCCGATAAATGGTCGCTAAAAGAATGCGTTGATTACGCACTAGCCAACAACCTCACGGTACAACGGAGTACCTACAATGTTGAGACCAGTGAAGTAGACCTCAGGCAGGCAAAGTTTTCGCGGCTACCGTCTATTAATGCAAGCATAGGGTATGGGTACAGTTGGGGTAGAGGTCTTGACCCCACGACCAATAACTTCGTTTCGCAAGAGATAAAATCATCAAGTATTCAAAGTAATGCATCGCTTCCCATTTATAATGGAATGCGCATTCACAATACCATCAAGCAAAATCAAAGAACCGTCGCGGCTTCTGAATTTGATCTTGCTAAAGCAAAAAACGACCTGATTTTAAATGTTGCTAATTTGTTTATCACGGTTGTATTCAATAAAGAAAACGTTGATAATGCAAAATTTCAGGTGGCGTCAAGTCAGCAGCAATTAGAACGAACAAAGAAGCAAGTTGCTGCGGGAGCGCTGGCGAAATCTGAAGAACTTAATTTGGACGCACAAGTCGCTACTAATGAGGTGACGCTCATTCAGCAGGAGAACGCACTGGCGCTGTCGCTCCTTCAACTAAAGCAAGCGCTCCAGATCCCCGCATCACAAGGATTTGATATTGAAGTTCCTCAACTTGATCCGGAAGATTTAGTTATAGATCAGACCCGCGATGAAATTTTTGAAATTGCCAAAGAGACCCTTCCTGAAATGAAGAGCGCGGAAATGAAAATTCAAGGCTCAAGTTATGCTGTCAAAGCTGCCCGCGGAAATCTGTATCCAAGGTTCAACGTTACCGCTGGAGCGAACACAAATTACTCGAGCTTACAGGAGGCGCAATTTTATCCCGACGGTAATTTTGTATTTCCAAACAATGGCGAAAGACCGCCGCTTGCTTATGTGAATAAAAACTTAAATGAGCCCGTCTATGGAATTGAACCGACGGGCAGTTTTAGAAATACTAATTTATGGGATGATCAATTCAAACATAATATCTATCGTACTTTAGGCCTCCAGTTAACCATACCGATCCTTAACAACTTCAATGCGCGCGCTAGCTATCAGCGTTCCGTTATTCAAAATCAGCAAGCTAAAATTGATGCCGAACTAACTTCTCAAACCCTACGCCAAAATGTTGAGACCGCTTATAATCAAGCGCTAGCATCATCAAAAACCTACAACTCTTCTTTGCGCCAGGTTCAAGCGCGGGAAGAAGCCTTTCGTATGATGGAGCAGCGTTATAATGCAGGCGCCGCCACCTCCTTTGAATTTCAGGTTTCCCAGAACGACTTATATAGAGCAAAGTCCGATCTTACCCGAGCAAAGTATGATTTCATCTTTAAGACAAAAGTGCTCGATTTTTATCAAGGCAAACCCCTCGAATATTAATAAACCACCCAAATGGCAAAACAAAGACAAAAGTCAAACAAGTTGATTTATTGGCTCATCGGAGCTGTAGTTGTCCTGTTAATTTTTATAATGGTTGGGAGATCCGCAGGATGGATTGGAAAACCTAAAGAACTGGAAGTTGAACTTGCCAAGGCAAAACGAGTAACTATCATCGAAAAAGTGAGCGCATCTGGAACCGTTCAGCCAGTGACGGAAGTTAAAATTGCGCCGGAAGTGTCAGGGGAAATCATTGACTTGTTGATTGAAGAGGGGGATTCTGTGAAACTGGGAGAAACGCTGGTTAAGATACGACCTGACACCTGGCAAAGCCAGCTGGAAAGGGCCGAGGCCGGCCTCAGTCAGCAACGTGCAAATCTCGAACAGTCAAAGTCGAATCTGCTTCGGACCCAAGCTACATTTGCGCGGGCAGAAGCCGAATATAAAAGACAGGAGAAATTATGGGCCGAGAAAGTAATTTCTGAAGCCGATTGGCAATTGGCAAAGCAGAATTATGAGATCGCTAAAAATGATGTTCAATCTGCTGAGCAATCCGTAGAAGCATCCCGATATGTAATAAGAAGTACGGAGGCATCGTTGCGCGAAGCCCGGGAAAATTACCGTAAGACATCTGTGATAGCTCCGATGAATGGAATAGTATCCAAACTTCTTGTTAAAAATGGAGAACGGGTTGTGGGTACCGCCACGATGACAGGAACGGAAATGCTGCGCATCGCGGATTTGAATAAAATGGAAGTCCGCGTGAATGTAAATGAGAATGATATTGTGAGGGTACACTTAGGCGACACGGCTGTTATTGACGTGGATGCTTATTCAGCAGACAAAAAAGAATTCAAGGGCGTCGTAACGTTGATCGCTAATACGGCGAAAGATAAAGTGTCCGCAGATGCGATCACAGAATTCGAAGTTCGAATTCTGATGTTGCCCACTTCTTATCAGGATTTAGTCAAAGTGGGCAACAAGTTTCCCTTTAGACCTGGAATGACTGCAAGTGTTGATATATTGACAACCACAAAAAGCAATGCGCTCTCTGTTCCATTGGCATCTGTAACAACGCGTAATCCTGACGAGGAAAAAAAGGAAGGGGAGAACGAGGGCGGCGGGCCCAATTCAAATGCAAGGCAGACCAGCGATCAAAACAAGCCTCAAAAGAAAGTCGAGGATAAGACGGTAATTTTTGTCAACGATAAAGGGGTGGCCAAGATGGTAGAAGTAAAAACAGGTATCAGCGACTACGACAATATCGAAATTTTATCAGGTATCGCTGATGGTACGGAAATTATTACAGGGCCATTCACCGCAGTATCCAAACGATTGAAGGACGGCGATAAGGTGCGGCAGACTGAAAAGAAGGAGCCGGAGAAAAAAGTTGAGAATTAATACCAAAGCCCTTCGATACAATCGGAGGGCTTTTTTGTTTAATATTGCCAAAAAAAATGAAATGGTAAAACATCCTTGGCACGAGGTATCAATAGGCATTAACCCGCCTACACATGTAAATGGTATCATCGAAATTCCAAAAGGCTCGCGTGCAAAATATGAGATTGATAAGGATAGCGGCCTGATAAAGCTGGACCGTGTGCTGTATGCTTCCATGTACTATCCACTAAATTATGGTTTCATTCCGCAAACACTGGGAGAAGATCACGATCCTCTTGATATCGTGGTATTAACCCAGGTGACTGTAATACCCGGTTGTTTGATTCCTTCCAAAGTTATCGGCGTTATGCGCATGATCGACAGGGGAGAAGCCGATGATAAAATTATTGCTGTAGCTGAACAAGACGCAAGCGTAAGCCATATTGAAGATGTAGATCATTTACCGGAATATTTTCGTGTAGAGCTGAAGCACTTTTTCGAAAATTATAAAGTACTGGAAAATAAGAAAGTTGTCGTGGATGAATTTCAGTCAAAAGAAAAAGCTATGGAAATCATACTTCAGAGTATAGAATTTTACAAGAAGACTTTTCCCAAGTGAAAGTCGGTTTTGATGCCAAGCGCTTCTTTAACAATTTTACTGGGCTCGGTAACTACAGCAGGTTTGTAATAAGCGCGCTTAGCGAAAATATCCCGGATAACAAATATTTTCTTTACTCTCCAAAGATTAAAAATCATGCTGAGTTTAACTTGATTCTGGAGCGACCTAATATTCGGGTGATAAAAGCTCCTGGCATCTATAACAATCTAAAGGCCGGTAGTTTGTGGCGTGCGTGGGGCGTCAGCAAGGAGGACACTTTTAAAGAATTGGATGTATTCCATGGGCTGAGCCAGGAGTTACCCCTTAAAATGCCTGTAAGTGTTAAAAAAATAGTGACTGTCCACGATCTGATTTTCATCCGTTATCCTGAATTGTATAATCCTCTCGATGTTTTTATTTACAAAGTGAAGGTAAAGGCTGCATGCCAACAAGCCGACAAGATTTTGGCCACGAGTATTCAAACTAAAAATGACATCGTTGATTTTTTAAAGATCGATCCAGAGAAGATCGATGTTGTGTACCAGGGATGTCATCCGAGCTTTAAAAGAAAAATTTCTGTTGCTGAAATCGAAAAAGTAAAAACAAAATACAAATTGCCTGAAAGTTACATTCTGAATGTTGGCACGATTGAGGAGAGAAAAAATGTGCTGCTTTTGATCAAAGCGCTTTCACAATTACCCAAAGATCTGAAAAGTCATGTGGTTGTCATTGGGCGTGCAACCAAATACAAGACGAGGATCACAGAGGAAGCAGGCCGATTAGGCGTTGGGGAGTGGATCACCTTTTTACATAATGTGTCATTTGCTGATTTGCCTGCCATCTATCAAGGAGCGCGGATTTTTGTATACCCATCCATCTTCGAAGGATTCGGGATTCCGATAGTCGAAGCGTTGGAATCGTCAGTGCCCGTAATTGCTGCTACCGGTTCATGTCTGAGCGAAGCCGGAGGACCGGGCTCAATTTATATCAACCCTTCCGACGAAGGAGAATTGGCGGAGCAACTTAAAAAAGTTTTAGCGGATAATGAGCTCCGGACAAGGATGATTGCAAGCGGAAAAAACTACATTGAACAATTTGAACCGAAGGTGATTGCAGAGAAGCTGTTGACCACTTATAAAAAATAGAGCTGGCTGGGTCAGTTTATAAATTGCTAATCTTTTGCCAGAATCCAATCGCTTCCATCATCCAGGCAATTCCAACGTGAACAATAATCCCACCCCAAATGCTTTTGGTTTCATAGGCAATAACCCCGAGCAGGTATCCACCAAAGATGGAGCTGATCGCTTCTCCCAACGGTTTTCCTGTATGTAGAAAGCAATATGTAACAGCCATGGCAAGTACGGCATGTCTTCCTAAAATTTGCATCATACCGATAACCATAAATCCCCTAAAAAGAAGTTCGACAGTAATAAAGTCAAAGCCATAGGCGAATTCATAAATCAAAACGGTTAACCATTCGGGAATATTCAATAGTTCATGCGCAGTTGACACTCTGTACATTGGGTACTGCTTCAAAAAGCTGGGTAGGAAAGAGGCCGCAATCATGAACGGTAACATGATCAAAAGCATATGAAAATACGGCCGTGCGTCAAATCGCTTTGGAAGAAACCCATAGTAGTGATTTTCCTGCCTGTCATAGGCAAAATAGACCAGACTGAGCGGAAGCAATACCGTGAAAACGCCAAGCCAGTTGATGATCACTTTGTACGCCCAAAGTTGTAAATCCGGTTGAAACGTAAACTCCACCCATTCACGCAAATATGGGGCGCTGCTGTCGAGACTTAAGGCCAGAAGTCCAATGGCGCTTTTTATCCAAAAGGTTTTGTCTCGGAAAAAAAGATTTTTTGAATAGAAGGAAATGGGAATCAACGCCCCGTAATACGCTGTTGCGAAAAAGAGAAAGTAATAAAGCCATTTTGTAATGCCCCGCTCACTTTTTAAAACGAGGTCATCAAAATTGAATTTGTAATTGATGAAGAGTACGACCACTAAAAAAAAGAGTACTGGAACGTACTGCCTTGCATCAAAATCCTCTTTTACGTGACGAACGAGATACTGCCAGATCTTCTTCATTACCAACGGATGAGATACTGATAAACTTTGTGGATGGGCAAACCCATCACGTTAAAATAAGACCCGACAATTTTTTCAATGGCCACCATTCCAATCCAGTCTTGTGCGCCATAGGCCCCAGCCTTGTCATATGGCTTGTATTGATCAACATAAAACTCTATTTCTTCTCGTGTTAGTGAGACGAATGTCACTTGAGTGGTATCATCAAAACTTATTTCCTTTTCTTTGGATATGATACAGACACCTGTCATCACGTTATGGGTATTGCCCGAAAGATTAGTCAGCATATCGATGGCTTCAATTCGGTCACCGGGTTTATTCAGGATTTTATTTTGGAGGATAACGACTGTGTCGGCGGTAAGTACAACTTCTTCTTTCATCGTCAAACGAAAGTATTCAGCTTTTTTTTCCGCCAGATATTTCGCTACCTGGTCAACGGGCAGCTCGGAAGGAAATGATTCATCGACATCGGGTTTTTCAATAGTAAAGTTAAAACCTGCTTCCTTCATCAGGTATTGACGCCGAGGGGAGCTTGAAGCAACGATTAAGGGTCTCTGTAAAGACATATCTCACAAGGTGCGTAAGGAAAATCCAATTTCAGAATTAAAAATAACCTGAATTCTTTCGCGCAGTATACATCCTGTGAGAAATTCTTTTGAGATCGTTGCGTATTTATGTTGGCGGTTGCTATAGGTCGAATTAGCCACAAAGGCCTTTAAAAGTCGCGAAGTTTCACATAGGTTTAGAAGTTTGACGATACGAAGAATCAGGAAGGCAACTTTTATCGAATCACAATCTTGGAAGAAAACAGTTGATCACCTTTTTGCAAACGGAGAATATATAGTCCAGCGGAAGCGTTTGATAAATTTACCTTTTGGTTTTCACCATATTCCTGTATAGTGTAGGGAATGACTTGGCCAGCAAGGTTACTGATGGCAATGATTTTAAAGTCACGAGGAACAAAAAAGTCGCCGTCATTTGGATTTGGAAAAATTTGTGACTGAAGTTCTTCTTCAGGAATTCCAGTAATAATGTCACCCCCTCCGAATACCGGGCGGATCATAACGCTACCGATAACATCGGTGCTTTGAAACCAGAATCCATTCGTATTTACGAAAAGCTTGGAGCCGGAATCATTATTGGTATCGAGACCTATTTTGAACGCCCCCCCCACAGGTGCCTTCCAGCCGATGTAGAATTTATCCCTTACGAGAAACTGTTCTCCAAATCGAATCTTCTTGAATTTACTACCATTTCTGCTTATGGAATAACTGGGCAACGTATAGATCGGGATGCCTGGAAGTCCATCTATGTCGTTATAGACCGTGAAGTCAACAATAAGATTACTCGGTACACCATAATCTGGATAATAGATATCAAAGCCAACAAGTGTATCGGGTTCTTGCGTTAGCATTTCAAATAGATAGGCTGCCCTGTTTCCAAAGGCGGTTAATGCAACTGAGTAATCGGCGAGGCCATCATCATAGGCATAATAGTCCTTAAGCCAATAGTCCGCCCGCAGGGTATCGTTGCTCCTAAAATCCAGCGGTCGATATTTCGCGGGATCGTAGTCATTAGCGAAATCTCCTGTTTTAGGATTGAACGTATCACCCGTGAACAGTTGTACTTTCAAACTAACTGATACAGAATCGGCATCCGGGTCGAATTGCGAAATATCGTTTCCGTCGGGGACGTGCTCCAATGTCACAGTCTTCTGTTGACGTGCGAAAATAATTCCGGTCGCTCCATCAATAGGGCTGGTACCCGAATTACCAAGAGGATCAATCACCGTGGGTGCAGCCACTCCGCCTTTATAATTGATGAACGTTCCTTGGGTTGAATACGACAACGTTGACGTATCCTTCTGAACATTGAAGACGTTATAATTAGGATGCGAAATCGATTTTCCAGCGAGAAAGTGGTGATAGGGAACTGCCCTGTAATCATTGAATAAATTAGTTAGCGATGAGGTAATTGTTCTGTCTGGCAGATAACGATCGTCGGGTGTACGATTTTTATTCAGGTAAACATAATCGATATTCCAGGTATCATACGGTCCGGATAGGCGCCCATAATTCATAAATCGAAACTGAAAATTTTCATGAAAAAAACGATCGCCATCCACTTTTAGAAGTGTATCATAGAATTCATCCTTTTGGAAAGAGGATATTGTTCGGATAGTCATGACACTCTCCCAGGCACCTAGATCATTTTTAAAGTCTATTCGCAAGTAGTCATTTGGGTCAGGTGGTTCACCGTTCCCGGACCACTGATAGAAAAAACTCAGGTACACGGAATTACGCTCTGTAGAAATTACTTCGTTTAACTTTATCGGTTGGGATACCAGCGTATCTCTGAATCCAGTGGCTATTGACTGATTTGAATAAGGTGAATTATCCGCTGAATCTAATCCATTAAGTGTAGCAACGTTTAGGGACGGCGGATTTAGTCCCAGGCCGTTGTTAATCCACACTTTAAAGTTATTGACCCACAACGAATCGACAGGATAGTTTGATTTGACATCTCCTGTGTCTAATGAAGTCCATGAAAAGTCATCCCAAAAGGGCAATGAGCGGGGTGTAAGCTCCTGCGTCCTGGCTACATTTTTTTTTGATTTCGATTGAGCAGGGGGTTCAGCATTTCGGGGAAGCGGGTATACTTTGAGTTGAGCGAACCCAGTCGAAGCCAACAGAACAAAAACTGTTAGCAACAACGCATAGGATGACGTAGACCTCCGCTCGTTTAATATGGCCGCAGGGTGATTTATAATGACGTTAATTTTCGCTTGGTTCGTCATCTGGATCTGCATCGGATTTACCTATCCACAAGTCAACGACATCACCCACCTTAATATTTTCGTTCGCCTCAGGCTTTTGACGTATCACTACGCCACCACCCGTCGTGTCACCAACAATAACAACATTTCCGAGATTAAGATTTGAACCGAAAATGATAACCTTAGCATCCTCCAAACTACGGCCGGTGTAATCTGGCGCCTGAAAATCCTGACTGCCGCCATCCATTACCACCAGATCGATCGTCGAACCTTTTGGGACACGTTCGGAAGCGGTAATAACCTGACCTTTATACTTCATTTCCTTTACTACATTGAATGGACCGGAGACGAGTTCTATTTTGCCACGCTTTAATTCGTTGCTTTTTAAAACAGCCTCAGCGTTAACCACAGAACCATCCACGAGGTTCGGTACTGGCACAGTCGGTGGTTCCAGTCGGTTAATGGATATAAAAATATTTCTTCCCTCTTTCACTTTCGCTCCGGCCTGCGGATACTGCTTCAATACCGTAAGCGGGGGATATTCTTCTGAATAAGATGAATCATTTATTTCGTAGCGAAGATTTCTTTTTATAAGAAAATCTTCCAACTGACCCAACTGCATACCTTCAATATTCGGGACCGTTATGCTTTGTCCGTGGTTGGTAGTGTTAGGCAGGTAAGCAAAGAAATATATGATCGAAAGAACGGCCAAGGTGGTCGCCGCGAGCAGCATATGTATGATCACGCCCCCTAACGTATTCCTCTTAAATTTTAGAATGCTAAACTTCATGGATTCAGTCGATTGTAGCAAATATACGAGATCAGAATTTTAACGCAGACTCAAAGTCGCGTTCAATCCGTTTACCCCGGTTATAACGTTCCTGGGCCAGGTTAAGTAGTCGCGTGATCAGGTCGGAAAAACTTATACCTCGCTCTTTCCACATCATGGGGTACATGCTGGAGTTGGTGAACCCCGGAATGGTATTTATTTCATTGATATAAATCTTCCCCTTTTTATCTACGAAAAGATCGATCCTTGAAAAATCCTGGCAGTGCAATGCCTCGTATGCCTTTATAGACACGGCGCGAATTTTTTCTGCTATTGCTTTTGAAAGCTTTGCAGGCACATGAATCTGAACGGCTTCCGGATCCACATATTTTGCGTCGAAAGTATAGAACTCGTAGTTTTTGCTGATGACAATTTCTCCCGGATAGGAAGCTTCAGCAGGGCTATTACCTAAAATAGCGCACTCAATTTCACGTCCTGTCACAAATTCTTCCGCCAGCATTTCATCATCGTACTTAAATGCTTCTTCTACTGCTTTTTTAAAATCTGCTTTGTTCTTCACTTTTGTTACGCCAACAGATGAGCCAAGACTTGCTGACTTGACCATGAATGGCGTGCCTAATTTTTTTGATATCGAAGTAAATGTAATCTTATCTTTCTCTGAATATCGAAAGGTGAGAAAATCAGTCACAGGCAATCCCGCTTGTCGCATCAGCCGCTTAGCGACTATTTTATTCATTGATAGTGCTGAGCCCAGAACGCCAGTACCAACCATCGGCATATCCATGGCTTTAATTAATCCTTGAATACTTCCATCTTCGCCGTCTGTACCGTGCAGGACCGGGAATATAATGTCTACTTTGAAACGATCTCCACTCGAGAGCAATACGAAGCCAGGACTCACCGGGTCAAGCATAAGGCCCAGGGCTTTGCCCTGTTCTATGTCTTTGCTTACGCCGTTCGTTAAAAACCATTGACCAGTTTTGCTGATCCCCATAGGGATCGCTTCAAATTGATTTTTGTCAAGGTACTCATAAATGTTGCGGGCAGAATTTACGGATACCGCGTGCTCTACGGACCGTCCACCATACAAAATCGCTACTTTCTTTTTATTTGACATTAAAAAATATTTAATCCGAAAGATAAACTCATTCTTTCCTTTGTGCCAAACAACGTAATTATTTTACAATAATTACTCTTTTACTGAAAGTTCCTGTACTTGACTTTGCCCGTACGATATATAAACCCGCAGGTATGTCAGGTACCGAAATCACATACGTTTGGTTCAACACATTTTGTGGCGTTTCGCTTATCAGTACTCGCCCGGTCATATCGATTACTTCTATCGATACCGGACCTTTCTCTGGCAAGTTGAACGTAACATTTAGAGGACCACCGTTCAAATGTGATGGATTTGGATAAACAGACATTGAATTGTCGACAATCAGCGGAGTTCCGGAAACAAAAAATTGGATGTTGTCGAGGTAAATGTTATTCCCATTGGCATTTACGAAAACAAATGCTATACGGACCGAACCCTCGCCCGCATATGCATTTAAATTAATGGTAAGCCCCCTTTGCCAATCAGAGTCTTCTGGTAGCCAGCTGGAAGACGACGATTCACCATCTGCAAGCTCCGTTCTCGATTCATTGAATACCGTGTCCGAATAGGAAATACCACAGTCTCTTGATGCGAGGACTAGGAGCTGATCGCTATTGCTCCCTCGAAACGCGTACGACAGATCAAAAGTAAGGCTTGCTTCGGTAGCTGCAGAAAAATCCAAAGTCGGACTGACGAACCAGCTTTTATCGCCTATGTTCGTGTTGTTGAACGCATTTAAAAATAACACATGATTTTCGTCCATCGATTTTAATTCCCAATCCATGCCTCCTAACGGATTGATGATGGTCCATTCATCCTCAAATTCGCTTTCAAAATTTTGCCGGATTGGAATTTCATCCTGCGCTGTATTAACTACACTGTAGGTCGTGATAGTATTATCGGAAGGATTGACATCTGGCAGTCCATTGGGGTCAACCAATTCGACGAAAACAGTGTTCTCGCTGTTCGATAAAGTGATCGGTGAAAGTTCAACCTCCAATTCAGAACCTCCGAATAGATTCAAACCAGTAAAAGCTTGTGTCGTCGAAGTCTGCCCGTTTACAGTTACTCTCACCTTGACTTCTGTAACCAATGTGCCGGCATTTCGGATTCGTATTTTTGGTGCGATTTGATTTGAACAAACAACAGCGCTCGGCGAAATGACTTCGACTAACGTTACATCGTCCAGCGGAGTCGTTACAACTTTGATGTTGTCCAGATACAAGTTGTTACCCCAGTCGTTGATGCCAACAAACGCAAGTTGAAGATTGCTTTGGCCGGCGAAGGCACTCAGGTCAATGAATTCAGTCCTCCATTGTGATTCATTCGAGGGTACGAATTCCTCCGTTGTCGGTGAACGCGTTTGGAGTGCAGCACCCGATTTATCATAGACCACAGTACCTTGATTGACGTCCGCGTTACAATCCGATAAGACAATCACTTTGAGTCCATCGTGATCATCTTGAAAACGCGCATAGGCGACATCAAACAACAATAGGGCTACTGGTTCTGTTGAAAGATCAAAAAGCGGCGTGACCAAAAGGTCGATTTCACCAAAGTTATCCTCGTAGTTGAAGAAATCCATTTTTGCGGCAGTATTGGATGGATCGTCCTTGGGGGCGGATGCTATTTGCCAGGTAGTTTTCAAATCGGGGTTAATAATTTGCCATAGATCAGGAATCGAATTAAAGTTTTCTATTATCGGAAGAGAAGTTGTTTCAGGAATAATGACGGGTTGACTCATTTCATTATTCGATAAACCGCCATCGGCAACTCCATTCGTAAGCGTTACTTCAAATGACACAGTATGGATGCCACTTGCAAATGGTGTAGGTGAAAAACTTAAGGTTGTCGACTGAAGCGCGGAAAGAGGAGTAAATGTGAAGTCTTTTGTCTCAACCAAAACACCATCGATCGTCAGCGTTATGCGAGTAGACGATACCAGGTTGCTTCCATAGTTTCTTACTTCTATGATGGGTGTTACCAACGAACTGCACTCACCGTCAAGGGGAGAAATCACTGCTCGTATACCAATATCGTTAGGCAATGGCGAGGGATTTGCCAATCCATGTGAGGACAGCAGGCTGGCTCTTCTTGGACTATTCTCCAACACAGTTGTCATTCTTCCAACCTGTTCAGCGGTAAAAAGATTCATGCATGCGTCGTCGGTATAATCCAAAAAATTCTGGAACATGGAGGTAACACTACAAGAGACTTTGGGATGTGAAGGACATCCGGTGTATTCTCCTCCTTGATTTGGTGTGTCGTCGACATAATCGCCAGGTCCGTCACATCGACCGTCATCATCTCCCCAGATGTGACGCAAACCAAAAAAATGTCCCATTTCATGCGTGGTCGTTCTGCCTTTATTGTATTTGCTCGACAAATTAAAAGGCCCGTCATCCACTGAACCAAACACGTTATAGGCAATGACAATGCCGTCGGTCAGTCGATTGTCGGAGGAGTTTTCAAGACCGGGAAGGCCTGATACCGGAAACTGCGAATAGCCTAATACGCCCGTAAGGTTACTGACCCAAATATTCATGTAATCTTCTGCGGGCCAGTAGCTAAGTGCTTTCAGTTCATAATTATCATTGATGGACCACGAAGTTTGTGTGCCCTGGACGCGTACAATGCCGGTGGTGGCGAGCCCCTCGGGATCCTGTCTGGCCAGTACAAACTCGATATCCAGATTACCGGCAACCGACTGAAATTCTGGTGGAGTGCTTGATGCGTCGCTGTTCATCCTCCTGTAATCTTCGTTAAGGACCGAAATCTGGGAAAGGATTTGCGCATCGCTGATATTTACTCCGGACCCAATCGCTTCTCCGTTGTGGACCACATGAACTACAACCGGAATTTCAAAAATTGCTTGCTGACGCTCCAGACGTGTATTCTTTTTGGAACGCATTTTACCCTGCATCCATTTTTCGAACTCTAACTTGTTTTGTTGAAAATTCTGAGACTGCAAGTTCTTCATATACTGCACGGTGCCACATCGTTCTTGGGCAATGGTTAATGCAGGGATGGTGGCCAGAACCAGTAGCGATATCGATCTAAGAAGAGAAATTATCAGCCGCACAAAAAGTCGTAGGGTCAACGATGAATATGCCCAAATATAAGAAGAGTAAATGCATTCTTGCTGTGGTGAGGCCAGGTCCGAGGGCCGGGCAAATTCCAATTTTAATGACGTTTGCGTATGATTGGTCTCAAACTTGGAAACCCATCGGCGCAACTCGTCTTTTGAAACATCCAACAAGTGCGTTTAAAGCTGATTTAAGGGCTTTTTGGGGATTGGCAACCGGGGAGTCGGATAGGTATGTTTTTGGCAATCAATGATCAAAAACCTCTTCGATTATGCGTACCCTCAAGAATCGCCACACTCGAAACAGTCCAATAGCATTTATCATAACATGGCTATTAGTGACTTTTATTTCAATGCTCTTAACGCTATCCCTGAAAGCCCAGGACTATCAAAAGTTGAATAGAAAAGCCAACAAGAGCTACTATCGCAAACAAACGTCCCTTTACCTGCACGCCTGTAATTTGCTTGATAGAAAAAGACATAAAAAACCCCGCAAGGTTAATATTGCTAAGAGCTACCGCGCGAATAATAAATCGGTTCTGTCCATCGATCCTAGCACTGTCACAGCAAAAGCCGGAGACGTTCAACCCCAGGTTAAGCCCGTTGCTAAGCCTTTACCGATCAAACCTCGGATAGAACAAATCAGTGCAGAAAGACTCACAGAATTGCACGTAAAAGAAGATGCTGTTTTGGAAAAGAACAATCTTCCCAAACCAACGTCGGTCCAACATGAGCAGGTAAGAAAATTGGTCGGCGATAAACTGGCCAGTAAAAAAGACATCTTCCCGCTTAATCTTCCTCCCTTGTATTTCACATTTGATGAGGACGAATTTTCAATGGTAGATATGGAGCCTTTTTTAATCGCTGCTGAATATGCTTTGCAGGGACGAACGGTTTTGATAGAGGGTCACACCGATAGTCATGGGCAGGATACGTACAATGTTAAATTGTCTATCAAACGTGTTCAAAAGATAAGGCAATTGATGCTCGACATGGGTGTTCCCGACGACCGGATTTCCGTGGTGGGATATGGAGAGGAGCTTAATAAAGCCAACAATAAAACCGACGAGGCACGTCAACTGAATAGGAGAGTGGACTTCACCATATTTTAAATTTTCGAATTGAAATGTTTGAAAAAAAAATAATGGCCGACGATCAGCCGAACGGAATCAAATTAATGACCTCAATCGATTTTATCTCTGGCACATCGCGTTTTATCGCTGCTTCAACCCCAGCCTTAAAAGTCATCGTGGACATGCTGCAATTGCCGCAGGCTCCGACAAATTCTAATTGTACCACGTGGTCTTCAGAAATGTGACTGACTTTTACATCGCCTCCGTCAGCCTTGAGGTAAGGTCGAATTGAATTTAAGGAGGATTCAATTTTTTTCGTAAGTTCTTCTACGGTACTCATTAGACTTTTAATTCAACCCTTTTGGTTTGTGTAAAGTTAGCATTTCTTATTGCAATTTGCCTTGCTAAACTTTCTGCTAAATCTTTAAACGCGTCGGCTGTTATCCCTCCCTTCATTACTTCAGGAAGTCCGCTGTCGCCACTTTCGCGAATGCTTTGAACGAGCGGTATCTGGCCAAGCAATGGAACATCATGTTTTTCCGATAAGTTCTTGCCGCCATCCTTTCCGAAAATATAATACTTGTTATTCGGCAATTCCTCAGGTGTAAAATAGGCCATGTTCTCAATAACCCCCAACACGGGGACGTTAATCTGAGGCTGCTTGAACATAGTCAGACCTTTGTTGGCATCTGCAAGGGCCACTTTTTGTGGTGTCGTTACGATCACTGCGCCAGTCACTGGCACGGTTTGAACCAGGGTTAAATGAATATCGCTGGTACCAGGAGGCAAGTCGATTAAAAGGTAGTCCAGTTCTCCCCAGTCTGCATCCGCAAAAAATTGCTTTAAGGCCGAGCTAGCCATTGGTCCTCGCCACACCACCGCGCTGTCGGGAGGCGTGAGGAATCCAATTGAAATGAGCTTCACACCATATTGCTCTATGGGAATAATAATATTTTTTCCGTTGACTTGTTTAATGGCCGGTTGCTCAAACTCACAATTAAACATGGTGGGGATAGAGGGGCCATAAATATCCGCGTCAATCAATCCTACCTTGGCGCCAGCCTGCGCGAGGGCAACAGCCAAATTCGTGGTCACGGTCGATTTTCCCACCCCACCTTTACCGGATGCGATTGCCACGATGTTTTTTACCTTTGGAAGTAGTGGTGCATTATCCCTAAGGGTTGTGACAGAGGATGTTATTAAGATATCGATTGCCATTTTGTCCCCTACGACCTTACGGACAGCATGTTCGCAGTCCTGGCGGATCTTTTCCTTTAGCGGGCACGCCGGCGTAGTGAGTACAACGGTAAAACTGACTTTATCGGAATCAATTTTAAGGTCCCTAACCATATTCAAGCTGACCAGGTCCCGCTTGAGATCCGGATCTTCGACTGTGGACAGCGCTTTTAATATATCAGATTGATTCATTTCAGCGTTTACGAAAAACAAATTGGGCCGCAATTTAGTGCAGAAAGTCCAGAGTCCATGGTTTAGCCGCCAAAATTGGTTCAAAAGACAAAACCATCACTATGGCTTGTCTATCATGGACTTTTTACAACCGTAACCTATATCTTTGGGGGAAAGTTGACATGCAGAAAAGAATCGTGACCCTTGCTACCGGACAACGGATAACTGATAACGATTAACCGATAAGTGATTTCCCGCGAAACCATAGACGACATAAAAAACCGCATCGACATTATCGATGTCATCGGTGATTTTGTGACGCTCAAGCGATCGGGTCAAAACTACAAGGCATTAAGCCCGTTTACGAATGAGAAGACGGCCTCTTTTTACGTCGTTCCCTCAAAGGGGATTTTCAAAGATTTCAGCAGCGGAAAGGGTGGGGATGGAATAACGTTTGTCATGGAGCACGAAGGGATGAGTTATGTCGAGGCGCTTCGGTATCTGGCAAAAAAATATGGTGTCACGATCAAGGAAGATCTTGTCAGTCAGGACCAACTCATTGAAAAAAGCGATCGTGATAGTTTGTACATCGTGATGAACTATGCAAAGGACTACTACAAAGAATTGTTGCAGGAAACAGACGAAGGGCGCAGCATCGGAATGAGTTATTTTCGGGAGCGGGGGTTCAACACAAGAACGATTGACAAGTTTGAGTTAGGCTATAGTATCAATGAGTGGGATCATTTTCATAAGAAAGCAACGGGTGCCGGGTATAGCGAAGAGATGATTGAAAAGGCTGGACTCGTTATCAAAAAAGAAAACACTCAGGGCATCGGTTTTAGATATTATGATCGTTTTCGCGGGAGGGTAATTTTTCCTGTCCACAATCTTGCAGGCAAGGTCATAGCCTTCGGCGCACGTATTTTAACAAAAGAAAAAGATCAGCCTAAATACATCAATTCTCCGGAAACAGAAATCTACCATAAAAGCAATGTGCTATATGGAATGTTTCAGGCCAAGAACGCTATCCGGCGTGAGGACTTTTGTTACCTGGTGGAGGGTTATACCGATGTTATTTCCATGCACCAGGCGGATATCGATAACGTTGTAGCGTCTTCTGGTACCGCGCTGACAGAAGATCAGATCAAACTCATCCGGAGATTTACGGAAAATGTAACGGTACTTTTCGATGGCGATGCAGCTGGGATTAAAGCGGCACTGAGAGGAATCGATCTGGTTCTCAAGGGTGGATTAAATGTTCGTGTCGTTCTGCTTCCCGACGGAGAAGATCCCGATAGCATGTCCAAAAAGATGGGCAGCACAGAGTATAAACAATACCTGAAAGGTCATACAAAGGATTTTATTTCATTTAAGATTGACCTTCTTGCAGAGGATGCAGCCCAGGATCCGATCAAGAAAGCCGAAGCTATTCGGGAAATCATAACGAGCATTTCGCTAATTCCAGATCCCATCAAACGTTCGGTTTATATTCAGGAGACGGGGCACCTGTTGAAGATATCTGAGTCTGTGCTCGTGAGCGAGCTCAATAAAATTGTTATTCAGGAGCGAAGGAAAAAAGAGGGTGATTCAAAAAAGTCCTTTCAAAGAGAAGATCAGGTTAGCGAAGAACTTACAGCTGAAGTTTCTGCTATCTATAAGCTCGATACGCAGCGGATGGAGCAGATCCAGGAGCGAGAAATGGTAAGGTTATTGTTAAATTACGCCGACAGCGAATTGGAAGAGGATATCGACCTGGTGAGTTATTTTATTTCGGAATTTGAAGACCTGGAATTTTCTAATACCACCTATGCGAAAATTTACCAGGAGTTTTATAATGCAAAAGGCAGGGGTGACCTCATAGACTCTGCCTACTTTATGAACAACAGTTCGGAGGATATCAAGAAGTTAATTGCCGAACTTACCACGCGCAGGCATTACGTGAGTCCGCATTGGGCAGAGAAATACCATATTGTTTTTCAAGATGAAAAAGAGAAAATTCAAGAACATGCGCACCAAAATGTATTGCGAAGGAAATATCGCTACGTGCAAAGGCTGATTGAGGAAAATAAGGAAAAACTCAAAGACGCTGAAAAAAGTAAAAGTATAGAAGAGATTGATGAATTGGTCGAAACGCAAACGCGTTTAAAGAATGCCGATGTCGAAATTGCCAAACAACTCGGAATCGTTTCAGGAAAATATTGAAGTGGAACGCATAGAATTGATTTAACGTTAAAGAGTCGTCCGACCGTTATCATGGTCACAGACTTATCAGTTATGACAAAGATTAAATTGAATACCATCGAAGAAGCCATTGATGACGTCAAGAATGGCAAAGTAATTATCGTAGTAGATGATGAGGACCGTGAAAATGAAGGCGATTTTATCTGCGCCGCGGAGACCATTACTCCGGCAATTGTAAACTTTATGGCGACACACGGGCGGGGCTTGATATGTGTACCGCTTATTGAAGACCGTTGTGAAGAACTAGGTCTTGAGATGATGGTTGGCAAAAATACAGCCGTTTACGAAACGCCGTTCACCGTCTCCGTTGATTTATTAGGTCACGGCTGTACAACCGGCATTTCGGCGCACGACCGTTTTAAAACCATTCGAGCTTTAGTCGATCCCGAAACAAAACCGGAGGAACTTGGAAGGCCCGGTCATATTTTTCCCCTAAAGGCAAAACGCGGGGGTGTATTAAGGCGGACAGGTCACACTGAGGCTGCTATAGATTTTGCCCGACTTGCGGGTTTTAAACCTGCTGGGGTACTGGTCGAAATCATGAATGAAGATGGCTCCATGGCAAGGGTGCCAGACCTCGTTCTGGTGGCGGAGCGTTTTGGTTTAAAGCTTGTTTCAATTAAGGACCTGATCGAATACAGGATCAAAAAGGAAACCTTGATTCACAGGGAAATCGAAGTTGATATGCCCACTGAACACGGTCATTTCAAATTGATTGCCTTTGACCAGACTAACTCGCATGAAGTGCACATGGCGTTGGTGAAAGGCACTTGGGATAAAGATGAACCGGTGCTGGTCAGGGTGCACTCCTCGTGTGTTACAGGAGATATTTTTGGCTCTTGCCGTTGCGACTGTGGCGCGCAACTGCACGCCGCAATGGAAATGGTTGACCGGGCGGGGAAAGGTGTTGTCTTGTATATGAAGCAGGAGGGTCGGGGGATTGGGCTGCTCAATAAACTCAAGGCGTATAAACTTCAGGAGCAGGGACTTGATACCGTTGAAGCGAACTTACAATTGGGTTTCGATATGGACGAACGTGATTATGGTGTCGGAGCGCAGATTATTAGGAGTTTAGGGATATCCAAAATCCGACTGATTACGAATAACCCTAAGAAAAGGGTTGGATTAATGGGATATGGCCTGGAGATTGTGGATAATGTACCGATTGAAATTCATCCTAATCAACACAACGAAAAATACTTGTTGACCAAGCGCGATAAGCTAGGTCATACCATTTTAAAACATAAATGAACGAAAACATTTTGTTTCTGAAATTTAGAAACTTGGTATACGCCGATAATTTTTTCGGCGCACTGATCTTGTTTTTTTTCTTGTCGTTCGCGGTGGAGGCACAACAGTTTCCATCTGACTTGTGGCACGAAGGAAAAATCATACTCTTGGAAGGGGATACGCTAAAAGGCAACGTTAAATACGACCTTCAGCAAGATCTTGTGCAATACGGGGTGGCAGATCAACGGACCACAGCATTTAGCGCCCGGAAGGTTTTGTTTTTTGAAATCTTTGATACGTCAGTGAGGAAGTATCGGCAGTTCTTTGCACTCCCATTTACAACGACATCAGGATACAGGGCGCCTGTATTTTTT
>Ga0111538_10004203_pt1 | contig 20056 bp, 20 predicted proteins | sample SoiMethybrSBSTD1_FD_79669 | JGI IMG/M metagenome (GOLD analysis project Ga0111538, IMG submission 79669) | Bulk soil microbial communities from a Populus tree surrounding site in Tennessee, USA - Soil MetaG P. TD hybrid SBSTD1 (version 2)... | ecosystem: Environmental > Terrestrial > Soil >... | reverse complement strand
GCACTTGGAGAACATGGAATTCAGGAGCTAATTGGGCTTCAGAAGACCGTAATTTCCCAACTGCAACTATAGACCTAATAAGCAACGACGACACTTACCACGGGCATCTGACAAGCTTTGGAGGAGTGAATGCGACGGATTTTAGCTTTCGTCCTGGTTCTGATTGCACTGGCGGCGCCAGTTGTTCTGGCACAGCAAACCTACACGCACGACAACGTCGAATACACATTCGAAATTCCTTCGCCGACCTGGCGTACGATCCTTGAACCGGATGCAGCTCACGAACATCCTGAGTTTGTTTACGGCGACCGGCTTGATGGATACCTGACGATTCGCAAAGAAGTGGTCGACGCCGGCACAACACCCGCGGAGCTCGCGCGTCGCGATCAGGATCTGAGACTGCGATTCCTGCCCGGATTTGTCGATGGCAAGCAGGAATCTTTCAACGGCAGACTCGATGGCGTCACAATGTCCTATGAGTTTGTCAGAACCGGTAAGCCGATGCTGGGACGCACGTACTACCTGCAGGCAGATAACCGCACGATCTACGCCCTGCGCTTTACCGGACTACGCGACAAGCTGGCTCGTATTCGCAATCAAACAGACCTGATAGCACGCACCTTCAAACTCAAGTAAACGAAACATGAAGCTGGCCCACGGACTAGCAATCAAGCCCTCGCTGATACACGGCAGAGGCTGCTTCGCCACCATACCTTTCAAGAAAAGACACAAGATCGCGGAATACGCCGGCGAAAAGATCACAAACGCCGAAGCACGCCGGCGAGCACATCGAAAGATGCTGCGGATTTGTGAGGTTAACCCTCGCTGGAGTCTGGATGGCAGTCGCGGCGGGAATGGCACGCACTACATCAATCACTCATGTGTGCCGAATGCTTTCATGAAGATCCTCTACGACCACATTCTCTTCATCGCCTTACGCGACATCGAGGCCGGCGAAGAGATCACTATTGATTACGAGTCAACACTGCACTCGGACGACAAGCGTTGCATCTGCGGCGCAAACACCTGTCGCGGTACAATTAACAAGCAATAATCTGTGTAATCTGTGGATTAAAGTCGCGGCAGCGTAAAACTAAACTTCGAACCACGCCCCTCTTCTGAGTCGAGATCGACTTGTCCACCGTGTTGCTCGACAACTTCGCGCACAAACGACAAGCCGAGTCCGGTTGACTCTTCGTCCTTTTCCTGTCCCTCGCGAACCACGCGATAAAACTTGTCCCAGACCCGTTCCTTCGATTCAGCGGGAATGCCGAAACCACGATCTTCAACAGACACTCGCACTGCTTCAGCCTCGAGCGCCGTTGAAACCGTCACCGTAGTTCGCTCCGGACTGTACTTGATCGCGTTGTTGACGAGGTTCTTCACCGCTTGCGTGATCAAACTCTTGTCCGCGGCCACTGGAGGAATTCGATGTGCAGGCTGTTCGACGAGGCGAATGCGTTTCTTCTTTGCCACTGGTTGTAACGACGTAATGGTTTCGCGCACGACCTCGTCCAGACGCAGTGGAATCTTCAGGACTTCCTGCTTGTCTTTACGTTGCAACTGCGTCACCGAGAGAAAAGTATTAATCATCCGCGACATTCGTTGTGATTCGTTAGCGATGATCGAAACGAATTCGCGCGCTTGCGGTGGAATCGTTTCATCCGCCGTCAACAGTTCGGCGAAGCCGTTGATGCTAGTGAGTGGAGTGCGAAGCTCGTGTGACATCAGCGAAATCATGTCGCTCTTTAACTTCTCGTATTCTTTCGTTGCGGTCACGTCTTTAACGTGGAGAGCGATGCCGATGGGTTCGTTTATGCTGGCGGGCTGTCGATCACGAAGGAGGGAAATCCTCAGGTTGAGAATCTGGCTCTTCTTTTCGAAGTTGAGTTCACCCTGGTACTCGTCGCCGGTTTGCAGCACTCGTCTTACGGCAATTGTAGGTTCGTCAAAAACGTCAGTCCGGAATTTGTGGAGCAAGTCGAAAACATCCATTGTGGAGACCCGTTCGGGAGCTAAACCTGCGAAACCGAGGAGTGTTTTATTGACGAGTGCGAGTGTGCCATCGAGGTATGCGATGGCGACGCCGTCATCGATGTGGGTGAGAGTGCTGGCTTCGCATCGCTGTTCCACGGTAACGGCTTTCAGCACGTTTAGCGCATCGATCTTTTTCTTGCTGCCGGCTTGCGAGAAGTAACTGAGCGACTGCGATCCTGCCTGGTTTTGAGAGAAGCTTTCACGCTCGAGGTTGCGAGCGAACTGAGAACCCACGGCCGCTAGTAGCGGTGCATCATCAGCGGAGAATTCCGACGTGAGTCGAATGAGCAGGACGCCGGCAGTTTCGCTTTCGTGAAGCAGAGGTACTGCGACAGTCGATGAATTTTGACCGGGTGTTGTTTGACTTACCAATTGCCGGGACGCTGCCGCACGTTGGCAGAGATCAATGCCTTCACGCCAGACGGAATTGCGGCGTGGGTCCTGTGCGTTGCGTGCAGCTCCTTTGAAGCGTGCGACAGGTTGAAGGGAGTCGATTTCGTCGTAACGAAAAACCACCGCTTCACTCAGTGGCAGGACTGTGTTCAGTAATTTTAGTCCGCTTAGCAGTCGGGTGTTTGCGCCGATCGCGTCGTTGGTTCCTGCGGAAGAGTGGAAGAGTGCACGGGCCAGTTGGCGGTCGAGGGACCAGAGCCGGTTTATTTGTGCGAACAGTAAAGAGAGACCGCCGCTTAAGAGAAGAGGGATTGGGAGCAGGTCGACGTTTAGTACCAGGAAACCGACGGTACCGGTGCCGCAGACCGTGACTATGCTCACCAGCATCCACCGCCAGCAACGACGAAAACCAAAGCGGTTCAGCGTCAGGCTAAGGGCGAGCGCGAATACTACGAGGCACGCCGCGATGATCGAGTCGTCAAGGGTCTTAAGGTCGAGCGGTGAAGTGGCCGGGATGAATGTCGCGAGGTTGGGCAGGATGCCCATTGTCTGAGCCGCATAAACCGCCAAACCGGCGCCAATGCCGATAACGGATGCAGAAACGTAAGAGGTCGGTGCTTTTATTTGATTCAAGGCGGAGAGTGAAAGCCAGAGGAGCGCTGGCCCGGATGGGATTCAAAGCCGACCGGATTATACAATGACAAGCATTGTTAAATCCAGGGAATCGTTGTAGGGGCGGCACTCCGTGGCCGCCCCCTTGGCTGAAAAAGTGCTCGAGAGGGTTCGGTATTGAGCAAGGGGCGGCCACGGAGTGCCGCCCCTACAATAAATTCAGCGCGGCGAGGATTTCGGGGAGCTGATCCTCGAAAACGGTGCGCAGGTCGAGCAGCACCTTTCCTTCTGAGATCCGGCCGATAATTGGAGGCGAGGAGGTACGGAGCTGGTGCTCGATGTCTTGCGCCGACCGCTCGCGATGAGTAATGGCAATAACGACGGTAGAAAAGGTCGAGGTTGGTCCAGCGCCGCCACCCAGTGCTGATTCGTTCTCCAGCAGGTCAACCTGGAGGTCGTTCGTATTCAAGCCGTCGACGATGCGTTGCGCACGCTGCCGGAGGTCTTCAGTCGAAAGCGAGAGCATTTGAATGACCGGCACTTCCGTTTGGCCCATGCCTTTCTGATGGGAAACAAGTGTCGCTTCCAGCGCCGCAAGCCGTATCTTGTCGCTTCGTAGCGCACGGTAGAGTGGATGCTTTCGGAGGCGTGCAACAATCGCTTGCGTGCCTACGATCAATCCTGCCTGGACCGACCCGAGGAGCTTGTCGCCGCTGAATGATGTGACATCAACATTAGCCTCGATGATGTCACGCACGACGGGTTCATCAATCACGCCGAACTTTCGCAAATCATCTAACTGTCCGGACCCGGCATCTTCATACACTAACAACCCGGCATCGTGTGCCAGCGTCACGAGTTCTGATCGTTCAGGCGAACTCGCAAACCCGACAATCCTATAATTCGACGGATGAACACGCATGATCAATCGCGTGTTGGAAGTGATCGCATGCTGAAAATCGTGGAGGTGAGTGCGATTTGTGGTTCCGACTTCAATCATGCGCGTGCCTGAACTCGCCATTACGTCCGGCACACGGAAGTCGCCGCCTATCTCAACGAGCTCTCCACGCGAAACGATTGTTTCACCGTCGCCGGCGAGCACAGTCAAAATCAACAGTGCAGCAGCCGCACAGTTGTTGACTACCAGGGCGTCCTCGGCTCCGGTTAGATCTTTCAGGAGCGACTCTACTCGTGCTGCTCTTCCCCCACGGCCTCCACTCTCAAGATCATATTCGACAGAACAATAACGAGCCGCTTCGTCCATCGCCGTGCGCGCCGCCTCCGACAAAGGCGCCCGGCCAAGATTTGTATGCAGCACGACGCCGGTCGCATTGATGACGGTTTTTATACCCGATTGACCTTCGCGACGTGCACTCGCTTCCATTCGTCTGACGGCTTCTGCGAGCAGCGCTTCCTGATAGTTTCCGTTATCAGTGATGAATTCCTGATTACGAACCAGGGTACGAATCTCAGCCGTAACTGCACGAGCAATGCCCGTCAATCTTCTGAGCCCGACCAAATCACGAAGCTCACCCGCTGCGTCCGTGCGCAATAACGCATCAATTGATGGCACGTCACGGAGACTGGCCCGTTTGTTTTTTTCCTGCTCCTGCATATGCTTCAGAGACGCGAGGCTATCACAATCCTGATAAATCCTAAAAAATCCTGTCTATTGACACATCGCTTTCCAACCCCCTAGACTGCTTTTGTCGCGTCCAATCAACGACGCAAGACCCGCCCTACTTTTTCCTCGCCCAGGAGCTTCATGGGATTACGTGAAAATAAACTGCTTAGATCAAAACTGCAGGTACAGGCCAAGAGCAAGTTCTCTACCGGCGAGAGCCAGCCAACACCCGATGAACAACTGACCCGACTGGAAGACGACATCCGCAGGCTGCGCGTCGAGTTCGACATCTTCTTCAACGGGGGCTCCAAGCGGCCGCCCTACGACACCAAGGGACGTGTCGAGACGCTGCTCAAACGACTCGGAGACGATCGTAGCTTAACGTTCGCGCAGAGGTACCGGTACAACTCGCTCGCGGCACGCTACAACTCGTTTAGAGAACTCTGGCGCCGTACGATGCAGGGGCGTGAAGAAGGTCGCGATGCTGTTTCCGCACATCGTGCAAGCGTTCACAAAGAACCAGGCGCACCCAAAGTGGAACCCGTTTCGTTTGTTTGCGCAGATGCGCATCGGGAAGTGGAAGTGGTCAAAAACCTTTTTGAGTCACTGATGGAGGCAAAGCGGCTTTGTGGAGAGGCCGAGGATCTATCGTTCCCGAAGTTTCATCGGTTGATTGCGTCAAAAGCTGATGGGCTCAAGGAAAAGCTTGGTTGTGATCGGGTGAGGTTTTCAGTATCGGTTGAAAATGGTCATGTCAGTTTTATGGCGCGAGCCGAATAGCGGAATAGTTAGACAGGACTGGCAGGATTTACAGAATAAACAAGATAAAAGAAAAGGCGACCGACGTGGGTCGCCTTTCTTTTTGTGAGCTTACCGGACCCGTGACCGGAAGCAAGTCAGTGGCTTTGCGGAAGCAAGCCGGGGAGACACTACATCTTTGTAACTTTTTCGGCCTGAGGTCCCTTTGGGCCCTGGGTTACCTCAAACTCAACTTCCTGACCCTCTTCGAGAGTCTTGAAGCCGTCGCCTTGAATGGCGCTATAGTGAACAAAGATGTCCGAAGAGCCTGGTTGCTCGATAAAACCGTAACCCTTCGAGTTGTTAAACCACTTGACCTTACCGGTTATTCTAGACATAACAACGAATCCTCCTAACGATTCGGTAAAACGGACACGAAGCCGCTGATGGGGGCAACGTATCAAGGTTAATGCTTGTGAGCCGGGTCGCACCTTGAAATGGCGCTAGACGGAAACACACAACCAACAAAAAATGCATGGTGAACAGCGCGGGGAGCGCTAATTCAACATGCACAGACTTACGGGGGCAAAACTAACGAAACTCATTGACGTACAGCTTGTGATTCGGGAATGCTGGGCTCTGAATCTTGCCGTCCCTGCATTGAAACGACGGCGCATATTAGGCGACTTTGTTAAACCTGTCAAGCAGGAAAGTTGTGTTACGCCTCTCCTAAGTTAAAGCTATACCTCAGGTTAGCTATCACACCCTGTTTTATTTCATCTCAATTGGTGCCGGAATTCATCGCCAGCTTTGTGCTCAACAGCAAGTAGGGCAGCGGATTTACCGCCTGATCGTTGATCCGGACTTCGTAATGCAGGTGTGGTCCAGTCGAGCGGCCGGTCGAGCCTACTTTCCCCAGTAATTGCGCCCGCGACACGGTTTGATTGAGTTCAACGTCAATATGAGAAAGGTGACCGTAGCGTGTGGTCAGACCGCCACCGTGGTCAACAACCACGAGCTGTCCATAGCCGTTTTGCCAGCCGACGAACGAAACGCGACCGCTGGCTCCCGCAAAAACGGGAGCACCCCACGGCGCTTCAATGTCCTGCCCGGAGTGAAACTCATAGCCCGAACCACCAAATGGGTTCCTACGGCCCCCGAACCCGCCTTCAAGCGTCCCGTCGACCGGCCACACAGTCGGAGTGTAGCCTCGCTCCCTCAGAATGCCCTCGTAAGCGCGTAAATCCTCCTCGAGGCGGTTAGTCTTGGCGAGTAGAGCTGCGATGCCCATCTCGTCCATTGGCAAGGCAGGGCCGCCAGTACCGGGCACGGTTGGGTTGTTTTCTACGACGCCTGATTTCTCGGCTAGTTTACGAGACGTGTCTTCAACCTTCTCAACGCGGTTATTTAGCTTTTCCAGTTCCTGGCGCTGGTGTTCGTTTTCCGCACGCAAACGCTGATTTTCAAATTTGGTCCGCAAGTGGGCGGCTTGTTGGGTCAGGCCGTACAGTCCATATAAGAGTCCGACGCCAAGCACCACCAGAACGGCGCAGAAAACGCTGACTGACTTCTTTTCGACGCGGATTCTTTGGACTCGGGCTCGAGAACGGGAAGTATGGGCAATGATAAAGGCATAGAAACGGTCTTCTTTGGGCATTTTTGATCGTGCTCCTGTTGTTACGCAGAAAGTCGGAGACGCAACAACCGAAAGGCACAACTCGCCAAAAGCGATTTGCGCGTAACCGGGGAAAGTTGTCTTTGTTTACCTACTTGAGATTTGCAGCGGGTGGATTGAAAACCTCAAGGTCCCTCCGAGGTGAAATCCATCCGGCCGGTTCTGCAAGGCCCTGACCCTATCACAGGCCGTCAAATTGTTGCAACTTTGTGGGAGAAATATAAGGAAGGTGTATTTAAAACAGAATAGGCCCTGGAGGACAGGACCTATCCAGCTCCGGAACTTAAACGCTCTCGCGCTTTCGTCGGCACCAATCACGATAGATTGCCAGCGCAATCAACACGAGGAGCGCCACAAAGATCACAACGACCGCGACCTTGATCGCCGTGATAAGGAAGCCGACGAGCAGGATCAGTTGTTTCAGCAGAGCGATGATAACGAGGATCAAAGCAACGATTGCTCCGAGTCCGCCAAAAGCTTTGAGAGCGCCACAAAACATAATTTCAACCCCGTAACTAATATGAATTACGATCTTCGTTCAAACGGAAGCGGAGCAACATCCCGGCGAGCGAACTGCGTAGTCTCGCCGGTCCGAAAGTTGGTTGCATCAACTGGTTTGGAACTGGCAACAACCGACGGCGGCGGCCGTCTCGAATCGAATCGCACAATCCGATCCGATGCTCTGCCGCGACGGATGTAATCAAACAACATGTAAGCACCGAGCGCTACGAGCGCGACCGGCAACAACTCCTTGATTGGCAACGTCATTCCCAGCAACGTGTGCATCAGGAAGAGCGTGCCAATAATAATCAGTGTCGTTCCCCATGCAAATGGATTCCCGTAAAGACGGCGCGCAATCACATCATCTTCTGCGTCAGGACTCAATCCCGCCCTCATCAACTGTGCGGTCCGGCAAGCATCGACAGCGGAAAAGAGCCATGTACCGATAACGCCAAGTAAGAAGAAAGGCATTGCCTGCGTGACTACCGCCATCTGAAAGAAGCTGGCGAACACTGCGAAGTGCACGACAGCTTTGGAAGTCTGGCCGTTATAAGCAGCGCCGAGTCCGGGAACGAACGAGAGCAACGTGGCAACGAAGGGTGAACTCTTTCTTCTAAGGATCTGAGTCGGACTGGTTGATTGATGTCGCAGTAACTCAACACCAGCGACAATACAATCCTGACAGAATGGAAACCCTCGCACCCGATGATCGCAGGCAGGACACAACCAGCGCGCACACTGATTGCACTGAACCACCGCCGGATTCTTAGCATGGTAGCTACAGTACATCATTGCTTAAAAACACTCCCTCACCGATTGTTATGACCGTTACCTTCCGGTTTGTGGCCGGAAGAGTCTTTCTGCTGATCTGCTCCCTGTTTTTGTGCGGGAGGCGCCGGGGGTTTTTGTTCCTTCTCGCCGATAATCTCCAACGGATAGTCAGTGATCGATCGCGATTGTCCGGTGCGTTCAGCTAACTGCAAACCCGCATCGTAAACACCACCAATCGAACCGTCTGCGGAAACAGTATTGGTTAACACCAGAATCGCCACCAAAAGCATCGTCGCTACGGTGGCGAGTTGTGGTGACATGATCGGATCCAGCAACGAGCGGAAACGAGAAGCGACGCGCGCTCTCCACGGAGCTCTCACTTCGTGGGACGTCACTGTTCCCAGAGTCGCTTGCAGGATTCTTTCATTCAATCCCTGGGGGACAGGCTTCTCTTCGGAAATGTATGTGTAGCACGCGCCGATCGCTCGCACGACCTCACCGGGAAGTTCAGTGCAGCGATTGCAGAGTGCTGCATGACGTTCCCATCGATGATAGAGATGTGCCGGCAGGAAACCGTCGAGGTAGTCAGTGAGACATTCCTCAAACTCCTCGCAGCCCATCGCGCTCTGAGGAATTGTCTTCTCCAGAATCCGAGCTTCAAGTTCTCTCGATGGCGCAGGCACCGTTGCCATATGACAAGTCTCGATTGCACTGCGAACCGCCGACAGAGTCTCATGGCACACGGGGCACTTCATTGCGTGCTCGCCCATGAGCCGATTAGTTTCAGGACCTACTACACCCTCAAGGTAGTCGGTCAAAAGATTTTCGAAATCCACACAAAGCATCGTTATTATTCGCTTCCCGCCGCTTATTGTTCCGGCTCACTCGCCCCCTGCCAAGATTTGAATGAGCCCCCGCTGTTCCGTTGGTCTATGCCTCACTCATCGCAACGACTTTCATTCGCCGTAGAATCTTCGCGAGCTCAATTCGTCCACGATTGATTCTCGACTTGACCGTTCCTTCGGGGATCTTCAACAGATCCACGATCTCCTGATAACTCAACTCTTCAATGTCTCTCAGTATCACGCACGTTCGTAAATCGGGTGATAACTTGTCTATACCTGCTTGCACCTGAGCGCCGAGCTCTCGTCGCTCCATTTCCTTTTGGACCGAGTTAGTACGCGTGTGCAGATGGTAGCTGTGATCGGCGAGATCGTCCGCGAGGTTATCGTGCGGTGTGCGCTGGCGCTTGCGGTAATCGTCGATGATGAGATTGCGCGCAAGCCTCATCAGCCAGTTTTGTAAATCACCCTGCTTGGGGTCGTACTGATCCAAAGAACGGTAAACTCTCACGAAAACTTCCTGCGTTAAATCTTCTGCCGTATCGGAGCGTGAGGTAAAGCGGTAAGCGAGGTTGTAAATGCGGCGGGAATAGGTCTGCACAATCTCTTCCCACGCCGCGCCGTCGCCTGCGCGACACCTGCGAACCAATTCGGCTCCTTCACTTATTGCCAAAGCCTTAACAGCTCCCACCGTATCTTCTCCAGGTACCTGTTGGTCGGAAATCGTCAAAGGCGGCAAACCCTTGTTCCGGCTGGATTACGACAGGTACCAAACTAAAGTTCAGCAAAGTTTGCCACAAAAGGCACAGGAAGGATATAGAGGCGCAGCTTGCAGGAGCAGGAGCGCGGATCCCAGATCTCCTGCTCCTGCAACTGCTCCTGCTCTCCTGTCTCGAGCTATTCTTGCCCTAACTTCCTCTCATGTAGTAGGCTGTGCGGCCGGCCCAATATCTTGTGGTTTTGGACTCAGATCTGAACAGGTATCGCAAATACATAGAATTCGGCGTTCTCTGTTTGCTTGCCTCAGCACTGCTGTGGTGGTTTGGACGAAATCTGGACTGGGCTGAGGTACGTCGGAAAGTCAGCGACGCTGATCCCTATCTCCTGGCGGCTGCTGTCTTATGTATCTCTTCGGTCTATTTTTTACGGGCCTTTCGATGGGGTACGTTGCTAAAACCACTGACCCCGGCCCGGTTTGCCGACCTGTTTGCAGCCACTTCGATTGGCTTTGGGGCGGTATTCCTGATTGGGCGAGCCGGCGAGGTTGTGCGTCCCGTCGCACTCTCGATGCGCGATCCACGCATCAGGCCGAGCGCTTCGCTGGTCACGATCCTCGTCGAGCGCATTTGCGATATGTCGGCTGTAGCCCTCATGTTCGCCATCAACCTGATCTGGTTTAAGCCTCCTTTATCTCTCGAGCTGTCTTTTGGCCGGGTGCGAACCGCAGGCTTAGTGCTCTTGGGAGCCACGGTTGTTGGCATTGCATTTCTGGCGTGGTTCAGAACGCAATCGGCGCTGTTTATCGGACTTCTTGAACGGCTCTTCGCGCGTTTGCGGTTTATACCCCAGCGGCTCGTGAAGCTTGTTCTTGGCATTCTCGAACAGTTGGCGCAGGCCCTGCGCGTGCTCGTTAATTTAACTGAGCTATTCGAGGTCGTTGGCTGGACGGCTTTGACCTGGTTCGCCATTGCCGCAGCTAACCTGCTCGTGATGAGAGCCTTTCATCTGCCGGTCGGATTTTCTGAAACGATCTTCGTGCTTGGCTGGGCACTCGTCGGCTCTTTAGTTCCGACGCCTGGCGGTGCTGCTGGCGCATTCCACACTGCTACCGCAGCCGGACTGTTGTTTCTCGGCGTCCACAAAGAGACGGCCGCGGCTTTGTCGATTGTTATGCACCTGGTTGATTTTGGTCCGGCAGTTTTATTTGCCATTTTTTACGTGATCCGGGGCGACCTGAGCGTCGCGAAATTGCGCACGATGATTTCACCAGAACAGGTACAGGAGCAATGAATTCCGCGAAAGGATTCAACTAAACATGAAATGTCCATTCTGTGGATATCTCGAGGACAAAGTGGTCGACTCGCGCGAGTCGCGTGAAGGCGACGCGATCCGGCGCCGGCGAGAGTGCCTCCGATGCGAGCGAAGGTTTACGTCCTATGAACGCATCGATGAGATACCCTACATGGTCGTCAAGAAAGATGGTCGGCGCGAAACGTTCGACCGCAACAAAGTCATGGCGGGTCTGTTGCGCGCGTGCGAGAAACGTCCAGTCCCTTCAGCTAAACTTGACAGTATCGTGAATGCGATCGAGAAGTATGTGCAGGAATCCCCCGAACGCGAACGCCCCACAAGCAAAATCGGAGAGATGATCATGCGACGCTTGAAAGAACTCGATAAGGTCGCATATGTTCGTTTCGCTTCCGTATATTTGGAATTTGAAGACGTCTCGGAATTCATGACCGAGCTGAAGCATTTGGTAGTGAAACAACGAGCTAACAAGTAGAACGCATTACTTCGAACCGGGGCATCTGCAATGATCAAACCCATTCGCGCGACCGGATTAGAACGACTCGAGGTGCAGCGACTTCGCGATCGCGTCGGACGCCTTTATGCGGCTTTGCAGGAAGCGACGGAAGCCGAGAACCCTCTTGCCTCCGGTGCGTGGGCGCCGCCAGTCGATCTCTGTGAAACAGAGAAGAGCATTTATATTCGCATTGAACTTCCCGGTGTAGCCGCTGATCAAATCAAGATCGGAATCTCCAACACCAAGCTCAGAATCTGGGGTGAAAAGAAACGACGCCCCAACCGCCGTCGCATCATTTCCTACCACTGTTCAGAACGCAGTTTCGGAAAGTTTGGCCGCATCGTGCCGTTGCGCTGGACCTTCAGTGTTCGAGACGCGTCGGCGGAGCTTAGCAACGGAGTGCTGCACATTTATCTTCCAAAGATTGAGGATCGCAGGGGAGAGGAGGTCCTGATAGAAGTTAAGGACGCAAACGTTGAGTAAAGCCCCAAAGGCAAGAAACTGAGAATACGGTTATGGCAATCGCAAAAGAACCAGAGTTTACCGAAGCAATCGAAACGACAACGGACAACGATCAACAACTGCAGATTCCGAGTGAGCTGCCGGTGCTGCCGTTGCGCGACATCGTGATCTATCCGTTCATGATCGTTCCGTTATTTGTCTCACGTGAGAAGTCGATCAGGGCAGTGGATGAGGCGCTGGCGGAGAATCGCATGATTCTGCTTGCGTCGCAGAAAGACCTCGATAAAGAGGAACCGACGGCAGATGATCTGTACACCGTCGGCACTGCTGCAGTCATCATGAGGATGCTCAAATTGCCTGATGGTCGCATACGCATTCTGGTCCAGGGACTCGCGCGTGCTCAGATTGAAACGGTAGATACAACTGGTGAATACCTGCGCTCGCGTGTAAGCGTGATGCAGGAAGTACTTCCGCCAGAACGTTCGCTGGAAGTCGAGGCGTTGGTGCGCAATGTGCGCGCTTCGATGGAAAAAGCGATCAACCTCGGAAAGAATATCTCGCCCGAAGTTATGGCGATAATCGCCAACCTCGACGACGCCGGACGGCTCGCGGATCTATCAGCCTCAAACCTCGAGTTGAAAGTTGAAGACGCACAATCGGTGCTCGACATCGCCGACACAACGGCACGTCTGCGCCGTGTCAACGACCTTTTGAACAAGGAGATCGAAGTCCTCACGGTCCAACAGGAAATCAATACGCAGGCACGCGCGGACATCGATCGCTCGCAAAGAGAGTTTTACCTGCGGCAACAACTCAAGGCGATTCAGAGTGAGCTCGGTGAAGGTAACGAGCTCGCGGAAGAGATCGCGCAGTTTCGCGAAAAGATCGAAGCTGCAAAGATGCCAAAGCCGGCTGAGGAAGAGTCGCTCAGACAACTTAAGAAACTCGAGCGCATGCATCCGGACGCAGCGGAAACAGCGACGCTCCGCAACTGGATGGAGATCATGACCGATCTGCCGTGGTCCAGATCGTCAGTCGATAATCTCGATCTACAGAAAGCGGAGAAAGTTCTTAACGAAGATCACTACGGACTCGAGAAAGTTAAAGATCGAATCATCGAAGCACTCGCCGTGCGGAAGCTGAAAGAGAAACCCAAAGGTCCGATTCTTTGTCTGGTCGGACCGCCGGGTGTCGGCAAAACTTCGCTCGGACGTTCAATCGCTCGGGCTCTCGATCGCAAGTTTGTGCGACTCTCGCTCGGTGGTGTTCACGATGAGGCGGAGATTCGCGGCCATCGCAGAACTTACGTCGGCGCAATGCCGGGCAGGATTATTCAGGCCATACAACAGGCCGGCACGAATAATCCATTGATCATGCTCGACGAGATCGACAAAGTGGGCGCAGACTTTCGCGGCGACCCGTCGTCAGCTCTGCTCGAAGTACTCGATCCCGAACAGAACAACTCATTCCGCGACAACTATCTCGGCGTCACGTTCGATCTGTCGAATGTGATCTTTATGACGACAGCGAACATACTCGACACTATTCAGCCGGCGCTTCGCGATCGCATGGAAGTGATCCGACTCGCGGGCTACACCGAAGAAGAGAAACGCGAGATTGCCATTCGTCACCTGATTCCGAAACAGATGGAAGAAAACGGGATCACGGCAAAAGATGTGCACGTTTCAAAGACCGCACTCACAGCCATCATTCAGCAATACACGCAGGAGGCCGGACTGCGACAACTCGAGCGCGAGATTTCCAGGATCTGCAGGAAAGTCGCGCGGAAGATCGCTGAAGGTCATAAAGGTGGTATCAGAGTTTCGCTGAAGAACGTGCACGAGTTTCTCGGTGCTCCGAAGATCATCCCTGAAGAAGCATTGAAGAAGGATCAGGTTGGCGTGGCCACAGGCCTGGCATGGACCGCAGTCGGCGGCGACGTGCTCTTTATCGAAGCGCTGCGAATGAAAGGCAAGGGAAACCTCGTTTTGACGGGGCAGCTCGGCGACGTAATGCGAGAGTCGGCGCAGGCAGCCTACTCATACGCCAAGTCACGCGCAAAAGAGTTGGATATCGCCGAAGACGATTTCAGCAACTACGATCTGCACATTCACATTCCGGAAGGTGCGATTCCCAAGGATGGTCCGTCCGCAGGTATCACGCTCGCAACTGCGATGGTTTCTGCTTTGTCTACCCGACCCGTTCGCAAAGACGTCGCCATGACGGGTGAAATCACATTGCGAGGAAACGTCCTGCCGATAGGCGGCGTTAAGGAAAAAGTGCTTGCGGCGCGGCGTGCTCGTGTGACTACAATTATCCTGCCGCAGCAGAACCGGCGCGATTTGGACGAGGTTCCAAAAGAGCCATTTAAGGACATTCGCTTCGTTTTTGTGGATAATATGCGGCAGGTATTTCGGGAAGCGCTTGGCGAGAGAGTAGTGCCGCCTGCGAGTCCCGCGCCGAAACCGCAGCGTCTCCCGCAGCCCGCAAACGCGAGGACCGCGGTATAGTAGTCTGGGATACAACCATGAGCTACGTTGACGAATCGTAGTCTTCGGTTCACCCGACATTCAGCGTTCAAGCAGCGTTCAAGTTTTCAAAGGAGTTTTGCATGGGTAAAGTACCCCGTAGTTATCTGTCCGTTTTCTTTGCCGCAATCGCACTGATTCTCGGTTCCCAAATCTCAGCCTATAGCCAGGAAAGTCAAAAAACCGACATTTCAACCGTAACGATTAAGAATTTTGGCCAGATGGACGAGCGGTTTTTCCGCGGTGGTCAACCCAAAGAAAACGATTATTCCCAGTTAGCTGCGCTCGGTATTAAGACAGTCATCGATTTGCAGAATGAACCCACGGCGTATGAAAAGCAGAATGTCGAAGCCCTCGGAATGAAGTACGTGAACATTCCGATGAGCGATAAGGATTATCCCGAAACCACAAAGATCGAGCAGTTTTTGAAGCTCGTCGACGATCCTTCAACCGGAAAGTTTTACGTTCACTGTGCGGGCGGGCGACATCGCACCGGCGTGATGGGCGCTGTTTACAGGTTCAACCGCTACAACTGGAATTACGACCAGGTCTACGCCGAGATGAAGAAGTATGACTTCTACACCCGCTGGGGTCATGGCGACATGAAGAAATTCGTGCAGGATTACTCAGTAAAGTTTCCCAAGTCACAGGCAGTCGCCGCAGAAGGCACGCGATAAGAATTTAGCCGCGGATGGTCGCGGATAAACGCAGATCAGCGTTAATCCACGTTCCTCCGCGGCTTTTCTATTTATTGATAAAGGTACGAGTAGCTCTTCTTCTGATCCCACTCAATTCCCTGAACATTCTGTCCATCTATCGCGAGAATATCAGCACTGATTTCGTCGGTGCTGACTGTCGGGCTCACGTCGACTGAATACACAATGCTACCGGGCGATTCCTCCGTCGCCTCACGATCGACCGCTCGTAGCTCCTTATCGAAACCATGCGTCTTCAGCACTTCGCGCAGAGCTTTCTGTGTTGAGACGACATTCCTAGTAATCACCTTCAACTCCATCGAGCGAAACACGAGCTCAGACTCACGCCACTCAAGCAGCCAAAGCACGATCAACGAAAACAACGCCAACACAAGCGCCAAGTCCCAACGGCCAAACCCCGACGCAAGTCCCAACGCGAGGCTAATCAGAAGAACGGTAATCTCCTTCGGATCGCGAATGTTAGTCCGAAATCGCACGAGCGAAACCGCTGCGAAGATGCCAAACGCACGCGCCGCGTTATCGCCAACAATGATCATTAAGGCTGCTGCGACAACGGCGAGCAAAATCTGTGTTTGCGCAACGTAAGGGTTGCGCTTGAGCGCGAGTATTCGTTTTCGCGGACGAAATGCGAGAGCGGCTCCGAGTAACGCCGCAAGCAGCAGTCTCAATGCGAGGTGTCCCATTGTTTGGAGCCACGTCGCGCCGTTCGCGTATGGCTCACTGTGTTGGGTACCAAACAAGTGATCGATAAAGCTCTCACTCGAATCGGTCCGAGCCGGAGTTGATGGGCGTACATCCGGCGGTCCCAGAACCGCGTCGGGTGATGGTCCCTGCCTCACTGTTTCCGGAGTGGCGCGCCGGCCACCGCCAACAAAGTAGACGATCAGTGCGCTCAGTAAAACGACTCCCGCGAAAACGATTACAAGTGTCAAAACTTCTTTGCGTCTTTGATTCGCCATGGAGTTTATTCGCCTCGGCCAATGCGTGGACTCGGACTCAAGCTAAGCAGTTCGTTGGTTCGCTCACGCACCTCGCCCGCAAGCAAGTTGATTTGACCCGGACTGTAATTCGCCGCGCGAAAAGCGTCGCGAATCTGCTGGTCACTCAGTTGTGAAAGCAAACTTGCAATCCACTGCGCATCCTGAACGGTGAGATCTTTCATGAGGCCGCGATTTTTGCCGCCGAAGTGCAGCACGACGCGATCGCCTTTCACTTTCTCGAAGAAGTTTGACTTCGCATAATTCACCGGATTGTTGCGGCTTCTGGTGATTCGCCAGAAGATCGGAGTGGTGCTCGCGTGGCCAAACGTCGCGCCGAGATCGCTGATGACGTAATACAGCTTGTTACTGCCGTTAGGCTTGATGATCACGTTGTTGGAGTCTTTCAGATCCCAGTTGTTGATGAGCGCCATCATGATCTTCAGACCCTGTAGCTCGGGGGAGCGGCTGAAGGGATTGCTCGTCCACTTCCATTCCTCTCCACGCTTCCACTTGTCCGGACGTGCTTCAAACCTTACGTTTGTGAAGGTTCCTTTTCCGGGGATGGTTACGCGCGGCGCCAGGTAGTTGACCTCGGTGTAATAACCGATACCCCACAGCAATCTGATTGCTGAAGTTTCCGACTGTGCTTCTTTGCCGATCTTTGCGACCCACTCACGACCCGAAGCGTCGCGCACGCGATACTTCTTCGAATAGCCACCCTTTTCTTCTTTGATAAAAGTGAGACGACGCAGATCGGGGCGCATCTCTTCGCCGCCCGGCCCCAGAAACAGATCTCGCGATGAGATATCGTCCGGGCGTTGCCAGAGAATCGGCGTTCCAGTTAAGGCTTCTTTTTTCTTCTTTGATTTGGCGAGGCCCGTATCAATTGAAGAGATGCTAACGAGTAGAGCTACAACAACCAGTGTTCGAAGTGCCCGAATGGTCTTCATGCTTCCTCCGCGCGGTCAGGAAATTCACTTTGAGGGCTAACAGGGGAAGCAGTAAAAGGGGACAGGATTGCAAGATGAACAGGATTTACAGGATCTAATCCTGAGAAATCCTGTTCATCCTGTCTATCTAGTCAATGCCGGGATGATCCATGAAATACGCCTGACTGTTGAATGCCTCCGAGCCTCGCTCGATCGGCATATATCGGCCGTCCGGCTGTAGCTCGCGAGCCTTCGTGTTATCGCTCAGATACGTGTTGAGCAATACGTCGCGCAAATAACGTTTCGCGTCCGGTTCGGTAACCGGCGCAACAACCTCAATGCGATTTCGGAGGTTTCGAGACATCCAGTCAGCACTACCGATATAAACCTGATCGTCGCCGCCATTCGAGAACCAGAACACACGGCTGTGCTCGAGAAAACGGCCGACGACACTTCGCACTGTGATGTTCTCCGACAATCCCGGAATTCCCGGTCGCAACATGCAGATGCCTCGCACGATCAAATCAACCTGCACGCCGGCGCGCGATACTTCGTAAAGCTTCTCGATGATCTGAAGATCTGCAAGACGATTGAACTTGGCGACAACATGCGCTGGTCTACCCGCTCGTTTGTGTTCGATCTCGCGATCAAACAGCGCATTCAGTTTCTCTCGCAGATCGACAGGCGCCACCATCAGCTTTCGATAGTCCGTCTGCTCAGAAAAGCCGGTGAGATAGTTGAAAAGCTCGGTCGCGTCGCGGCCAATCGCGTCGTTGACGGTAAACATGCCGAGATCCGTGTAGGTGCAGGACGTAGTCGGATTGTAATTACCCGATGCGATGTGCACGTACCGTTTCAGCGTGTCGCCTTCGCGTCTGATCACAAGCGTCAGCTTGCCATGAGTTTTCAGACCAAGAATGCCGTAGACGACGTGGACGCCGGCTTCGTCGAGCTTTCGCGCCCACTCGATGTTGTGTTCCTCATCGAAGCGTGCCTTCAATTCGATCAGCGCGGTTACCTGTTTACCCTGCTCCGCGGCGCGGATCAGTGCCGGCGGAATCGGTGACTCCGGACCAGTGCGATAAAGACAGATCTTGATCGCTACGACGTCCTTGTCCTCGACTGCCTGATTAATGAAACCGGTTACACAGTCGTACGAATCATACGGGTGATGCAAAAGGCGATCGCGTTCTTTGATCGCGTCGAAGATAGTGTCACAGCTCTCATACCACTGAGGAACCGACGGCGTGAAAGGCGTGTCTTTCAGGTCGGGACGATCGCAATCAAAGAACGACATCAGATCCTGAATGTGCAGTGGTCCATCAAAAGCGTAGACGTCGTCAGCGTCGAGGCTGAGTGACGAAGTCAGATACTCGATCATGTCAGCGGGCATGTCGGGCGAGACTTCCAGACGAACCGGCGCGCCGAATCTTCTGCGGCGCAGTTCTTCCTGGATCACGTCGAGCAAATCGTGAGCTTCTTCTTCCTTGATCTCGATATCCGCATCGCGTGTGACTCGAAAGCGGTGACATGAACCAGGATCCATGCCCGGGAAGAGTGCTTGAATATTTGCTTCTATGATCTCTTCGAGTAATACGAAGCGAGTTTTCGAAGAACCAATCTGGACCAGTCGAGGTACAACGGACGGCACCTTAATGCGCACAAAACGCGAGTCGCCGTCTTTCCGGCGCCCGATAAGCCTAACCTCTCTCGGCGCGTGGACCATCAGCCCAATGTTCACGCTCAACGGCGAAATGTAAGGAAACGGGTGACTGGGATCCACTGCGAGCGGCGTTAGAATCGGATACACCTTTTCCATGAAATAGTCTTTTAGACCTTCTTTTTCATGGCGCGACAGCGACCCGTAAGGAATTAGTGAAAGTCCGGCATCGTTCAGTTGCGGCAGGATATCGTCGCGTAGGCAGCGCGCCTGTTCGTTGATGAGCACGAGCACTCGCTCGCGCACCTTCGCCAGTTGCTCTAACGGCGTCAATCCATCGGGCGACACGACATTGCTGTCGTCGAGTTCCTCTTTGAGACCCGAAACGCGAATCATAAAAAACTCATCGAGGTTCGAAGAGAAGATGGACAGGAACTTCAGTCGTTCGAGTAGCGGATTGCGGTCGTCCAGTGCTTCTTCCAGAACTCTCGCGTGAAATTCCAGCAGGCTCAACTCGCGATTAAAGAAAAACTGAGACTTCGAAGGGACGGCCCCGATCTCTGCGGGCCTTGGGAATTCATGAACTCGTGTTTTTATGGCGGTTGACATGGTTATTCTTTAGGGATCTTTATCTCTTCTCAAATTTTTACGCAGGGAGAGCACGCCCATGCGAACTGGGTCGCAAGCATCGTTCCATACAGGGGTTACGAGGGTTCGAGCCGGGTAAGAGTTGCTCTTTGAAAGATTTAGCTATTTTGTTGCGAAACAGACTCGAAACTAATGTGTACGGAAAGCCAACGAGTCACGCGGAACGTACTGTAGGGGCGGCCCTCCGTGGCCGCCCCTTGCCGAACGTCAAGAATTTCTTGATTGGTTTGTGCCACGCGAGAGGCAGCGACTCGTTCGATTGGCCGCTTCGATTTCACAAAGGGGCGGCCACGGAGGGCCGCCCCTACAGTACGTTCCCGGTAACTAAATTTTGCAACGCGGCGCGTCTCTGGAGCGTTAACCAACCCGGTACAGGTTCGTCGCATCAGTAATCTTGATTTTTGGTGGAAAACTTT
>Ga0111538_10004201_pt1 | contig 20058 bp, 14 predicted proteins | sample SoiMethybrSBSTD1_FD_79669 | JGI IMG/M metagenome (GOLD analysis project Ga0111538, IMG submission 79669) | Bulk soil microbial communities from a Populus tree surrounding site in Tennessee, USA - Soil MetaG P. TD hybrid SBSTD1 (version 2)... | ecosystem: Environmental > Terrestrial > Soil >... | reverse complement strand
GACTTGAAGACGACCGGCGGCGCTCGCGCGCTGCACGCGCTGCTGGATCAGGCCGACGTCTTCATCGAAAACTTCAAACCGGGCAGTCTGGACAGACTCGGCTTCGGGTTCGACGCCATTCGCCAGAAGAATCCGCGCCTCGTTTACTGCTCAATTACCGGGTATGGGCGGTCGGGGCCGCGCAGCCACCTGACTGGCTACGACCCGGTCGTGCAGGCCGAGTCGGGGTTCATGGACATTACCGGCTCACCGGACGGTCCGCCGATGCGCACGGGCATCGCGATGACCGACTACCTGGCGGGGCTCTACGCGTTCAGCGGCATCCTCTTGGCCCTGCGGGCGCGTGACGAGAGCGGACGCGGTCAACTCGTCGACATCGCGTTGTTCGATTCGGTTCTCTCCACGCTGTCGATGCCGGTCGGCATCCTCCAGGCGGCGAAGAGCGCGCCCACCCGGCATGGCAACGCTCACCCGTCGATCGCGCCCTATGAGGCGCTGCAGGCCGGCGACGGGATGCTGATGGTTGCTGCTGCCAACGCCCGGTTGTGGAAGCAGTTGTGCGCGGCCATCGAAGCCGATGAGCTGCTCGACGACAGCCGATTCAGAACCAACACGGATCGCGTCGCAAATCGCCCGGCGTTGAGGGCCGAGCTCGAACGGCGATTCGCTGACTACACGGTCGATGCGCTCGTCGAGCGCCTCGGCGCGCATGGCGTTCCCTGCGGCCGCGTAAGAACCCTGGCCCAGGCCCTCGACGACCCGCAGATCAGCCCGCGCCAGATGCTGATTTCATTCGACGATCCAGAGCTCGGCGTTTTCCGTGTCGTCGGGAACCCGATCAAGCTTTCCGAGACACCGGCTGTGATGTCGCGGCGGCCGCCGAAGCTCGGTGAGCATACGGCCGCCATTCTTGCGGAACTCGATCTCGCGCCAGAGTAGCTGCCAAGCAACCGAGCTACTGAGCCACTGAGCAACCGCGCGACGTCGCCACGAAGGCAGCCACGAAAGCTCCTTCAAAAGGAGTTTCGTGTTTTCGTGTTTTCGTGGCTCACGTCTAGCGTCAGCGGCTCGCTGCGGTGGTGTCCGGACGTACGATCGGCAGCAAGTCCTGCCGATTGAGCTTGTTCAGATCGTCGATGATCTTCGCATAGGCGCGTGCGACCTGTTCGAGTCCGACGGCCGGCACCCACTCGGGGCTGTCCTGCTCAGTGTGCTTCACTTCAGGCGAAGTGATGACCTGCATCGACGGCGCGTCGCGTTCGATGGCGCCGATTTCGCCGGAGGCGTTCGGATCCATGTCAGCGGTGAGGCCCACGTTGAAGTGCTTGAAGGAGTCGACCGCAATCGAGAGCAGCTTCGGACTGCCGTAGACCCACCAACGCATCGGCGACACGGCGTTCGACATGCGCAGGTGCGGACCCCAGTATTTGGTGCGCACTGCGGCGACGTGCTCGAGATTGATGATGAGCGCCGTCTTCGCCAGCTCGGTCTCGCGGTTGTCGTGCAGCCACCGCGTGCCCGGGCCGGCATGGTGACCGACGGACCCGAGGAACCGGATGGTGCGGCGCCGCTGCGTCTGCGGAATCTTCGAGTAGTGCTCGGCCAGGCCCATCATCACGGCCAGGCCGGAGGCGTTGTCGATGGAGCCTTCGAAGTACGCGTCCATGTGCGCCACCACGAGGATGTCCTCGTCGGTCGCCCCTTTGAGCGAGCCCCACACGCTGGCGCTCTTCAGGCCGCGCTGCATCTCGCTGTCGACGCGGTACTTCACCGTCACGGGACCGCCTTGTCCAAGCAGGTCGCGCAGCGCCTTGCCGTCTTCCCAACCGATCTGGAATCCGGGTCTGCCGCGCGTGCCCTCCCAGACGGCGAAGTTGTCGGCGACGCCGTAGACGATGCCCACCGCTGCCGCACCGTGATCGTAGGCACGCTGGACCGACTGGTCGTAGTTGATCGAATGATTCAGGACGCCCGGTGTCAGGAAGTCCTGCACGATGACCGCCTTGCCCTTGACGTCGCGGCCCAGATAGTCGGCTTCGCTGCCGGTTCCCACCCAGACGACTTCGAAGTCACGTCCCGGGGGCGGCGTCGCCTCGACGTTCATCGATGGCCGTGCCGACGGGAACGTATAGGTCTTCCCCGCGCTGGTGAACGTCAACTCCCAGTCCTTCACCGACCATTGCGGTGGGACATCGAACGGCTGTCGGCGGACGTCCGTGAGCTTGAACTTCTGAAAGTACTGCTCGACCCAATCCTGTGTAGCGACGTGTCCGGGAGTCCCCTGGTTGCGGCCCCAGAAGCCCCGCGGACCGGTTCGATCGCGATCCTTCCGCGAGATCGCCGCCACCTCATTGACGTACGTCTTCATCTTCGCGCCGTCCAGATCCGCATAATTGCGATCGGCTGGCGGCAGCGGAATCCGGATGAAGGCGTCGTCGCGTGGATGGCCGGCAGGGTCCAGCAGAGGCTGGCCGAGCGGATTCGGCGGTCTGGTTTCGCGGGCGGGTTGTTCGGGCGCTGCTCCACGCTGCGGTGCAGCAGCGCCCTGGATGGACACGACGCCGGCCGCCAGCAGGCCGACAAGACCGACCCCAATCAGGCGGCGCGTCATGAAGGGTCTCCCGTTACTTCGTTTCGTCCCAGATGACCTGCGCGTCGGCCCTGACGCGGGCTTCCGCCGGGTTTGCGTAGCCGGCGTACTTCGCCGGCGTCTTCCACGTCTTGGCGACCTCGTCGACGGTCTTGCCCGACTTCTTGGCTTCCTGGACGAACTTCACGAAGTCACCAACGAACTCCGACTGCATCCTCAAGTCGGCCACCGTCGTCGTGGTGGCATTGTGGCCGTTGATGATCGTGTCGATGTTCTTCACCCCGGCGGCCGCCTTTGACAGCGTCCCCGAGTAGTCCACACCGCTGCCGCCGTTGTTCTTGTCCATGATCGGCAGGTCCTTCGTGTGGAAGGCGTCGCCCGCGTGCATGACGTTCAGCGCGCGAAATACGACGAACGCGTCGCCCCCGGTATGCGCGCGGCCGAAATAGAACAGGTTGATCTCATCCGGCCCTTTACCGAGCGTCATCGTCTCCTTGAACGTGGTCTTCGGCAGGCCGCGGCCGTTGTTCTGCTGGAAGATGCTCGGCCCGGGCGGCGGTGCCTGGAGACCGGTCACCGGTTTCATGTTCTCCATGCCGGCCTTGGTGTTCTCCTGGACGACGACGTCGACGGTTGCCGGGAAATCGACGTTGCCGCTGACATGATCGCCGTGCGTGTGCGTGTTGATGATGCGCACGACCGGCTTCTGCGTGACCGATTGAATCTTCTCGAGCAGGGGCTTGCCCCAGCCGGGATTCTTGGTGTCGACGACGGTGACGCCGTCGGTGCCGATGAAGACTGCGCTGTTGCCGCCACCGCCCTTCATCACGTAGAGGTTGTCCTTCAGCTTTTCAACCTCCACGACCATGGGCGCCGCCGGCTGCTGAAACGCGGCCAGCGTCATCGTGAGCGCTCCGGTCGCCGCCAGCACGCCAAGCACAACAAGTCGTTTCATAGACTCTCCTGTGGGGGACGATAGTAATCAAAAAGCCGACAATTCAGAAGGCAGAATTCAGAAGGCAGAATCCGGACAGGCTGCGGGCTCCCGGCTTCAGACTTCAGGTGGCTTCTGGCCCGAAGCCTTAATTCTGCAATCTGAATTCTGCATTCTGACTTCTGCATTTTCATGATCGCTAAGCGAGCGCTTTGACGAGCTCGCGGACGTCGGACATTTCCTGGACGCCTTCGATCGCTGCCAGGGCCCGTGTCATCTGCTCCGGTTTCATCGACAGCTGCGCGCAGTCGGTGAACTTGGCGTGCAGGTCCGCGCGCGTGAACGGCCTGTCCGGGCCGCCGCGGTACGCGTCATCCGACGGCTGGACGATCGTCTGGCCGTTCACCAGGTCTACCTCGACGATGCTGCGGATCTTGTCGAAGCCCTGCGCCTCGATCTGCTGGTCGAAGACCGGCGTCACGCGCGTCATCATCTCCTGGACTGGCGCGCTGGCAACGAACTCGTCCGTGAACTCGCGGACACCGGCGCGCCGGCGCAGCAGAATGGCCGACAGGAGGAATGGGATGCAGAACTTCGCTTCGAGCTCGGTCTTGGCGATGCGGTAACGGAGCGGCTGCAGAATGTTCGAGCCGGCGCGCAGCCGAATGGCGCGCACCTGCTCCGGCTTGAGATCCCGTTCCGTCACCACCTTCAACATCGCGTCCATGCTGGGGTGACTCAGCACGCCGCACGGGTAAGGCTTGACCGAGACGCCCGGCTTCACGATCGACCACGGTCGGCCGAGAATCCCGTTCAGACGATCGAGATCGGCCCCGCCGCCGAGGACCTGGAAGAAACCCCATTCGCCGTCGAGTCCGTCGTCTCCGCCGGTAAACCCGCGGCTCGCGAGATCCGCGGCGAACACGCCGTTCTCGGACGCACGCCCGACATGCAGGGGCTTGGTCATGGATCCGAAGTTGACGCGAATCCCAGCGGCGACGCTCGACGTGATGGCTAGCATGTGACCCAGCTGGCGCTCGTCCAGGTTCATCAGCTTCGCGGCGGCCGCCGCGGCGCCGAAGGTGCCAATCGTGCCAGATGAGTGGAAGCCGTTTGTGTAGTGGGCCGGATCGATCGCCTCGGCGATCTTGCACTCGACTTCGAAACCAACCAGGAACGCCTCGAGAAACGTCGCGCCCGAACCGGCCTTTCGCTCGCTGACCGCCAGTGCCGCGCACAGCGCCGGCAGCGTCGGGTGCGTCAATAGACCGTAGGTGCGGTCCGGCGTCGTCGACAGCTGGGTGTCGTCGAAGTCCATCGCGTGGCCGCTCGCGCCGTTGGCCAGCGCGGCGTAGGCGACCGACGTCATCTGGCCGCCCGATCCGAGCACCGTGGCCTCGCGCTTCTCGGTTCCGGCCTTGACGTACTCGCGCACGATGGCGCTGCCGTGAACGGTCGATCCCGCGAGAATCACGCCGAAGCCGTCGATCAGGCAGCGTTTGGCCTGCGCGACCGCGTCGGATGGGACGTCCTTCAGCGTCGTCTGCCGGATGAAGCTGGCAACCGCGGCCGTCGAGCCCTTGATGGCCGCCTTCTCCAGCTTCGTCGGAGCGGCCGAGACATGCTCCACGCGCGAGCCGATGATCGAGCCGGCTCCGCTTGTCGCGACGACGCCGAGAAATTCTTTGCGCGTCAACTTCATCGATTTCTCCCTCATCGGTCGGTGAGAATGCAGAATTCAGAATTCAGAATGCAGAATTCAGCACGTTTTTATTCTGCATTCTGAACTCTGCGTTTTGCATTCTGTGTGGGATTCTGCCTTCTGAATTCTGCCTTCTGAATTCTGCCTTCTGCATTCTCATCGCCGAAACGTTCTCTACTTCGAGGCGGTTTGTGGGCTCACAGTGTGCAGCCAGGCCCAGTGGGCTGAAGCATGTTCGACGAGCGCGTTCACATCGTCTGCCACGAGAAACCCGTCGGTGACGAGAGCCTGGGCGGCAGCCCGGATTCGCGCGAGGTAGTCGTCGCGATCCCTGTAACGCTCTTGAATCGACAGACGGTTATCGCCCTTGCTGTCACGCTGCTGGCGCGTGAGGGCGAATGGCACGTACGAACCGACGAGCCGGACGAAGCTTTGCGGACTGCCCACCGCGGCGTCGCGAAAATTCCATCCGGTGTGCGTGGCCAGCGGCACCGCGAGCTCAGGCATCCGCACGCCGGCGACCTCGTTGCCGTCGGCGTCCACCGCAGGCACGAGCGTCGTGTACGGCGAACCGAACGATGCCGGAAGCGTCGCGACGCCCTTGACCTTGAACTCCGGACCGAAATCGAGACGGAACACGCCTGGCTGCCTGGTGGGCGCCTGACCAACGGCCTTCGGGAACTGCAGTTGCTCAACCGCGACCAGCGTTCCGTCTTCGATGCGGGGGTAGCGATTCTTCGGCGGCATTGCGTCGCTGACGATCCAGTCCTTCATACCGAGCAGCAGACGGCGGAGGGCCCAGGTGGCATCGAGCGGATTGGGCAGCTGCTGCGTCGCCTCCTCAGTCGAGCGCTTGGGAGGAAACGCGGCCGGCCCGTGCTGTTGCCCGGCGAGGAAATAGATCCGCGCGTAGTCTGGCGGCGTCACGTCGCTGCGGCCGTCCACGGTCGTGTGCGACAACGACGCTCCACGCCCGCCCCAGTACTCGACCGCCGAGTTCGTGAAGAAGATCTTGGGGACGACGCGGTCGGCCTTGGCGCGGGCCAGTAAGCCGTCGCGCTCGCCGGTCACGGGATCAGTCTGTTCGTCCGGCGTGAACGGAAAGCGTATCGGGTAGTAGTAGGTGTCGCCTCCCGATGCGGCAAACCGTTGCGTGAAGCTGCCGCGGGCACCGCCGGCAATGTGGATCATGAAGCCATCGAACACTCGGTTGCCGTGCCCGTCGGCGTTGAACCCTTGATAAAGGAAGTCGCGCAGCATCCGGCCGCTCTGCGAGACGCCAAACGCAATCGTGTGGGTCACGCTCACGTCGGCAAACTGGCCGGCGCGCGCGGCCGCAACCGCGTCCCGCACGGCGGCGAAGCCGAGCCCGGCCACGAACGGATCCTTGGTGCGGTAGGTGAGGTCGTACACCTTCCCGGCCTTCAGCCCATCGTCGACGATCAGCTGTCGGCGATCCTCGGAGAAACGCCAGCGATTGCGCACAATCGTCTGGGCTGGCGAATACGGATCGTCGCGCACGGTGAGAACGTCGGACGCCCCCTGCCGCTCGAGTGGTGGATTGAACTGACTGCCGGGCACCTCCGTCTGCCCGGCGTCGCGTGACAGCGTGAAGTCGCCACGCATCAGGCCCTCCAAGCCGAGCGCGCGCGGCAGCTCCGCGCGCAGGACGTTCGGCCCGGCGGCCAGATCGGCCTGCCATCCGACCCACAGGACCGTGAAGCCCTGTCGCAAGAGGAACGCGTCGCCCAGCTCCGCATCGGCCCCCGTCGATCGCCCTTCCTGCCGATCCAGATTGCGGAGCGCAATCTTGTTGCCCCGGTTGGCGACGTCGAGCAGCAGCACGTGATTGCCTTTGCTCGGATCCTTAGGTCTCAGAAGATAGAAGTCGGCCGACGCGTGCACGCGACCCCGCTCGTCCTTCGGGGCGCGATCGAGATCGGGGATGATGCGGTCGTACAGGTTTGCCGGGTCGGTGACGATGTAGACGGTGCCGGACACCGCTTCGTAGACGCCCGCCGTGCCTTGCGGCTGCCCATTCAAGACGTCGCGCCGGGTCTTGATCTCGACGCGCTCGACGTCAGCATGCGCGAGTGAGGCGGGAGCAACCGCTGCGCACACGGCCAGCACCATCAAGGCGCGTCGTGAAGCTGCTGCGCTCAGAAGTGGCCTCATCGCCGCCTCCCTTCTGATTTCTGCATTGTGAATTCTCATCGTCGATGCTCAGGGCTTGATTGCCGCTCCGACCAGCTCGCCAACGGCGCCGAGCGTCGTCTGCGCCGCATTCAAGCCGAGGCGGAAATCCTTGTCCGAATAGGTCGTGTAGAGATCGGTTGGCTGGTGCCACTGCGGATCCCAACCCGCGCCAACGTGTACGCCTCGCTCGTTTTCGCGGACGCTGATGGCCGGAACGACATTCATGAACGGCGTCGAATCGGTGTTGGTCATGTGCGGCCCGACCTGCGCGGGATAGTCGGTCGCGTACTTCTCGTTCGCGGCGTGCAGAAACCAGGCGAGCCGCTGCGCCTCGAGCGACAGCTTGGCCGTCGACTGAAACTCGATGTTGACGTCGGCCTCGGGCCGCTGCTCGGGGCTCATCGTGCCGTCGGGTCGCGGCATCCCATGATCGAACAGCATCATGTCGTGCTGGATCATGCCCAGCCAGCGCGGCTCCGGATACCGTCCCGACCCCGGCGGATCTTCCTTCCCCTGAAGAGCCTGCCGCTGGTCCACGTACGCGGTCGCACCGTTCAGTCCGGTCTCCTCGTTGTTCCACAGCGCGAAGCGGATTGTCCGCTCCGTTCGCACGTCTGGCATGCTGAACACGCGCGCCAGCTCCATCACCAGCGCCGTCCCCGATCCATCGTCGTTCGCCGCCTCACCCCAGCCGTGGCCGTCCATGTGCGCGCTCACGATGTACATCTCGTTGGGCCGGGACGTCCCGACTTTCGTGCAATAGACCTCTTCACGCGGACCCGGCGTCGTCGGCTCCTCGTTGAGCTTTCGCAGAGCCTCGTTCGGTTGCTTCGTGGGATCGGTGTTGACGCTGGTCCGATTCCGGACGCCGCGGGGCCGGCCGCCCCCTTCGATCCGCGGCACAGCGTTGGGATCGGGCGCCGGCCGTGGCGCCGTTGACGGTGGCGGCGGATTGAAGGAGTACTTCAGGCGCTCGGTCGGGCAACCGTAGCTTTTCAGCTGTGCTTCGATCCAGTCCACGGCCCGACGGTTCCGCTCGGTCCCCTGGCGCCGGTCGCCAAACTGAGTGAGGCCCTTGATCGTCGCCTTGTAACGCTCCAGATCGAGCCGCGAGGCAAGCGTCGCGACCCCGGCGTTCGGAATCGGCGAGATGGCCGGAACGGCGTCAGCCGGCGCCTGTGCCGCCCCGGAAACGGCCAGACCAGCCAGACAGGCACTGAGCACCAAAGCTGGAACGTGGCGCGACATGCGATCCTCCGGCGAGGAGTGTAGCAGCCGTCCGCGCGAGTGGCTATGCGATGTCGTAGGAGAGGAACGCCCCCGCGCGTGTCTTCGTCAGGTCGCGCCGAAGATCGAGATGATTGGTCGGCTTGCCGTCGAGCAGTTCGCCCATGTGGACGACGAATCCAGCCAGATCCTGCAGCGCGTTGCCCAGATCGAGGTCGAATTCGGCGTAGGTGTAGTCCAGGCCGGCGGGCGGCTCGGCGATGACGGTCTGGAGAGAAGGCTTCCCTTCACCGCGAAAACTGATGAGACACGATGGCGGGAAGCGGTCCGCGGGCTCGGCGAGCGCGGCGAGCAGCTGCAAATGGACTGCGGCCCTGGGCCGGCCCTCCCTGTAGAACGGTCGCTGTGGATTGAGAACCAGGGCCTCGAGTTCGTCGAGCAGCTGCCGCTGCACCTTCGCGTAGATGCGATCGTTGCTGACCCAGAAGACGTGCCGGACGTGCCGGACCAACGGCTCGTTCGTCGACGGACGCGCACGCAGGCTGGCGAGAATGTTCAGCAGACAGGCTTTTTTCGTGGGACTCACGGCGTCGGCCAGCCACGCCCGGCCGCCCAGGCCATCGATCGTCGAGGCTTCGAGCACCTGTCGGACTTTTGAATCGCACGCGTCGAAGTCGACGTCGACTTCCCGATCTTCGACCTCCGCGTCGAGCGCTAGCTCCGCCTCTCCGTGCTCGTCGATGCTCACGGCCTTCCGGGCCGACTTGATCTTCAACTCCTCGATCCGGCAGCCAATCCAATAGCGGCCCGGCGGCAGGCTCTCGGCATCGACGCCGCGGAGCACGATGGCGCCGTCCTCGACTGACGTGAGCAGGCGGAACTCGTGCGGTTCCCAACCCTGTATCTGCCGCGTCCGACGCATGCGATAGAGCGTGATGTCATTGGCGCCGTCGAACGAGAGATAGACGGTGCGCTGAATGGGGTCACGCTCCTCGAGCTCAATCCCGTTCGGCACCTTCCGGCGAATCTTCAGCGGCTTGTTGCGGCGGCGGAGGCGGATGCGGATGAGTTCGTTCACGTCGGTAACGCTACCACGCCCGCCTGCCCGCCGACCGCTGCCAGATCAGACCTTGCCGCTCATCTTGGAAACGTCCGGCACGTCCTCGCCGAGCGCCGTGGCGAGATCGATCTGGTGCTCCTGCTCTTGCTTCAGAATCTCGCGAATCTCTTCGGCCATGGCGAACTCGCCCAGAGCTTCGCAGTCGCGAACGCGCTGTCGATAGTTCCTGACGGTGTCGTTCTCGTTGTCCAGATCGGCCCGGAGCATGTCGACGGCATGTTCCGACAGTTTGACCGGCAGCGGCTTGGCGATCGGCATCGCGCCGAGATAGTCGATCTGCTTCGCTACGGTAATCGCATGCTTGAGCTCCTCGCCGGCATGCTTCTCGAGCTCTTTCGCAATCGACATGTATTCGGCACCCTTGAGCACCTGCGAATAGACGACGTAGGCAATGATTGCCTGATATTCGCGGGCGAGGTCTTCGTTGAGACGCTCGGCGAGAGCCTCGCGGGTCAGGACTTTCTGATCCTCGGTTACATGAGCTGGCATGCGCATCTCCTCGAGAAAATGAAGCGAACAAGTCGCGCTTTCGGCTCAACAGGTGCAACCATCGATCCACGATCTCGAATGCTCAATGAAGATCCGGTTGGCCGATGCGGTCGCGGCAGGTGCGGCAGCCGTGCTACCGTCTCTACATGAGGCGCGCCTGCCTCTTGGCCCTCTGTTGCGCGGCGGCGCTTTCGGCAGCCGAGCCGGCTGCTACGCCGACGCTCGATGTTCGAATTACGAACACGACTCGTCTCCTTGTTCTCTCCCCGCACCCGGACGACGAAGTACTCGGCGCCGGCGGGCTCATCCGCCGGGTCATGAAGGCTGGCGGCGCGGTCCGGGTCGTGGTCCTGACGAGCGGTGACGCGTTTGCCGAAGGCGTCGAGACGTTCGACAGCATCAAGAATCCGACGGCGGGCGACTACCGCAATTACGGCACCCTGCGCGAGCACGAATCGGCCGATGCGCTCGCGGCGCTCGGCGTCGATCGCTCCGCCATCACGTTCCTCGGCTTCCCGGACGACGGGTTGTGCCGACTGGCCAAGCGATACGTGTCGGCGCGGCGGGCGTTCGAGTCGCCCTACACGGATCGCGTCAGTCCGCCGCGACCGGAGCAAATCATCCGCGGCGTGCGGTATCGCGGCATCGACCTGCGCCGTGAGATGGAGCGGATCATGACGGCCTTTGCCCCTACGCTCATCGTGCTGCCGCACCCCGAGGACGAGCACCCCGATCACTGCTCGACGCACATCTTCGGACGCGATGCCGTCGAGGCACTCGCCCGCCGCGGTGTCGCCCCGCGGGCACGGGTCCTCCACATGCTGATTCACTACGGCCAGTGGCCGCTCAGCGCGGACGCCGGCACCGGATCCGAGTTGCGGCCGCCGGAGGGATTCCCGCCCAAGGAAGGCCGCTGGTTCAGCCTGCCGCTCACGGAAGACGAAGCGGCGCTGAAGAAAAAGGCCCTGCTCGCCTATCCAAGCCAGATGCTGGTCATCGGACGATTCATGCTGGCCTTCGGTCGCAGCAACGAGCTGTTCATCGAGGGCGAGCCGTCGGCGATGCCCGAGTGCTGGTGTGCGGATGGCGAGAACGTTGCCCCGGGCGGACGCGAGCGACGGCCGCCGCCGCACCGGCCGTGAGCCCCGAGCGGCATCACCTGGCATCGCTGGACGTGTTCCGCGGCCTGGCGGTCGCGGGCATGATCGTGGTGAACAACCCAGGGAACTGGGGGGCGGTCTACCGGCCGCTCATGCACGCCCCGTGGAACGGCTGGACGTTCGCCGACACCATCTTTCCCTGTTTCATCTTCATCACGGGCGTGACGATGCCGTTCGCGCTTGCCAGGCGGGCAGCGCACGCCGCTCGCACCCGCGTGCTGGTGCGAATCGGCACACGCGTGGCCGCGCTGGTGTCGATGGGGCTCGTCTTGAATGCCGCCGACGCCTGGATTCACGGACACGTGCTTCGCGTCCCGGGCGTCCTGCAGCGGATCGGCCTCGCCTACGCGATCGCCGCGCCAATCGTGCTGTTGACGGAGGTCCGCGTGTGGGCGTTCGCGGCAACCGGGTTGCTCGCCGTTCACACCCTGCTGTTGCTGATGCCGTTCGCCGGATATCCGGCGGGCACGCTGACGCCGGCCCACAACCTGCCCGGGCTGGTCGACGCGGCCGTCTTCGGGGCTCACATGTTCACGCCGACGTTCGATCCCGAAGGACTCGTCGGCACGCTCTCGGCGGCGGCGACGATGCTCTGTGGAGCGGTGGCCGGCGCATGGTGCCGTGCCGGTAGCGAGTCGATGCGCCGCGTCGGCCTGCTCGCCGCAGCTGGCGCGCTCGCGCTGATCGTCGCACTGATGTGGGCGACGCAGCTGCCATTGAACAAAACGATGTGGACCGGTTCCTACGCGCTCGCGTCAGCCGGTTTCGCCACGCTGATGTTCAGCGCCTGCGTCACGGTCGTCGACATCGCGGGCTGGCGGAGCTGGATGCAGCCGTTCGCCTGGCTCGGCGTGAATCCGCTGGCGATCTACTTTCTTTCTGAACTGACGCGGTACCTGCTGGATCTGGCGTGGGTCGGGCTGAGCGCGTCCATCGGAACCAAGGACGCGCTCTTCTGGCGATATCTCGTGCCGGTCATCGGCGATGCCGGCGGGCCGCGTTCGTCGCTGATCTTCGCGCTGGCGGTCACCGCCGCCTGGACCGCCGTCGCCGGCACGATGTACCGGCGCGGCGTGCGCATCCGGGTCTGACCCTACGTCACGACGCGGACGCCCTTCGGCTTCTTCGGCGTGCCGGCGGCCGCCTGCGTGATTGTCACGGTCTGTCCGCCAATGGTCAACGTTCCAGTACGCGTCTTGTTCTGACTGTTGCGGCCGGCGCGGAACGTCACCGTGGCGGGCCCCGTCCCTGACGAGCCTGAGGTGATCGTCAGCCAGCCGGCATTGCTGGCCGCGGTCCAGGCGCAGCCCGCACCCGTGGACAGCGTAATCGTGCCGGTGCTGATCGTATCGGCAACGTTGACCGTCGTCGGCGACACCGTGACCGAACAGCTCGCCGCGCTCTGAGTCGCGGTCACGGAACGGCCGGCAACGGTGAGAGTGGCCGACCGCGAGTTGCTGTTGGTGTTGGGCGCGGCTCTCATTGAGTACGAGCCGTTGCCGTTGCCATTCGCGCCGGACATGATCGTCAGCCAACTCGCCGGGCTGGTCGCGGTCCACGTGCAGCCAGCCGTCGTGGTAACGGTGCCGGTCGCGTCACCACCACCGGATGGCAGCGACTGGCTGGTCGGGGTCACGGTGAAACTGCACGCCGCGCCCGCCTGAGAGACCGCAATCGCCTGGCCGGCGACTGTCAACGTCGCCGAGCGCGTCGTCGTCGCGGTGTTCGCCGCGGCATTGAAGGTGACCGCGGCGCTGCCGCTGCCATTCGCGCTGCTGACCGTCAGCCAGGCCGAGTCGCTCGCCGCTGTCCACGCGCACCCACCGGGCGACGTGACCGTGATGGTGCCGGAGCCACCCGCGCCAGCGACCGATGCCGCCGTCGGCGTGACGCCGAACGTGCACGGCGTACCAGGCTGGGTGATGGTAAACGGCTGACCCGCCACGGTGAGCGTTGCGGAGCGTGGCGTGGACGCGACGTTCGCCGTCGCGCTGAAATTGACCGATCCGTTCCCGGAGCCGCCAGCGCTGCTGAGGGTCAACCACGTTGCGTTGCTCGAAGCCGTCCACGAGCAGCCGCCAGGGGCGGTCACCGAGACCGTACCGTTACCGCCGGCAACGGCTACCGAAGTCGTCGTCGACGTCGCGCTGAAGGTGCAGCCGACGCCGGCTTGCGTGACACTGGCGGTCTGGCCGCCGACCGTGATCGTGGCGGTCCGACTGACCGACGACGTATTGGCATCGGCCGTCAGCGAGACGGTGCCATTGCCGGAACCGCTACCACCGGCCGTGATTCTGAGCCACGTGGCGTTGCTCGCCGCGGTCCAGGAGCACCCGGTCGCCGAGGTGACGCCCAGCGTTCCGTTGCCGCCACCGGTGGGCGCGGGCTGCGTCGCCGGCGACAGACCATAGGAGCACTGCGCGCCGGTCTGCGTAACGCTAATTGTGAGGCCGGCGACGGTCAGCGTTCCCGTGCGAGCCGACGTCGAGGGGTTGGCGAGTGCCGTGTAGGTGACCGGACCATTCGACGTGCCTGACGCGCCCGTCGAAATCGTCAGCCACGTGGCGTTCGACCGTGCCGTCCACGTGCAGCCCGCCGGCGCGGTGACGTTCACGGTGCCGCCGCTCGCCGTGCCGGCGATCGTCGGCGTCAACGGTGTGGCGGCATACGTGCACGCCGGGGAGAACATGAACGTGTTCGACACGGCGCTGGTGCTCGTGCCGCCCGGTCCGACCGCGCTCACTCGTGACTCGTACACCACTCCCGATGAGGGCAGCGACATCTGCGACCCTCCCGGATCGGTCGCGCTGTGGAACGTCCAACCGCTGCCGGTGTAGCGCCACCACTGATGGTCCAGGCCCTCCGTATACATCGTTCCGTTCAGGTAGAGCAGCTGAAAGCCGGCGCCTCCGGTCGACACGCCGTTGCGGAGGATCTGGTTGTCAGTTCGGATTGTCCATACGGCGCCCGCGCTGTCGGTGATGGTCGTTCCGCGGGTCCCTCCTCCGATGAGCGCGATGTGAATCTGTCCGTCCGATGCGGGAGCAGGCTTGCCCAGCGAGGTCACCTGGAAGGGCTGTGCCGCTCCCACCAAGTAGAACGCGAGGTCGTAGCGAGCGACAAGCGGCGTCCCGTCCGCTGCGGTCGCGTTGTGATCCGGCGAAGGGGTGAAGACCGCGCTGGCTGGATTGACGATCGACTGGGCGTTGAGGACCGCTGGCGCCAGAAGAACGGCTGCCACGGCCGACGCCATCATCCCCGCTCGAACACTGTGCAGAAACCGCATACTCATCCCAATTCTCTTGAGCGCGGGCAGTGTGAGCGGGGGACCCACCGACAGACCTCACGCGACGTCCACAAAGGGCGGCTGCAGAATTCAGACCGCCCGACCAACAATCGACCGTTCACCTCAAACCCTTGCCAACGAACGAGAAACCAGAGCTGCCAATTCATGTCAGGTGACAAGCTGCGTCAGTTTCGTAAGCCGGCCAACGTTCTCGGCGCCCGTCGCCGGACCGACCGCGCGCCGCACGCGCCCTTGAATGAACGGTTCATAGTCAGCGTCTGCCGTTGTGACACCGATGCTTCGCGGCGGCGCGTTCGTGGGGGAGAATCACGCGCTTTGGCGAACGCCGCTTACTCGTTGCAACCGACGCGGTTCGCGCCGAACGATGCGAACCAGCGTGACCGCCGCTGGGGGTGGGCGGGTGCTGTTGCTCTTCGATAGAGCAAGAGCGTGACCAAGTTGAGAAGTTGGCGCCGGATGCGGAGGAAGCTACGACAGCGCGCGGATCCGATGATTCTCGCTGTCGGTGACGACCAGCGTGCCCTGCGAGAAGCACACGCCATGCGGACGTGCCATCCGGCAGGCGCGGGGATCGCCGTCCGGTCCGTCGCCACGCCCGCCCGTGCCGATCAATGTGTCGATGACACCATTGCGCAGATTGACACGCCGGATCGCATGGTTCTCGGTGTCGACGATGATCAGCGTTCCGTCAGGCGACCAGGCAATTCCCTTCGGACCGTTGAACGTCGCCTGCAACGCCGGCCCGCCGTCGCCGGTGAAGCCGGTTGCGCCGGTCCCCGCCACGCGCGCGATGCGGCTGGTGCGGGCATCGATCCGGAATACGGCGTTCCCTTCCCGGAGCACCAGGTAGACGCGGCCGTCCGAATCGACATCCAGCGAACGCGGTCCGTTCAGCGGCGCCCCTTCGAGCGGCGCATCGTCGGGTGTCTGGCCGCGTTCACCCGTGCCGGCGAACGTCGCAATGAGGCCGCTCTGAAGATCGATACGCCGCACGCGGCTGTTGCCGATGTCGCAGACAAGAAGGCGCCCCGTGCCATCGAATGCAATGCTGTGTGGTTGCCGGAACTGCGCTTTGACGGCTGGGCCTCCGTCGCCGCCGAAGCCGGCGACACCGGTGCCGGCGACAGTCGAGATGATCCCGGTTCGCGCGTCGATGCGGCGGACGACGTGGTTGTCACGTTCCACAATAAACAGATGCCCGTCGCGATCGAATCGCAGTTCGTGCGGCGCGGCCAGCGTCGCGGCGGTCGCCGGTCCGCCATCGCCTGAATAGCCCTTCTCACCCGTCCCGGCCAGCGTCGTCACCGATCCGCCGCGTAGGTCCAGCCGCCGTATACGGCCGGTGTCGACCTCGCAGAAGTAGAGCGCGCCGTCCGGTCCCGGGACGATGCCGTAAGGATTGGTGACGGCTGTTTTGAGCGCGTCTGTGATCGGCGAGTAACCCGGAGCTCCGGTGCCGGCGATGGTGCGCACACGCGTCCCCTGCGCACCGATGCCGCGGACAGCCAGCGCGGACAGACCGACGGTGAAAAGGAACTGCCGACGGTTGGCCTTGACCATGCCAGGACTCTACTCCGATCGGCAGCCGCTCAGTCCTGCTATCCTTCGCCACCGTATGCGTCTCATCACCGCGGCGGGCCTGGCGATTGTCTTTCTCAACGGCGTGCCGGCTGATCTGGCCGGCCAGGCGGGCGGCAGCCTCGGGCTGACCGTCAAGGAGCCCGCTGGCATACGCCGCACCGAGTACCCCGTGAGCACGCGGGTCACGCTGCCGAAGGCGACGTTGACAGACGAGGCTCACGTTCGCCTGCAAACCGGCGACACCGAGCTCGCCGGCCAGTATCGAGCGGCAACCCGGTGGGATGACGGGTCGGTGCGTGAGCTCGACGTCGACTTCAATCTAACCATCGGCGCCGGGGAGTCGCGTGCTGTCCGTCTCGAATACGGACCGAATGTCACCTCGGAACTAAAGCCGCGTGGTGGCCCGCGGTAACCGAGAGCGACAGCACGATCCAGGTCGGGAATATCGGGTTCGGCAGGACCGGGTGGCCGCTGCTGGCATCGGTCGGGTATCGCGGTGAAGTCATCACGTCCGGCCCGAACGGCCTGACGGTTATCGACGCGGGCGGCGCGCGGCACGAGTTCGCCTCGGCACACGACGTGTCCATGGAGGTCGTGAAGCGCGGACCGCTGCTGGTCGTCGTCCGCTACACGGCCCGCATGCCGATTGACGGGGCCGACGTGCCCGTCACGCTCACGTGCGAGATGCCGAACAGCAAGAGCTGGGTGCGCATTCATGCCTCGGTGGACGATCCCGGTCGTCGAGTTCGCGGGCTGCTGCTCGAAACTCCCTTGGCGCTGGCAGCCTTCCCCTGGACCTGGGACTTCGGGACCGACACCGGTACCTACGGCGCGTTCCGCGCGGCAACGGACGCCGCGATTCTGACGCAGTCGATCGGCGCATCGGGTAATTCGTGGCGAGTCGAGACGGGTGCCGCTGAGGCTCGCGCTGTTTACGAGCAATCGATGCAGAATCGCGCAGCGACGGCGAGCGGCTGGGGACATGTGCTCGACGCGCGGAATGCCGTCGCGTTCGCCATGGAACGGTTCGGCGCCGCCGCTGGCACGTACTCATTGGGCCTGGACGGCCAGGGGCATCTCGCGCTCGGCTTCGTGCGTCCACAGCCAGCCAGCAGGCACGAGCTGTCGATCGCGCTGCATTTCGTGGGCACGCCGGTGGCAATCGGCGCCGCAACGAGTCCAGCGGCGATGATGCGTCCGCTCGTCATCGAAACGGTTCGTCCGGGCGGCCGGTGAACGCAAGATTGGATCGCTAGGGCGCTCCAGGCGGCGGCACTCGTCTCTTGGTGGCCTGCTCGAACGCGTAAGCGAGCTCGATGAGCCGCGGCTCGCTGCAGGCCAGGCCGGTAAAGCTGACGCCAAACGGTTGCGGCTTTGCGTCGAAGCTTTCCGGAAATGCCACTGTAGGCCGGTTGGGGACGAGCGCCGCGGGCACGATGACCGTCGGATACCCTGGCCTGGCGGCGATGGCGGCCCCCGTACTGCCGGGAAACAAGATGGCGTCCAGACGCTCGGTTTTCATGACCTCATCGAGACCGTGAGTCGCCGTGAGCCGGAGATCGCGTGCGCGGTCGGCTTCGTACCGGCTTCGATCCTGATCGAGATCGACCTCATCCGAGATGTCGAGCGCGGCCTGGCCGTACTTGATGGCGCCGGCGCTGCGATGGGCCTCGTTCCACTGACGCAGCTCGCTCAGGGTCTTGACCGGCGCGCCCGGGCCGAGCGTGGCGAGCCAGCGATTGAAGTCTCTCTTCATCCCGTATTTGAGGACGACCGAGCACCGTGTATCGGCCCCGCGCTTGTCATCGGCGCCGGAACACGAGGTCCACGCAAGAAAATTGCTCTCGCGATCGGTCGCCACGATGCTCGGGATGTTGGCCGGATCGACGATGACCGCGCCTTGAGCTTTGAGGACGGCGATCGCCTCGGCCATCGCTGCCGTCTGCCCGGGGTCGAGGCCGCCGCGAGGCAGCTCGCCCGACGGAAGCTGGTCGTAGTAGAACGCGCGCGGAACGCCGATGCGCGCGCCGCGCAGGGCATCGGCGCGCAGCGAGCGCGTGTAGTCGCGGCCGGGCGGTGGCGTGCAACGGCTGGTCGCCGCGTCGTTCGGATCGGGGGAAGCGCCTTCGAGGACGCCGAGCAGGATGGCCGCGTCGGTTACTGACCGCGCCATCGGTCCGGCCGTGTCCTGATCGGCGGTAATCGGAATCACACCGTACCGGCTGATGCGGCCCAGAGTCGGCTTGATGCCGACCAGCATCGTCTGATTCGAGGGGCTGAGAATCGAGCCTGAGGTCTCCGTCCCGACGTTCGCCGCCCACAGGCTCGCGGCCGTCCCGATGCCGGAGCTCGAGCCGCCGGTCGCCATTGCCGGACGGCCATCGAACGTCGCCGGCCGCGGATCGCGCCGCGGATCGTACGGGTTCAGGCCGTAGCCACCGATGGCGTTGTAGTTCGCCGGCATCGGCGTCGGAGCGCCGGCCACCCAATTGGCCAGCTCGGTCATCGTCGTCTTGGCGATGATGATTGCGCCGGCGTCGCGCACGTGCTTCGCGAGCGTCGCTTCGTAGGGCGGTATGAAGCCGGCGAACGCGAGCGCCCCACCGGTCGTCGGCATGTCCGTCGTGTGGATGTTGTCCTTCAGCGCGATCGGAATGCCGTGCAGCGGACCGCGAATCCGGCCGGCCCGACGTTCGCGGTCGCGTTCATCGGCTTCCTCGAGCGCGCGGCGGTTGACGAAGAGCGCCGCGTGGAGGGCATCCTCGTAGAAGGCAATCCGCGTGAGGTACTGCGTGACGATTTCCCGGGACGTCACGCGGCGCTGCTCGAGCGCGGTGCGCAACTCGACGATCGTTGCGTTGACCACCGAGAACGGCCCGTTCGCTCGTGGCGCCATGCGGACTGGATTCCCAACGTTGGACTGCCGCGCCAGGCCAGAGGACGGAGCAGCGATCCACGCGGCCAGCAAGACCACCGGCAGTGCGGCCCAGAGGCGTGAACGTGCATGCATCTCACTACCCTCCGTGTTTGGCCAGCTCCAGCTTGGCGACTGCTGTTCGGTGGACTTCATCCGGTCCATCGGCCAGACGGATCGTGCGCGCGTGGACCCAGGCGCGCGCGAGAAACACATCGTCGGTGACCCCAGCCGCGCCGAAGGCCTGAATCGCGCGATCGACGACCCGCTGCGCCGTGCGCGGCGCGACGATTTTGATCATCGCGATCTCGGCCCGCGCCGCCTTGTTGCCAACCGTGTCCATCAGGTGCGCGGCGTGCAGAGTCAGCAGCCGTGCCTGATCGATCTCCAGACGGGACTCGGCGATGTCGGCGCGAATCGTGCCCTGCTCCGCCAGCGGCCGTCCAAAGGCGACACGGTTGAGTACGCGCTGACACATCGCCTCGAGCGCGCGCTCGGCGAGACCGACGAGACGCATGCAGTGGTGGATGCGCCCCGGTCCCAGGCGGCCCTGCGCGATTTCGAATCCGCGTCCCTCGCCGAGCAGCAGGTTTGCCGCGGGCACCCGGACGCCGTCGAACACGATCTCGGCGTGGCCGTGCGGCGCATCGTCGTAGCCGAAAACCGGCAGCATTCGAACGATCGTCACGCCGGGCGCGTCCATCGGCACCAGAATCATCGATTGCTGCAGATGCCGCGGCGCGGTCGGGTTGCTGCGTCCCATCACGATCGCGATCCGGCAGCGCGGGTCGCCGGCGCCCGAGATGAACCACTTGCGCCCGGTGATTACGTACTCGTC
>Ga0111538_10004200_pt1 | contig 20065 bp, 16 predicted proteins | sample SoiMethybrSBSTD1_FD_79669 | JGI IMG/M metagenome (GOLD analysis project Ga0111538, IMG submission 79669) | Bulk soil microbial communities from a Populus tree surrounding site in Tennessee, USA - Soil MetaG P. TD hybrid SBSTD1 (version 2)... | ecosystem: Environmental > Terrestrial > Soil >... | reverse complement strand
GCTCACTCGAAGCATGAACGTTTCGCCTGCGCCAACGAGGCTTTCGTCCATAACGAACGTGTCCTCGTGATTCTCCACCGCGAGCATCGGATTCCCTGCGGCAATGCGCCCGATCAAGGGCAGCGCCAAGGCGCCTCGCAGATCGGGCCGCCCTTCGATCTCGATGGCGCGCGACTTCCCGCGCTCGCGGCGAATGAAGCCCTTCTTGGTGAGCGCCGCCAGATGATCTTCCACGCCTTTCGTCGAGCGAATCTTGAATCGCTTGCCGATCTCGCGAATCGTGGGCGGCAATCCACGCTGTGCGATTTCATCGCGCAAGTAGACGAAGATTTCTTCTTGCCGTGGGGTCAAGGGACGTTCGGTCATGAGCTTCGAACCTCCAAGGAACGGGAGGCGGCGGGCCTCGGCTCGTGGGCGAACACGGTGTGAGGCAAGGGAATCAAGCCGCCTCCCGAGAGACGGGAGAAAAGTGTTTCGTCGAGCTCGTCGGGAAGGACTGCGGCGCGAGCTTGTTCCATCGCGGCGCGGCGCTGCGCGGTCCACGTGCAGCGGTGCGCGCCGAATGCGGCCGCGCTTTCGTATGCATCGCGCTTGGATTCCCAGGCAACCGCGGCGCGCAGGAAATCCACGGCGAGAAGGAGCACGTCCGCTCGCGGCCTCTCGCGCTGCACGAGCGCGGTCGCGCGATGAAGCCGGCGCGTGGCGAGATGGCGCACGAGGTCGTCGAACGTGCGCGGGATGAACACCGCGCGCAACCGGCGCGGCGATTCCAAGAGATGCGCCGCTCGAATCCAAGACTCCGTCCCGGGCCAACGGTGGGGCAAGGTGCGAAGGAAGGGAAGATGCACGACGTTGCTCTCTTCCAGATGCAGCGTGGGATGGGAGACTTCGCCGTCATCCAAAGCCTCGACGGCTTGGGCGGTTTCCGCGATGCGGCCGGGCTGCACGCGAAGGACCCAAATCCCGGACCGGATGAGATCCACATCCGAGCCGGACTTTTCTCCGGCAACTTCCGCCGTAATGGGACTCCATCCCAACTGCCCGGCGACGTTCGAGCACAAGAGCTCAGCGCTGCCGGCCTCGATGGCGACCCGGTTCTCCCGAGCCCATTGGGCCAGGTCTTCCAGTTGGCGCAGCCACGACTCGTCCAGCCCCGTGGTCCTCTGTCTTCGCTCCATCCATTCCGCCTGCATGGTCTCCCTCCTCTTGCGAGCAGTGGAGAGACCCTACTAAACAGTCGTCTAGATGTCCACCCGGAAAATCGCTGCGCTTGACGTTCCTGCCGAGGAGGCGGATAGAAGGCGTGAAGCGCGGGGACATTTGAAGAAGACGAGGCGGCGCAAAGCTCCTCCTTGGAGAGGCTTGGACCCTATGCTAGATTGCAGCGAATTCCCTGGCAGGCGCCGGGGGAGCCGGGAGGCCCGACCGATCATGAGACTCCGCTTCCCCTGCAATCTGGTGTTTCCCGCGCTTGCGTCCGTCCTCGTCTTTCAAGCCGGGCTCACCGTGCCGGGGGCATCGGCGCGCACGCTGCAGGTCAGCGCTAGCTTCACGTGTCCGGACCCCACGGTCTGTTCCTGCCCCGGTGCGGCGGGCGATTGCTTCCGCTTCATCACCATCGGCGATGCCATGATCGCGGCGGTCGACGGCGACTCCATCCTGGTCGCCACCGGCATCTATGCAGAATCGGTGACTTTGAAGAGCGGCGTCGCGCTCTTGGGCGGATACGATGCGTCCTTCACCTCCAGAGATCCGAAAGGGAATCCGACGAACATCTCCGGCGGCGGAATCGGTCCCGCGATCTTCTCGCCTCCGGCAATGAGCTCCTCCACTTTCGTGACCGGATTCATCTTGAGCAACGGCGGCGGAACTCCTGGAGCGGGAGTCGTGATTCAAGGCGGCGCTCCCGTGTTTGAGGGCAATGAGATCCGCGATACGCAATTGTCCGGCATCGCCGGCGGCGTGTACATCTTCGGCGGTTCCTTCGCATGGATCAGTGGCAACGTCATCACCGCGAACTCTACGCAAGGCTCAGGCGGCGGCATTCGCGTCGACTTCTCTTCGCCGAACATCAACGGCAACCTCATTGAGGACAACAGCGCGCTGCACTCCGGAGGCGGCATTCACGTCGTCGGCGGAAACCCCGCTATCCAGGGCAATACCGTACGAGAGAATCACGCCGGCGACGGCGGCGGCGGCGGGCTTCATTTGCAAAACGTTTCGCTTTCGACTCCAGTCTCCGGCAACGATTTCATCGACAACGATGGGATTTATGGCGGCGGCGTCGCTGTGAAGGATGAATGCATCGTCCAGTTCCTCGGTAACGACTTCTCCGGCAACATTGCACGGCAATCCGGAGGCGGAATCTCGGTGATGGGACACTCTGAGGTCATTCTCTCCTTGAATTCCTTCACGAGTTGCGTCGCGGAAACGAGCTACGGCGGCGGCGTTTATGCGCTCGATTCCGACATCGACTGCCAAGGCGACGACGCCACGGCCGAGTTCCCGACCGCCTTTTTCTCCGGCTGCACCGCGGAATTGAACGGCGGCGGCTTCTATGCGTTGAATTGCGATGGAACGGTGAGCGGAGTCCGGATGCAGGATTGCGCGGCGGACTCGACCGGCGGAGGGATCTTTATCTCCCAGAGCTTGTTCACTCTCTCCAAGAATCTGATCGTGGACTGCACGGCGCCCGAGGCCGGCGGGGTCGGCATCTGGTACAACGGAACGATCCGGCAGTCCAAGTTCTACGCGAACACCATCTACGGCTGCACCGGCTCGGCGGGACCCACCAGCGGCGGCGGCCTTACCGTGTTCGGCAACGGTCAGGACAACGTCGCGGACATCACCGGGAATCTCATTTCCCACACGAGACAAGGAAGCGCGCTGCGCTGCAAGCGCGCGCCACCGGGACCCCTGCAAACGGCAAGACCGACGATCGCATGCTCCACATTCTTCGTCGACCCAACGAATCCGATCGATCCGAACGACACGGTCGGCGGCGACCGCTGTCAGGAAAGCTTCTTCTCCGATGGATCGAATCGCATTGGCGATCCGCTGTTCTGCAACGCCGGGGTGGGCGACTTCGCGCTGCAAGTCTGCAGCCCGGACGCGAATGCCTCCTGCCCTCCGGCGGGAAACACCGGCGTGGACGATCGCGGCGTTCCCTACGCCGGCAATTGCCCCTGCGCCATCATCTCGGTCGAAGAGATGAGCTGGGGAAAGATCAAGGCTTTCTACCGTTGAGAAAGCTCCACTTCGTTTTTCTTCTCGCCGTGCTCGCTACGGTCGCCGTTCCTCTTTGGGTTGGCGGAAAAGAAAAAGACATGGGGACGGGCGAAGAGCTCAAGAACGTCGAGGTCATGGATCCGAAGATGCGCGTCGCCGACGCGCGCATTTACATGATCCAATTCAACGAAGCGCTGGGCGTGCAATGCCGCGACTGCCATGACTTGCGCGACTTCGCGAGCGACAAGGATCAAGAAATGAAGCTCGAAGCGCGCCGCATGATGAAGATGACGAAGGCGATCAACGACCAGTGGTTCAAGGGCAAGGAAGAGGTAACCTGCTTCACCTGCCACGGCGGAAAGCTCGAGCCAATGACTGCATTGGCGGGAAGCACCACCCTCTCCGATTCCGCCGCAGCCGCCAAGTAGCGGCACCCCAGCGCCTTCGGGCTGGAACTTCGACTTCCTCGACGGCCCCTAGCCTTGACAACCTTCTTCCCCCTCCATAGAGTCCATGTGCTCGCATACCTCCGAGCACCGGCGCGGGCGGAGGGCCATTGGCTTTCTGCCCGCCGCCACGTTCGGGAAATGAACGTGGCGATCGTTTGCGCGAGCAAGACAATTTCAAGCGGAGGCTTTGACGCCGGCGGAGAGTTCCGCCGGCGTCCTTTTTTTGCGAACGGCGGGAATCCAGAATCTGGTGAGCCGTGCTGGACTCGAACCAGCGACCCTCTGATTAAAAGTCAGATGCTCTACCACCTGAGCTAACGGCCCACCGAGAGAAAATGCGAAAAACGCTGGAGTTGGAAAAGGCCGACGGAGTTTAGGAACGACCGGGGATCGAGTCAATCCTGCCGAATTCGGCGATCGTTTCTTCGCGTCCCGCGCCGATCGAGATGATCGCGACGGGACACGCCGACAGCTCGGCCAAACGCTCGACGTAGCGCATCGCCTCCTCGGGAAGATCTTCGAGCCGGCGCGCGTCGGAAATCGATTTCTTCCAACCCGGCATCGTTTGGTAAACCGGCGTCGCGCGCGCCAGTCGCGCCGCGGAATCGGGGAACGTCGTCGTTTCGTGTCCGTCGATCTCGTACGCGACGCACAATTTCAAGGGATCGATTCCGGTCAACACGTCGAGCTTCGTGATCGCGAGCGCGGTGAGGCCGTTCACGTCGGTGGCGTAACGCGCGGCGACGCCGTCGAACCAACCACAGCGGCGCGGGCGCCCGGTCGTGGAACCGTATTCCGCGCCGATCTCGCGCAATCGTGCGCCCTCTTCTCCGATGAGCTCGGTGGGAAATGGCCCGTTGCCGACGCGCGTCACGTAGGCTTTGGCGACGCCCCACACTTCATCGATGAGCGTCGGCCCTAGACCGCACCCCGTGCATGCTCCGCCGGCAATCGCCGAGGAGCTCGTCGCGTACGGATACGTCCCGTGATCGAGATCGAGCAGCGTTCCTTGCGCGCCTTCCAACAAGACATCGTCGCCGCGGCGAATCCGCTCGCGCAGCATCTCCCCCACATCAGCGACGCGACCGGCCAGCGCGCGCCGCGATTCGCGCGCTTCCTCCAGGACTTCTTCCATCGATACCGGATCGTGACCGTAGCGGCCCACCACGATGCGATTGATCTCCTGCACTTCTTCTCGAACACGATCGGCGAGCGCTTCCAATTCCTCGAGATCGCCGACGCGCACACCGCGGCGCAGCACTTTGTCTCCGTACGTCGGGCCGATTCCTTTCCCGGTCGTTCCGATCGCGCGATCCCCGCGTGCTTCTTCGGCGATACGATCCAACAGACGATGCGTGCGCAGAATCAAATGCGCGCGCGGGCTGACGAACACGCGCCCGTCGCAGTCGACGCCGCCCTGTTCCAGTCGTTTGATCTCGTCGCGGAAGATGTCCGTGTCGATGACGACGCCGTTGCCGAGAAGGCACAGCGTTCCCGGATGCAGCACTCCGGAGGGAATGTGATGCAGGATCGTCTTCTTGCCGGCGATCACGACGGTGTGTCCCGCGTTCGGTCCTCCGCCGAAGCGCGCCACGACGTGCGCGTCGTGCATCAAGTAGTCGACGATCTTGCCCTTGCCCTCGTCTCCCCACTGCGCGCCGACCAAGACCCGTACGCTCATGAATCGTTTCCCGCGTGCCCGGTCGCTCTCAAGCGTTGCGCCGACTGCATTGCTGCGAAGATTTTCGCCGTGGGCCTGCTCATGGATTGCGTTTTCTCCACGACCGGCAATGCTCCTCGATCCACTTCCAAACTTGCTCGATCCCTTCGTTGCGCAAAGACGAAACCCCCACCACGGCCGCGCCGCGACGCTCGAACTCGCCGGCCAGCGCATCGAGCGCGGCCTTTCTCTCCTGCCGCGTGAGCTTGTCCTGCTTCGTCGCCACGATCAGGATCGGCCGCTTCTTCACTTCCAGCCACTCGATCATGGCCCGGTCCAGCTCGGTAGGTCCATGCCGCAGATCGAGAAGTTGGATGACCGCGGCGAGCTGTTTCCGGTCTTCGAGATACCCCTCGACCAGAGGCCCCCAGGACTTCTTCGCGGAGTCCGGTACGCGAGCGTAACCGTACCCCGGCAGATCGACGAGATGGAATCGATCGGCGGCAGAATAGAAATTGATCTCTTGCGTCTTTCCGGGCGTGCGGCTGACCCGTGCCAGCGCCCGCACCCCGGCGAGACGGTTCAAAAGCGAGGATTTGCCCACGTTGGAGCGCCCGGAAAAGGCGATCTCGGGGATGTGCGCCCGGGGAAGGTCCGAGAGGCGGACGACTCCCTTGACGAATGTGACGCGGGCTCCGGTCACTCAATCCCCCTTCTCGAGGGCCGCGAAGGTCCGCGCGATCTCCGCAGGACTTCGAGGCATGGACACCAGTGTCGCCGAGTCTGCGGTTCGCCGCAGGAGCAAGCCGGTGCCTCGGTGGCGAATGGCGTACCGGAGGCGCCGCAGCGGTCGCCGCTCAGATTCCCGGTGTCTCGAGTCGAACTGTGTACCGCAGCGCGCCGGTAATGGATGCGCGCGAGGACCTGCAGTGGAGACGAGAGACACCGGGAAGCTGAGCACCGGGCGAGCCGCTGCCGCGCCGAGGAACGCATCTGAGCCGAGAGGCACCGGCGCTCCGCCAGAGGCGAACCGAATACTCTGCGCGATGTGCTCAAGAATTCCGAGACGGATCACTAATGCGCGATCCCGGGAAGCCCTTCCGGGGGGAGATCGCGCGAGGCGCGCGACGCCGCGAGCAGGCGGTCCATCGCGGCTGAAGGAACGAGCGCGGCGCGCAGCACTTCATCGACGTGATCCACAAACGTCACCGCGAGACCTCGCCGCGCTTCGATCGGAATCTCTTCCCAATCCGGCTCGTTCTCACGCGGCAAGAGCAGGCGTGAGAAGCCGGCCAATTGCGCGGCCACCACCTTTTCGTTCAATCCGCCGATCGGCAGAACTTCTCCCAAGAGCGTGATCTCGCCGGTCATCGCGATGTCGCGGCGCACGGGAACGCGGGTCAATGCGCTCATCACGGCGGCGACGATACACACGCCCGCCGAGGGACCGTCTTTCGGAATCGCGCCTTCGGGAATGTGCAGGTGCAGATCCAAGTGGTCGGCGAATTCCGGGGAAAGCCCCAAGAATGACCCGCGGCTGCGCGCATAGGAAAGCGCGATGCGGGCCGATTCGCGCATCACTTCTCCCAGACGCCCGGTCAGCGAAAGCTTCCCGGCGCCGGGCAGCACCATCACTTCGACCGGGAGTACGTCGCCACCGAATTCCGTCCACGCCAAACCCGAAGCCATCCCGATGCGATCCGTTTCCGGCAAGCGCCGCTCCGGAAAGCGCGGCGGCCCCAGAATCTTTTCCAACGTGGCAGCACCCATGCTCGTGCGGCGCAGCTTCCCTTCCACTTTCGCGCGCGCGACCTTGCGGCACACGGTGGCGATCTCGCGCTCGAGATTGCGCACGCCCGCCTCGCGCGTGTAGCGCGTGATGAGCGTGCGCAAGCCGTCGCGCGAAAGATTCACGTCGCCGAGCTGGAGCCCATGCTGCGCCACCTGCTTGGGAATGAGAAAGCGCCGCGCGATTCCCATCTTCTCGTGATTCAAGTATCCGGGAAGCCGCAGCACTTCCATGCGATCACGCAAAGGTCCCGGGATCGCCGGCAGCACATTCGCAGTCGTGATGAACATCACTTCGGAAAGATCGAAGTCCACATCCAAATAGTGATCCGAGAACGTGCGATTCTGCTCCGGATCCAGCACTTCCAAGAGCGCGGCGGAAGGATCGCCGCGATAGTCCGCGCCCAGCTTGTCGATCTCATCCAAGAGAAACACGGGATTCTTCGAGCCGGCGCGTTTGATTCCTTGAATGATGCGGCCGGGCATCGAGCCGATGTAGGTGCGCCGGTGGCCGCGAATCTCCGCTTCGTCGCGCACGCCGCCCAAGGACACGCGCACGAATTTGCGTCCCAAGGCACGCGCGATCGAGCGGCCGAGCGAAGTCTTGCCGACCCCCGGCGGACCGACGAAGCAAAGGATCGATCCGCGCGGGCTCTTCATGAGCTTCACCACGACGAGATATTCGAGAATGCGCTCCTTGATCTTCTCGAGACCGTCGTGATCTTCCTCCAGGATCTCTCGCGCGCGCTCCAGATCGAGGCGGTCTTTGGTGCGCTTTTTCCAAGGCAAGGAAGCGAGCGTCTCCACGTAGGTGCGAACGACGGTGGCTTCCGGCGACATCGGGCTCATGCGCGTCAGGCGCGCCACCTCGCCCATCGCCTTGCGATCGACCTCTTTGGGCATGCCGGCCTTTTCCACCAACGCGCGCAGCTCTTCGATGTCCTGATCTTCCGGCGCCGACTCGCCCAGCTCCTTGCGAATCGCCTTCAATTGCTCTTGGAGATAGAACTCCTTCTGTCCCTTGTAGACCTGGCTCTTCACTTCCCCTTCGATCTTCTTCTCGAGGCGCAGGATCTCCAATTCCTCGGAGAGCACGCGCGAGATCTCGCGCAACTGGTCGACGATGCCGTTCGAGGCGAGCAGCGCCTGCCGCTTGGGAAGCGGAATCAGAAGATGTCCGGCGACGATGTTGGCGACCCGGCGCGCATCGTCCGGGCTTCCGATCGCAGCCAGAATCTCGTCGGGAATGCGCTTGTTCAAGCGCACGTATTCTTGGAAGCGCGTGAACACGCTGCGGGTCAACGCGCGCGTTTCGGAATTCTTCTCCGCGGCGGTATCGGCCAGAACGATCTTGGCGCGGGCGTAATCTTCCAGGCGAACGATCTGGGTGATCTTGGCGCGACACAGCCCTTCGACCAAGACTTTGATCGTGTTGTCGGGAAGCCGCAACACTTGCAAGAGACGAACGGCGACGCCGTACTCGTGCAGATCCTCGGGATCGGGCTCGGAGTCTTGCGGATCTTTCTGCGCGGTGACGAAGACGAGCTTCTCGTCCTCGACGCCGCGCTCGATCGCGACGACCGAAGCGGGACGGCCGACCAAGAGCGGCAGCACCATGCCCGGAAACACAACGACGTCGCGCAACGGCAGGAGCAGGAGCTCGTCCGGTACGCTGAAAGCGGGATCGTGCTCGCTTGGAAATGCGATGCGGCGCTGTGCCCGTCGTCCGTTCGAGGGCTTCGCTTCCCGGTTAGGCTTCTTTCTTTCGGGCCTCTTCGGCGAGGACGACAATCGGTTCGCTCCTTCCCACCACCACATCCTCCGTGATCACGCACTCGATCACTCCTTCGGTCGAAGGGATCTCATACATGATGTCGAGCATCGCTCCCTCGAGAACTGAACGAAGCCCGCGCGCTCCCGTGCCTCGTTTCAGGGCGATCCGTGCCACGGCCCGCAGCGCATCATCGGTGAAGCGGAGGTTGACCTTTTCCATGCGGAAAAACTTCTGATACTGGCGACAAAGGGCATTGCGGGGCCGAACCAATACATCGATCAATTGATCTTCAGTGAGCTCGTCCAAGGTGCAGAGCACCGGAAGCCGTCCGATGAGCTCGGGAATGAGACCGTACTTCAGGAGATCCTCGGGCTCGACTTCGCCCAAGACGTTCTCCTGGAATCGCCGCGCATCAGTGCGCAGCTCCGAACCGAAGCCCACCATCTTGCGGCCCGTCCGGCGCGCAATGATCTTCTCGAGACCCGCGAACGCTCCACCGCAGATGAAAAGGATGTTGCGGGTGTTGACCTCGAGGTATTTCTGCTGCGGATGCTTGCGCCCCCCCTGCGGAGGGACGTTGGCGATGGTTCCTTCGAGCATCTTGAGCAGAGCCTGCTGCACGCCTTCGCCGGACACGTCGCGGGTGATCGAAGGGTTGTCCGACTTGCGGGAGACCTTGTCGATCTCATCGATGTAGATGATGCCGCGCTCCGCGCTCGCCAGATTGAAATCCGCGGCCTGGAGCAGTTTCACCAGAATGTTTTCGACGTCCTCGCCGACGTAGCCGGCTTCGGTCAATGTCGTCGCGTCCACGATCGCGAACGGTACCTTGAGAATGCGCGCCAGCGTTTCGGCCAAGAGCGTCTTGCCGGTGCCGGTCGGTCCGATCAGGAGAACGTTCGACTTCTCCAGCTCGGTGGGGTCGTCGTTCAAGTCCGAGTTGATGCGCTTGTAGTGGTTGTAGACCGCAACCGACAGCGCCTTCTTGGCGCGCTCCTGGCCGATCACGTACTCGTCCAAGACGGACTTGATTTCCACCGGCTTCGGCAAGTCGACGGAAATGGAGCTCGATTCCCGCCCCATCTCCTCTTCGAGGATGTCGTTGCAGAGCTTGATGCACTCGTTGCAAATGTAGACCGACGGACCCGAGACGAGCTTTGTGACCTCGTCTTGGCCGCGCCCGCAAAACGAGCACTTGATTGCGTGGGGAGAGTCGACTCTCTTCTTCATCCAGATGCCGTCCGTTCTTCGGGGAGGGTCACGGCCTCTTGTCGATCACCTCGTCGACGATTCCGTATTCCTTGGCCTCGTGCGCGGACATGAAATTGTTTCGATCCGTATCGCGGTCGATCTGCTCGATCGGCCGCGAGGTGTGCTTCGAAAGAATTTCGTTCAAACGCGCGCGAAGCGCCAGGATCTCTTTCGCGTAAATCTCGATGTCCGAAGCCTGGCCTTGGCTGCCGCCCAAGGGCTGGTGGATCATGATGCGAGAGTTGGGCAGCGCCGAGCGCTTCCCCGGGGCTCCCGCAGCCAAGAGCAAGGCCCCCATCGATGCCGCCATCCCCATGCAGATGGTCACGACATCCGGTTTCACGTACTGCATCGTATCATAGATCGCCAGCCCGGCACTGACCGAGCCGCCCGGGCTATTGATATACAAGAAAATATCCCGCTCCGGGTCCTCGGCCTCGAGGAAAAGGAGTTGGGCGATGATGAGGCTCGCGACGTAGTCCTCGACCTGGGTGCCCAGGAATACGATGCGATCCTTCAAAAGGCGCGAGTAGATGTCGTAGGCGCGTTCCCCCCGCCCATCCTGCTCCACAACCATCGGAACCAGTGCCATTCGTCCTCCTCTGGCGTCGCTCATTGGGGCACAGCGCGCACAGTCTTTGAGCTAATCTCGGCATTCGTCACAAGAAAGGCAAGAACCTTTTTGTCGCGGATTTCCCGCGTGAGACCGCGCAGGAAACGCTCGCCGCCGAGATCGCGCACGAGCGCGCGAGGGTTCGTGCCTTGCAGGCGCGCCAAGCGGTCGACGCGCTCGCGAATCTCGTCCGCAGTCACCTCGATCTTCTCCTGGCGGGCCAGCAAATCGAGCACGATCGCTCGCCGCACCTCGCGGCGCGCGGACTCCCGCCCCCCTTCTTTCACCCGCGACGCGTCAATGAGATCCGGATCTTCTCCGCGATCGGTCGCTTCATGACGCATGCGATGAACCGTCTCCTCGAGCAGGCTCTCGACGAGCGCCTCCGGAGCCTCGAAGGGATTCGCATCGACGACGCGCTCCAGGAGCATGCGCTCGAGCCGGCTCGTACCGGCGCGATCGGCGCGCTCCTCGAGCTCGCCCCGCACCTGTGTGCGCAGCTCCTCGGCGGTCTTGGCCTGCGAATGCGCCTGGACGAGCGTATCGTCCAAGCTGGGCAACTTTTTCTCCTGGACCTTGCGCACCTTGATTTTGTAGCGGGAGGATTTGCCGGCCAAAAGCGGATCGGGATGATCTTCGGGGAACGGAATCTCGGCGACGCGCACGTCTCCCGCGTGAACGCCGCGAAGCGGAGCCTCGAACGCCTCCAAGACTTGCCCCGCTCCCAATTCCAGCGAGAAGTTTTTCGCCGCGCGCTGCGCAATGGGGCGTCCTTCCACATCGATCGCTTGGTAGTCGAGCACGAGCACGTCGCCAAGAATCGCTTCGCGGTCCACGAGGATGAGCTCGGCGTGGCTCTTGCGGAAATCTTCCAACACTTGGTCGATCGCGCTCTCGGGAACTTCGGGGACTTCCTTGTCGATCGCGATTCCCTTGAAGCCCTGGATCTCGAGCTCTGGGCGGCAGTCGAATTCCGCGGTGAACGAGAGCGGGCGCGTTTCCCCGAACGACAGCTCGTCGAATTTGGGCTCGGTGATCGGATCGAGCTTCGTCTCTTCGAGCGCGCGACCAAACGCGCGCGGGACCATGCTCTCCACGAATTCGCGATCCACGTCTTCCTTGAAGGATTGGCGGACGACGGAAATCGGAACCTTGCCCTTGCGAAATCCGGGCAGGCGCACTTTCGTTGCGATCTTGCGCGCAACCTTCTCGTATTCTTGCGCCGCGTCTTCCGCCGGCACCTCGATGGCCAAGACGCGATGCCAGGAATTTTCCGATCGAACTTCGACTTTGACGTTCACGATGCCTCCGGAAGGAGTGCGAGAGAGGGGACTCGAACCCCTACGAGTTTCCTCACTGGATCCTAAGTCCAGCGCGTCTGCCAATTTCGCCACTCTCGCATCATGCGATCGTCTCCACGATCATTGCGATTCCCTGTCCCCCGCCGATGCAGGCGCTGGCCGCGCCTTTGCCGCCGCCCCGGCGCTGTAGCTCGTAGATGAGCGTGAGCAAAAGCCGTGTTCCGGTGGCGGCGAGCGGGTGGCCCAGGGCGATCGCGCCGCCGTTCACGTTCGTGCGATCACGGTCCAAGCCCAAATCCTGCTCGACGGCGAGGTACTGTCCGGCAAACGCTTCATTGACTTCGACGAGATCCAAATCCTTGAGCTCGAGCCCCGCCTTCTTCAAGGCGCCGCGGATGGACGGCACGGGACCGATGCCCATGAATTCGGGGGGCACGCCGACGACATCCCAAGAGAGAATGCGCGCTTTGGGCTTGAGCCCGCGCCCGCGTGCTTCCTCTTCATCCATGATCACCAGCGCAGCTCCGCCGTCGACGATACCACTCGCATTTCCCGCGGTCACCGTTCCATCCTTGCCGAATGCGGGGGGAAGCTTGCCCAACCCTTCCATCGTGGAGTCGGGCTTCATGTGATCGTCCTGCGCGAACGGGGTCGTGGCCCTTCCAGTGGGAACGTCGACGCTCACGATCTCCGCTTCGAACACGCCGCGCGCCTTCGCCGCCGCGGCCCTCTTCTGCGAGAGAAGCGCGTACTCGTCCTGCGACTCGCGCGAGATGCTGCGCGCCTTGGCGATGTTCTCCGCGGTGTTCGCCATGTAGCAGCCGCAATACGTGTCCAAGAGCGCGACCATGAGGCTGTCCTCGAGCTTGCCCTGCCCCAGCTTCAGTCCGCTGCGTGCGCCGCGAATCACGTGCGGCGCTTGGCTCATGTTCTCCATTCCGCCGACAAGGGCTGTCTTGGCTTCACCCAAGAGAATGGATTGCGCGCCGGACACCACCGATTGGATTCCCGATCCGCAAAGGCGATTCACGGTAAGGGCCGGCTTCTCGATGGGAACGCCGGCCTTCAATCCCACGTGTCGGGCGCCGTAGATCGCGTCGCCGGAAGTCTGCAGCGCGTTTCCGAAGAACGTTGCCTCGATGTCCTCGGGCGAAACGCCCGAGCGGCGAATCGCTTCCTTGGACGCGATCGCACCGAGCTCGATAGCCGATACGTTCTTGAAGACGCCGCCCATCGTGCCCGCTCCCGTCTTGCCTCCCTCGTATTCGGCCATTGCGGTCCGAGCCCCGTCCAAGATCACGACGCGTTTCGCCATGAAGCGCTTCCTTTCGTTTCGCGAGTTATTCTTTCCCGGTCAAACACTTCGCCAGGGCGCGCGCCACGATCGTGTCCCCCCGGCGCGCCGTTGCTTCCATCGTATGCAGCCGGCCTCGGCGCGACGACTCCCAGGCGTGGACGAGGAGCTCGTCCCCCAGGCGAACTTCTGCGGCAAAGCGCACTTCGAGCGCAGCCGTGGTGGCGTTCACGTTTCGCAGATAAAGATGCGCCAGCATGGCCTCGTCGAGGAGGGTAGCCATGAGCCCGCCGTGAAAGATTCCCTCCCACCCTCCGTGGATGGCTCGAGGCCGAAATCGCGTTTCGAGCCGCCCGTCGTCGAGCATCTGAAACTCGAGCTGCAGGCCGGCTTCGTTCTGGGGCCCGCAACCGAAACAAAGCGCAGAATTTCGCAGGAGCGAGGGGATCAAGCGACGCTCGAAGCTAGGGGGTTTTCGGGCAATTTCGGTGGTAAACGCGATGCCAGACAAACGGTTACGGTATGGCTCGACTTCCGACGTGTCAAGGTGATGGTCCGGCATCCACGCAGGAGTCGTTGCCCCCGGAACTCTCTGCTAGAATCCCTCGGCCTTGTGTCCCGTGGGCGGACTCAGCCCTTCAAACATTCGGAGGAATAGTGTTCATGAAGCGTGATTGGAAAATCGCCGCGGTTTGTCTCGCGTGCGGCGTCCTTTTCGGGACGAGCGTCGTGTTCGCGGCGGAGAAGGAAAAGACGACCGGCAAAGATGCCAAGGCGTCCGCGGAGATGGAAGCCTGGATGAAGGCGGCAACGCCTGGCGAGCATCACAAGCCTTTGAATTTCTTCGTAGGCGATTGGAAGACCCAGAACACGATGTGGATGGAAGGAACCGAGACGAAGACGGAAGGCACCGCCCACATGGAATGGGCGATGGACGGCCGTTACGTCATCTCCAAGCACACCGGCAATTTCCAGGGCATGCCTTTCCAAGGCATGGGGATCGACGGCTACGACAACGTCACCGCGAAGTACTTCAGCATTTGGATCGACAACATGAGCACGCAGTACATGGCCACCGAAGGGACTGCGTCAGCCGACGGGAAGACGTTCACGTACAAGGGCAGCATGAAGGATCCGACCGGAAAGATGGTGCAGCACCGCATGGTTTCCACCGTGACCGGTCCGGACTCGTTCAAGTTCGAAATGTTCATGACTCCGCAAAGCGCCAAAGAAGAAAAGGCGATGGAGATCCTCTATTCGCGCGTGAAGATCTAAGCGCGGCACACCTTCCGGGCGCCCGGTTCCAAGCCGGGCGCCCTTTCCTTCTCGAGGAATGGATGCGGATCGTGCGGTGGGCGGAAGCGGGCTCGCAGGAAGCTCGTTTCGGGTTGTGGATCGACGACATGATTGCCGACGCGGGAACAGCGGCCGAATGCGGAGTGCCCGAAGGTGCGGGCATCGAAGCGCTGCTCGGCCGTGGGATGCTGGCGCTCGAGCAGCTCGAGTCGCGCGCCGTGACGCGCCGGCGCATCCCCCGCTCCGGCGTGCGCCTCTTGCCCCCTCTCGCCCGTCCCACGAAGATCTTCTGCCTGGGCTTGAATTATCTGGATCATGCCCGCGAGCAGGGCAAAGAACCGCCTCCCTCTCCCGTGGTGTTCATGAAGCCTCCCTCGTCCATCACCGGTCCGCACGATGACATCGTGCTTCCTGCGTTCTGCCGGCACGTGGATCACGAGATCGAGCTCGCGTTCGTGATCGGAAAGCGCGCCAAGAACGTACCCGTGGCGCGAGCCCGATCGCACATCGCCGGCTATCTCGTGCTGAACGACGTGACCGATCGCAAGATCCAAAAAGAAGAAGTCCAGAATTCGAGAGCCAAGGGCTTCGATACATTCTGTCCTTTGGGTCCCGCGCTCGTGACCGCGAACGAAGTTTCCGATCCGGGAAACCTGCTGCTGCGCCTGTCGGTGGACGGTGCGGTGCGTCAAGAGGCGCGCACCAGCAACATGATCCAAAGCGTGGAAAAGATTCTCGAGTTCTTGAGCCGCGGCTTGACGCTGGAGCCCGGTGATGTTGTCGCGACGGGAACGCCTGCCGGCGTCGGTGTCTTTCGCGATCCGAAGGTCTTTCTGGAGGATGGACAGGTCGTGCGCGCCGAGATCGAGGGCATTGGAGTCATCGAGAACCGAGTGAGACGGGAGGCTGCGTGACGATCGAACGGCGGCTCGAAGAGCTGCGGGAAAAACGCGAGGAAGCATTTCGCGCCGGCGGGCCGGAGCGCATCGCGAAGGTGCACGAAGCCGGCAAGCTGCTCGCGCGCGAGCGCATCGATCTGCTTCTGGATCGCGGCTCCTTCGAGGAGCTGGGTTTCTTCGTAACGCATCGCAGCTCGGATTTCGGCACCGGGGAGAATCGCATCCCCGGCGACGGCGTCGTTTCCGGATTCGGCCGCATCGACGGCCGCACTGTATTTGTGTTCGCGCAGGACTTCACCGTGTTCGGCGGAACGATGTCCGAATCGAACGCCAAGAAGATCTGCCAGATCATGGACCTGGCGTTGGAATCCGGCGCACCGGTCATCGGCTTGAACGATTCCGGAGGCGCGCGCATTCAAGAAGGCGTGCTCTCGCTGGCCGGCTATGCCGACATCTTCCTGCGCAACACGCTCGCTTCGGGAGTGATTCCGCAGATCAGCGCGATCTTGGGTCCGTGCGCGGGAGGCGCGGTCTACTCGCCGGCGATCACCGACTTCGTGCTCATGACCGAGGGCACGTCGCACATGTTCATCACCGGCCCCGACGTGATCGAGGCCGTCACGCGCGAGAAGGTGACGTTCGAGGAGCTGGGCGGTGCACGGACGCACACCTCGAAGTCGGGCGTGGCGCACTTGCGCGCTCCCAACGAGAAGGATTGCCTGGCTCTGGTCCGGCGCCTTTTCTCCTTCCTTCCGTCGAACAACACCGAAGATCCGCCCGCCATCCCTTCGACCGACGGCGTCGATCGCGTGGAGACGGCGCTCAATCATCTCGTGCCGGCCGATCCCTCGAAGCCGTACGACATTTTGGAAGTGATCACCGCGGTCGTGGATCATCACGACTTTCTCGAGATCCAGCCGGAATACGCGCGCAACATCGTGATCGGCTTCGGCCGTTTGGGAGGGCGCTCGATCGGCATCGTCGCGAATCAACCGAAGCATTTGGCCGGAGTGCTGGACATCGACTCCTCGACGAAGGCTGCGCGCTTCGTGCGCTTCTGCGATGCGTTCAATATTCCCATCGTGACGTTCGAGGATGTGCCCGGATTCCTTCCCGGAACGGAACAGGAATGGCGCGGGATCATTCGCCACGGCGCCAAATTGTTGTATGCGTATTGCGAGGCCACCGTACCGAAGCTCACTGTGATCACCCGCAAAGCGTACGGCGGCGCCTACGACGTCATGGCCTCGAAGCACATTCGCGCCGACTACAATTTGGCTTGGCCCACGGGGGAGCTCGCGGTGATGGGTGCGCAGGGCGCGGTGCGCATCATTCACCGCCGCAAGTTGAAGGACGCGCAAGATCCCGCCGCGGAAGAGCGCCGTCTGGTCGACGAATACAACGAGAAGTTCGCCAATCCGTACATCGCCGCGAGCTACGGTTATCTCGACAACGTGATCGAGCCGGCGCGCACGCGCGCGCATTTGGCCCGCGCACTCGAAGCCTTGCGCACGAAGCAGCAGACGCTTCCAGCGAAAAAGCACGGCAACATTCCTCTGTAACGCCGGCCTCGAAGGAGCATCGCGAATGTTCGACAAGGTGCTCATCGCAAATCGCGGCGAGATCGCCGTTCGCGTCACGCGCGCGCTGCGCGAGATGGGCATTCGCTCGGTGGCGGTGTATTCCGAGGCCGACCGCAAGTCCCTGCACGTGCTCTTGGCCGACGAAGCGGTCGCCATCGGCCCCGCCCCCGCTGCGCAAAGCTATCTCTCGTTCGACGCGATTCTGGCCGCCGCCAAGAAATCCGGCGCGCAAGCGATCCATCCCGGTTACGGATTCCTTTCGGAGAACGCGCGTTTTGCTGCGGCCTGCCGCGATGCCGGCCTCGTGTTCATCGGGCCGCCTGCGGAAGCGATCGAAGTCATGGGCGACAAGGCCGGCGCGAAGGCGCGGGTGAAGGCCGTCGGCGTTCCGGTCGTGCCCGGCTCGGACGGCGCGATCGGCGATGCGGAAGCGCGCCGCGTGGCCTCCTCCCTCGGCTATCCCGTTCTCTTGAAAGCGGCGAAGGGCGGCGGCGGCAAAGGAATGCGCGCGGTGCGCTCCGAAAGCGAGATAGATGCGGCGCTGCGTTTGGCGCGAGGCGAAGCGCAATCGGCATTCGGCTCCCCCGAGCTCTTGTTGGAGAAATTGATCGATCATCCGCGGCACGTCGAAGCACAGATTTTCGCCGATGCACACGGGCGCACGGTATTCGTCGGCGAGCGCGAGTGCTCGCTGCAGCGCCGCCATCAAAAGGTCGTCGAGGAAGCGCCGTGCACCGCGCTCGATGGCCCGGCGCGCGCCCGCTTCGGCGAAGTCGCGGTGAAAGCTGCGCAATCGGCCGGCTACGTGAACGCCGGCACGGTCGAGTTCCTTCTGGCGCCGGACGGATCGTTCTATTTCCTCGAAATGAATACGCGCATTCAGGTCGAGCATCCGGTCACCGAAGAGACGACCGGTTTCGATCTGGTGCAGGAACAGATCCGCGTCGCCCAAGGCCTTCCGCTTTCCTTTCCCGACGACTTTGCGCCGCAAGGGCACGCCATCGAATGCCGAGTTTATGCGGAGGATCCCGCGCATCACTTCCGCCCCAGTCCCGGGCGCATTCAATTCCTGCGTCTGCCGCAGGGGCCGGGAGTGCGCAACGATTGCGGGGTCAGCGAGGGATTCACGATTCCCGTGCATTACGATCCGCTGCTCACCAAGATCATCGTGCGCGCCGCGACTCGCGAGGAAGCGCGGCGGCGCATGCTGCGCGCGCTCCTCGAATGCCGCATCGAAGGGCCGGTTTCGAATCTTCCTTATCTGCGCTGGATTCTCACCGAGCCCGACGTCATCGCGAATCGCGTCGACACCGGGTGGCTCGAGCGCAATCACGCGCGTTATCGCCCGCCCGGAGTGGGGCATGTCGGGCGCGAAGATGTCGCCGCGATCGCGGCGACGTTGTACGCGCACACCGCATCGACGAGGCCGCGCAGCACTGAGAACCAGAGCGACGGCCTCTCTTCCTGGGTGCGCGCGGGACGCGCGCGCCTGGGCAAGCGCCCGCGATGAGCGCAGCCCAGTCCCGCCGCTATTACGTGCGCATCGCCGGCAAGGAGCGCGTCGTCGAGCTCTCCGAGGAGGAGGGCACCACCACTGTCCTCCTGGACGGCGCGCCTTGGTCCGCGGATCTGGCGCTTCTCTCCGAGCCTTCGCTGCATTCCCTTCTTCTCGACGGCCACAGCCGCGAAATGGTCTTGAACAAGAAAGGCGAGATGGTGCACGTCTCGCTCGACGGCGAAACAATCGAGGCCCGCGTTCTGGATGAGCTGGCTCGCGCTTTCGCCGAGGCGGGCGAGCAGGCGAGCATAGGTGCATCGGAGATCGCCGCACCCATGCCCGGCGTCGTCGTGGCGGTGCTGGTGGCCGCGGGCGAGCACGTCGAGGCCGGCCGCGCGGTCATCGTGCTCGAAGCGATGAAGATGCAGAACGAGCTCGCCGCCGATGCGAGCGGAGTCGTCGATCGCATTCTCGTGAACGTGGGAGACTCGGTGGCCGGAGGCGCGGTCCTGGTCACGCTCAAACCCGAGCCGTCGCCATGACGTCCGAACGCCGCGATCGCTTCGTCACGTCTTCGGAAATCGAAGTGCCGCGCACCGCGCCCGAACGCGATCCATCGCGCGATGCAGCTTCCTTGGGAAAGCCGGGCGAGTTCCCGTTCACGCGCGGCGTGCACCCCACGATGTATCGCAGTCGCTTCTGGACGATGCGCCAGTACTCCGGATTCGGCACGAGCCGCGAAACGAATCGCCGCTTCCGCTATCTGCTCGATCAGGGGGTCACCGGGCTTTCCGTCGCGTTTGATTTGCCGACGCAAATGGGGCTCGATTCCGACGACCCGCGCGCCCAAGGAGAAGTGGGACGCACCGGAGTCGCGATCGACACGATCGACGACATCGAAATCTTGTTCGACGGGATTCCCTTGGATCGCGTGTCCGTCTCCATGACGATCAACTCCACCGCGGCGATTCTCTTGGGGCTCTTGGTCGTCTTGGCGGAACGCCGCGGAATGGATCCTGCCAAGCTCTCCGGCACGGTGCAGAACGACATCTTGAAGGAGTACATCGCGCGAGGCACCTACATCTTTCCGCCGCAGCCCTCGCTGCGCCTGACCGCCGACATCTTTCGCTATTGCCGCACTGCGCTCCCGCGTTGGAATACGATTTCGATCTCCGGCTATCACATTCGCGAAGCCGGCTCGACCGCGGTACAGGAAGTCGCCTTCACGCTGGCGAACGCGAAGCAATACGTGCGCGCAGGTCTCGCCGCCGGTCTCGATCTCGACGAGTTCGCCCCGCGCCTCTCGTTCTTCTTCAATGTGCACAGCAACTTCTTCGAGGAAGCGGCGAAGTTTCGTGCCGCCCGCCGGCTCTGGGCCCGCATCATGAAAGACGAGTTGGGCGCCAAGAATCCGCAGTCCTGGATGCTGCG